>SPJK01069805.1_pt1 | contig 12416 bp, 10 predicted proteins | sample 3741771 | NCBI WGS metagenome assembly SPJK01 (sample SAMN10925997, study PRJNA522277) | cold seep metagenome | isolation source: Elba SIP-enriched marine methane seep metagenome, extraction at timepoint T2 | place: Italy: coast of Elba, Mediterranean Sea | reverse complement strand
TCAGACCTTGACCGCCTACAAGCGCGTATTGAGCAATTAAATACCTCTGTTAAAGCCTCATAACCCTATAAAAATAATAATTAACTGAAACCAACGTGATTCGCCCCAAAATACTTTTCCGCCTGCTCCATATTAATTGGGTCATGGTCTCGCATGGATTAGATGAAATTGTTTTAAAAACGCATTTATTCCGCCCTATACGCTATCTGGTCTATTTTACTCCCGGTTATTGGTTCACCAAGAAAAACCAGCCGCGCGGGGTGCGCATCCGCGAAGCCTTGGAAGAACTCGGCCCTATCTATGTCAAGTTCGGCCAGACATTATCCACTCGTAAGGATTTGTTGCCGGAAGATATTGCCGACGAATTAGTCAAGTTACAAGACCGGGTGCCGCCGTTTTCCACCGAAACTGCAACTCGGATTATCGAACAACAACTTCAGCAAAAAGTTTCACAAGCTTTTGCCGAGTTCGATCCTGAACCGTTAGCTTCAGCTTCAGTAGCGCAGGTTCATACGGCGACATTACATTCCGGCGAAAAAGTCATTGTTAAAGTCTTGCGACCGGATATCGAAGATCGCATCCATTCGGATGTCAACTTGCTATTTGAAATCGCCCGCTTGGCTGAGCGTTTTTGGCAGGACGCCAAACGCTTAAGAGCGATGGAAGTGGTCACCGAATTTGAAAAAACCATTTTGGATGAATTGGATTTAATTCGTGAAGCCTCAAATGCCACCAAGATCCGCAGTAATTTTGAAGATTCGGAAATGCTGTATATTCCGAAAGTCCATTGGCCTTTAACCCGCACCAAAATCATGGTCATGGAGCGCATTCATGGCATTCCAGTGGGTGAAATCGAAAAACTTCAAGCCGGTAAGGCCGATTTCAAACTACTGGCTGAACGCGGCGTGGAAATTTTCTTCACTCAAGTATTCAGAGACAACTTTTTTCACGCCGATATGCACCCCGGCAACATTTTCGTCGATTTACCCGCCAAGTATCTGGCAGTGGATTTCGGCATTGTCGGCAGTTTATCTGAAACCGATCAACATTATCTGGCTGAAAATTTTCTGGCTTTTTTTAATCGCGATTACCGACATGTCGCGGAAATGCATATTGAATCAGGCTGGGTGCCGCCCACTACCCGGGTTGAAGAATTTGAAGCGGCCATTCGCAGCGTTTGCGACCCGATTTTTGATAAGCCGTTAAAAGATATTTCTTTCGGTTTGGTGCTATTACGCTTGTTTCAAACCGCTAGACGCTTTGATATGGTAGTGCAGCCGCAACTGGTTTTGCTGCAAAAAACCCTGCTCAATATAGAAGGCTTGGGACGACAGCTTTATCCGGATTTAGATTTATGGCAAACCGCCAAGCCGTTTTTGGAAAACTGGTTTAAAGAAAAAATGGGTCCGAAGGCCAAATTAAAAACGGCGATGAAACAATTTCCGCAAATCGCCGAGCATTTTCCTGAACTGCCGACCATGTTATTTCAAGCAGTAGACAGCGCCAGAAAGAGCAAACAGCAATTGGAATTGAATCAACAAGAAATCAAGGATTTACGAAAACAAATCGATAACAACCACGAAAATACGATTTGGGCGATTTTAACCAGCGCCGCAGTGATTGCTACGGCTGTTTTTTTTAATTAAAAAACATTATCGGTATCTTAAACTAATTGTAGAAAATACTGGGTTAATATCGCAAATCCGCCTTAAAGTAGACGCCGGTCTCAACATCCGTTGCTTGCGTATCAACTGTAGAGCCGCGAAACTCACGGTGTTTACCCGCCAAATTTTGCCCTACCACCGCCAATTCCAATTCATCATAAGGTTGCCAGGCTAAGCGCAAATCCACCGCAAAATAAGCGCCTACCGACTCTTTATTGGAAAAAGCGGTTTGCCTAACCATATCCACATATTTTAAAACACCGTCAAACTGCCAATCTTCATTGATTTGCCAATAAGATTGCAGATTAAACTGATGATGCGGCGTATCTCCTTCATCCCCTTCTTCCGAGCGATCGGTGCTATGTTCGGCTAAATGCAATTGCATTTGCACAAACGAATAACCGGCCGCTAATCGCCAATTTTTATAAACCTGCCAGTTGCCCGCGAATTCAAAACCATAGACTTCGCCATCCATTTCATTAGCAATAATTAATGGAAAAACGAGTTTGGGGCTAGTCTGCAAATCGCCAAATTCAACGGTCCGTAAACGATCATAATCATTATAAAAAGCGCTGATATCAAAACTGAATTGATCGCCTAAAAATCGATATCCCAATTCATAAGCCAACAACTCTTCGGATTCCATATCTCGATTACCTAAAATATCAAGCGCCACATCCGTATTTGACAACAAGAAGCCTCTTTGTAGAACCATGTCTTGTTCTATCCGGCTAGGATGCCTGATCGCTCTGGAAACTGACCCCCACATGCTTTGCTGATCATGAAATTTCCATAATAATCTGGCGCTAGGTTGGTATTCAAAGCCAGTATAAGTATTATGTTCAATTTTCGTCCCTAAGGTTAAAATCAGCCGTTCCTTAATCAAACTGATCTCATCCTGAATAAAGGCGCTGTAAATTTGATCCGAGCGATCTTGAGGGATTAAAGTTGTTACTGTACCGGCTTGAGTTTGATCGCCGATATAGCGAAACGCCAATCCCCAATTCAATTCGTGGCCGGAAATCAGTTCAAAGCGATGTTGCAAATCAAAATCAAAAGTATCCCGTTCGTCGGAAACATAAAAGTGGCTGCGCTCCGCCCGATCATAATAAGCTTGAAAGTTTAAATGTGAAGTTTCGGATAATTGTCGGCGCCATTGCAGTAAAAGATGTCCACCGAAAACATCCGTAGCACTGGCGAAATTACCAAAAGGCGGTTCATTAAAAGGGGAAACCGCCTTTTCCCCTTCCTGACCGGCATAGACCTCCCCTTGCATCATCCAATCGCTATTCCCATCGACTCTGGAGTCCACTCTAAAACCAAGCCTGCCCATGCGCCAGTCATCCACGCCTTCATTCTGTTTATCGCGCTCAAAGCCTTTAGCATAAACCTTATAGTGGGTGTCCGCGTCTATATCGCCGCCATATCTTAAAGTCACATTACCCAGCTCTTCAGTCCCAGCTATGGCGCTGACTAATAAACCTGCACTCTGTTGCGTTTTTTTGGTAATAATATTAATAACGCCGTTTACCGCATTAGCCCCCCAGAGAGTGCCCCCCGGCCCTTTAATCACCTCTATGCGCTCAATATCTGCTAAGACAGTATCCACCGTATCCCAATATGCGCCACCGAAAAAAGGCGAATACACTGACCGACCGTCCATCAAAATCAGTAATTTATTGGAAAGAATATCATTAAAACCGCGAATGGAAATCGCCCATTTATTCGCGTCCAGTTTCGCGACTTGTACGCCGGGAACCAATCGTAGAGCATCCGCAATTGAAGTGGCTCCCGATCTTTGAATTTGTTCTTGATCAAGCACATAAATAGATGAAGCCGCCATACTGATCTTTTGCGGCTTTTTAGCCAGTGATGTAATGTTAATTTCACTTAACTGGGCAAGATCCAAATCGAATAAATTCCCGTCAAGCGATTCAGCTTTTACACCGAAACTTATACTCGCAAATATCCCAGCACAAGTCATTAGCTTGAAGCCGCTACTGTGCAATTTATTCTGAAAAATTATCATAGATAGGGTCTTTATTCCAAAGTGTAAGAAACTTCCACTAAAAACAATCTAAATCAAAAATCATTACTAAAACGACCAAAGGGCTGTTTTATTCTTGGCTATTTAAAATTCAGGCATTAAATTCTTATCGGATCATTATAATTCAATCCTACTTCACTATATTAGCGATTGATGCAAATTAATTCTATACTTTATTATTATTTGAACCTTATAAACCCCATCAAGTTCTATGAAGAAAAATAAAGTGCTTATCACTCGCAAATGGCCGGAAAGTGTAGAAAAAAAACTCCAATCCTTATTTGATGTTACCTTAAATATAGATGATAAACCGTTAACTCAGCAAGCACTCAGGAATGCCTTGGGAAATTATGACGCGGTTTGTCCCGCTGTCTGCGATTCGCTACCGGCATCCGTCTTCCCGGATTCCAATCAACGTTGCAAAATCATTGCGAATTTCGGCGTAGGTTTTAACCATATCAATCTACCAGCAGCCCAACAAAGCGGGATTACAGTTACCAACACGCCCGGCGTTTTAACCGAGAGCACCGCCGACCTCGCGATGACCTTATTATTGATGTCGGCAAGACGCGCTGCGGAAGGCGACCGTCTGGTGCGCTCCGGCGACTGGCAAGGCTGGAGTCCCAGCCATATGATGAGCAGCGATGTCAGCGGCGCCACTTTAGGCCTGATCGGGTTCGGACGTATTGCTCAGGCCATGGCTAGAAAAGCCCATTTTGGATTCGGTATGAAAATACTTTACTTTAAGCCGAGTCCGGCCGACGAAAATGTTGTCAAGGAACTCCAGGCAATTCAATGTCCGACTATTGAAGAATTAATCAAGGAGTCTGACTTTGTCTCGCTTCATTGTCCGGGTAATAAAAACACATATCATTTAATTAATGAGCAAAATCTGAAGCTGATGAAGCCCGGCTCTCATTTAATCAATACTTCCCGCGGTGACGTGGTTGACACGCAAGCCTTAATAAATGTCTTACAAAACAAACAAATCGCCGGCGCCGGTTTAGATGTCTATGAAGGCGAACCTAATGTTGATCCGGCTTTGATGGCCCTCGAAAATGTCGTGCTGTTGCCGCATTTAGGCAGCGCCACCTTATCGACGCGAACCGCAATGGGGGAAAAAGCGCTTGAAAATCTGGTCGCTTTTTTCAATAAGCACCCTATACCGGATAAAGTTATATAAAATTTCTTTCAAACCGCTATCATGCCTAAAATGGCGCGCCAACATTGAGTTTTTTCAGCCAACGATAAAGAGGCGTATGCCGGACTGGTGGAGGGGAAACAGTGATATTGCAATGCCGGAAGCTGTCCGACTATTTTACCCGGCACATATTTTTTATAGGTTTTCTCCGCCATCCGGCCGTTAAAACAAATATTTTTAATGCTCGAATGGGTGCGGAAAAATGCTTCAAAATCATTAATAATAATGCTGTCGCTTTCAATATCCGCATCCAGACTGCCCTGGCGCCGACAACTCTGTAACACATCCCAAACCGCTATTTTGTGTTGTATCAAGATTTGTTTTTTCTGCTGATAATCGCAACCTTCCGGAATACCCAATAGTCGCGTCATAATCGGCCAAAACGCATTCCGACCATGCCCGTAATATTGTTGCTTTTCTAATGAAACAACGCTGGGCATGGAGCCTAAAACCAACACTCGGGCATGCTGATTTTCGATCGCTGGAAAACCCTCAATTCTTTTCATCTAATTATCCTTTTATTTGACCAACATGCGATAATAGCGCGTTTTTTTGCGAGCCGAACTTTCATGTGGTTTAAAAATCTTGCCATTTATCGTTTTACCGAACCTTTTACTTTAACAGCTGAAGAAATCGATGAAAAATTGCAATCGAAACGCTTTCGCCCTTGCGCCAATCATGATGAAAGCAGCTTTGGCTGGACGCCGCCTTTAGGCAATCAATTTGAAGCCCTGGCTCACCATGCCAATGGCTTCCATATGATCTGCGCAAAAAAAGAGGAAAAGGTGATTCCTTCAGCGGTAATCAATGAAATGCTGCAAGAAAGAATTCAAGAAATTGAAGAAAAAGAAGCGCGCAAACTGCCGCGCTCAGAGCGCAGCCGGGTTAAAGATGAATTAATTTTTGAATTACTACCGAAAGCCTTTTCATTTTCTCGTAAAACCTATGCTTATATAGACGCTCAAGGCGGCTGGGCGGTGGTTGACGCAGCAACCCCCAAAAAAGCCGAAGACATCCTCAGCATGCTAAGACAAAGTTTCGGTTCATTACCGGTCGCGCCGCTCAACACCGTCAACAAACCGGTTTCGGTAATGACCGATTGGCTGACATCTCAATCCGCTCCCGCCGATATACAAATTGAAGATGAATGTGAATTACGCTCCCAACAGGATGAAGGCGCGGTGATTCGCTGCAAAGGCCATGATTTATTTTTACCTGAAATCAAAAACCATTTAGATCAAGAAAAACAAGTCATCAAGCTGGCGATCAGCTGGGCTGACAGACTATCCTTTATCATCGACGAAAATCTATCGGTTAAACGGGTTAAGTTTCTGGACTTGATCCAAGATCAGCTTGATAATATCGACATAGAAGATGAAGTACAAAGTTTCGATGCCGATTTTTCCATTATGTCGATGGAGTTAGCCAAATTTATTCCGCGCCTGGTGGAAATTTTCGGCGGAGAAAACAGTCATTAAATCAAAAAGGGATCATCAATAATCATCAATGGCTACTGCTTTAATCAAAAATACTTTAATTGCGATCAACTTGTTGGCGACAGCCGCAGCGACAGCAAAACAGTTTGACTTACCCGCGCCCGGCGACGCCTTGATCGGCGAACCGCCGCATAAAGTCAGCTACGCGAAAAGTCGACAGGAAGATACTTTGCTGGATATTGCCCGGGAATACGATATTGGTCAGAATGAAATTTTACTGGCCAATCCGAATGTAGATCGCTGGCTACCCGGACAAGACACGCAGGTCAGAATCCCCAATAGCCGATTATTGCCGGATACGCCTCGCCAAGGTTTAGTATTGAATTTGCCCGAATACCGTCTGTATTATTATTCGACAGAGGCGAAAACCGATCAACCTGGCGTTATTACTCATCCCATCAGCATAGGCAGAGTCGATTGGGAAACGCCTTTAGGCAAAACCCGCATTATCGCCAAAACGGAAAACCCGGTCTGGATTCCGCCGCAATCCATTAAAGACGAACATGCCGCAGAAGGCGATATTTTACCCGATGTTTTCCCCGCCGGCCCGGATAATCCCTTAGGTTTATTCGCCATGCGCCTTGCCGTCCCCGGCTATTTGATTCACAGCACCAATAAACCCTATGGCGTCGGCATGCGGGTGAGTCACGGTTGTATTCGCATGTACCCCGAAGATATTGAAAGACTTTATCCGCATATTAAGGTGGGGACTACGGTATACATTGTTAATCAACCGATTAAAGTCGGCTGGTCGGGCAATACTTTGTATATTGAGGTCTACCCGGATCTTGATAACCCGGACATTGAATTTTCCGAACGATTAGAAAATGCCTTGAATCTTATTGAAAAAAACAATCGCGGCAGACTACCGGTCATTAAAGGTTCTGCGCTCAAAAAAGCCTTAGTGCAAAGCAACGGCATTCCGGTGGCGTTATTCGAACGCGCTGTTGCGATTGAAGATATTGAGTTTTTCGAAGAACAGTAACTCTCAATCTTTTTATTAAAAAGATCTTCCAGAGTTACAGCGGATAAAACCCGTTCCGCCCATTGTTCCAGTTGCGCCCGACCATAAAAAAGCCCGCATCAGCGGGCTTTTTTAAAAATGATACCGTTGTTCAAAACTTTTTTCCTTCAATCCCGGCTCAGCGGAATCAAATGAAAAATCAATTATTTCATCATTGATTTTTTGAACATTCTGTCTAATTTGCTATTGGTGTCTTCCGCATAACGCGCTGCGCTGTTTGCCGCACTCTCAGCCGCCGCCGCTCTGGCTTCCGCCGCCGACGCCGATGCTTTAGCCGCCGCCGCATCGCTTTGCGCTGATGAAACCTGCGCCTTAATTGCATCCACATCCGCTTGTAAAGCGGAAATTTCTTTACCGTAATCCGCGCAACCGGTCATCGCGCCCGCCAATACACATACTGTTGCTAATTTAATCATCTTCATCGTTTGTTTTCCTTTAGATAATCAATAAAAAATCAAAATCGTTACAATGATGCCCTGTTTTCTCATTTCTTTCCAGTATTATTTTACGGTAACCCAGGTTCCTTCTTTTATCCAGGGCGTTAAAGCATCAATTTGCCGGTTGGTGAGCGCAATACAACCATGCGTCCAGTTTAAAATCCGATGTATATCAATATCCGCTTGTCCTAAACCATGTATCCCGATTCGCCCGCCTAATGACGTGTTTTGGGGCGGCGTTTGCTTATTTTTGTGATTTTGCAAAATTTTCAAATAAACCGGCTGCCGTATCAAGCCTTGTTTCAGTCCTTTCTCCGCATCTGCTATTGAAGGGTAATTAAACCCAAAAAAACGATAATATTGACTATCATTGTTAACCCAGCCGATCTGATATTTCCCTAACGGCGTTATGTCGTCGCCGACTTTTCTTTTGAAGCCAGCGCCGTTTCGACCAATGGAAATATTGCTGAATGTTTTCAGTTTTTTTTGTCCTTGCATGACGTTCAGCTCCAGTTTGCGAGTATCAACCAACAGCCAAATTTGATCGGCAAAACATCTATTTTGGAAAACCAATAACAACAACCCGAATACCTGAAATAACTTAATCATCGACAAATATAAAAAATTTTGGTGTACTTAGGCCAAGATTATAGACGCACCCAGGATTACATATGCAAATAGATATAATTACAACAACGCCTTTTGACGACCAAAAACCCGGCACTTCTGGGTTACGCAAGAAAGTAACGGTTTTTCAACAAGCCAACTATTTGGAAAACTTTGTTCAGTCCATTTTTAATTCTTTAGATGATCTGAAAGGAAAAACCTTAGTCTTAGGCGGCGACGGTCGTTATTATAACCGGCAAGCCATACAAACTATTATTAAAATGGCCGCCGCCAATGATGTGGCCGGATTAATAATCGGTCAAGGCGGTTTATTTTCAACCCCGGCGGCCTCCAACATCATTCGTAAATACCAGGCTTTCGGCGGCATTGTATTATCCGCCAGTCATAATCCCGGCGGGCCTGATGAAGATTTCGGCATAAAATATAACGTCAGCAACGGCGGCCCGGCCCCTGAAAAATTCACCGACGCTTTGTTCGAAAACACCAAAACCATCAAAGAATACAAAATCGCCAAAATTGACGATGTAGACCTGGATCAAATCGGCGAACAACAAACCGGCAATATAAAAATTAATATTGTTGACTCTGTTGCCGATTATGCTGAATTAATGGCGCAAATTTTTGATTTCGACTTGTTAAAAAGCTGCATCGGCTCCGGCTATATCAGCCTTTGTTTTGACGCTATGCACGCCATCACCGGGCCATACGCCAAACATATTTTAGTTGATGTATTAGGCGCATCGCCGGATTCAATCATTAATGCCGAACCCAAGGAAGACTTCGGCGGCGGCCACCCTGATCCGAATATGGCGCACGCCAAAGAGCTGACTGAAATTATGTTTTCCGATCAGGCGCCGACTTTCGGGGCGGCTTCAGATGGCGACGGTGACCGCAATATGGTAATGGGCGCGGGTATTTTTGTTACCCCCAGCGATAGTTTGGCGATTATTGCCGCCAACGCCAAATCGATCCCAGCCTATAGTAAAGGCATCAGCGGCGTCGCCCGTTCTATGCCGACCAGTCAGGCGGTAGACCGGGTCGCCGCCAAGCAAAATTTAGCCTGTTTTGAGACCCCGACCGGCTGGAAATATTTCGGAAATTTACTGGATGCGGGTAAAATCACCATTTGCGGTGAAGAAAGTTTCGGCACTGGCTCCGACCACGTTCGTGAAAAAGACGGCTTATGGGCGGTGCTGTTCTGGCTGAATCTGGTTGCCCGCCGCCGCCAGCCGGTTGCGGAAATCGTACAAGAACATTGGCGACAATATGGTCGCGATATTTATTGCCGACATGATTACGAAGCGGTTGATGCTAAAATTGCCAATGAGATATTCGATCATTTGAAGCAACAACTATCCGGTTTAGCCGGACAAAGCTTCGGCGAAAATACCGTGGATTATGCCGATATCTTTAGTTACACTGATCCGGTCGATCAGAGCGTCAGTCATAACCAAGGCATACGCATCGGGTTTACCAACGGTTCCCGAATGGTTTTTCGCTTATCCGGCACCGGCACAGTCGGCGCCACCTTACGCATTTATTTAGAAAAGTTTGAGGCGGACGCCGATAAACACGACCAAGATGCGCAAGAAGCGTTAGCCGAGTTAATTGAGCTGGCGGAACAATTCTGTCAAGTTACACAACGCACCGGCAGATCAGCGCCTGACGTTATAACCTGATTTTAATTTGCCGGGCGCAACCGCGCCCGGCCGGTTTTTTCTACTACCATGAACAATCCGATACAATATCAAGATGATAAGTTGGAGCGATTTATTCCTATCGGCCTGGATCGATTAATTGCCGATTTAGAGCAGTCGCAACAACTGGCTAACGACCAACAAGCCCTTTTTCAACAATTTGCCGAGTGCTACAACACTCTATTTCACGCCCAAACCTATCAACATTTACAACCGTTAAAAAAATCGTACCGCCCCTTCAACCCGGACAGCGATAGCGTTCATAGAAAACCCTTGTCGCCGTCAACCATCACCAAATTTAAAACCGGGCTTTACCAACTGATTGACGATGCCAATTATGAAAAATTATCTGAAAAAGATTTAAACGAGGCGCTCAATAAGATTTCACCACACGGCGTTAAGGTATCCGTTGATTTTGACGACTTTCAGGACGTGGCGATTTTTTATCGCGGTTCAGCCTATCAGCAACAGGAAATCAGAGACTGGAAAACCTTAAAACTCAAAAAGAAAACCCTTCAGATCCGGATTTTCAGACGTTTGTTTGTAGTTTTGCATATCAAAACCCGACAACAACGTATTCAAGAGCTGATTGATAACCATCATGTGAGTCCGAAAAAAGCCGCTAAAAAAATCGATGCCGCTTATAAAGCACTTGGCATTGAAGATAGCCGGGAAAGAATTTATCTGAAACTGTTTAAAGATATCCCCAAAGATGACCTGGAAATGTTATTTCCGAACACCAAAGTCAAAATCAAACTGTTCGATAAAATCAAATTAGGTATTATGGGAGGCGGCGGCACAGCCGGAGGCGTTGCCGCTACCTTGTCGAAACTCAGCGCGGCGATAGACCCTATTTCCGCGATAATTGCCATCGGCGGGCTATTAGGCGTATTGTGGCGGCAAATTGCCAAGGTTTTTAACCAACGCGCCAAATACAGCGCCATACTCACTAAAAACCTCTATTTTTATTGTTTAGACAATAATCTGGGGGCGCTCACCCATTTGATCGACTCTGCCGAGTCCGAGGAATGTAAAGAGGCTTTACTGGCCTATTATTTTCTACTAAGCGGCGGCGCCAAAGAAAAAGACGCGCTGGACCGGGAAATAGAAGACTATATCCAACAAACGTATGCAATACCGATGGATTTTGAAATAGACGACGGTTTGCGAAAATTAAACCAAGCCGGATTAATTCAGCAGGACGGCGGCAAAATCAGCGCAATTCCCTTGCAAACGGCGATTCAGAAGCTTAATCATCAATGGCGACAACAATTTCACCCCGATATAGCCACTGCGGAGGAAAATTAAGATGACGGAAAACAGCAAACAAGCGGGTTACGACCGCACTGAAGAACCCGGTTTCATGGAAAAAATCGGCGTCAAATATTATCGCTATCTGGCAAAAAAAGCCGGCACCCATGAAATAGAAAACATCAGTATTGATGACTTGCCTCCCGACATTACTTTGCAAACTTTGGCGGGCAATATCACCGGGTTTGCAGCAGTGATCGGTTTCGGCATCGGCGCATTGACGACTTTCGTCACCATCTGGATAGAATGGACATATGCGGATAGTATGGAAACCGTTCCTTACTATTTTCTATACGGTAGCGTATTAATTGCGATGCTGGCCTTGGAAATGGCGGTGTTATTTTGGCTGGCGCTAAAAACGGTTTACAGTTTGGCTTGCCTGACCGGTCATAACCAGGCCGCTAAGGACTCTTGCCTGCCAGGCGACGATGCCGTCCCCAATATTCTGGCGCGCGCTGCTCTGGAAGTCCCGGATCCGGTGGTCGAATATTTAGGCATTGATCCGTTAAAACATTTATCCAAGTCGAAACTGCTCATGGTGGCGGCGCTGTATAAAGCCAAAGTGATACTCAGCAGCATGCTGGTTAAATTTATACTGGTGCGTTTGTTCGGCAAGGGTGAAGTCAGAACCGCTTTCAGTTGGGTGGCCATTCCGATCACCGGTCTCTGGGATGCTTTTACTATGTATAAAGTGGCCAAAGAAGCTCGATTGAGGTTATTCGGCAATAAATTAGCCGCCTATATCGTCAATGATATGCTGACTGATGATTTCATTGCCCAGCTGAGTCCGAAAGCCCGAGAAGGCTCAATCCGAGCCGTCGCCACCATGATGGTGCTATCGCAAAACTATCATCCGAATATGCTGGTTTTATTAATCCGACTGAGCGATACCTTTAAAATCAACCCGCAATG
>SPJK01080146.1_pt1 | contig 12423 bp, 14 predicted proteins | sample 3741771 | NCBI WGS metagenome assembly SPJK01 (sample SAMN10925997, study PRJNA522277) | cold seep metagenome | isolation source: Elba SIP-enriched marine methane seep metagenome, extraction at timepoint T2 | place: Italy: coast of Elba, Mediterranean Sea | reverse complement strand
TTGCGGATCGCATCATCCGTGGATGGACCTATCCATTCCAGCGGTCCGACCCGGCTTTGATAGCAGATCTGAAAGTCGGGAAATTCCGGTAATTGCCGGATAACCGCTTCGACTGTTTTCTCGACCTGCCACTGATACGGATCACCGGCATCGATGATCTTCTTGGGCAAGCCATGAGCGGAAAACAACAAGCGGATATTGTCCGGCCGCCCGGCCTTCTCCCAGGATTTGCGTATCAAGGCGGCGTGCGCATCCAGAAAAGCCGGTTCGACCGGATAACAACAGACCGTCCGGGTTTCCGGCCCGCCAGCCTTGCGCCAAGCGTTGAGAGATGACCCCGTCGTGGTGGTGGAAAACTGCGGATAGAGTGGCAGCAGAACCGTCTCATCCGGCTGCCAGGTTTCCACTTCCCGCGCCACATCCTCGGTGAACGGGTGCCAATACCGCATCGCGGTCCAGACCCGCACATCATGATCCGGCCAGCGGGTGCCCAGCTGTTCGGCCAGCATGTTGGCCTGGCGGATGGTTTCCGGCAGCAAAGGCGAGCCGCCACCCATCTTGGCGTAATTGGCCTTGGCTTCCTTCGCCCGTGTCGTCGATATGAACCAGGCCAGAGCCTCACGTATCAGGCCCGGCGCCTGGATGATCGCAGGATCACGGAACAGATTCCGCAAGAAAGGTTGAACGGATTCCTGCCCGTCAGGCCCCCCGAGATTGAACAGGACAACGGCGAGTTTCTTGCGGGCTTTATCCAATGTCCGTTCTCCCGGATCAGCTGCGATCGCGAATACGCGCCAGAAGCTGTTCGACATGAGCTACCGGCACGTCCGGCGTGATGCCGTGGCCAAGATTGAAGATATGGGGCCGACCAGCCCATTGGTCCAACAATCGGTCGACCTCGCCATCCAGTGCTGCGCCGCCTGCCCGCAGGACAGACGGGTCGAGATGTCCCTGGACCGGCATGCCTGCAGGCAGGACTGACTGGATCCAGGCCGGATCAACACCCGTATCGACAGCAATCGCCGTCACACCGGTCTCGCGCGCATATCGCGGGTAGAGCGTCCCGGCGCCGCGTGGAAACCCGATGATCGGCACGTCAATGCCGGCAGCCCGCACAGCATCGACGATCCGTTTGGTCGGCCGGATCACGACCCGTTCGAACAGCGGTTCCGGCAGTCCCTCGGCCCAGCTGTCGAACAGTTTGAGGACTTCAGCACCGCTACGGGCCTGCATGATCAGATACTCTGCCGTGACGTCGGCGATCCGATCGAGCATGCCATCGAAGGCTTCGGGATACTCCCAGGCAGCGACCCGGGTCCGGAAACGATCTTTCGATCCGCCGCCTTCGACCATGTAGGTTGCGACTGTCCAGGGTGATCCGGCAAACCCGATCATGGTGGTCGTGTCAGGCAGTTCCGGCACCACGCGCTTGAGCGTCTCGCCAATTGAACCGAGAACCGCCTCGGTCTGGTCGAGCCGAAGCTCTTCAAAGTGGCGCGGATCGAACGGCTCCAGCTGGGGACCCTCGCCGGTCACGAACCAGACCTTGCGACCGAGCGCGATCGGCACCAGCAGGATGTCTGCAAACAGGATCGCAGCGTCAAAGCCAAAGCGGCGTATGGGCTGCAGAGTCACTTCTGCGGCTAGATCCGGAGAGAAACAGAAATCGATGAAGTTCTTCGCTCGAGAGCGGACTTGTCGATATTCAGCCAGATAGCGACCGGCCTGACGCATCAGCCAGACAGGGGGCGGTGAGACGGTTTCTCCGGCCAGGACCTGGAGGATCGGTTTTTTTGTGAGATCGTTCATCCGCCCTGCTTAGGCATCTCTTCCCACAGGATCAATCTGTGCCCTTCATCTCTCAAAAAAGAATCTAAGGATTGTAGAAGATTGTTGGGACGTGAATGTCGGGGATGACCGGGTTTATACCCGCTGACAAACCTGTCAGGGACATTGTTTATCCATCCACAGCCGGCTTCTTTCCAATTTCGGGAAAGTCTGATTCATTGTTTTATATCAAACTTGAAGCTGGCCAATTGAATGTGCAATCGCAGTGGAAAACCCGGGTCAGCCCCTGGTGTTGAAGCGCAATCTTTCACATCCTTCTCCACACGACACCGGCCTGTGGACATTGATGTGGGTTTTTCTTGGTAAGACCCGGCACTACCCACAACCACCTGACACGGATTGCCGAGCCGGGGAAAACAGCCCAACTTATTAACAATTGGTAAACGCCAACCCGTGATCGGTTCCATGCCTCCCAGCAATTCAACATTCGACACTTGTTTTCATATCCACATGGTTTCCGACTCGACCGGCGAAACCCTGATGGAAGTCATGCGGGCCTCGGTTGCCCAGTTCGAAGGCACCACGCCGCTTGAACACCTCTATGCGCTGGTTCGGTCGTCCAAGCAGCTGGACCGGGTTCTTGATGAGGTGGAAGCCTATCCGGGCGTTATCATGTACACGATCGTCAATGCCGATCTGCGACGCGAGCTTGAGACGCGCTGCGTAGAGCTCGGCGTGCCGGCCATCGCCATCCTTGATCCGATGCTGGCGACCCTGAGCGCCTATCTCGGTCGGCCAGTGGCCAGCCGCGCCGGTGCCCAGCGATCGCTGGACGCCGACTATTATCGACGCATTGATGCCCTCAACTACGCAATGGCCCATGATGATGGCCAGGGGGATGACTTTGAAGGCGCCGATATCGTCCTGCTCGGTGTCAGCCGGACCTCGAAAACCCCGACCAGCGTCTATCTCGCCCACCGAGGTTTCCGGGCGGCCAATATCCCATTGGTCAAGGATGTGCCGATACCGGAGGCGGTGTTCAGTCTTCGCAACCCGCTTGTCGTCGGATTGACGGCGTCACCTGAGCGCATAGTCCAGATCCGCCGCAATCGTCTTCTCAGCCTGAATGAAGACCGCGATACCAATTACATCGATGATTTTGCTGTGCGAGAGGAAATCCTGTTCGCCAAGCGTCTGTATGCCAAACACAAATGGCCAACCATCGATGTAACCCGACGGTCAATCGAGGAAACCGCTGCGAAAATCATTAATCTGCTCATGGAAAAGCGGAACATGACGGTATGACCCGCTTCATTCTTGCCTCAGGCAGCCAGATACGTGCTGACATTCTGCGACAGGCCCACATACCGTTCGAGATTATCAAGTCGGATGTGGATGAAAGCGTGATCAAGGCCGAACGAGCCGATTTGTCGCCACGTGACATGGCTCTGTGCCTCGCCGAAGCCAAGGCCGAACCGGTTTCGCTCGCCCATCCTGACGCCCTGGTCCTGGGCGCGGACCAGACCATGGAGCTGGATGGTGAATTGCTCGACAAACTGCCGCAAGCCTCGCTGGCCCGGGCGCGCCTTGAACGCATGCGCGGCCGGCCACATTGTCTACACTCCGGCCTCGCCCTGTTGAGAGCCGGCCAGCCGGTCTGGCGGTATCAGCAGACGTCGACCATCCATGTTCGTGGATTCAGTGATGCCTTTCTTGATCAATATCTTGAGAATGCCGGTTTTGCCCTGACAGCCAGTGTCGGTGCCTATGCCTATGAGGGGCTGGGGTCCCAATTGTTCGAGCGTGTTGAGGGTGACTACTATGCCATTCTCGGCCTTCCGCTCCTGCCATTGACCGCAGTCCTCCGTGACCATGGAGTGTTGCAACAATGATTCCGACGGGAGCTGCTATTGTTGCCGGCGTGACCGGCGACCCCATCGCTCACTCCCTGTCCCCGGTCGTGATGCGGCACTGGATCGATGCTGCGGGCATTGATGCCCTGTACGCGCCCTTCCCGATCAGCGCCGGCAATTTCGATCGCGTGGTGCGCGGTCTGGCAGGGGCAGGCTGTCGCGGGCTCAATGTTACACTGCCGCACAAGGAAGCTGCCCTGGAGCTCGCGCGCACCGCGTCCGGGCCGGCCCGTGCCGTCGGTGCCGCGAACCTCCTGACATTCACGCCCGCGGAAATCCATGCTGACAATACTGACATAGCGGGTTTCCTGTATGCACTGGCACCTGCCAATGTTGAATTCAGAAAGGCAAGGGCATTGATATTCGGAGCAGGTGGCGCGGCCCGGGCGATGCTTTATGCGCTCCTGACAGTCGGGGTGACAGATGTGGCGATCTGCAACCGCAATATCACCCGCGCCCAGGGGCTGTCCCGCGACATAGCGCCGGATGCCGGCATCATTCCCTGGGAGGCGCGCGACGATGCCTTGCAGGGTCGTGATTTGATCATCAATGCGACCTCTCTGGGTTTGGCAGGCCGTGATGAATTGGCGCTCGACTGGCAACGGGTCCGACCCGGTAGTGTTGCGTTTGATGGTATCTATACCCCTGTCAATACACGGTTTATCGTTGAATCCAGGGCACGCGGTGTGACCGCGATTGACGGTCTGGACATGCTGATCGGGCAGGCACGGCCCAGCTTTGAAGCCTTCTTTGGCCGCCCGGCGCCCGATTTGCCGGATATGCGCAGCCGTCTGCTCGAGCATCTGGGAGCGCGTTGATGCTGCGGGTCGGACTGACAGGGTCGATCGGCATGGGCAAGTCGGCCACGGCGAAGTTATTGCGGGAGGCCGGTGTCCCGGTTTTCGATTCCGATACGACGGTCCACAAACTCTACGCGCCCGGCGGGGCTGCGGTCGAGCCGGTTGGCAAAGCCTTTCCCGGTGTCGTGGTGGATGGCGCGATTGATCGAAGCCGACTGTCCGAGGCGTTGAGCGCCAACCCTGACGGTTTTGCGAGGCTGGAAGAAATCGTCCACCCCCTGGTCAGTGCGGCGCGTGAGGCTTTTGTCGCCATACAGGCCGAGGCCGGTCATGACATTGTGGTGTTCGACGTGCCGCTCTTGTTCGAGACCGGCGGGGACAAGCATGTTGATACGATCATCGTCGTGCATGCGCCGGATGATGTCCGTCGCGCCCGGGTGTTGCAGCGCCCCGGCATGACGGCGGCCAAGCTGGACGCCATAATCGCTCGTCAGATGGATGATTCGAGCAAGCTGGCCCGCGCCGACCATGTCATCGAGACATCGGGCGGTCTGGCGGATGCGGGCCGACAGGTGGATGCCATCATCAAGAAGTTGAGGGCGCGTGCCGGGCATTCCTGAGCCCGTGCCCGACCATCAGCGCCAACAGGACAAGATCATGCGGGAAATCGTCTTTGATACCGAAACCACCGGTCTTGATCCCAATACGGGTGACCGGGTCACAGAGCTGGGTTGTGTCGAGATCATTGACTTCATCCCCACGGGCAAGACGTTCCATGCCTATGTGAACCCGCAGCGGTCCGTGCCCAAGGAAGTGGTCGAGATAACCGGCCTGACCACCGAATTCCTGGCCGACAAGCCCCTGTTCGACGAGGTCGGCCCGCAATTTGTGGAATTTGTCGGGGATGCGACTATGGTCGCCCACAATGCGCCCTTTGACCGCGGCTTCATCAATATGGAGCTGGCCCGGCTGGGTCTGGATATCTATCCGGATGACCGGTTCAAGGACACGGCCCGGATCGCCAGGGCCAAATTCCCCGGTTCCTATGTCTCGCTCGACGCGCTCTGCAAGCGGTTCGACATCTCCCTGGACACACGGGACAAGCACGGCGCCCTGATCGACTCCCTTCTTCTGGCGGAGGTCTATCTGGAATTGATGGGTGGCCGGACGCGAGCGCTGGATCTCAGCGGTCAGGGCAGTGGCGGCGGTGGCAAGGTTGTTTTTCCGGCGCGATCGCCGCGAGCCGAGCCACTGGCGGGACGCCAGACAGATTCAGAGCGCGCCGCCCATGCCGCCTTTGTCGACGAGATGGGCGAGAACGCGCTCTGGAAAAAACTGACGATTCAGTAGGTTCGTCTAGTTGGCTGCAGCCGGATCGCCATTGCCATTGCTTTCCGAACCCGGAGCGGCAGCGGCGCGCTTGGCGAGTTGGGCGCGGTACAGGCCGGCAAAATCGACCGGATCCAGCATCAGCGGCGGGAAATTGCCATCGCGTGTGGCGTCGGCAAGAACGCGGCGGGCGAACGGGAAGATCAAGCGCGGACATTCGATCAGCAGGAAGGGTTCGCGATCGGTTTCACCCACATTGGCAAGCTGGAACAGGCCGGCGTAGGAAAGCTCGGCGATGAAGACCACGGATTCGTCACGGGATGCCTTGGCATTGACCGTCAGGACGACTTCAAACGTGTCTTCGCCGGCCGTGCGTGCCTGAACGTCGATGGCCAGGTCAATTGCCGGGGCCTGCTGGCCGGGGCGGAGTGTTTCCGGGGCGCCCGGGTTTTCGAAGGAGAGGTCCTTCACATATTGCGCAAGTACGCGCAGCTGCGGCGCCTGGGCTGCAGCATTGTCGGCGGGCGTGTTGGGTGCGTCGGTCATGGAACTCCCCGGATGGGTCTGTAAACGGCAGGCCTGGAACGGCCGGATCAATGAGAGCGCGCCCGTTAGCATGGCGACCGGCCAGCGGCAAGCAGGCATGACCACAGTGCAAAGGCTGACGCGCGACCAAATAGAGCCTATATCTGGTTCGGTGACATGTCCGCGCGCGGTTTAGTCACGCGCGTGAAGCTCAGCAAAGGTGCAACCGTCCATATGGATATCTGGACTCTCATCGGTGGTGTTGCCGCGATTTTCTTCGCCTACCGCCTCTATACGGTGTTGGGACGTCGGGAAGGCCATATGGAAGCGCCTGCCCCGCGTACCAAGCCCGAGGCCGCGTCCGATTCCGACAAGGCGCCCAGTCTCCGGCCCGCTTTTGAGGGCCCGGCTGCGGCCGGCCTGGAAGCGATTGCGGCCGTCGATACGCGCTTTGACCCGACCGCTTTCAAGGAAGGCGCCCAGAACGCCTATGTCATGATCGTCGAGGCGTTTGCGGCCGGAGATCGCAAGGTACTCGAACCGCTCCTGGCCCCCAATGTCCTGGATCGCTATACGACTGCCATCGATCAGCGTGCCGATCGGGGCGAAACCGTTCGCACCGAGGTCGAACGTTTGAAGGATGTCGATATCATCGAGGCCGGACACGCTGACAACACAGCCCGCATCAAGGTGCGGTTCGTTGCGGAAATCGCGACCGAGACCCGTGACAGTGATGACGCGGTGGTTGCGGGGGATATCGGCCGCCTGTCGACCGTCACCGAGGACTGGGTTTTTGAACGCCGGACCAACAAGGGTGATCCCAACTGGGTGTTGACCCGTGTTACCGCGGTTTGAGCACAGCCTCCTGATCGGTTCCGTGTTGCTGGCATCCTGTCAGCCGCGCCCGCCCGAACCCGTACCGCAACCGGAACCGCCGACTGTTGAGCGGCCGGAGACCCTCGATTTTCAACCCGTGGAATGGGCCGACATGCCCGGTTGGACCGAGCGTGACCTGGCGCCGGCCCTGCAGGCCTTCCAACGCAGCTGTGCACGCCTGAACCGCCGCGCTGACAGTGATCCGCTGAACCCCCAGGCCCGATGGGCAGGCCGGATTGAAGACTGGCGGGGCGCCTGCGCGGCAGCGGCGATGACCGTGGCCGGTCCTGACGCCGCGCGATCAAGCCTTGAAGCCGTTTTCACCCCGGTTCGTCTGTTGGCGCGTGACGCGGAAACATTTGAGACCCGTTCGGACGGATTGCTGACCGGTTATTACGAACCCTATGTGGAAGTCCGCCGCGAGCGGCAGGGCGAATTCACCCAGCCCCTGCGCCGACGACCCGATGACCTCGTCACAGTGGACCTTGGCCGTTTCGATGAAAGTCTCGCTGGCCGCCGCATTGTCGGTGAGGTGAGTGACGGGGAATTGGTGCTCTACAAGGACCGGGCCCGCATAGAGACCGACAATGCCGGTGAAATCTTTGCCTGGGGGCGACCGGTCGACGTGTTTTTCCTGCAGATTCAGGGTTCGGGGCGGCTGGTATTTGCCGATGGTCATGAAGAGAGAGCGGCTTTTGCGGCCCATAACGGCCTCCCCTATCGCTCAATCGGGCGTGAACTGGTGCAACGCGGCGAGCTGGAAGCCCATGCGGCATCGAAACAGGGCATTGAGGCCTGGCTGTCGGCGCGTGGACCGGAGGCGACCGCAGAGTTGTTTGGCGTCAATCCGCGCTATGTCTTCTTCCAGAGTGAAAGCCTCGCCAATCCGCAGCTGGGTCCGCGCGGTTCGTCCGGTGTTGCGCTGACACCCATGGCGTCGATTGCCGTGGATACGCGCGTCATGGCCCATGGCGTTCCTGTCTGGTTGTCGGCTGACCTGCCGGAACTGGACGGATGGACCGGCCTGGTGATCGCCCAGGACTCTGGCGGAGCCATCAATGGCCCGCTGCGCGGTGATTTCTTCTGGGGCTGGGGTGAAACCGCCGAGCGTCGGGCTGGCACGACCAGGGCCCGGGCCGAGTGGACCATCCTGCTTCCGCATACCGTCGTGGCGCGCCTGTTCGCCGAAACCGAACTGAATTGATCGATGAGCCGGAAACGGACCATGCGCCCGGAAGAGCGTGCGCTCTGGAGTCGCGTCGCCAAATCGGTCAAGCCAATCTCGCAAGACCGGCTGCGCTCGCTGGAAGAAGCCGAGCCGCCTACCCCGCAAACGCCGAAGCCGGTATCGCAAAAATCGATGGATACGGCCGCCCGCGCCTACAATACAGCCGTCCCGGCATCGCCCAAGTCCCGCACTGTTGCGCCCTATGATCCGCCCACACCCCACAATAGGTCTGGCGAGAAACGGGTTCGGCGCGGCCGGCTCGAGATCGATGGCCGGATCGATCTTCACGGGCTGACCCAGGACCAGGCGCTGCGCTCGCTCCGTCACTTCCTGCAAATGGCCCATGCCGGTGGATACCGGACAGTGCTGGTCATCACAGGCAAGGGCTTCAAGTCGCGTGAGCGTGATGCGGCGCCCTGGGAGCAGGTCGAAGAGCCCGGCGTACTCAGGCGCAAGCTACCGGAATGGTTGGGGCTTCCTGAGTTTAGTCAGTATGTGTCAGGGTATGCGAGATCACACTCCCGACATGGCGGGAGCGGTGCTTTCTATGTGACGCTGAGAGTACGCGCCAAGGACTGACCCTGTTCGCCGACAGCGAGATCAAAGAATGAATTTCGACAGGTCGGCATTCTTGGCAAGCGTACCGACATGTTCGGCGACATAATCGGCATCGATGGTGATTTCCTGGCCGGACCGGTCCGACGCGGTGAAGGAAATATCCTCGACCAGCTTTTCCATCACCGTCTGCAAGCGCCGCGCGCCGATATTCTCGACACTGGCATTGACGTCGGCGGCCAGCTTGGCCAACGCGTCGATGGCATCGTCGGTGAAGTCCAGACTCACACCTTCGGTGGCCAACAATCCCACATATTGCTTGATCAGGCTGGCCTCGGGCTCGACCAGGATCCGCTTGAGATCGGCCTCGCTGAGGGCGGACAGTTCGACGCGGATTGGCAGGCGCCCCTGCAGTTCCGGCAACATGTCCGACGGTTTGGCGACGTGGAAGGCGCCTGAAGCAATGAACAGGATATGGTCGGTCTTGATGGCGCCATGCTTGGTGGCCACCGTCGTGCCTTCGATCAGCGGCAGCAGGTCGCGTTGTACACCTTCGCGGGACACATCGCCGCCGCGGGCATCCGAGCGGGCCGCGATCTTGTCGATCTCGTCAAGGAAGACAATGCCGTCATTCTCGGCCAGCTTGATGGCGTCAGCCGTGATCTGGCTGTCATCGAGCAGCTTGTCGGCTTCCTCATTGATCAGGGGCTCGTAGGCGTCCTTGACCTTCATCCGCACGGTCTTGGTCTTCTGGCCGAAGCCCTTGCCGAGGATGTCGCCAATATTGATCACGCCGGCGCCGCCGGTCGGCATGCCCGGAATATCGAGCATCTGCATGCCGGCACCGCTGTCAGCCAGCTGGATCTCGACATCCTTGTCGTCCAGCTCGCCTGCCAGCAGGCGCTTGCGGAAGCTCTCGCGCGTGGCCTCGCTGGAATTGGGACCAACCAACGCATCCACCACGCGGTTTTCTGCGGCGGCATGAGCCTTGGCCTTCACATCTTCGCGCTTGGTCTCGCGGACAATATTGATGGCGATTTCCACCAGGTCGCGGGCTATCTGTTCGACATCGCGGCCGACATAGCCGACCTCGGTGAATTTCGTCGCCTCGACCTTGATGAAGGGCGCACCGGCGAGCTTGGCCAGGCGCCGCGAAATCTCGGTCTTGCCGACCCCGGTCGGACCGATCATCAGGATGTTCTTCGGCGTTACTTCCTCGGCCAGCGCATCGTCCAGCTGGCGCCTGCGCCAGCGATTGCGCAGGGCAATGGCAACAGCTTTCTTGGCGTCGGCCTGGCCGACGATGAAGCGGTCGAGTTCGGAGACTATTTCGCGAGGGGTAAAATCGGTCATTATGGTCTTTGCATTGCTGGCGCGTCTGTCTGATGTAATGAGCTGCAGTCCGCAAAACCAGACCTGAAAGGCACTTGCCAATGACCCGTCCGAGATTCCACCTCGCCTTTCCGGTCAATGACCTGTCCGAGGCCCGGCAATTTTATGGTGGATTGCTGGGGTGTCGCGAGGGTCGGTCGTCCGAGGCCTGGGTCGATTTCGATTTCTTCGGGCATCAGATCGTTGCCCATCTGGCGCCGGACGAATGCGCCGGCGTCGTGACCGGCGCGGTTGACGGAAAGCAGGTGCCCGTCCGGCATTTCGGTCTACTGCTTGACTGGGCCGATTGGGAAGCCCTGGCCGCCCGCCTCCGGGAGGCGGGACAGGCATTCATCCTTGACCCCTATGTTCGTTTTGCCGGCGAGCCGGGGGAGCAGGGCACGTTCTTCGTCCGTGACCCCGCGGGTAATGCTCTGGAATTCAAAACCTTCCGGGACGAAAGCCGGATTTTTGCCGGCTGACCGTTTCGCCGGTCGACTTGCCCCTGAGGCCGGAATACGGCGACTATGGACCGCCGGACTCGCGATCCTGACGAAAGGAGGGCCGGATGGACAGCAAGGCCAAGACCATAACGCCCTATATTCGTTGGCTTTCGCGCTTTTCATTGCTCCTTTTGTCGCTGCACACAATCTATGTGATCGGCTGGGCCGTGGTCGATATCGCGGTGCGCGCGGGATTGTGGCCGGTCGGCCTGTGGAACTGGGATGCGGACGCCTTTTTTGCATCATTGTCGTTCTGGCAGGAGGTGGCATTCTTCTCGTCAACGGCACTTGCAATGGTCAGCTTCTGGCTGCACCTCAAGCGCAGCGCCCTGATCATCCCGGTCTTCCTGGTGTCCTACTTCCTTTACCGCCTCGACAGCTTCTTCCTGACGCTGAACGACCTGTTCAACGGGATCGGTGGATTCGAGACTTTCACACCGATGCTCGTCCTGCAGCTGGCCTTGCTGCTGGCGCTCATGCTGTTGTGGGGTGAGGGGTATTTCGACCGATCGACATTTCGGCGTCAATCATGATGCGGGTGGACCTGCAAGGCTGACCGCAATTCCGCAAACCGCGAAGCCGGTTCCGCGTCGCAATCAGACCCGCGCACCAGCAGGGAGATGACAACTTCATTGTTGAAGCTGTCATCGGACAGGAAATACTGCTCGATCCAGATCACGCCCGCCGGATTGAAACCATGCTCGCGCAGCCAGGCCAGGTCATGCTCGGAATTCACGATCTCCGCACTGACTTCGAGACAATCCAATGGCTTCAGGCGAAACCCGGGGATCGGCCATTCGCTCAGCTCGTACCGGGTATAATTGGCGGCACCGGACCCGTCAGCGACCTGTTCGGCATGCACCATGATCGCCTGGTCATCGGCGATGAAGGCCGCCAGTGAGATGTCGAACGGCACATCATTGAACACGGCGGATCTGTCGGTCGGGCCCGCAGCGGTGAGGCTGTCATCGGCGCCTATCCGCAGCGGCAGGGTGTGCAGGGTCCGGAATTCGTCGCCATAGCGGGCCAGCATGGAATTGGGAGCCTGTGCGCCGGCGAACCCCGCAAGGAACAAGGTGGAAGCCAGCGTGACAGCGCTCAGGATTTTCCGACAGGTCAAGGCGATCCTCCGTTTTTCATCTCTCGGTGAAAGGTGGATGCGCGGGCCGTCTGGTTCGGATGCGGGACCTATGACTCCAGCGTTTCGACGGTCAGGTTTTCATTGGTGTAGACGCAGATCCGGGCCGCAATCTCCATTGCCTTGCGGGCGATGACGTCCGGATCTGCCTCATAGTCGAAGATCGCGCGGGCAGCGGACAGGGCGTAATTGCCGCCGGATCCGACCGCGACCACACCGTCTTCCGGTTCCAGCACATCACCGGCCCCGGTCAGCAAAAAGGTCTCGTTGATGTCACCGACGATCAGCATCGCTTCCAGCCGACGCAGATAGCGGTCGGTCCGCCAGTCCTTGGCCAGTTCGACACAGGCCCGGGCGAGTTGTTTGGGATATTGTTCCAGCTTGGCTTCCAGGCGTT
>SPJK01049648.1_pt1 | contig 12425 bp, 11 predicted proteins | sample 3741771 | NCBI WGS metagenome assembly SPJK01 (sample SAMN10925997, study PRJNA522277) | cold seep metagenome | isolation source: Elba SIP-enriched marine methane seep metagenome, extraction at timepoint T2 | place: Italy: coast of Elba, Mediterranean Sea | reverse complement strand
TAGGTCTCTTCAGTCACGACCTTGCCGGTTTCCGCATAGTATTTGAGGCCAAACAGATGCTTGAGCAGCGACTTCGCCATCTGCCCCCGCATCAAAAATTTCATGAGACGAGGCGAGAACGCGTTGAACGAAATCATCTTGAGCGCCGTTGTCTCTGCGTCTATGGCCATCACTTCATAAATGGCCGACATGTGCTTCACGAAAGGCAAATTATGCGCAACAACCTCTATACTAAAGCGATCTGAACCGCTGACCTCAACGATCTTCTCATCCAGATACAGTGTCTCATTGAACTTACAGCGCCGCACGACGTTCAGCCCGCCCGCCTCTCCGCCCTGCAGGTAACTTGAGGTAATCATCGTCGGATTGTGAATATGGATGTCCCCATATTGATGAAACAAAACGTCCCAAACACGCGCCTTCGAGGCATGGATCGTCTCGTTAAATTCGGTCCGGTTCAACTTGCTCTTCACCTTCGGCATCCTCGCTTATGGTCCCCCGATTTAGGCGCATCAAAATTGAATTGGAATTGCGGCATTTGGGGGGATACGGTGCACAAATCGACCACCTCGCATTTGGAGCGCGCCATGGCTGAGCTCGACTGGAACGACATCAAAGTATTCCTGGCTCTGTTCCGAGGGCGCTCCGTGCGCGCTGCTGCGGGCGCGCTTGGGATGAGCCATTCCACCGTGTCCCGGCACCTCACAGATCTTGAAACAAGCCTTGGTGCTGTGCTGTTCACCCGCTCGCGTGACGGCCTTCTCGCAACATCCATGGCGGAGCAGATCCACTCCAAGGCGGAAACGGTTGAAGGCGAAATTCTTGACCTGCAACGCGAAGCCGACAGCCTGGATACAGTGCTGGCTGGGCAAATTCGTGTGACCGCGCCGCCGCTGTTGTCCCAACATATGTTGATGCCGCTGCTTGCGGAGTTTAGCGCGCAGTATCCCGGCATTGAAATTGTTCTAACCACGAGCTTCACAATCGAAGATCTGATGAAAGGTGCCGCCGACGTCGCCTTTCGCTCAGAGGTCAATCCCAACGAAAACCTCGTGGGCCGCCGCCTCCCTGATTTTGCCGATATGGCCTACGCGTCACCGAGCTACATTGCAGAACATTCCTTCCAAGACGGTCGGACAAATGCGGTGTGGGTCGGCCGAGGTTTGAATGACCCCGGCAACACTTGGATCAAGACCAGCCCGTTCCCGGATGCGGCGGTGAGACACCAAATCCCGGACATGCAGGACCAAGCCGAAGCCGCGAAAGCGGGGCTTGGCATGGTGGTCCTTCCATGCTTCTTCGCAGACGCTATGGACGGGCTGAACCGCATTCCCGGAACAGGCATCGTGTCCACCCGGCCCGCATGGGTCCTGACCCATCCCGACCTACGCACATCGGTGCGGGTCAAAACGTTCGTGAAATATCTCGTCGGGGCGATGAACAAAAAAGAACCACAGATCACCGGGAGCGAGGGGGACCTGCTCGCTTGACCCCCCAGTGGAAACGGCCCGGGATCGGCCTTTGACGATTGATCGCGAAGCCGAAAATGCGGGCAACCTGCCCACTCATCTGGGCTGACGTCTCGAGTTTTGCGCCTCGCAGCACCGATCCATCCGAACACATCGCGCGGCGGCGTTCATGCCTCTAAAGAGCGAAGAATTCCGTCCAGCATGGTTTGGCAGGCTTTGAGTTGGCTGAGCTCCACATACTCGTCGGGTTTGTGCCCTTGATCTGTCATCGAGCCGGGGCCGCAGACGAGGGTTGGGATGCCCATCTCAGCAAACACACCCGCCTCCGTGCCGTAGGACACTTTGATGGCCTCCTTCGACGCGCAAAGGGATTTCACGAAACCCACCGCGCTGTGATCGGGGTCGAGGGAGAGGCCAGGATAGGCCGTCACCGTCTCGATGTCGATGGAGGCATCGGGGCAGAGCTCATGATACCGCGCGGCGATGCGGGACGCGGCGGCGTTCAGTTTGTCGTCAAAGGCAGTCTTGGAGTCCTCCGCCAGATAGCGGAATTCGAACGCCATGTCGGCCGTTTCAGGGATCATGTTCAGCGCCTGTCCGCCGGACATTTTGCCCAGATGCACCGTCGCATGGGGAATGTCATAGCCCGCATCTTGCGCCCCGGTTGCGGCATAGTCCCGTTGCAGATCCCGCAGCGCCTGTCCGACATCCATCGCCATATGCAGCGCATTGGCGAAAAGCGGGGCCATGGCCGAATGGCCTTGCCCGCCATGACAGGTCGCGCGATAGGCCGCCTTGCCTTTGTGCCCAATCGCCACTTGCATCTGCGTCGGCTCGCCCACCACGCAGAACTTTGGGGTGCCGAGCAGCGGGGCCAACCGGTCTTTCATCTGCTGGATGCCAACACAGCCAATCTCCTCATCATAGGAAATCGACAGTTTCAAAGGGGCCTTGAGCTGCATCCCCACGGCCTTGTCCGCACAGGCGAGCATCGCCGCGAGATAGCCCTTCATATCGCAGGTGCCCCGGCCATAAAGCTTGCCGCCCTGCGCCGTCAGACGGAAGGGATCACCACTCCACGTTTGCCCCGCCACCGGCACAACATCGCTATGCGCGGAGAGAAGAATGCCATCGCCTGCTGGACCAAAGGTCGCAAAGAGACCCGCCTTCTGCCCGGTGTCATCAGGGAGGCGATGCGTTTCAAACCCGCGCTGTTGCAAGAAATCCTGCACATAGTCGATCAACGCCAAATTGCTGTTCGCGCTGACCGTTTTGAAGGCAATCAGCCGGTGCAGGATCTCCAGAACCGGATCACTCATCCCCGGGGACGCCGTAGGATGGGGCCGCGCTTGGATCTAAGGCGCGTTGCACATAGGCCTCCAACTGGGGTTTGTAGACCTCCCACGCGGTGGCCACGGCCTCGATGGGACAATCCTCAGTCCAATCGCAGCGTAGATCGGCCACGGGCCAAGGCACCGTGTCGACGAGTTTGATCCCGGCGGAATGCACCGGCCCAGCCTCACCCCCAGCCGCAAGCCCGGCGCGCAGCGCGGTGATCAGCCGATCCCCCAGATGGCCCACCGATGCCTCGAACGCCGCGACAATGGCCTTTGGCACCTCTTCATTGGCCAAAAGGTTGCCGCCCGCGGCCACATCCGTGCCCCGCGCCTCGGACCAGGTGCCAAGGGCGTTCGGCCCAGAATGGATCGCCGTCCCGCCGCGCCCATCCACCGCCAGAACCTGCCTGTAGGCCAAATGTTGCGCCTGATCGCGGATGCCCGCAATGGCCTCCGCCGCGCCCATTCCGCCTTGCATCAGGTCCAATGCGAAGGGGCCCAGCATCGGGTCGGTCACGTTCTGGCTGGCCACAGCACCCACCCCGGCCCGCGCATATGAGCAGCGCGCCGCCACGGCAGGCGAAGACGACGAGATCGCAACCCCAAACATGCCCGTTTCAGCGCAGCGCGCCACAAGAGAAAAGGTCATGGCCTCAGTCCGGAATGACGGCGGTGCCGTCGATTTCAACCAGCCATTCGGGACGGGCCAAGGCGTGCACAACAAGACCCGTCGAGACCGGATGCACGCCTTTGATATATTCGCCCATGGTCCGATACACCGCCTCGCGGTGGCGCCCATCGGTGATGTAAACGACGACCTTGACCAGATGCTCCATCTGCACGCCCGCCTCTTCGATCAACTGTTTGATGTTCTGCATCACCTTGTGGGTCTGCTCCACCGGATCATGGCTGTCCAGATTGACCGCGTCGTCCAAGTTCTGCGGACATTGCCCGCGCAGATAGACCGTCTTGCCGCCATGGGTCACAACCGCTTGGCAAAGGTCGTTATCGAGGGTCTGCTCGGGATAGGTGTCCTTGGTGTTGAACGTCCGTATGCGGGTATGCGCCATCGTCTGTGCTCCAGTCTGGTGCGGTAGGTCTGCGGTCTTGAGCGGCGAGCCACAAGTGAAAATCGCGGATTGTGCCCTCAAAGTGATCTCCGGCCAGCGGACCGCTCAAGGCGTGATCCGAGGCCAGCGCGATTTGCAAACGTTCCAGCTTGTCGCGATCCTCCGCGTTGACCTCCTCCCATAGGGCAATGCGTGCGGCGATTGTCGCGTCATCAAGGTCCGCGCCAAACACCGAGAGGGTCCATTTCACACGGACCTGTCCGGCGTTCAACGGAAAAAGGGACAAGGAGACCAAGAGGCTCGCGGCCTGACTGGCGACCTGCGTTGGAAAGACCGCGAACAGCGTGGAGCGCAAACGTTCATCTTCGGTCAACCCAGAGGCCCCCATCCCGCGTGACGGGATATCCTTGGGGTACTTCGCCGCGTAGGAGGTGAAGCCGTCCCCAGCGATCAGCTTCCGGGCCAATCCGGTGGGCGTGTAGCTGTGCAAGGTCTCTGGATGGACCACTGAGAGGTGATAGCCTTCCATGAAGTTCTCAACCAGGCATTTCCAATTGGTGTCCCAGATCTCCTCGGCGACATGGGCCAAGCGAAAATTCTCAGGCTCGTAAGGGTCCAGGAGGTGATCAAGGCCGGGGAAGCTGAACGGGGCGGCGTCCGGATCAAGGCAGGTGTAAATGAAGCCCTTCCAGATCTGCACCGGATGGCGGTGAAGTTTGCAGTTTGCCGCGTCAAATCCGGTGTTTTTCATGCGGGCCGCGCGGAGCAATTGACCGTCCAGCCCATAGGCCCAAGCGTGATAGCTGCACACAAAGCGGTCGGCATGCCCGTGCCCTTCGGCCAAGGGCATCGCCCTGTGACGGCAGACATTGGCCAATACGGCAATGGTGCCATCGGCTTGACGCACCACCAAAAGCGGTTCGTTCAAAAGCTGGGCGGTGAAGAAATCGCCGGGCTCCGCCACCTCATCTACGCGGCCCAGACAGTGCCAAGCGCGGCGCAGCACGGTCGCCGCCTCATGGGCAAAATACGCCGGGTCGGTGTAAAACGATCCGGGCAGACCAAAAGGACCGTCCGCCGGAAGGGCCGCAATGGCCTGAAGATGCTGCGCCTTGGCAGAGATCATCTCAGACCTCCGTCGCAAAATCCGGCTCGAAGGCTGGGTCCATTTTGCTCATCAAATATTGCGCGAAGTCGAAATTCGGGCGCTCGAGATGCGACAGATGCCCCGGCTCTACGCCGTCTGCGTTCAGCCCGCGATAGACCTTCTCGGTGCAGCCGCGGTCCTCCACATTGACCTCATCGAGCAGCGCTTTCATCTGGATCAGATTGTCCGCCGCATCCGCGTCATCTGAATAATCATCCGACATGCCGCCGCCATAGCGGATATGCACCTGTCCCGGCCCTTTGGGATGCAGGCTCAGATACCAGAAATACCCCGGTGTGAGGGTGATCATCAGGCTGGGATAGAGCGCCAGCAAAAAGGTCGTGCGGCGCGCGTCCCCGGTCAAACGGTCGTTTGACGGGTGGGCGAGGGCGATGCGCAAGGACTCATCCTTGAGGATCGTGTGATAGTTGAACGCGGCCAATCCCGGCGGGCAGATCATCTCATCCAAACGCGACAGGCCCCCGACCGTCGCGGCATGGCACACCGGCAGGTGGTAGCTCTCCATGAAGTTCTCGGCGAGCACCTTCCAATTGGTGTCCCAGACATGCTCCTCAAAGAAGGTCTCGGTGTAATTGGTCATGTCATAGCCCGCGATCAGGCTTTCGACTTGGCCAAGCTGCTCTGCCACCGGAGGGGCGTCCGGGTTCAGCGAGATAAAGACCCAGCCCAGCCACTCCTGACAAGCGATTTCCGGCAGCGTGTAATCCGATTTGCAAAAGCCTGCATTGGCCTCCATCGCCGGGGCCCCGCGCAGCGATCCGTCGAGATTGTAGGTCCAGGCGTGATAGGGGCAGACGATGGAGCGCGTGGAGCCGCGCCCGTCGAGCAAGGTGGACATGCGGTGCAGGCAGACGTTGGAATAGGCTTTCAACGCCATATGCGCATCACGCAGCACAATGACCGGCTGATCGGCCAGCTCGCAGGTCACATAATCCCCGACATTGGCCAATGACGTGGCGCGGCCGATGCAGAACCACTCTTTCTTGAAGATGTGATCCAGCTCGGCCTGCGCAAATTCAGGCGAGGTGTAGACCTCTGGCGGCATGGCGCGGGCGCGTTCGAAGGGGACCGACACGCTTTTGCGTAATGCCTCAACCGGGCTGGGAATCGGTTGCGAAAAGGTCATGTCCTGCTCCTGTTACCTCACTGAGTCTGGCAGATAGTCCCGGTAATTTTCCTGTATGGCTATCTGATCTGCGACATATGCCGCGTCGTGCCAGACACCCCAGATGAAGGTCGACCCCCGGCGCGATTGCCAAGGCAGGCCCAGGAAATAAAGACCCGGTTCCCTGGACACGCCGCGCTGATGGATCGGCGCGCCTGCGGCGTCGAAGGCGTCCAGCTGCATCCAGGAGAAATCCTGAGCATAGCCCGTCGCCCAAAGGATCGTGTCGATGCCTGCGGCTTTCAGATCCAGCGAGCGGATGGGATCCGTAAGGCTGGCCGGGTCAGGCAGCATGGCGCGCGCCTCTGGCTCTGGCGGTAAATCCAGCCCGAAAGCGTCGATATAGGCGTCGGCTTGGTCCAGCATATCAAGGTAATTGGCGTCCCCTGCCGCAATGTTGGCCTGCAAATCCGCCGCGACCTCAACGCAGCCCTCGGCAAAGCCCGTGGTGCGGCCCAGCAGGGTGATGCCCTCCTGCGCAAGCCTGCGGAAATCCACCGTGCGGCCGCCATTTGCGCCGCTCACCGAGATGGTCAGATGCTCTGTCCCCGGCTCCTTGGCGGCCAGATCCCAGAGGCCCAGCACACCAAGCCACCAGCAATAATCCCGGCCCCGATAGGCGCGGGGCGGGCGGTCATGCGGTCCGATGGACAGGTAGGTTTTGCGCCCCGACTGGCACAGCTCCTCGGCAATCTGACCCCCTGAAGAACCAGAACCGACGACCAAAACACCGCCCTTGGAGAGCTGGTCCGGCGTTTTGTAGGTGGCCGAATGCAGCTGCGTGACCGGGTGATCCTCAGGCACGAGAGCCGGGATCACCGGTGTTTGGAACGCGCCGGTTGCGCAGATCACCGTTTGCGCCAAAATCACCCCGTCTGAGGTCGTGACCTCAAATCCGCTGTCGCCTGCAATGCGTTTGAGCGACTGAACCTCAACGCCGGTGCGGATCGGCGCTTTGATCATCTCAGCATAGCTTGCCAGATAGGCGGCCACCTCTTCTTTGGGCGGAAACCCATCCGGGGCGCAGGTCTCGAAGCGTTTGTTTGGAAACCGGTCATGCCACGCGGGACCATTGGCGCGCAGGCTGTCCCAACGTCCGCTGCGCCACGCCTCGGCCACCCGGTTCTTTTCCAAAACCAGATGCGCGATCTTGTTGCGGCTCAGATGCTCGCTCGCAGCGATGCCAGCTTGTCCGGCGCCGATCACAAGCGTTTGGACTTTTTCTACCACCAGTCTGACCTTTCCATGACATATGCCGGAACGCTAATTCGGCAGGGGCGACGTGCCAAGCGGTTAGCTTCCGATTTTCAGACCGGCGGTCACGGTCTCGATGCTTTCGCGTAAAATGCCTTCGATATCGTGGATCATCGGCTCGTCCATGATCAGCGTCGGTGACAGGATCAGGATGTTGCCAAGCGCCCGCGCGATCAGCCCGCGCTTTTGCGCCTGCTGCGCCACGAGGGAGCCGATCATGGCCTCTGGCGGGAATTCTTCGCGGGTGGTTTTGTCTTTGACGAATTCGATGCCCATCATGAAGTGGCTGCCGCGCACCTCGCCCACAAGGTCGAGAGTGTCCAAGCCGCGCAGGGCGGTCTCGAAGACTTTGCCCGTCGTTTGAAACCGCTGCGGCATGCCTTCGCGTTCCAGGATTTCGATGTTGGCAAGCCCCGCGGCGGCGGCGGCGGGGTGCCCTGAATAGGTCATGCCATGCAGGAACATGGCGTCCGGGCCTGAGATCACATCGTAAATCTCGTCGGAAATGATCGTGGCGGAGAGGGGCTGATAGCCGGAGGTCAGACCCTTCGCGGTGGTGATGATATCGGGCACATAGCCGTAGACATCCTCGCTGGTGAACATGTGACCCAAGCGGCCAAAGGCGGTGACGACCTCATCGGCGACATAGGCAATGTCATGGGCCGCCGTAATCTCGCGCATGCGCTTGTGATAGCCCTCAGGCGCGCAGATCACACCGCCTGCGCCTTGCACCGGTTCGGCAAAGAACCCCGCGATATTCTCCGCGCCCAGCTCGTGGATCTTGTCCAGCATATCCTGCGCCAGAACCTCGACGAATTCCGCGTCGGTCATATTGGGCGCTTCGCGGTATTGGTTCGGGCACATCAAGTGATGCACAATGCCTTCCGCCGCGCGCCAGCCTTCGGCATAGGCCGGGGTGGTCAGCGCCATCGCCATATGCGTTGAGCCATGATAGGCCCCCATCCGCGACAGCATCAGCCGCTTCTCAGGCTTGCCGCGCAGGATGTTGTAGTGATGCAAGATGCGCACGGCAGTGTCATTGGCCACGGAGCCGGAATTGCCGAAATACACGTGGTTCAGACCCTCAGGCGCGAGCTGCGCGACCTTTTCGGCCAGCATCGCGGCTTTGGGATGGGTGAAATTGTAGAAGGTCGAATAATAGTCCAGCGTTTTGAGCTGTTCGGTGATCGCATCGACGATCTCGTCCCGCCCATGGCCCACATTCACGCACCACAATCCGCCGATCCCGTCGATCAGCTCATTGCCTTCGCTGTCGGTGACATAAGGACCGCTCGCCGAAACGATGGCGGTGCGGGCCTGATCCTGCTTCAGCGCATGCAGATTGGCAAACGACTGAATAAGATGCGAGTCCTTGGTCAGGATGTCGTCTGTCGTAAGCTTGTTCATGTCGTTTAACCCCGTTGTGAAACGCGTGTGGAATGTATGTGTATGTCGTAGAATATGACGTGACAGGCCATGCAGGCGCGCCCCGGCACTCGTGGTTACTTCTTCAGGTTGGTCCAGATCGTGTCATAGACTTCCTGCACCTCTTGGCTGCACGCCATCACGAATTCGCCGACCTGATCCGCAGGAGGGCTCAGCTCTGGCGCGCCTGTCACGGCCTCGGACAAGAACCCATCCACGCCCGTCACACCGGAGGTGTATTGCGCGAAGTTGGTGACCGCCGCCGCGTTTTCAGGCTCCAGCAGGAAGTTCATGAACTTCAGCGCGTTGTCGCGGTTGGGCGCGTCTTCCAGCAAAACCACGTTGTCCATCCAGACAACGAAGCCCTCTTTCGGGAAGGCGTATTCGATATTGGCCCCTTCCTCGCGCGCTTTGGCGGAGAAGCCGTTCCAGATCATGCCGGCGGCGGCATCGCCGGAGACCAGCACATCCTTGGCCACGTCAGAGCCGAAGCTGGCCCAATCGCCCTTGGCCGATTGCAGCAGCGCGTTCAACGCTTTGAGCTGGTCGCGATCGGTGGTGCATTGCGGAATGCCCAAATGCAGCGAGGCCAGCGCGATCACTTCGCCTTGGCTGTCGAGCATGTTGATCTTGCCCTTCAGCTCAGCCGGTGGCGCGAACAGGATCGAGGTGGTGTTGATGTCCCCGGAATAGGCGTCGCGGTTGACCGAGAAGCTGGTGGAGCCCCACTGATACGGAATGGAATGCGCGCGGCCCGGATCGAAGCTGACATCGACCCATTGCGGTGCGATATTGCCGAAATTGGACAGCTCGGACGGCGCGAAGCTGTCCAGCATGCCTTCGGAGATCATGATCTCGACCATGTAATCCCCCGGCACGGCGACGTCATAGGACCCCATTTTGCCCGCCTTGAGCGAGGCCAGCATCGCCTCGTTGCTGTCAAACGTGTCCATGGTCACGGTGACGTCATATTCTGCCGCGAACTTGTCTAGCAGCTCCTGCGGGATGTACTCGAACCAGTGGTAGATCGACAGGCTCCCTTCGGCCTGCGCCGAAACGGCGGCAAGCGAGAGGGCCAGCGCCGAGGCGCTCAGTCTGAATGCAGATGTCATATTATGTTCCTCTGTTGGTTGGCGTTGACTGGCCTTTGCGCCCCAGGACATAACTCAGGGTCACGAGCAGGACCGAGACGAGCAGCAATAGGGTGGAAATGGCCATGATGTTGGGCTTGATGCCCGTTTTGACGGATCCGAAGATCGCGGTTGGCAGGGTTTCAATCCCTGCGCCTTTGACGAAATTCGTAATGATGAAATCGTCGAGGGAAATGATGAAGGCGAGCAGAAAGCCCGACAGGAGGCCCGGTGCCATCAAGGGCAGCAGGATGACGCGGAAGGTTTGCCATTTGGTCGCGTAGAGATCTTGCGCCGCCTGTTCATAAGAGCCGTCGATGCCCTGCATCCGCGCGGCGATGGGCAGATAGGCGAAGGGAATGCAAAAGACGATATGCGCCACGAGGATCGTCAGATATCCGGCTTTGAAGCCGATGGCGGAGAAGAAGATCAGCGAGGCGACCGCCGTGACAATCTCCGGCACCATGAGGGGCAGGTTGATCAACACGAAGCTGACGGACTTCCCGCGAAACTGCCCCGCGCGCAGCATCGCCGTTGCGGCGGCGGTGGCAATGGCCGTGGCAACACTCGCGGCCGAAAGCGCGATGATCAGCGAGTTGAGCGCCGCCGCTTTGAACTTCGGAGCCTCGGGGCCGGTGAAGACCTCGCCATACCAGCGGAAGGTGAAGCCGCCCCAGAGGGTGACGGAGTTGCTGTCGTTGAAAGAGTAGACCATCACCACAATCAAGGGCGCATAGAGCAGCACGAGGCAGAGCCATGTGAGCGGCAGAAAGCCGGGGAAGCGGCGCAGGTCAAGCTTCGCGGCCATCAGCGCGCCTCCGCTTTGGCTTGGGCGCGCGCATAGACCGTCAGCACCACGAGGACCATCGACAGAAGGATCATCGAGGCCGCCGCGCCGAAGGGCCAATTGCCCGCATTGCCTTTGAACTGCTCTTCAATGAGCGAGCCGATCATGAAGTTCTTCGCCCCGCCGAGCAGGTCTGGGGCCAGAAACGCGCCGAGCGAGGGGACAAAGACCAGAATACAGCCCGCGATGATCCCCGGTTTCACGATGGGCAAAATCACGAAGCGCAGCGAGGCCCATTTGCTCGCATAGAGATCCGCCGCGGCTTCCGAATAGGCCATGTTGTAGCGTTCCACGGCGGCATAGATCGGCAGGACCATGAAGGGCAGGTAGGAATAGAACAGCCCCAATTGCACTGCGAAATTCGTGTTGATCAGGCCAATCGGCTCCGTGATCACACCAAGGGCCATCAGCCCCTCGTTCAGCGGGCCATTGTCGCGGATCAGGAATTTCATCGAGATTGTGCGGATCAGCAGATTGACCCAATAGGGAATGGTGATCGCAAAGAGCCAGACCGACCGGGCCCGCCCTGCGCGCGTGGCAATGAACCACGCCGTTGGAAAACCGATCGCCAGACACAGAACGGTGGCCAATCCGGCCTGCCAAATCGACCGCCAGAAAATGGTGATATAGGTCCATTCAATCGACGGCGGCTCATCGCCAAACAGGCCCCGATCAAAGAAGAACTGATCATAGGCCGCCAGGCTGAACTCCCAGATCACACCGCCGCGAAATTCCTTTGTCAAAAAGGAATAGACCAGCATCATGCCGACGGGCAGCACCAGAAAAACCCCGATGATGACCCAAGCCGGGAGCATCATGCGCACGCCCTGACCTTCATAGGTGGTGACGGTGGACGACCCGCCGGAGGAGATCTCAGCGGCCATGTCTCTACGCCCCCAACACGCGCGCGGCGGCGGCGTCAAGCTGCATGCCAACCGTCTCGCCGATGGAGGGGATCACCGCGCCTTGTGTGTTCTGAACCCGCGCGGTCATGGCCTGCGCCCCCTCAAGGGACACCTCCACCTGCATATCGGTGCCAAGATACACCACGCGCTGCACGGTGCCGGTCAGGTTGGCCTGATCCACCGGGCAAAATCCCACGCGCTCGGGGCGAATGGACAGACTCGCAGGCCCCGCCTGCACCCCGGTTGCCGCCGCGCAGATCAGCGTGCCGCCGCCGGGCAAGGTGGCCGTGACCTGCCCCTGATGCGGGGCCGTCACATCCACTGTGATCAAATTGGTCTCGCCAATGAAGCTGGCCACAAAGGCGTTGTTCGGCTCTTCGTAAATCTCGCGCGCATTGCCGACCTGTTGCACCTGACCCGCGTTGATCACTGCAATCCGGTCCGACATGGTCAGGGCTTCTTCCTGATCATGGGTCACAAAAATAAACGTAGTGCCAGTGTCCCGCTGCAATTGCTGCAATTCGAGCCGCACCGCTTGGCGCAGCTTCAGATCCAGCGCGGACAAGGGCTCGTCCAAAAGCAGCACACGCGGATTGGGAGCCAGAGCCCGCGCCAAGGCGACACGCTGCTGCTGCCCGCCCGACAATTGGCTGGG
>SPJK01013580.1_pt1 | contig 12425 bp, 12 predicted proteins | sample 3741771 | NCBI WGS metagenome assembly SPJK01 (sample SAMN10925997, study PRJNA522277) | cold seep metagenome | isolation source: Elba SIP-enriched marine methane seep metagenome, extraction at timepoint T2 | place: Italy: coast of Elba, Mediterranean Sea | reverse complement strand
TATGTTCAAAGAATTGTTCAACCCGATCGGCATGATCTCGCCGCTGCCGAAATCTGATGCCGCCGGGATCTTTATCGGCTCGTCCTTCTGCTATGCCACAGCGCGTGATTTCGCCCGGTTCGGCTTGCTATATATGCGAGACGGGGTCTGGAACGGTCAGCGCATTCTGCCCGAAGGCTGGGTCGATTATGCCCGCACGCCGACCAAGACGCCGCCAGATGAACCGATGGGATATGGCGCGCATTGGTGGCTCGGATTAGCCGGTCCGGAGAGCTTTTCCGCAAACGGCTATGAGGGCCAGTTTACAGTCTGCGTCCCGTCGCTCGATCTGATCATGGTGCGTCACGGCAAGTCAGAAGCGGGGCCAAAGGGTGATGCCGTCAGAGCCTGGCTCGCTGATATGGCCGACGCTTTCCGCGCTTAGTCCAGCGACACGTTGAGCAATTCTAGGGCTTCTGTTGCAAACAACCACATGTTCTCTTCGCGGTCGCTGAGCCCTGTTTCAAGGGTTCTGGCAGCTTCGAACACGTCTCCGTTTCGTGCCGTCGAAACACCGACACAGGTGTGACCTGCGGCATCGCCATAGCCATTACCGCTCGGTCCTGATGCGCCGGTCTCGCACAGTCCCCATGTCGCGCGCAGGCGGTCGCGGATGGTGCGGGACATGAGCAGCGCATACGGTTCGGTGGAGGAGCGCATACCGTCGATATCGTCCCGCGTCAGGCCCATCAGGCCTTTAAACGCTTGCGGCGTGTAGATGACGCCGCCGCCGCGATAAAAGGTCGAGGCGCCCGGGACAGCCAGCAAGGCCGCTGAGATAAGCCCGCCAGACGAGGATTCAGATACGCCCACGGTTTCGCCCCGCGATTTCAGTTTTGCGCCGACATCTCTGGCGAGTGGGATGAGCCGATCCATGATCTAGCCAATCGCCGCTTTCTGCGCCGCAAACAACTCGTTGCAGCCTTTTTCGGCGAGCGCCATCATGGTGTTGACTTCGGTGCGCGTCATCGGGCGTTCTTCGCCTGTACCCTGCACCTCGATGAAACCGCCATCTGAGCTCATGACAACGTTCATGTCGGCTTCTCCGGCGCTATCTTCCGGGTAATCGAGATCAAGGACCGGTACGTCCTTGTAGACCCCGACAGAAATCGCAGCGGCCTGTTTCAGGATCGGATCAGAATTGATCACGCCTTCATCCTTGAGGTACCGACACGCCAGAGCGAGCGCGACAAACCCGCCAGTGATGGAGGCTGTGCGGGTGCCGCCATCGGCCTGGATCACATCGCAATCGATCGTGATCTGGTTCTCACCGAGCGCCGTCAGGTCGACAACTGAGCGCAAGGACCGTCCGATCAGACGCTGGATCTCCTGTGTTCGTCCGGACTGTTTGCCAGCGGCGGCTTCGCGGCGGCCGCGCGTATGCGTCGCCCGCGGCAGCATGCCATACTCGCCGGTCACCCAGCCTGCGCCAGAGCCCCGCATCCAGCCTGGCACCTTATCGGTCCAGCTGGCGGTGCACAAAACGTGCGTGTGGCCAAACTTGGCGAGGCAGGAGCCTTCGGCATAGCGGGTCACGCCTGTTTCCAGGCTGACCTCTCGCAATTGATCGGCGGCGCGGCCTGAGGGGCGAGCAAAGTCGGTCATATGTCTTTTGTCTTTCATAGCTTCAGCTGCACGGCGCAAATTGCGGGTTTTGCCTCTTGTGTCTAGGCTGATCTGATCGTGGGAGGACAAGACGTTGGACGTCGCAGAGATGAAAGCGCGCGCCGAACGGTCCAAGCGTCCGCCGCGCAGCGCCCTGTATGAAGTCGCACGCTTCCTGTTCTACGGGCTCTATCGACTGATGGGATGGCAGGTGTTGGGAGCAGCGCCGCCAGACAAAAAGCTCGTCATTATCGCGGCACCCCACGAAACCAATTGGGATCTGACCCAGATGCTCGGCATCGCTTTCTATTACCGCATCCCGGTGCGCTGGATGGGCAAGAAAACCCTTGGCGAAGGTCCATTTGGCTGGCTGATGCGGTGGTGGGGTCTGTTGCCCGTCGATCGCGGTGGCTCGACCAAATTGGTCGATCAAGTTGTCGCTGCTTATAGAGATGCCGATGAAATAGCCCTGGTCATCGCGCCTGAAGGCACACGTGCAGACGTGAAAGCGTGGAAGACAGGGTTTTACAATATCGCGCTCGAGGCCGAAGTGCCGGTCGCGCTCGGCTTCATCGACTATGCCAACAAGTTTGGCGGCGTTGATGGCGTTCTGGTCCCGTGCGGCGACTATGCGGCCGATATGGAAACCCTGGCGGAATTTTACAGCAAGCGGGTGTCTCGTTTCAATCATCCGCTCACCGGCGCGCCAATGGAAGGCGTGAACGATTGAAACTCGGGCACGGCCACACTATTCAAATCCTATGAACGCAAACACATCGATCATGCAGGCCTTGAACGAACGGTCCCGGGATATATTCCGGCAGATTGTCGAATCGTATCTGGAGACCGGAGAGCCGGTCGGGTCGCGCACCTTGTCAAAGGGTGGGATTGAACTGTCGGCGGCGTCGATCCGCAATGTCATGGCCGACTTGACCGAACTTGGCCTGCTTGATGCGCCGCATGCGTCGGCGGGGCGCATGCCGACCCATGCCGGACTTCGCTTGTTCGTCGACGGGTTTCTCGAAATGGGAGACCCCGGCAAGGATGACCGCGCCGCGATTGAGGGACGTTTGAAGGGCGCAAGCCGCGATATGGGCGGCGTGCTCAAGGAAGCTTCGTCGCTTCTTTCGGGTCTCGCAGGGGGCGCCGGACTGGTCTCTTCGCCAACGCAGGATGTCGCGGTTCGCCATGTCGAATTCGTACCGCTCTCGACCGGCGAAGCCTTGTGTGTGCTGGTTAATGATCGCGGAGATGTCGAAAATCGCCTGGTGAAAATTCCGGCCGGATTGCCGCAAACCGTATTGATTGAGGCCGGGAACTACCTGGCTGCCCGGATGAAGGGGCGGACCCTGCGCGAAGCGGCCACGGATGTTCGCGCCGAAATCGCCGCTCGCGAGGCGCAACTCGACGCGGCTGCGACAGATCTGGTCGAACGCGGGCTGGCGCTATGGAGCGGTGCGGCGCCGGGTGAAGATCGCCGTTTGATCATTCAGGGGCGCGCAAATCTGCTCGAAGATGCGACCGCCGCCGAAGACATGGAACGCGTGCGCCAATTGTTTGATGCGCTGGAGCGCCAACAAGGACTGCTTGAAGTCCTGGATTCAACGCGAGACGCAGATGGCGTACGCTTGTTTATCGGCTCCGAGAACAGTCTTTTTCCGTTATCGGGTTCAAGCGTGATTGTTGCGCCCTATATGAACGCCGAACGTCAAGTGATTGGCGCCCTCGGAGTGATCGGCCCGACGCGGCTGAATTATGCCCGGGTGATTCCAATGGTTGACTATACTGCACGGATGGTTGGAGAGGTGCTGGAAAAGCGCCACCAGAAATGAGTGACAAGAGATGAGTGACGAGACACTGAAAGACGACGCCCCGGATCTGGGCCCAGACGCCAGCAAGGCCGATCTGAAAGCCGCCGCAGACGAGATCCTGAAAGCGGCCAAACAAACAGCGCCAGATCAGGACGTTGAAAGCGAAGAAGAGGCCGACGCCGAAGAGGCCGCGCCGATGACGCCGGAAGATCATATCCTGGCGCTGGAAATCGAGAAGCAGGAACAGCGCGACCAGATGCTCCGCGCGATGGCCGAGATGGAAAATCTTCGTAAGCGTTCAGAGCGCGAGAAAGCCGATGCGCGGATTTATGCGATTGAGAAATTTGCCCGCGACCTGCTGAGCGTGTCTGATAATATGGCGCGCGCGCTGGAAGCGCTGCCGGAAGACGAACGCGAAGCTCTGACCGAGGGCGGTCAAGGCCTGCTCGGCGGCATCGAGATGACGCAGAAAGAGCTGCACACGGTTCTCACACGTCACGGCGTCACCGCCATCGATGTTGAGCCGGGCGCGACCTTTGATCCGAACTTGCATCAGGCGGTGGCGAATATCCCGTCTGAGCATCCGAACGGCACGATCGCGAGCCTGTTCCAGTCGGGTTGGCGCATCGGCGACCGCATCCTGCGCGCTGCGATGGTTGCAGTGAGCGCGGGGCCGGCGAACTAGTCGCTTAGCCGCCACGCCGTGACCGTGCCAGGCTGCCAGTTCGGGACAATGATCAGATCTCCGATACGGGTCAGATCATTCTGATAGATTGGCACGTCGATCGTATTATGCAGCTCAGTCGGCTCGCCATTCGTCGATACGTGCCAGATCTGGCCGGGCCAGCTTGAGACCAGGTAACTGCCATCATCGAGCACTGCTATGCCATCGGCATTGTCCATTCCTGTGGCGATTTCGGTCAGGTCACGGGCGCCTCTGGTTTCCAGCAGGCTGCCAGAGCTCATGGTCGCAATCAGTAAGCGATCACCATCAGGGGTGAGACCATTTATGCCGCCAAGACGTTCATCGGCGAGCCATTCCTTGTAGCCGTTCACATCGATCTGAAAAATCCGCGCGGACCCCGAATCACTGAGATAGACACCGCCCTGCCAGACTGCGATATCATTGAGAAATCCGGCCCCGTCCACGGGATAGGTATTTTCGATCTCAGCGCTCGCAATGTCGACGACATGATAGGCGTCATAGTCCGATACGAGGAGCTTGCCGTCTCGGATGCCAAGACCTTTTGGCGCGTTGAAGCCTTCGATCCATTTTTCCTCAAGCACACCGCCGTCAAGCCTCACTCGGCTGATCCAGCCTTCACCGTCTTTTGCATCGCCCTCGCCAGCAACGTTTGAGATGTACAGGATGTCACCATCAGTCGCGACGCCTTCTGGAGCGGAAAACCCCGCAGCGACCCAGACTTGTTGCAGGTCCGGGAGCGCTGCTGTTTCAGGTTCGGATGTCTCTGACGCTTCGGCTGACGGCACCGACGCGTCTGGTGCGGGAGCATCGCTTTGCGGCTGCGAGCATGCGGCCAGCGCGAGAAAGGGGATCAACACAAAACGGTTCATGACAAAATCTCCAACTTGGTTGTGACATGTGTAGCGCGCTTACCTATGGGCTGGCCACTAAAATCTTTGAGACCGTGAATGCCATTCTCCCCCTTGAAGATATCCCGACGTTTCCCACATGCGTGAGGAACCAGGAAGTGATCGGACTGAAACACCGGCTTCACCTCTGGAAATCTTTGTGTATAGAGCCGCAGATTGCTGGTGCTGCATAGCAGGCCGAAAATAGGCGAAACGCGGCGGCTAAGGAGAGAACTATTATGGGTAAGATTATTGGAATCGACCTCGGCACGACCAATAGCTGCGTCGCTGTCATGGATGGCGGAGACGCCAAAGTTATTGAAAATTCTGAAGGCGCCCGGACCACACCGTCCGTTGTCGCCTTTACCGAAGGCGGCGAACGCCTGATCGGGATGCCAGCGCGGCGCCAGGGCGTCACCAATCCTGACTTCACGTTTTACGCGATCAAGCGCTTGATCGGTCGGACTTATGACGACCCGACCGCGCAAAAAGATAAAAAGCTAAGCCCGTTTGAGATCGTCAAAGGTCCAAATGGTGATGCATGGGTCAAGGGCCGCGACAAGGATTACGCGCCGCAGGAGGTTTCAGCCTTCATCCTGACCAAGATGAAAGAAACGGCTGAGGCCTATCTCGGCAGCGAAGTGACCCAGGCGGTCATTACCGTGCCGGCCTACTTTAATGACGCGCAGCGCCAGGCGACCAAAGACGCCGGCAAGATTGCTGGTCTTGAAGTGCTGCGTATCATCAACGAGCCAACCGCCGCGGCGCTGGCTTATGGGCTCGATAAGGACGAAAACAAAATCATCGCGGTCTATGACCTTGGTGGCGGAACGTTCGACGTCTCTCTGCTCGAGATTGGCGACGGCGTGTTTGAAGTGCTTTCCACCAATGGTGATACATTCCTCGGCGGTGAAGATTTTGACCTGCGCATTGTCGACTTCCTGGCCGACGAGTTCAAGAAAGAGCAGGGCATCGATCTGAAAGCCGACAAGCTCGCGCTGCAGCGTCTGAAAGAAGAAGCTGAAAAGGCCAAGAAAGAACTGTCTTCGGCTTCGTCTTACGAAGTGAACCTGCCTTTCATTACCGCAGATGCGACCGGGCCGAAGCACCTCAATATCAAGCTGACCCGTGCCAAGCTGGAAAGCCTGGTTGGCGATCTGATCAAACGCACCATCGACCCGTGCAAGAAAGCGCTGACCGATGCGGGCAAGAATGCGTCTGACATTGACGACGTTGTTCTGGTCGGCGGGATGACCCGCATGCCAGCGGTCCAGGAAGCTGTGAAAGGCTTCTTCGGGAAAGAGCCACACAAGGGCGTAAACCCGGATGAGGTTGTGGCGCTTGGCGCTGCGATCCAGGGCGGCGTGCTGCAAGGCGACGTCAAAGACGTTGTACTGCTCGACGTGACACCTCTGTCGCTGGGCATTGAGACCCTTGGCGGCGTGTTCACACGCCTGATCGATCGCAACACGACGATCCCGACCAAAAAGTCGCAAACCTTCTCAACCGCTGAAGACAATCAGCCTGCTGTGACCATCCGGGTATTCCAGGGTGAACGCGAAATGGCAGCGGACAACAAGAATCTCGGCCAGTTCAATCTGGAAGACATTCCACCCGCGCCGCGCGGCGTACCACAGATCGAAGTGACCTTCGACATTGATGCCAATGGTATCGTCTCTGTTGGCGCCAAAGTCAAAGCGACAGGCAAAGAACAGCAAATCACCATCCAGGCCGATGGCGGTCTCAACGATGCCGACATCGATGCGATGATGAAGGACGCTGAAGCCAACGCGGAAGAAGACAAGAAGCGCCGCGATCTGGTCGAAGCCAAGAACAATGCTGAAAGCCTCGCGCACCAGACTGAGAAGCAGCTCGAAGAGCATGCCGACAAGGTCAGCGATGAGGTCAAGAAAGAGATCGAAGACGCCGTTGCTGCACTGAAAACCGCTGCAGAGGGCGAAGACACGGCTGAGATCCAGGCCAAGCATCAGGAGCTGATGACAGCGGCGATGAAGCTCGGTGAAGCGATCTATGGCGCCCAGCAAGCGGAAGAGGCGAATGCCGACGCTGCTTCTGATGCCGCCGCAGACGGCGAAGACGTCGTCGACGCCGACTTCGAAGAAGTCGACGACGAGAACCGTCAAAGCGCTTAAGCCTCGGTTCGCATCAATTGAGAAAGCCTGCGCTGCCAAGCGCGGGCTTTTTTATTGGTATTGGCGGCGAAACGGGCGGTAACGATTCAAGCCCTCCCCCGGAATACCTGCTTTTGTCGATCCAGTATTGCAGTTCCAATTACAGTTAAATTGCGATCGGTTCAGCTTCGCTTCAGGTTAACTTTCGTTCATTTGAACTATCCGCAACGTGAAAGGGGAAGTTGATGGAACAAATCTGGGAAAACATATCTGAACAATTCACAGCCTATGGGCCACGTGTGCTTTGGGCTTTGGTCATTCTGATCGCGGCTTATGTAATTGGAAAACTGGTTCAGTGGGCGATCCGCAACGGCGTCAAGAGAACCGGCCTCGATGATTTGGGGCCAAAAGGCGATTCACTGGGAAAGAGCTTGGGCGCGGCAGCGTTCTGGGTAATTTTGTTGATCGGCGTGATCCAGGCGCTGACCCGGTTGGAACTCACGCAAATCGCTGAACCTTTGAACAATATGATCGATCAGATCATGTTCTACATCCCAAAAATCTTCGCGGCTGTCGTCCTGTTCATTGTGTTTGCGCTGGTCGCCCGGATCGTGCGGCAAACTGCGAAAGCTGTATTCGTATTCGCGGATCCGCTACCGGAACAGCTCGGTCTTGCATCTGGACCGGTGGATGTTTCCGGCATCACAGCGACGGTGCTGTCCACGATTATTTACATTATTGGCGGAATCACTGCGCTGGGCGCGCTACAAGTTCCGGCGATCACGGAACCGCTTAGCGGTATTTTGAATGATGTGCTGGAGGTGATTCCCAATGTAATTCTGGCGAGTCTGCTGCTGGCTGGATTCATCGCGATTGCGCGGATCGTCTCAAACCTCGTAGACAAAACCCTACCGGAAACGGGCCTCGACAAGGCCATTGCCGAGATGGGAATATTACAAGGTGCAGATAAGGGTCTGACCGCAAGTCGCATCGTATCGATTGCCGCGACTTTCTTTATTACATTGCTCGGGATCATTCAGGCTCTGCGGGTGTTGAATTTTGAAGTGCTCACCGATGCGATGAATGTGGTTCTCGATATGGGAGCGTCGATTGCGTTTGGCGCATTCATAATATTTGCCGGTGTCTTTTTGGCGCGGCTGATCTCCAACGCGATGACCGCAGCCGGTGGCGACGCGACTGACACGGCTGCGTCTTTCGTGAAATGGATCATCATCGGGCTCGCGCTTATCCTCGGTATTTCGAGAATGGGTCTCGACCCAACAGGTGGCGAGTTCATCCTCGATGTCGCGAAGCTGCTGTCCGTTGGTGCTGCTTTTGGCGTCGCCGGTGCAATTGCAATCGGCTTCGGTTGGGGTGGTCGCGACTGGTTTGGCAGACGATTGGAGAATTGGAAGTCGACCAAATAGTCCGCGTCCAGATGCGCATGCAGAAAGAGCCGCTCGTCGTTCGAGCGGCTCTTTTCATTTTGCTCGGCCCGACACATCCTGCCGTCTAACGCCTGACTCTAAGCTGCATTGGCGGCGTTTGAGATGAGCCGGGCAGAGGTCTCGTCGCGGTGCTTTTTCAGGTAGCGCATGAACGGTGTGCCGCCGGTGCCGACGTCGGTGTCATTGCCGGATGCGATACGGTTCTGCTTGTTGATATAGCTCGCCGCATATTCGAGATGGCGCGTGCGGAAGTCGGCCATGGCCTGAATGATCGTATTATAGGCGTCGGTCAGGCCGCGATCCTGGGTCTGTTCGACAAAACCGCGCAGCTGGCTTGCGGCGCGGGTGTCGTCGATGAATCGGCGATGCGCTGGCGGGCGATAGATATGCAGTTGATCGAGATATTCGCGCAGTGGGTCTGTCGCGTGACCCACGCCCATCAGAGCGTCCATGGCCGGGACAATCGACGATTGCGATCCGGTTTGCCCGCGAAACGCCTGGGCTTTTGAGCCGAACCGTTCGACGCCTTCATAGATGATCCCGTCCGGCAGGGCCGGGTTGTCACGCCAGCCGTGAATATAGGGCCGCACACGTTCGAAATAGACATAAGGGTCACAGCGTTCCGGCATGCGGTCGAAAATCGCGTTGATGGTGCGCCAGGTTTCTCCCATACCTTCCAGCAGGGCGCTGGTCCGACCGATGTCGCCGGCATTGCTGGCTTCAATCACCGGCCCGAACGCGGCGAGGGCTTTGCCGGCCGCGGCTTCGATCGCGACATGCACCAGCACGAACCAGTTCTCGTCCTGTCCGTTGAGGAAATTCTGGATCATGAAGACATTGTCGAGAGCGATGGCGCGGTCTTTGTCGATCAATCCCCAATTGTCGAGGACGTAACCGGAATAGGGCAGGAGCGGTTGCTGACCAAGATGGTCGGCGAGCGCCACCATCGGCACAGCGAGGTTTTCCGGCAAAATCTCAGGCGCTTTCGGCTCGCCCCAGACAAAGCCCTGAACCATGAAGGAATAGTGCACCATGCACATGCGCGCTTCGGCGTCGCTCATCGTGTCGAGCGGCAAGTCGATGCGCGGCAATCGATCAACCAGCAATTCACGCACACGTCCGGTCGGCAGCAATTGTGGCAGCGACATCGCCACGTCCCGGATCACAGCGAGGTCACCCGTCAAGACCACTTGGTCGGCATTGTGACGGCTCAGGAATCCGCGGTCAGCGGACATGTCATAGTCAGTTAGATTCAGCATTTCGCACTCCCAATTATCTTGCAACAATACGTGATTATTCGTGCAATTTCTCACTTAAGGGCGTGAGCAAGGCGTGATACACGCAATATATGATGGAAATAGACACGCTCAGTCGCAAAATATTGCATGAACTGGAATTCGATGGCCGGGTCAGCAATACCGACCTTGCCGCGCGAGTCGGATTGTCACCATCGGCATGCTTAAGGCGCGTGCAGGAACTTGAGCGCAGTGGCTGGATCAAGGGCTATCGCGCGGTATTGGACCGCACCAAACTGGGCGCCGGGATCACGGTGTTCGTGATGGTTGGCCTCGACGCGCACCTGTCTAAAGATGCCCGCGCATTCGAACGGGCAATGGAGGCAGCATCGCAGGTCCGGGAGTGCCACAATATTACGGGCGCGGTCGAGTATTTGCTCCGCGTCGAGGTCGCTGACTTGCCAGCCTATAAGGATTTCCACGCCAATATTCTCGGCGTGCTGCCGCAGGTGCGATCGATCACGTCACATATCAGCCTTGGCTCACCGAAAGATAAGCGCGCCTGAGACCCTAGACGGCGCCGTCTTGCGCGCGGGCGGAGACTTTTTCGTACATCTCATCGCCCCAGGATGCGACCTTGCCATTGAACAGGAAGTCTGGCGGGACAACTTCCGGGCCTTTTCCGGGTGGCAAAGGCGGCGTGAAATAGCCGAGCGCATATGAGCCCATGGCATAGCCAAGCATGGCTTGCAGCTCTGGATCGAAATCCTTGGCGATCTCTGGCGGGCAGGACAGATATTGGTTTTCTTCCTGACGTAGCCAGCCGAGCGCATAGGTGATGTTGAGACCGATCCGATCGGCGTCTGAGACATTCGCCCCGCCGCTGTGCACGACCGAGCCGGAATAGATCAGAACGGACCCCGCATCCATTTCAGCATAGTCCACCTCGTCGCGGCTGGGTGTGTGTTCCGGGCCCCAGGTGTTCGATCCCGGGATGACATTGGTCGCACCGTTTTCCTTGGTGAAGTCGGTAATCGCCCAGATCGTGTTGAATTGCGGTTCCAGGGTCGGCAGCAAATATCCGCCCCAGGCCAGGCGGTCGCGGTGGAGCGGCTGCACGCCTTGCCCCGGTTTGATGCGAATGAACTGAGTCAGATGCAGCTGGATTGTCTCGCAATAGGGCGCGAGAAAGGCCTTGGCGCCGTCGACAATGGTCGGTTGCATCACCGCGTCCCGGCACGCTTGCGATCGCGCGACAAGCGCGCCAGTGCGCGTGGTCTTGCGGCCGGTAAAATCATCGCGGCCGGCTTCCGTGGCGTCGATGAAGGGCATGCATTCGGACTTCATATTGGCCAATCCGTCAGCGTCGAGCACACCTTCGACCACGCAGGCACCGTCAGTCTTGAGGGCCTCGACCAGGTCTTCGGGCTTGGCGTTGGCAGGGAGATATTTCAAAGGCATGAGGGCCTCCTTCAAGAGTTGGACGGTTGCGGCGAAAAGGATTCGATAATGGGTGAGATGAGCTGTCTGAGCAGGGCAACCTGCCGGTCCTGCGGCCACAGCTCGGGCTCGAGCGTGGCGCGGGTGCCAACGCCATCGACGGCGGCAATGATGGCGGCAGCGGCCATGTGTGGATCCGGGTGAATGCCTGCCATGTCCTCGGCCACGGCGGTCTCGATTTCGGCGTAGAACTGACGGTGGATCTGCGCCAGAGCCGGGGCGTGCGGCGCGCGGCCCCAATAGGCGAGCCAGACTTTCCATTCCTTGCGCTTTTCATCATTAGTCGGCAGCGCTGTCGCGATCTCGGCGACGTTCGGCGCATTGTCCGGTTGGCCGATCTGGATGAACAGACGGGTGCAGACTTCTTCCAGCGCCGCGGCCAGCACCGCGTCCTTGTCCGAGAAATAGTGCGCGATGGAGCCGGTCGTGACCCCGGCCATGCGGGCAATGTCGGTCAGCTTGACCCCGTTCAGGCCGTTCGCGGCGATAGCATCCACAGCAGCAGAGGCAATGGCGCGGCGGCGTTCTTCATGATCCACAATTTTTGGCATAATGGTGATAATAAAAAAACATCACGAAGAGTCAAGAGTAAGGTTCGAGCGCGCGGCCAGGATTTGGATGAGCGACACTGTTCGCGGCGGAATGCAGTAATATGAACGTGTTCACTAAAGTGAATCGCTATGCTATACCAGCTGCAATTGAGGAGACGAGAATGCCAGGACCGATCACCAACAAGCCGCCCATCGTGGATCGCGATTTCGCCGAAAAATTCATGAAGGCGATTGATCGCCCGCTCGATTACGGGGTGTATTTCTTGATCAATGACTGGTGGGACGTCGCCACGCCCGAAGCGATCGACGCCTATATGGAAGAGTTCCACGCGATCCCGGGCGCCGACGCCTTTATAAGCGAACGTTACATTGCTGAGCCGATGGTGGTTGAGGACTTGAAGGATTACGCTCCCGGAACGCTCGGTGCCGCCTATCGTGACTTTGTCGTCGAAAACAATCTGATGGAGAATTTCGGGCGCGATTACCGGGTCTTCCAGAAGCAACTCATGGC
>SPJK01078012.1_pt1 | contig 12431 bp, 13 predicted proteins | sample 3741771 | NCBI WGS metagenome assembly SPJK01 (sample SAMN10925997, study PRJNA522277) | cold seep metagenome | isolation source: Elba SIP-enriched marine methane seep metagenome, extraction at timepoint T2 | place: Italy: coast of Elba, Mediterranean Sea | reverse complement strand
TATTCTACCCTTCAGCCGCACTCATGAAAGCGAAGCGGATATTATGGGTCTGGACATTATGGCCAAAGCCGGTTTTGATCCACGCGCAAGCATCACCTTATGGGAAAAAATGGCGGCGGCCGGCAATGGACAGGCGCCTGCGGAGTTCATGTCTACCCATCCATCACATAGCACCCGCATTAAAGAGCTATCCGATCATATGCCGAAAGCCATGCCTTTTTATGAGCAGGCGGCTGCCATCGGCAAACGACCGAAATGCCGTAAATAATGAATCCGCATCTTAAATTTTTACAACCCTACCCTTTTGAAAAACTTAAACAGCTCAAACAGGGTATCAGCTCTGAATGTCAGCATGAACACATCGCCTTATCCATAGGCGAACCGAAACATTCAGCGCCGGATTTTATTGAGCAAACACTTTCCGAACGCACTCCGGTCGGTCTAGGCTTATACCCTTCCACTAAAGGCTTACCGGAATTGCGCCAGGCCATCGCTGATTGGCTTAGGCAACGCTTTCAAATCAGCAACGTTGATCCGGAAAACCAAGTCTTGCCGGTTAACGGCACCCGCGAGGCGTTGTTTTCATTTGCCCAGTGTTTAATTGACCCCCGGCAAAATGAGAAACCGGTCATCATCATGCCGAATCCCTTCTACCAAATTTATGAAGGGGCGGCCATTTTAGCGGGCGCTGAGCCGTATTTTTTAAATACCACGGAACAGAACCAATATTGTCCGGATTTTGATAGCGTACCGGAAAACATTTGGCGACGCTGCCAACTGATTTATATCTGCTCGCCCGGCAACCCCAGCGGTGCGGTGCTGTCTTATCAACAACATGAAAAATTGCTGAGCTTGGCGGAACAATACGATTTCGTGATTGCTTCCGATGAATGCTACACGGAAATTTACGATGACGAAACTCAACCGCCGCAAGGCTTATTGCAAAGCGCTTATCAAATGGGGAATAGCGCATTTAAACGCTGTGTTGTTTTTCAGAGCCTATCCAAACGTTCTAATCTGCCGGGCTTAAGATCCGGCTTTGTCGCCGGTGACGCCGATTTATTGCAAGCCTATTTCCAATATCGCACCTACCACGGTTGCGCCATGTCTGTGCATAATCAACAAGCCAGTATCGCCGCTTGGCGTGATGAGCAACATGTAGTGGAAAACAGGCGGTTGTATCGCGAAAAATTCAACGACTTCATCGAAGTTTTAGCGCCGGTTTGTGAAATCAGCAAACCACCCGCCAGCTTTTATATTTGGCTGAAAACACCGATTGACGATACTCTGTTTGCCCGGCAGTTATTTGCCCAACAAAATATCACCGTATTGCCCGGCAGTTATTTATCACGCACTGCGGAGGGGGTCAACCCCGGCCAAAATCATGTGCGCATCGCCTTGGTGGCGGCTTTATCCGAAACTCGCCAAGCCGCAGAACGCATTAAAACTTTTATTCATTCATTAAACTGATTAATCAGGAAAAACATGTCTCAATTAGAAACAATTATTAACGACGCTTTTGAAAATCGTGCGGAAATCACTCCCGCCAACGCGACGCCTGAAGTGCGCAGCGCAATTGAAGAAGCGATTAATATGCTGGATAACGGTTCCGCCCGCGTCGCCGAAAAAAAAGACGGCGAATGGGTCGTTAATCAATGGTTGAAAAAAGCCGTCTTATTATCGTTTCGAGTGAACGAAAACCGCGTCATGGACGGCGGCGTGAACCGCTATTACGATAAAGTGGAAACCAAATTCGCCACTTACACGCCAGATGATTTTGCCCAAGCTGGCGTTCGCGTCGTGCCTAACGCCAATGCCCGTCATGGTTCTTATATTGCGCCCGGCGCGGTATTAATGCCCTCTTATGTCAATATCGGCGCTTATGTAGACAGCGGCACCATGGTCGACACCTGGGTCACCGTCGGCTCTTGCGCGCAAATCGGTAAAGACGTGCATCTTTCCGGCGGCGTCGGCATCGGCGGCGTTTTAGAGCCATTGCAAGCCGGCCCCACCATTATTGAAGACAATTGCTTTATCGGCGCGCGTTCCGAGATTGTTGAAGGCGTCGTCGTTGAAGAAGGCTCTGTTATTTCTATGGGCGTTTACATCGGCCAAAGCACTAAAATTTACAACCGCGTCACCGGCGAAATTATTTATGGTCGCGTACCGGCCGGTTCCGTAGTAGTGCCGGGCAGCTTGCCGTCTAAAGACGGTAGCCATAGTTTGTACTGCGCTGTCATCATCAAACAAGTGGATGAAAAAACCCGCAGCAAAACCGGTATTAACGAGTTATTGCGCGACTAAAATCAGCCAAAAACAGGGTTACGCCCCGCGTAGCCCTAACCACTTAATACACAAGTAGGTCGGACTTCAGTCCGACATAACAAGCCGCCATAGGCGAACATACTTGAAGCCAACCCCGACCTACCCCGCCATCATGAAAGAAGAAATTTCCAGCAACGCCATCATTTACGCCATCTTGTCTTTAAACAGCGAGATTACATTACAAAAAGCCTATCTCGATTCCGGCGATGTGCCTGCCGAAGAAAGAGAAAACGAAGAATCCATCGTTGAAGATTTGGAGCAAGCGTTTATGGAATTTATCGGTGTTTACAAACAACGTAAAAAAACCGATCAATCTCTGCCTGAAATCGAAGAATTATTGAATAGCGAACTATAAACATGATCATTTTATACGGCATCAAAAATTGCGACACCGTTAAAAAAGCCCGTAACTGGCTGGAACAAAATCAAATAGACTATCAATTCCACGATTATCGCAGCGATGGTTTAGAGCTTTCATTATTGGAACACTTTGAAGCCACTTTAGGCTGGGAAACGCTGGTCAACAAACGCAGCGCCAGCTGGCGGCAATTAAGCGATGAGCAAAAAAACACTTTAGACAAAACCAGCGCTATGGCCATCATGCTGGAAATGCCGACCTTGATTAAACGGCCTATCCTGGATAACGGTTCAACATTACTCATCGGCTTTAAAGCATCGGAATATCAACAACTATGAGCGAAACCCTGGATTTACTCAAAACACTGATTGAACGCGAATCCGTCACCCCGGAAGATGCGGGTTGCCAACAACTGATCAGCCAACGCCTGGAAAAACTCGGATTTACCACCGAACATCTGGACTTTGCCGACACCTTGAATATCTGGTCGCGACGCGGAACCGAGCCGCCGTTATTCACTTTTTTAGGCCATACTGATGTTGTCCCGCCCGGCCCATTGGAGCAATGGCATACGCCGCCGTTTAAAGCCGTGGTCAAAGACGGCAAACTCTATGGTCGCGGCGCCGCCGATATGAAAGGCAGCATTGCCGCCTTCATCACTGCGCTGGAGCGTTTCATCGCCGAACATCCGCAACATAAAGGCTCAATCGCCATCATGCTGACCAGCGATGAAGAAGGCATCGCTACGCATGGCGTGGTTAAAGTGGTTGAAGTACTGGAACAGCGTCATGAAAAAATTGATTGGTGTCTGGTCGGCGAACCTTCCAGCCATCAAAAACTAGCCGATATTATCCGAGTCGGCAGACGCGGCTCATTATGCGCCAAATTAACTGTGAAAGGCATACAAGGTCATGTCGCCTATCCTGACATTGCCGACAACCCCATTCACAGCTTTGCCCCAGCCATGAAAACGCTGACTGAAGAAATCTGGGATAACGGCAATGAATTCTTTCCGCCGACCAGTTTTCAAATTTCCAATTTCAATTCCGGAACCGGCGCTGAAAATATTATCCCAGGCCATGCGGAAGTCTTGTTTAATTTCCGTTTCAGTACGGAATCAGATGAGCAAACGCTTAAACAACGCACCCACGCCATCCTGGATCAATATGATTTTGATTATGAAATTGAATGGCGTTTATCCGGCAACCCGTTTTTAACCCAACCCGGCGAACTGACCGAAGCAGTTCATCAGGCAATCAATTCCGTGACAGCTTACGACACCCAGGATGATACCGGCGGCGGCACCTCCGATGGCCGCTTCATTGCGCCAACCGGCTCACAAGTGATTGAACTGGGGCCGATCAATGAAACCATACACAAGGTGAATGAAAACGTTGATATTCAAGACCTGGAGACATTAAGCGATATTTACCAAGCGGTTTTGATGAATTTATTAGCTTCTTAACAAAATGCTTATTTCCTGTCATCCAAGGTCATAATCCGCGCCGCCAAATCATGATCCGAGAATTTTTCCAAGGCATGCCCTACTTGACTGCATTTTCCGCCCTGACGCTGATAATGCAGGCTGAATTCCTCAAAAAAACTAAGCACGGTATGATCAATTAAATAACCGCCTGAAAAATCGATAATGACATGCTTACCCGGCGGCAAAGCGAAAAGCGCTCTTTTTAACGGCAGAAAATTAGAAAACATGGCTGAACCGATAATGCTGAGATGCACAGTATTCGGATCGGCATCTTGCTCTATTTCAAAATGAATTCTGAAAATATTATTCCACCAGACGCCGCGCAACAAAGAAATAATAAATTTCACAGCCACCCCGATCATCACGCCGACCAATAAATTGGTCAATAAAACACCGATGATGGTTGCGATAAACAGCAACAATTGCTCAGTACCCACCTCCAACACGCGTTGAAAAGTTTTCGGCGAAGCCAATCGATAACCGGTAAAAACCAACAAGGCGGCTAAAGAAGCCAAAGGAATGCTGTGAATAATCTTTGGAAACAAGACAACAAAGACTAATAAAATGAGTCCGTGAAAAAAATTAGACCAACTGGTTTGCGCGCCGCTTTCCACATTAGCCGAAGTCCGCACTAATTCGGCAATCATCGGCAAACCGCCTAAAGCGCCGGACACCACATTACCAAAACCAACACCCGCCAAATCTTGGTCTAAATGGATCGGTCGCTTATAAGGATCAATTTTACCGCCCGCCGTCACACTCAATAAACTTTCAAGACTGGCCACCAAGCAGATACTGATGACCGCCCCCCAAAACTCCAAAGTCCAAAATTTGGAAAAGTCCGGGGTATAAAAATATTCGCTGACTTGATCCGGTATCGGCACCAGAAAAGTTTCGGCGATTAAATGATCATGATCTTCAACATTGGCAAAATGAAAATGTTCATATTGCAAACCGAAAAATTGCCCTAAGCCCATGCCGACCAATAACACCACGATGGGCGCCGGAACTCGGCCTATCGCCGTGTGTTTTAAATACGGCCAAGCAATTAATATCGCTAAGCCGCTCACCCCGATAACAGCGATTTCAAAATTGGGATTCATCAAGCTGTCGGGAATCTGCATCAAGGTGCTGATCAAACTCCCCGGATCCACCTCCGCGCCCAACATTACATGGATTTGTTTACCAATAATGATAATCCCCATCGCCGTCAACATGCCTTGTACAACCGAAGCGGGAATAAAAGCACTCAACTCGCCGGTGCGGTAAATACCCATCGCAATTTGAATCAAACCGGCAATCATAATAGCCGCCAAGGTGTAACGATAACCCGACAACATATCGCCGTCGCTTAATGCCTGCACAGCGCTCAACATCACCACAATCAAGCCGGCCGCCGGGCCATTAATCGTAATATGCGAACCATTGGTATAAGAAACCAGTAAGCCGCCCACTACCGCAGTAATGATACCGGCGGAAGGCGGGAAACCGGAAGCCATGGAAATCCCCAGACATAACGGCAAAGCGATTAAAAAAACCATAAACCCGGCCTGCAAATCACTACGCCAATTCTGTTTTAAACCGGCCAATCCGGTCAGCGGTAACTTTTTATGCATGAAACTGAAAACCTTTGCAAAAATTCACCAGTCTATCAACTAATTTATGCTGTCGCTATGTTTACAGTTCTTTAAACCGTCTTTTCCTTCATAAATTGAACCATCTCTTCATTATTAACGCGGTGATAAAGATCTTCAACTGAAAGCGTTAAATCAATGGATTCCAGAGTTATTGCATCCCCTAAAAAATAATGACTGGAATGCCAATCATCAATTTTCTTAAAAACTTCAACATCCACAAAGTCTTGCTCAATAATGATGTACTCCTGCAAGCTGGAAATATTGATGTACTCCAGTAATTTATCCTTTCTATCTGTTTTTCGGCTTGAAGCCGAAATAACCTCAACTAAAATAACCGGTTTAGTTTTGTAGTAGGGATCTTCATTATCTTGTTCACAAACCACCATACAATCCGGATAACGAAAATTACCGTTAACTGTTTTTACTTTCATATCGGCGGTAAACGGTCGACAAGAAGCATTTTTCAAATGGTTGTAAAATTCCCCAAAGATATTTCCAGATATATAATCATGATTTTCACTAGCGCCAACCATCGCGAAAACCTGTCCGTTAAACAGCTCATGTTTTATATCGGCAATCATTTCGCCTTGTAAATAATCTTCCACACTGACGCTTTCAGCAGGTTTTGATTTTTGTTTTTCAGCTAACATATTTAACGCCTCATCGATAAAGATACACCGGTCGCCTCTTTTTCAATTCAATTTGGTTACGCTTTTCCAACGCTTCAGCTTGACGTTTCTGTTGCACGGCGCTTTCTTGAGCGGCTCTGGCTTTAATCACTTCGGCATTGAGCAAACGCCTTTTATCCAGTTCTTCCTGTGCTTCCTGGCGCCGTTTTTCTCTTTGTTCGATTTCATTTTTTAACCGCTCTAGTGCGGCAGAGCGCTGGGCGGGGGTCACTTCTTTTTTAAATCTGAACTCAACCCCGGTTTTACAAGGCCTCTGCTGATAAACGGTCTTGCCGTTAACTTTACATTTATAAGCCTTACCATGAGCGACATTAACCAGCAATAAAAATAATAAGGCTATCCATCTCATCATATTCATAGTTTTAAAGTGATTTTTTTTGACTTAACCCCTGCTTGAAAACAAAATAATACACAATGACATTAATCACTATAACGCAGACGCCTAATAATAACTGTATTTCCCGGGTTAACCCTTGCGGATAAATAATCGGTAACAAGTAATGTTCAATGAAGCCGGTTTGATAAGCTCCGCCATGTTCTTTACGCAATTCATTTTCTAAAGTCGTTAACGGGCAAATCCAACCGTAAAATTCAATCAATGCGCCCCAAACAGCTGCCGGCAGATGTAAATAAATAACCGGTCTCCACCGTAATACCCATAAGCCGCCCATCACAACAAAAACAATGAATAAAAAATGGATCAAAACAACTAAATCGGCCGCTAAATTCTGCATAATGACTTAATATTCCCTACAAATTCGAAATAGTTCGGCTATTTCGATAGAATTTTCGGATGCTGATTCATAGGCGAACCTGTCATAGCAATCAAAATGTAAGAAGATTAAAATAGGATACCTCATAAAACCTGGCCATTCTACTGATATGAATACTTTGAATACTGTTTGTGTTTATTGCGGCTCCAGTTTGGGCGGCAAACATAGCTACACGACCGCTGCGAAAAATCTGGCGCAGTCTTTATACCAACAAGATATCGGCATTGTCTACGGCGGCGCCAGCATCGGCATTATGGGTGTTGTTGCTGCTGAAATGCTCAAATTAGGAGGGAAAGGCATAGGGGTCATCCCTGAATCCTTAGACAAAAAGGAACTGAGTCACCAAAATTTGACTGATCTACATGTTACCGACTCTATGCACGAACGTAAAATGAAAATGGCCGAACTGGCTGACGGTTTCATTGCTTTGCCCGGCGGCATCGGCACTATGGAGGAATTGTTTGAAATTTGGACTTGGGCGCAACTGGGTTTTCATCATAAACCCTGCGGTTTATTGAATATTGAGGGATATTACGATGGTTTGATTCAGTTTTTGAATCATATGAGAGCAGAAAAGTTTGTCATTGAACAACATCGAGATTTGTTAATTGTCGAAGACAATTCAGAACAAATTATTGAAAAATTTTTCAGCTATCAATCACCGATTACCCGGCGATGGGTGGATGAAAATGAAATCTAACCCGGCTTTATCATTGCAGCGCCGTATGACATTCAAGCTCAGTCCTTAGGAAGGTGAATTTTATACGGCGCGCACCAACATGGTGAAAAAATAATCCGAACGACCCGAAAGGGGTAGCCATTTTTTTGTCATCGTTGTTTTCCAAAAAAGAGCTATTTATTCAAATAATAAAACGATCACCTAAAATCCTTAGGAACGGGAATGAAATAAATTGGGCATTAGGCGTAGGATTTTTTTTCGTATTCAAGGCGCACAAACAAGCGCATAGCCAGCTATGTAACTGTTTGTGCAACGCCGAAGACGAGAAAAAAGACAAGTCAAATGTTCAAGTTATTTCATGTACGTTCCTTAGCACACTGCCTTTTAGCTATCCCATTCTCCCTCAATCAATTGAAGCATTAACACTCACTAATTTAGGCATATTTAATGCTTATTTTCCTCTATCTTATAAAAATTAGAGCATCTTACAAAATGTCTACCATCTGGTCCGATTATCAAACTGATGATTTTTATGACGAATTAATTCAATCTAATTATCAATCACGCGCCACTAGTCACAGCTTATGCCAATATTTAGATTCTTTAACCCGTGACTGCATCAAACAAAGAAAAAAAGCTGCGGAAATAGCTATACAGGAAATGGGCATTACCTTTACCGTTTACAGTGATGAAGGCAATATCGACCGCGCCTGGCCGTTTGATATTATTCCGCGCATTATCGATGCCAATGAATGGGGCTATATTGAAAAAGGGCTGAAACAACGTTTGCGAGCGCTCAACTGCTTCATCAGCGATGTATACGGCGAACAGCGCTTTATTAAAGACAATAAAATACCGGCGGACATTATCTTAAGCTCCAAGAACTTTCGTCAGCAATGCGTAGGCGTAGCGCCCAAACATCAAGCCTGGGCGAATATTTGCGGAAGCGATCTGGTGCGCGATGATCAAGGAACGGTTTATGTTCTGGAAGACAATCTGCGGGTGCCATCCGGAGTTTCTTATATGTTGGAAAACCGGGTCATCACCAAACGCATTTTTCCAGAGCTACTGCAGGATATCAACATCCTGCCGATTGACGACTATCCGGCGCAATTGCACGAAATGCTGTGTTCTTTATCGCCAAACCCGTCATCATCGCCGCAAATCGTTGTCTTAACGCCGGGCATTTACAATTCCGCCTATTTCGAACACGCCTATCTGGCGCAACAAATGGGCGCAGAGTTGGTGGAAGGTTCGGACTTGGCAGTAGAAGCCGATGATTGCGTTTATATGCGAACCATTGAAGGCCTCAGAAAAGTAGACGTGATTTACCGCCGTATCGACGATGATTTTCTGGATCCGGAAGTGTTTCGCGCCGATTCCGCGTTAGGCGTTCCCGGCCTAATGCGGGCCTGGCAAAAAGGCAATGTTGCTCTGGCCAATGCGCCCGGCGCAGGCGTTGCCGATGACAAGGTTGTTTACGCTTATGTGCCGGATATGATTCGTTACTTTTTAAATGAAGAACCCTTATTACCGAATGTACCGACCTATTTATGCTCAGATCCCGAACAATTGGATTATGTGTTGAACAATTTGGCACAACTGGTAGTTAAACCGGCCAATGAATCAGGCGGCTACGGCATGTTGATCGGCCCCCATTCAAGCAATCAGGAAATCGAAAAATTTCGCAAAATAATTCTCGAAACACCGAGAAATTATATCGCTCAGCCAACGTTAAGCCTATCAACTTCGCCGACTTTATGTAAAAATCGCTTCGAACCCCGCCATGTTGACTTACGGCCGTTTATTCTGCAAGGCAAAGAAATGTTCGTCACAGCGGGCGGACTCACCCGGGTCGCCATGAAAAAAGGCTCGCTGGTGGTCAATTCCTCACAAGGCGGCGGCAGTAAAGACACCTGGATTATTGATATGGAGAGTTAATATGTTATCCCGCTCAGCAGAACGCATTTATTGGTTAGCCCGTTATTTGGAACGCACAGAAAACAGCGCCCGCTTAATTAACGTATATATGAATTTATTGATGGACCTGCCGAAGTCAGTAGAAATGGGCTGGGATCAATTACTGCGAATTAATGGTTGCGAAGATAGTTTTTACCGAAATTATCACAACGCTTCGGAGCGCAATGTCGCTAAATTTCTCTTGAATGACCGCGAAAACCTCTGCTCACTTTTTTCATCGATATGCCAGGCTCGGGAAAATATACGCACAACCCGCGAATTACTGCCGGATGAAGCCTGGGAACAAGTGAATGAGCTATATTTATTCGCGAATAACAATCTCAACACCATCAGCAACCGCAGCGGTCGAGTCTTTTTTCTGGAAACCATTTTGGAAGGTTGTCAGCGTTTTACCGGCTTATTATCGGGCTATATGAACCACAATTACGCCTATCAATTTATTCGTCTGGGACGCAATATCGAACGCGCTGATATGAGCAGCCGCATTTTGGAATTAGCCGCCCTATTACTATCAGAATCGCGCAGCCAGGAAATGCGTCAATATGAAAGTATTCTATGGATGAATATATTAAAAACGCTCAACGCCTTATTGATGTACCGACAACAGGTTAAAAGCAGAATTAAAGGCGATGATGTGTTAACGTTCTTATTGACCGATGAGTCTCTGCCGCGATCAGTGACTTGTTGCTTAAACGATATAATCGACGCCATTGAAAAAATGCCCAATTTCGACCGCCTGCCGATACGGGTCAGAACATTGCGAGCGGAGATCCAAGATATCGCCGCCAGCGACATCACTCAAGTCAAACTCCGCGAGAATTTAGACATTGTCCAAAAAGAACTGGCGAAACTGCACAATGCCATTGCCGATCAATGGTTTCTAGCTCAGGCCGGGCAAAGCCAACAGCAGTAAAAAAAAACAACATTATTATCCCAGCCTTCGAAAATAGTGATCAATATTTGATATTCTGCATAACAAATTGAAAAATAAGGATTAAAACTCATACCAAAACTTGCCATGTAGCGCCAAAATATTTTTTTTACATGCATATCAATTGCTTATGAATTTAAAATCGAAAGCTGGGTTAAGCAATTGTTGCTAAATAAAAAAAATATTATTTCAGAAAACCACACAAATCTGATAGATTTAATACTTTTTAATGAGTTTTCGGGAAATCAAGATGGATAAGTTCATTGAAATAGTCGCCTTTTATTGGGCTGATTGGCACCAAACCGCCGTTTTAAACACAAAATATACCGTCGCCTTAGTTTTTTTCACTTTTTTAGTGAGCAGTTTATTGATTTTAATGATCAAGAAACAGCAAACCAATAAGTTAAAGGGCGAATTACATGAAAAAAATAATCAACTGGAAGCGCTAAAACAACAAGCCACAGAACAACAACAAACCCTCCAACAACAGTTTGAGCAAGCTTCAGCTGAATTGGAAAAAGAAAAACAAACCCATCAATCCAATATCGCTCATAAAGAACAACTGCTCTCTCAATTGGAAAGTACTAAAAAACAAGAAATTGACCAGCTCAACGCCTCATTGACGAAAAAATCACAACAGGCGCAGCAATTACAAGGCCAATTGAATGAACAACAAAGCCAAGCTGAGAAAGTTAAAGAATCCGAGTCGAGATTAGCTGAATTGGATAGGCAAATCAAAGTCAATGAAGCAGAAATTGATACGCTGAAACAGCAATTGAAACAAGAAGTCCAGGCTAAGGCCGAATTGAAACATCAATTAGAACAGCAAACGCCGCCACAAGATAGCATCGAAATCGAAACGCCAGAGGAGGAAATCGAAGAAATAATTGAAGATGTAATCGCGGAAACAATCGAAGAGTCGCCGCAACTCAGCGAAACGCTTGAAATTGAGGAACCGACTTTTGCAGAACCGGAACCTGCAGTAGAAGATGAAACTGAAGTTGAGCAATCATCGATTATAGAAGAAGCCATAGAATCGGAAATTGAACAGCAAACCGAGCCGGAAATAGTCGCGGATGAGGCGGTCGCTGAAACTGCCGAAGAAGCGCCGCAACCAGCTGTTCAGGCAACAGCCGCCCAATCAAGCTCAAACAAATCAGGCATGCTGGGCGGCATCGTCGGCTGGTTCTCCTCGCTGGATAATAAAATCGACAACGCAGTCGCCACGGATACCGAATCTGAATTCATCGTCAAACCTAAAGAACGACAATACCCGGACCCGGATCAAATTGAACCTGAAACAACAACAAACGCATCTGAAGAAATTTCTCCGCCCCCAACCCCCGCACCTAATCAGGCAGAAGATGAGGAAGCAGGAAGTTTTTCAGAAAAAATGGCCGAATTTGCCGATAAAATGGATTCTCGTGACTGGAAAGTCTCCAGCTTATTTAAGAAAAAATAACAAATGCTAATCTTTTCTTAATAACGAGTTCTTAGGAACGGGAATTTTATAACATCCCCGTTCCTTAACCCCTCTAAATAATTAATATTATAAGAAATTGGGGCGCAGGCT
>SPJK01075945.1_pt1 | contig 12433 bp, 11 predicted proteins | sample 3741771 | NCBI WGS metagenome assembly SPJK01 (sample SAMN10925997, study PRJNA522277) | cold seep metagenome | isolation source: Elba SIP-enriched marine methane seep metagenome, extraction at timepoint T2 | place: Italy: coast of Elba, Mediterranean Sea | reverse complement strand
GGTCTGTTTGGTAGCGAAGAAGCGGAGATCATCCAGCCTGCAGTAGATGCCGCTCGCGGTTTGGGCATCAGCATCAGCGACCCCCTGCCTGCTGATTCGGTTTTCCATCGGGCAGTGAGTGGGGAGTTCGAGGTGGTCTTGGGCATGTATCATGACCAAGCTTTGATCCCGCTGAAGCTATTGGATTTCGATTACGGCGTGAACGTCACTTTAGGATTACCGCTGATTCGCACCAGCGTTGATCATGGTACGGCCTACGATATTGCCGGCCAAGGAGTCGCCTCTGCGAGCAGCATGATCGCTGCTATCCACCTCGCCGCGCGCATGGTGCGCGACGGTGCGCGTTCCCCTGCGAGCGCCCAAGACTCTTCTCCAAGCTAGGTCGGGAGAGTGCCCGGTGTTCCGGCGGTTTTTGCTGCTCAGCATCTTTGCTCTGCTGCTCCCCCAGCTGGCGAGGGCCAAGAACTATTCTAAACTAATCAAAACTATCCAAGGCGACTCTTCTTATAAGGTTCGCGCACGCGGCCTACGACTATTGACTAGGCGGCTGGAACGGTCGCCTAAACCAGTTCCTAAAGAGGCCCAAAGGATAGTTCAGCATGCAGCTTTGGAAGATCCCCACTATCTGGTTCGAGGGTTGGCCTGCCACGCGATTGGTTTACTTAAACTATCCAAACTCGGTCCGGTATTAGTTCTCGCTCAAAAAGACCAACATGCCTTTGTGAGGGCCCAAGCTGAGCAAGCCTATAAGCAACTAGGTTTGAAGAAACTTCCAGATAGTTCCCGGGGAGTTCTTTGGGCTTCGGTGCAGACTTTTCCAGGCCAAGACCAGCGAGACCCTCTCTTAGGTTTTTTGCTCAATCACATTCAGGGGATACTTAAGAAGACTGGGGTGGGCACTTTTACCAAGGCTCAGCAGGCGGGTAGCAGAGGCCACGAATTGCAAGGAAGTTATCAGCTGAAGGCTAATTCCGGCCAGAAAATGGAAGTTCAGGTCAAGGTCGCGGTATTGACCTATCCAGAGAAGAACCTGAAGTATCTCTTCACAGCAAAAGCCAAGGCCACTTTTTCGGCTTCAGGAGAAGAGTTGATGAAAAAGCGGCTTTTGGTGGCGGCGGCCAATAAGGCGATGCAAGACGCTTTGGCACAATTGAAAGGGGGGAAGCGATGAAAACAACCGACGCACGCAGTGCTAGGCGATGGCAAAACTTGATGCTGAATCGGCGTTTTCAGCTCAAATACATGGGTTTGGCCTTGGGAATCTCCATGGTGATTTCCGCGGTCCTAGGGCTGATCCTAATCGAGCAGATCCAGGAGAACTCAAGGCTTTTACAGCTGGAGGAGGTCGATAGTTTATTTGCCGAGCAGCTCGCTCAGGCAGATCTTAAAAGCGTGGGGGCGCTTTTAGCTGCTTTGTTAGTTTTTAATATTTCCGTGGGACTAGGAGCTCTCTTTTTAACCCACCGGATGGCAGGGCCTATCTATGTCTTTAATAGGTACCTAGTCGAACTTTCCCAAGGGCGGGTTCCGCGGATTCGGGCCCAACGCAAGGGGGATGAGTTCGCCGAGCTGCATCGTTCTTGGATGGATGCAACGGATTCCATGCGTAGCCAGGCGCGGCGGGAGGCGGATGTCCTGGAAAAGGTGCTTCAAAGCTTGCGGGCTCAGGGAGGTCTGGCCGAGGTAGAGAAGCCTCTGGAGAATCTATTGCAGAGCAAACGCGCAAGCTGTGACGAGAGCGTGTCGACGGACCCTTGACGCTTAGGATAACAAGGCGTAGGTGTCCGCGTAGTTTGACGAGGCGAAGGGTGCCGCAGCGGGCCTATAGCTCAGCGGTTAGAGCTGTCGACTCATAATCGATAGGTCCTAGGTTCGAATCCTAGTGGGCCCATACAGAAGGAGGAGCGTTGCAGGAAAGGTTACACAAGGTCGTCTACCAGCCTGCGATGCCCACCAGAGCATCTTCTTTGCCCTCTAAGAGTGCGTCACCCCTGCGGGAGATGCGCTCTTTTTTTTTCATCATTACCAAGCAACCTAGGTTGCGGAGACCAAACCTGTGCGTGAACAGCTGTTAGCACTCTTTGAACTGCAGAAGATTGACTCTCGGTCGCTTGAGATTGAGCGCCAAGCAGAGAACATTCCTAAGAAGATCTCCCAGATAGAAAACGGTTTGGAGGTGCTTCGCAGCGAGCTAGGTAGTCTCAACGCTGAGCTTGAGGTCCAAGAGAAAGAGCAGGGGGAGCTTGAGAGCACCGTTGCTGAGGAATCCACCAAGCACAAGCGTTGGAAGCGTCGTCTGAACGACATCAAGTCTCCTCGTGAGTATCAGGCTCTTTCTCGAGAGATCGAGCTGGGTGAGCGTCAGGTTAATGAGCAAGAGACCAAGGCTTTGGATTTGCTGGCAGTCTTGGAAGAGAAGCAGAAGGTCATCGCCGACAAAGAGACCGACCTGAAGGACAAAGAGGGCCAGGCTAAGCGAGAGATTGCCGAACTCCGCAAAGCTCATCAAAAGATAAGTGCCGACGCTGCTGCGGCCAGCCAAGGCCGCGAGGTTGAGGAAAAGAAGCTGCCCGCTCGTGTGGTTAAGCGCTACAGCCAGGTTCGCAAGCAGAAGAATGGCATTGCAGTCGCTTTGGTGAAGGACGGCACTTGCACTGGCTGCAATATGCGACTGCGCCCCCAACAAGAGGTGGAGCTGTTGCGCTGCTCTTCTTGGGAGAGCTGCCCAAACTGCAACCGCCTCCTGGTTCACGCCAACACCGTTGAAGAGGCAGAGCAGTCCAGCTAAGCCCTCACAGCTCAGCAATCAGGCATAAAAAAGCCCGCAACCTTTTAGGAGGCGCGGGCTTTTTGCGTTTTGGGCTTAGTTGGCGCCAAGAACGCTGAGCATTGAAGCGGTGACTTCGTCAGGAGTCTTCAAGCCATCCACCCGCTTCAGCAATCCTTTGTCTTCGTAATAAGGAATGATGGGCGCGGTATCCCGGTGATACTTCTGCAGCCGAGCTTTGACGGCTTCGGCGGTGTCATCGGAGCGCTGAGTGACCTCAATACCTTCTGGTGGTGGATCGAACTCAACGTGATAGATGCGGCCAGACTTGGGATCGGTCCGGCGGCCGGTAATCCGCCTCTCGATAACTTCGTCGGCGGCTTCGATCAATACCACCGCATTGAGCTGCACCTTGGCTGCGGAGAGAGCCACGTCGAGAGCCTCGGCTTGGGGCCGGGTCCGCGGGAAGCCATCCAGCATGAAGCCTTTGTTGCAGTCCTCTTTACCAATGCGCTCAATCACCATGCTGATGACGAGGTCGTCAGGGACCAGTTCGCCCTTATCCATCAAAGCGCCGGCTTTTTTGCCTAGTTCGGTACCTTCCGCCCGGGCTTCACGAAGCATGTCCCCGGAGGAAACATGGGGAACGTTGAGACTCGTGGTCAGTCGCTTGGCCTGGGTACCTTTTCCGGCACCGGGAGGGCCCACGAGGATCAGGCGCATGTCCTGGTTAGTGGTCATGGCGGCGGAGTCTACCTTAAGTCGTTTCAGAGACGAGCCCCAAACCGCCATTTTCCTGCGATAAATCGTCGCAAAGCACCTTTGAGCATGGGCTAGGCTATAAGCCGAGTTTTGTGCCGAAGACTTTTCAGCCTTCGGTGCGACCATTCCTCTACGCACGCAATTACTTACGCGCTCTAGCAGCTTTACCCGGACCTCAGGCGGGCAGCCTGTGCGTTCTCCGAAGAGGTCGCGTAGATCCCTATTTAGCCTTGCTCCGGCTGGGGTTTACCATGCCAGCCATGTCACCATGGCCGCGGTGCGCTCTTACCGCACCGGTTCGCCCTTACCCCGTCCCCAACTTTCATTGGCTGAGAGGCGGTCTGTTTTCTATGGCACTGTCCTGCAAGTTACCTTGACTGGCCATTAGCCAGCAGCCTTGCCCTATGGAGCTCGGACTTTCCTCCCGTGGGAATCCCACCGGCGGCCGCGCACCTAACCCATGCTCAAAGGCGCGGCGAAGCTAATCGCCGAAACTTGATCTGTAAAGCTGGCAAAGACGCATAAGTTGCAGCCCCCATAAGGGTGATCTTTGGTCCTTTCGTAGGTAAAAGGGCAGGATGGGCGAAAAGAAACTAGTGGATGTCGTCGAGGTTGTGGAGCGCGGTCGGGGAGACCTGCCGTCGGTTAAGAAACGCCACATAATTAGTTCCGAATATCCCTACAAGCGCAAACTCCGCCGAAGTATCTATGAAGCTCGCAAGCGTGAGCTGCAGATCGAACTACTCAAAGCTCAGCAATGGGTGAAAACCAATAGTCAGAAGATAGTTGTAGTTTTCGAGGGGCGTGATGCCGCGGGCAAGGGAGGAACTATCAAGCGCTTCATGGAGCACTTGAATCCTCGCGGTGCGCGGGTGGTCGCCCTTAACAAACCCAATGAAGAAGAGCAGGGCCAATGGTACTTCCAAAGGTATGTCCAGCATTTGCCCACTTCTGGGGAACTCACCCTATTTGACCGCTCTTGGTACAACCGCGCCGGTGTGGAGCGGGTCATGGGCTTTTGCTCACGCAGTGAATACTTAGAGTTCATGCGCCAATGCCCTGAGTTTGAGCGCATGCTGATTAACTCTGGAGTGCGCCTATTTAAGTTCTGGTTCTCGGTAAGTAGAGAAGAGCAAAGACGTCGTTTTGAGGCTCGGCGGGTAGATCCATTGAAGCAATGGAAGCTGAGTCCTATCGACCTGCAGTCCTTAGGAAAATGGGACGAATATACCGAAGCCAAAGAAGCGATGTTCTTTCACACCGATACTGCCGATGCGCCTTGGGTGGTAATCAAGTCAGACGATAAAAAGAGAGCGCGTCTCAATTGTATGCGGGCCTTTTTGTCGGCCCTTCCTTATCCCGATAAAGATGCGAAGGTTGTGCAGCCGCCAGATTCGAAGATAGTTGCTCGCGCCCACAACTTACTCGAAGCTGATAGATAGTTGGTTAGTTCTTTAGGGCTTTGAGGACAAATTGCCGACTGAGCCCTAAAGAAAGCTCTTCACATTCAAAACCCACCGCCCGCAGGTTATTCATCACCTGTTCTTTTTGTAGCCGCATCTCTTTAGGTGGTCCCTCGGGGCTCTCTTGATTAAAGTCGACGATATAGAAGGCTCCCCGAGGCCTGAGAGCCTGGAATACTTTTTGGGCATAGTTCTTTCGCCCGGCAATGTGGTGCCAAGTATTGACCGTTAAAATCGCATCCAGACTTTGCTCGCTTAGTTGCGGGTCATCGGTGGGGACCTTACGAACCTTAATGTTTTTCAGACCTTCGTTTTCGGCCCGGGTACGCATGTACTTGACCATCTCCGCTTCGACGTCGAGAGCCCATACCTGTCCCGAACTCCCCACGGCTTCCGCTAAGTAGGGCAGAAAATAGCCGGTCCCCGCACCAATATCCGCCACCTGTTGACCAGAGCTTAGCTTCATAGCTTTGACGACCTTTAGGGGTTGTTGCCAACGATCCCTTTCCGGGGCATCAAAGATCTCGGCCCACTCCTCAGCTTTCTTAAAATGGTGATGAACAATTTTCTCGGAGTGGGAATGATGGTGCTGATGGGCCGGTTTGGAGTGAGTACAGCTGGCACTCACAAATGCAATCATGCCCCAAGATAGATAACGCAACATAGTAGAGATCCTAACAGTTACAGTTTACAACTGCACAACTATGCAGTTTACGCTTTTCGAGACCCAAAGACATGCAAGTTCACTAAATTGCAACTTATCTCGAAGATAGATTCCCCTCACTACAAACTTAGGTAAACTACCGCCATGCGTCTGATTGTTTCCTCGGAGGAGGGTACCGCTTCGCCCGCTCCCAGTGCGCTGGATGGTCATCCTGCTTGCCTAAATCTAGGCAAAAATCGTGAGTGTATGGTGGAACAGGCTTCTGCCTCCGCCCAAAAATGCTTCACTTTCGCTGGCAATGGCCCGGTGGCCTACCTCTCCTGGGTGCATCCCGAAGACCAAAAGAGCTACCAAGAGCAATGGGCGCAGATAGTCACCCAGAAACTCGCTCACGGGACCATTAGCGAACACCGAGTTCAAAATGCTGCGGGAGATTATCTATGGGTCCGGGAATATATTAGTCGGGCTCAGGGGGGGGCTGATGGTTACTATGAAAGTATGCTGGTGGATGTCACCGAGCAACAAAAGAACTATCTGGAACTATTACACAAAGAAGAACGGCTCAAGCTAGTTCTCGAAGGCACCCGCTTGGGGATGTGGGATTGGAATCCCCAAAGCAAAGAAGTCATCTTTGATGAGCGCTGGGCGGGCATGCTTGGCCACGATGTTGATGAGTTAGTTTTCCACGTTGATACTTGGGCTGAGCGCGTCCACCCCGACGATATTGACCAAACTTATGCAGACCTTCAGGAGCATATGGATGGAAAGACCAGTTTTTATGAAAACGTCCATCGTATGCGTCACAAGGACGGCAGCTGGGTATATATCTTAGATCGCGGCAAAGTGATGGAATATGACCTGGAAGGTAATGCTATCCGCTTTACCGGAACTCATACCGATATTACTCCCCAAAAAGAAGCCGAACTCCGGGCTCAGGCCGCCGCCAAAGCCAAAGGCCGCTTCCTAGCTACCATGTCTCACGAGATTCGTACCCCGCTTCATGGTGTCTTAGGAATGCTCGAACTATTGCAGAGCACTTCTTTAGGTCCAGAGCAGCAGGACGTCTTGCAGGTGGTGCAAAGTAGCGGCGAGAGTTTGTTGGTGATCATTAACGATATTCTCGATTTCTCTAAAGCTGAAGAGGGCAAACTCACTATCGAGAAACAGGTTTTTGCTCTCAAGGAACTATTGGAAGATATTTGCTTGCTCTTCGCCGAGCGGGCCCGGGCTAAGGAACTTAAACTAATTCTTAAGATAGATCCTAGCCTGCCTAGGTGGGTTCGCAGCGATCCGCATCGCCTTCGTCAGGTCTTAGGCAATCTCATTTCCAACGCGATTAAGTTCACTGCTTCGGGTGCGGTCACTTTGAATGCCTTTCCCCAAGGGAGCCTTCTCGCCTTCAACGTGGAAGATACAGGCAAGGGAATTAAGGCGGCAGAGCAGATTTGGGATAGTTTTCAGCAAGAAGATGCTTCGATTACCCGGCGCTTTGGAGGCACTGGGCTGGGGCTGGCAATAGTACGGCAAATGTCTCGGGCCTTAGGCGGGGATGCGATCTTGGCTAATACTTCTGCGGAGGGTTCGAGCTTTCAAGTCACCATTGAGGCCCCTGCCGCGGAGGCTCCTCAGGATAAGAAGCTCAACCCAGAGATGCTTGAGCCTTTACCTAAACTATCTATCTTGGTGGCAGATGATAACTCGGTAAATCAGCTGGTGATTAGAGGGATGCTTAAGCGCTTAGGCCAGGAATGTAAGGTTGTTGATACTGGGCGCCAGGCGGTAGATGCAGTCCAAAAAGATAGTTATGACGCCGTTTTCATGGACGTGCATATGGCTGAGCTTGATGGCATGGAGGCCACTAGAATGATTCGCGCCAACGAAGAGGCCACTCAACCGCATATTATTGCCCTCACCGCCGATGGTTTCGAGGAGCGGGCCCAAGAGTGCTTTACTGCGGGTATGAATGACTTTGTGTGTAAGCCCTTTAAGATGGTGGACGTCTATCGGGCTTTGCAGCCCATCAAGACTTAGAGGCCTTTGACGCTGTCTGCTGGGAGGGCTAGCTTGTGCCCATTAGAGCCTTCCGATGGCAAAAGTAACTCTCTTTCGCATCCAAAAAGCCCTCGATTTCATCGAAGAGCATTTGCAGCAAGACTTTCCGCTCAGCGAAGTGGCCGAGGCCAGCGGGCTTTCGCTCTATCACCTGCATCGAACCTTTTCTGCTGCCTACGGAGAGTCTCTCAAAGCCTATATTCGCAAACGCCGACTCACCTTGGCGGCGGAGCGCCTGCGGCTGTCTTCCGACCGAATTATCGAAATCGCCATCGAAAGTAGTTTCTCCAGCCAAGAAGCCTTCACGCGGGCTTTTCAAGCTTACTACGGGCTAACGCCAGGCAAGTATCGTAAAGACCCCAACAAAAGTATTGTTCCGGGACTATTTAAACCCTCGGAAGATACTCTAGAACACCGTTTTCGAGGAGTGAGCCAACAACCCCGCTTTGAGTGGGTCGAAGAGAGTTTCGAGGTCTTTGGGGAAGGTGTAGCCATAGATTTCTTTGATGAACAGCCGGTGGTAGAGCTGTGGCGGAGCTTTTTTGCTCGGCATCCCCAGCACCAAGGACCCTTTTATGGGGTCACTCAACTATCTCATCCGCAGATAGAGCAGGATGAGGAACATAGTTTAACCTATCTGGCGAGCACCCGCCTAGCTGCGGAAATCGCGGCTAAGGAAAAGGCGCGAGCAACTATCTTTCAGGGCTACTATGCCGTCTTCGAACATCATGGATCCTTGGAACGCATTATCGATACCGTAAACTATGTATGGGCTTCATGGTTGCCCGGCTGCAAGTATCAAAAATCTGACCGACCAGACTTTGAAACCTTTGGTCAGCAAGGGCTTTTTGACCCGCAGCCTTCCTTAGAAATTTGGGTTTCTTTAGATCCCGCCCCCTAATAGATATAGGGAATGAACTTTTTGGTCGTGCGGGCATAAGGCTCGAACTGATCTTGGTATCTCTCTGCCAAATAGGTATCTAGCTGAGGAATATGCTGAAAGATGAAGCCCACCGTCATTACAGCTGGAGCAATGAATGCCCACGGACTCAGGGTGAGCATGGCAAAGCCGGTAAAGAGCAAAGTATCTCCAAAATAGTTGATGTGCATCGAGTAGGCAAAAAGTCCCTCGGTATAGAGTTTACCTTTGTTGGCTGGATCTTTCTTCCAGACGTGGCGGAAGTATTCAGAGCCGGTATTGAAATAAGAACCGAGCAGATAGAAGGCGATGGCTAGATAGTCGAGAGCGTTTAGAGCGGCTTCGGGACGGCTTCCCAAAAAGGCAAAGCTGAGCTGCAGACTGGTGAATAGTCCCAGTACGATCAAAGCCTCCGGCCAGGCGAAGCGGCGCTTGAGCAAGACTAAGAAGCCAAAGTGAGTGCGCGCCATATAGATTAGCGAAAAGATAGCTAGAACTATCTTACGGCCCTGATTTCCGGGGGGCCATTGATAACCGAAGCTTTGGGCCAAGGTTTGGTCGCCGCCGGCCAAGAGAAACCAGCAGACGAAAAGCGCCAGTAAAGTATGTGAAGTAATCAAGAGGGCTCTAGGAGCCCGTGAATTTTCCAGATGTCCGTGCATCTATTCCTCCTCAGGCGTCTGTGACGCCTTGAATGACAGAAGGATAGAGGGAGGAAGCAGGGCGTTTTTGATAAGCCGTGCGCGACTTGAGAGAAACTTAGGGGATGCAGGCGTTGAAGTAGACCTTCTGCCCGTCGAGATCGCCGAATTCTTCGACGCCGCAGCGCATGTTGCTGGGGCAGTCCGCATTCCGCGAGCAAGCTCCGGTGCAAACGCCGGCGACGCTGTTGCAGAAGCCATCGCGGCATTGGGTCCAGTCGGTGCAAGGCGAGCCCATCGGCAAGTTGCCCAACGGGCTTGCTGTCGAGACGCAGGCGTTGACGAAGTTCACTTCCCAAGCCAAGCAGGTCACGATCAGGTCTTGAGTACAAACGCTATAGTTCACCGGAGCGCAGACGGTGTTGGCCGAGCAGTCTGCGGAGCTGCCGCAGAGATCGCCGCAGGTGCCTTGGCCATAGCAAACGCCTGAGCGGCAGTCGTTATTGGCGGAGCAGGAACCGCCAGCAGGGGTGGAGCCGGCAGGGCCATTACAAGCTGCCATATATCTATTGGTGGCGAACTCAGACCATAGGCAGGAGCTGCCGGGGCAGTCACTGTCTTCGGAACAACTATCTACACAGGTCCGAGCACCAGGGCAGAAGTTAGATTTGCACTGGCTACCCATGGTGCAAGCACCGCCGTTGGGAGTGGTAAAGCTGGCGCCGGAGAATAGTTGCGAACTCACGCACATTTTGGCGCCAAAATAGTCGTAGCAAGTATAGGCGGAGGGGCAATCAGTGCTATTTCCGCAGCTAGAGATACATCTGGAGCCAATCGCGCCGCCAAAGGCGAAACATACGCCCGACTGGCAGTCATTATTGGTGGTGCAGGTGGTGTTGAGGGCGCCCATTCCTGGCTGGGTGACCATCTGACAGCGTCCGGTCTGAGCATTACACATCTGCATGGCCGGACAGCCGGAGGTTCCACAGCCAGGTATACAAGCGCCTGAGTTAGTATCGCAGATAGTTGAAGGGGGCATGCACTGAGCATCGGAGGTACAGACCGCGCCACCGGGGTCGCAGCGCCCGGTTTGGGCGTTGCACATAGTATTGCCACTACATTGTAGACCGCCTACTTGAGTGCAGCCACCCACGCATTGGCCGCCTTCACAGACCGTATTGGGTGGGTTGCACTGGGCGTCATTCATGCACTGGCCAGGCAGCATTTGGCAGCGCCCGGTATTAGTATCGCAGACCTCGCCAGCATTACAGCTGCCGCCGTGGTTGCAGCCGGGTACACAACTATTGTTTTCGCAGATGCGGGCGGGTGCACCGCAGTCGGAATCGTTGACGCAGCTTCCGGTACCACCACAGCGTCCGGTTTGAGCATTGCAAACTTGGCCGCCCGTGCAGGTGAGGCCGCCGGGCTGAGCGCAACCGAGTACACAGATACTTCCTTCGCAGACCTGGGTGGGCGGTCCGCAATCGGTGTCGTTGACACAGGAAGAAGGCGCGGCTTTGCAGCGTCCGGTTTGGCTATCGCAGACTTGGCCGGGTCCGCAGCTGATAGCGGAACCAACTTGTCCACAGCCCAGAACGCATTGTTGGAACTCGCAAACGGTGTTGGGCGGGGAGCATTCGCTGTCTTGGCGGCAGCTCATCTGACCGGGCGTGGTGCAGGCGCCGTCGATGCACATGGCCGGAGCGGTGCAGTGCTCGGGAGCAAAGCAATCGACGCATTCCTGCCGCATGGGATGACAGCGTTTGCCGATTGATTGGCATTGGCTATCGTCTCGGCAGGAGCGGTTGCCATCGATGCAGACGCCGGTAAGGGTGTTGCACCGTTTGTCGGGGGGACAATTGGCGTCGGTGGTGCAGAGCATGGTCTGCTCCGGCTTACACATTTTGTCGGTAGGGTCGCAGAACTCGCCGAAGGCACATTCAGTGTCGTCCTGACAGCCTTCTTCGACGTTCTTTCCTAGGCAGTTACCGCCGACGCATTGCTCGCCAGCGGCACAATCCTGGTTGGTGAAGCAGGATCGGCCTCCGCCGCCATTTTCCCCACAACTCGCCAGAAAGGCACACATCCCCACGGCTAATAGAGCTGCAAATCTCATCCGCACTACCATGGTCTCTCTTAAGCATACTCAATACATCCGACGATCGGCGTCTCAGACCGCGATTACCGCTGGTCTAGCCACCGAGACGCTCGTTTTCGGAGCACTGGAGCGTCTAATTTTAGGACGAGGACCCCATAGAAGCTTAAGTTTCTGACCCATCGGGAGGCTTGACCGGCCTAAAAGCCAGACCTAGGGTGGCGCGGCCCATGGACACCGCTGTCTTCCCTTACTTGTCCTTGATTCCAGGACTGCCACTATTGGGTGCGGCGATCCTTACCTTCTTTGGGGCCCGGATGGAGCGGTCACTGGTGAATACGGTGGCCCTTGGATCCGTACTAGGCGCTTTCATCATTACCGCCATCTCCAGCTGGACCATGCTCAGTGGCGGAACCCCAATTGAAGCCCATTTGTGGTCCTGGATGGCAGTTGGACGCTACAGCTTCGATCTGCGTTTTGGACTCGACCAGCTCAGCTGCGCGCTTCTTCTGGTGGTCACCGGCGTCGGTTTCCTGATCCACGTCTACTCCACAGAATACATGGAAGAAGACCCTGCCCACTGGCGCTTCTTCGCCTATCTCAACTTCTTCATCTTCGCGATGAGCATTTTGGTGCTCGGCCGTTCCCTGCCGGTGATGTTCATCGGTTGGGAGGGGGTTGGCCTAGCGTCGTATCTGTTGATTGGCTTTTGGTATTCCGACGCTGAAAAAGCCTCGGCGGGCAAAAAAGCCTTCATCACCAACCGGGTGGGCGACTTTGGCTTCCTGATCGGCACCTTTACCCTGATTGGCCTCTTCGGCACCGCCGACTTTTACGAACTCAAAGAATCTGCCGCCGCTATTCGCTCGGTAGAGACGGTGATCAGCCAAGGCATGTTTGCTGGCTACACCATCAAGGGTGTGCTCACTTTTGCCTGTTTGTCCCTTTTCGTAGGCGCTTGCGGTAAATCGGCACAGTTCCCCCTCTACGTTTGGCTACCTGACGCCATGGCCGGTCCCACCCCGGTCTCGGCCCTGATTCACGCCGCAACCATGGTCACCTCCGGTGTT
>SPJK01080778.1_pt1 | contig 12435 bp, 14 predicted proteins | sample 3741771 | NCBI WGS metagenome assembly SPJK01 (sample SAMN10925997, study PRJNA522277) | cold seep metagenome | isolation source: Elba SIP-enriched marine methane seep metagenome, extraction at timepoint T2 | place: Italy: coast of Elba, Mediterranean Sea | reverse complement strand
GAAACAGTTACATAGCTTGCTATGCGCCTGTTTCCGCGCCTTGAATATGAACAGCAATCCTGCGCCAGTTTCGGATGTTATTTTATTCCCGTTCCTTAATGTCATCTGATTGACGCCTCGTTTCGGGAAAATTCATTTATGAAGCGCAGCCCAATGAATAATTTCGTTTCCGTGGTTGCGGTATAGTTTGTTAACTGACCATTAGGAAAAAAAATGACTCAAGATGAATTAAAAAAACAGTGTGCTAAAGCGGCTTTGGAATATGTAAAAGATGTTCCAGTGGTCGGTGTCGGCACAGGGTCTACCGTGAACTTTTTTATCGAAATGCTGGCTGATCGTAAAGCCGATTTTGAAGGCGCGGTTTCCAGTTCTGAAGGCACTACGCAAAGATTGAAAGAGTTGGGGATCCCTGTTTTGGATTTGAACAATGTCGGCGAAGTGGAAGTGTATATTGACGGCGCTGATGAAGTTGATCCGCGTAAAATGCTGGTGAAGGGCGGCGGCGGCGCGTTGACGCGTGAAAAAATTATCGCCTCGGCGAGTAAAAAATTCGTTTGTATTGCCGATCAAACCAAATTGGTCGATGTATTGGGGAGCTTCCCGTTACCGATTGAAGTATTGCCGATGTCGCGCAGCTATGTCGCCAGAGAAATGGTGAAATTAGGCGGCCAGCCGGTTTGGCGTGAAAACTTCATCACTGATAACGGTAACGTGATTTTGGATGTGCATAATCTGGAAATCACCAATGCTATTGAAATGGAAAAAACCATCAACGACATTACCGGCGTAGTGACTAACGGCTTATTCGCGATGCGTCCGGCTGATTTGGTATTGGTGGGTAAAGGCGACGTTGTTGAAGTGATGGAGTAAAAACGGCAGCCTCTTTATATAGAATAATCGTGACTACGGCCTCCGTGGTCACGTCGTCTTTTAACGCTCTGTGTTTCGCAACGCAGAGTGTGGAAGTTATGAAGATGTAGCCTTGTAGGTCAGGCTTCAGCCTGACCATAAGGAGCGCTTCTGTGCAATCGGCACATCTCGTAACCAGCGCTCCAGTCCGACATTTATCCCATTTACAAAAGCTTATCTGCTCTCCCTTTCCAATATTGAACCGCTGCTCTATTTTTGAGTCTGACGCAAAGAACCGATGGTTCAAGTTGTCTGAATAGACATTTCTGCAAATGGGGGTGGCAATGCGGAAAATCAAACAATGTGATCGCCATGAATGGGTTTCGACGGCGGCTTATTATAAAGCGGAAGCGAGAGGGTTTGAAAAAGGTTATGAATTAATCAATTGGCTGGAAGCTGAAAAAGAATTTGCAGAATATTTAATACAGCAGTTTTGGCGAGAATGCCATGAGGATGGCGGCATGACCTTAAGCGAATTGAAAAACCTTGCGTATTCTTTAGCGGTGGAGCGACCCGATATTTATGAAACCATTAAAGGTTTAATCAGAGCCATTCAAAAAGCCAGCCATAGACGGTCTTGTTTTCAAACAGAGTACAGACACTTTTGTGAAGATGAAACATGCCAATGGCGTCATGAATGCCGAAAATTAGTCGCGGTTTGGCATAGATAAAAACGCTTTTCCCTATGTCTTTTGCCGAGTCAGGTATAATGCGCAAAATCAATTGATTTTTGAGCAGGTTATGAATAAAGCTTTCCAAAAGCGCATTTTACAGGCTTTGCAAGCTGAAGCAATGTTCGAGATTGAGTCGGTGCAAAGTTTATGGAGCGGTTACGGGGCAATTAAGCGATATGATTTGGCGAATGGAAAGGTTGCCCGCGTTATCGTAAAAGAAGTTCGGCTTGCGGGGCAGGGGGGACATCCGCGCGGCTGGAATACCGATTTGTCTCATCAGCGTAAAATGCGTTCTTATCAGGTTGAACAGCAATGGTATCAGCATTTTAGTCAATATTGCGATGATGCCTGTCGGGTTCCTGATTGCTATGGCGTGACTGAGCAAGATCAGGTTTTACTGTTGGCCTTGGAAGATTTAGATGCAGCCGGGTTTCCAGTGCGCAGAACCTCGGTGAATGATGATCAGCTTTATGCTTGTTTAAGCTGGTTGGCGAATTTTCATGCGGTGTTTATGGGGCGTTCGCCGCAAGGGTTATGGCCGATGGGGACATATTGGCATTTGCAGACTCGGCCGGATGAATTGGCGGTGTTGGATGATGCATCGCTTAAGCAGGCCGCGCCGCTGATAGATAAAGCACTTGCTGAAACGCCTTATTTAACGTTGCTGCATGGCGACGCCAAATTGGCTAATTTTTGTTTTTCAAAGCAGGGTGATCAGGTGGCCGCAGTTGATTTTCAATATGTCGGCGGCGGGTGCGGTATGAAGGATGTCGCTTATTTTATCGGCAGTTGTTTGGATGAAGAAGCTTGCAGGCAAAGGGAGCAGGAATTATTGGGCTTCTATTTTCAAGCTTTTAAACAGGCTTTGGCCGTTAATCAGCTGGAGATGGATGCAGAGGCCGTTGAAAGCAATTGGCGTGATTTATTTCCTTTTGCCTGGGCGGATTTTCATCGGTTTTTGAAAGGTTGGAGTCCTGGGCATTGGAAGATCAATGGTTACAGTGAAAGTTTAACCAGGCAGGTTGTTAAACAATTATTGCAAGGGTAAGTCAGGGTTATGCAGTTATCATCAGAGGTTCTTTTTTTATTGTGTCAGTGCGCGATTTCTGCTGCTTATCAGGCCGGGCATATGATTCGTCAAAAAGCGGGTGATCCGGTATCGGTTGATGCCAAGTCAGGGGCGCTCAGCCGGGCGGCTCAGGTGGTGACGGAGGTGGATCATTTAAGTCAGGAAATCATTTTGCAGACTTTAGAACCGACCTGCAAATTATTCGACTTGGCTTTGCTATCCGAAGAAAGCCCGGATGACCGTGAGCGTTTGGAAAAAGATTATTTTTGGTGTGTTGATCCTTTGGACGGCACTTTGCCGTTTATTGAGTCCTTGCCGGGCTATGCGGTTTCCATTGCTTTGGTTTCTCGATTCGGTGAGCCGGTTATCGGGGTGATTTATGATCCATATCGGCAAACGCTTTATCATGCGATTCGCGGACAGGGCGGATTTCGCAATAGTCATCCGTTAACGATTCCATCAGAATCGGCTCATCAGGGTAAGCCGTTGCGTTTTTTGACGGATCTCAGTTTTGCCGAAGATCCTTTATTTGATAAGACTCAGCAAGCCTTACAGATGATAGCCCGGGAATTAGGTTATAGCGGCGGCGAACTATTTTTGCAGGGCGGTGCGGCAATCAACGCCTGTCAGGTGATTGAGCAGCCGCCGACTTGCTATTTCAAGTTTCCTAAGCCGAAAACCGGCGGCGGTTGTTTGTGGGATTATGCGGCGACCGCTTGCCTATTTGCGGAAATCGGCGGTCACGCCAGTGACATTTGGCGACAGCCCTTGGAGCTGAATCGTTCGGAATCGACTTTTATGAACCATAAAGGCGTCATGTATTGCGCGGATACTGTGACGGCGGAGGCTGTAAATCAACTTTATCAACAGCTGAGCAGGGATTGAGACAATGAAGAAACAACGTGACTGTTGAGGGGGTGAGATGATGATGAGAAAAAGTTTGATTTTAGCAATGTGCATGCTTGCGCCATATTCGCTGGCGGGTGTTTATAAATGTAAAGATCAGAGCGGCATGACCAAGTATCAATCGACTCCTTGCGAAACTGAGACGGAGGCTTTTGAAATCAATGTTAATACCGGCTCAAAAGTGGATTTAGAGGAACAGCAAAGACAACGGGAGTTAGTTTTGCAACAACAGCAACAGCTACAGCAAAACGAAATGTTGCAGCAGCAACGGCAGCAATTGCTTCGGCAACAGGTATTGGCGGAAATTGAAAAGACGCAATCCGTTATTCGCTCAAATCCGGCTCAATATTCCGCTTTTGCAATCCCGCCTTATCATCCCGATAAATTGTCGAACTTTGTTAAGCCGTTTGAGCAACGTTTGCCGGAAATCGAAAAAATGCGTCGATTGGCGGCTCAAAAGGCTTTACAGTTGGATGCGTGTGATCGAGTGGAAGCGAGTCAACTGCATAGGAAAAGTCGCTTAAAACAGTTGCATTTTCAAGTGGACTGTAGCGATGGGGAAAGTTATTTTTTTGAGGAAACGGAGTTGTAATGAGTGATCAGAAAATATTGTTAATTACCGGTTGTTCTTCCGGTATTGGATATGCAACGGCGGTTGAGGTTAAAAAACGCGGACATCGGGTTATTTGTTCGGCGCGTAAACCTGAGGATGTGGCGCGTTTAAAAGCCGAAGGTTTTGAGACTTTGCAATTAGATTTGGCGAGTTCGGGTAGTATTCACCAAGCCGTAAAGCAATTGTTAGCATTGACCGGCGGTAAGCTGGATGCGGTTTTTCATAACGGTGCTTTTGGTCAGCCGGGGGCGGTGGAAGATTTAAGCCGTTCGGTTTTGCGTAATCAATTTGAGACAAATTTATTTGGAACTCATGAATTAACCAATTTATTGATCCCGGTCATGCGCAAACAGGGATCTGGGCGTATTATTTACAATAGTTCTATCCTAGGTTTTATTGCGCTACGTTTTCGCGGGGCTTATAACGCCAGTAAATATGCGTTGGAGGGTTTGGCGGATACCTTGCGTCTAGAGTTGCAGGGGACCGGGATTCATATTGTTTTGATTGAGCCGGGGCCGATTGAAAGTGATTTTCGAAAAAATTCATTCGCCTTGTATCAGAAAAACATTAATTCTGAAAAAAGTGTTTATCAATCGACTTATTCAGAGATGGAGGCGCGGTTAACTAAACAAGGATCAACGACTTCATTCACCTTGTCGGCGACCGCAGTGGCGGAAAAAGTGATTCATGCATTGGAATCGGAGAAACCTAGAATCCGTTACTATGTGACTTTTCCAACCTATTTGTTTGCTTATTTGAAGCGTTTATTACCGCATCGCTGGATGGATAAGATTTTGTCTTTAGTGGAATAACATAGCGCAGCGCTAAAATTAAGTTGCAAGATGCGGTTGGATTATATATAAATAAACCACGGCTTGACGGATTGGTCAGTACTTTCGTCAGGTCTGTGGAAATGAATGGATCTGTTAAAAGGGATATTTTGATAGGAGAATATCAATGAGTGAGTGTAGTTGAGACTAAATGGCGTTAATGCTAAAAAAATCATTATTTGTCTAGGTATTAATCATGCATTCATTAAAATTGTGATAAAATCCTTATACCATGTGATGAAAATTGCATGATTCTTTTCAAAAACTACAACAAAGAGGTTTACTACATGAAATTATTGAAAAGCGTTGCTATAGTATTGTGTTTGGCACTTTCTTTAGGCTCAACTGCGTTTGCAGGCCCATTAGCTGCTGTCGGTTACGTGCGTGATGCTATTTCTGAAGCTTTACAGTCTATTGATTCCGGAGCTTCTGCTGAAGATTCAGTTGTTCTAGTTTCTAAAGCCTTGAATTTGACAAAAGAAATCAATGCTAATGATAGAACGGCTGCTAAAGTTCAAAAAGCTAACCAACGCCTGAAAAAAGCAAGAAAAAATTTACTGGGTGGCAATGTTGACCAAGCAAAAGAAAACTTATATGACGCTGATTCAAGGTTTGACAAAATTGAAGGCTACTTATAATTAAAGTTTGATAGTATCTTTTTGATTTAAGTCTGTGGCAGGATGGTTTTCCATCCTGCTATGCCCTCCAGTTTTATCCTTTCACCAAATATTTGTATAACGGCCATTTGCGTACATGCAGATATTTTCTTATTGGCGTCTTGATCACTGAGACGCATAAAGCGATTGAAAACAAGCACCACACGGCGGCATATTCATTAGGGTCGTCCGTAGTTACATCTGATATCCAAGGGCCAATTAAATAATGGAAGCCGACAAAGCGCCATGAGCCATAAAGGAGAGGCAGATAAAATGCTACGATGATGTACGAGAAGGCGTGTAATCCCCAATTGAAACCAAATAACCACTCTTGAGGCGTTGACATTATTCCGTTTAAGGGAATTTGCCAGGCAATATGCCAAGCGCCGGATACAGAGCAGGTGGTGGGCCCACAAAAACCTTCGGTGCCGATCACGCACTGTCCCGCCCAATCAAAGGGAAACATTTTTACCAATATCGCTACTGCGCCCATTGCGCAAATTGTGTATACAGTTGTTCTTATTTTTAGTTTGACTTCTTCGGGAATAAAGTACATCGCCACCATATTGGCGAAAAAAGGCTGAAAGGCTATATGTAAATAGCCAAACAGGGTTAATATCTGATTATTCGGACTATCGCATTCATCAATATATATATAGGTAAATGCTTGCAATAATTCCATTAAGGCAAAATAAGTTAATGGAATCCACAGCTCTTTGGATTCGCCTTTATAGGCGACATAGGCTGCTGTACTTAAACCTGCGACGGCTAAAACGCCCGACGCTTCACCACTCCAACACATCTAATTATTCTCCAGGTGATTATAACTATAAAAAGTGCGTATTATACTCTTTGCAAATTATGCGGAGCAAAAGCTAATTTGATGAGAATGATATATATTTCCGTGATCAGGGAGGATAAGGAGCTGCTGGAGTGGGTGACTGAGCGGCAGGGACGTGTTATTAGAGCTTGGTCAAGCGTTTATTGGGTATGCTTAGGCTAAAGATAAAGAGGGCGGTTGGGTGAAAGCGAAACCTATTCGGAGTCATAAAGTTCGCTGCTACCGTCCATGTCGCCGGTGTCGCTGTATAGCATCACTTCTGCTTTTCTATTGATGGCGGCGTCAACGACTTCACAAACGGCTAATTTATGATCGCCGGCATCGCAGAAATGGCTGAGCTTACAGTCGAGAAAGCCGACTGCATCAGTTAATGCGGGGGCGCCGGTTGTCGCCGCGCGCCATTCATAGCAATCCATTTTATCTTTGAGTCCGGGGGTTCCGAAATGTTGGGCAATATCCATCTGTTGTTTGCTCAGTACATTGATAGTGCAGACCTTTCCGGCTTCAAGCAGGTGATAGGAATAATGTTCCGGGTTGATGCTGAAACATATTAATACCGGGTTGAAAGAAACTTGCATCGCCCAGGCGGCAGTGAAGGCGTTTTCCAATTCGCCGTTTTTGACGGCTATGACATAAACGCCGTGAGTGATCAGTTTTAAGGTTTCTTCAATATCAACTTTACTCATGATTTAATTGAATGCGCATGGATAAGTCAATGGCGTTAACATTTTTGGTTAATGCGCCAACGGAAATATAATCGACGCCGGTTTCGGCAATGCTGCGTATGGTTGCTAAAGTGATATTGCCGGAAGCTTCCAGTTCAACAGCGCTATTATTAATAGAAACTGCTGTTTTCATATCTTCCCGCGAGAAGTTATCCAGCATAATTCGGTCGGGTTTTGCCGCTAATGCTTGTTGAAATTCGGATAAGTTTTCAACTTCTACTTCAATCATGACGTCGCTGGTTTGGCGCGCAATGGATATGGCCTTATCGATTGAACCGGCGGCGATAATATGATTTTCTTTAATTAATACGGCATCAAATAAGCCCATGCGGTGATTATAGCCGCCGCCGCATTTAACTGCGTATTTTTGTGCTTTTCTCAGGCCGGGCAGGGTTTTTCGGGTGTCTAGAATCTTACAGCCGGTGCCTTTAACGGCATCGGCATAGCGGCGAGTTATGCTGGCGGTGGCCGCTAAAGTCTGCAATAAATTGAGGGCGGTTCTTTCGGCAGTCAGCAAATGCCGCGCCGAGCCGGTAAGCTTGCATAATAAGGCGTCTTTATCCACCTTCTGGCCTTCTTCTACTCGCCAGTCGATGACAATTTGAGCATCGATATGATAGATAACCGCTTCAAACCATTGTTGACCGCAGACTGTCATGGCTTCTCTGGTGATGACTGTCGCCGTTGCCTGGGTTTCTGCGGGAATAATGGCGGCGGTTACATCTCCCGCCCCGAGGTCTTCTTTAACGAATTGAGCAATTTCTTCGCTGTTTGGGTAACTCATCAATGATCGTCAATTACCCGGTTTTGTGGGTAATGTTTGTAAGTGATTGGTAATTAGAAAAATATATTTTATGCACGACTAACACAAGGCTGGGTTAACGTTTCATGGATATGAAAAACTCTTCGTTGGTTTTAAAGTCCTTGAGTTTGCCGAGTATAAATTCAGAGGCGGCCATCTCATCCATTGGATGTAGTATTTTGCGCAGAATCCAGGTTTTTTGCAATTCTTCCGGATCAACCAGATATTCTTCACGGCGAGTGCCGGAGCGGTTGATATTAATGGCCGGATAGACGCGTTTTTCGGCAATTTTGCGTTCCAAATGCAGTTCCATATTGCCGGTGCCCTTAAACTCTTCGTAGATAACTTCGTCCATACGGGAGCCGGTTTCGACCAACGCCGTTGCAATAATGGTCAAGCTGCCGCCTTCTTCAATATTACGGGTTGCGCCGAAGAATCTTTTTGGTTTTTCTAAAGCGTTGGCGTCCACGCCCCCTGAAAGTAGTTTGCCCGAAGACGGGGCGACCATGTTATAAGCGCGCGCCAAACGTGTAATTGAATCTAACAATATAACCACATCGTGTTTATGTTCGACTAAGCGGCGGGCTTTTTCGATCACCATGTCGGCCACTTGTACGTGGCGGGTGGCGGGTTCGTCAAAGGTGCTGGAAACCACTTCGCCGCGAACGCAGCGCTCCATTTCCGTGACTTCTTCGGGTCGCTCATCAATCAATAGTACGATCAGGTAACATTCAGGGTTGTTTTCAGCAATCGCATGGGCGATGCTTTGCATGATCATCGTTTTACCGGCTTTTGGCGGCGATACAATCAGGCCACGTTGACCCTTGCCGATGGGGGCGACTAAATCGATAATGCGACCGGTTAAATCTTCGCTGGAGCCGTTGCCTTGTTCTAAGCGGAAACGTTGGTTGGGGAAGAGCGGCGTGAGGTTGGAAAATAGAATCTTGTGTTTAGCGTGTTCCGGCGCTTCAAAGTTAATTTTTTCAACTTTGAGCATGGCGAAATAACGCTCATTATCTTTTGGTGGTCTGATTTTACCGCTGATAGTGTCGCCGGTGCGCAAGCCGAATCTCCTGATTTGGCTGGGCGAAACATAGATGTCGTCAGGCCCCGCCAGGTAGGAGCTGCCGGGCGTTCTGAGAAAGCCGAAGCCATCTTGCAGGATTTCCAGAACGCCATCGCCGAAAATATCTTCACCGCTTTTGGCTTGTTTTTTTAAAATGGAAAAGATGAGTTCTTGTTTTCGGGCTCTGGCGATATTTTCTAAGCCTAGTGATTCGGCTATGGATATGATTTCACTGATTTGTTTAAGTTTTAACTCGGTAAGATTCATGTTCTAAAGAGAGGAATAAAGAAAAATCGCAATACGGCAGATAGCCGTTAACTGCAGACGGGTTTAATTGTTTGGATACGGCTCAGACGTTATTTTTTGAGCGCACTGGAATCGGCACGTTGGGATTATAGCTTAAAATACGGGTCCGTCCAAGTTTTTTGTGAGGACCCGCATGAAATAACGGTGATCAGATATTGCTATCGATGAAATCAGTCAGTTGAGACTTAGTTAATGCGCCGACTTTAGTGGCTTCCACTTCGCCATTATTAAAGATCATTAGCGTAGGGATGCCTCTAACGCCATAATGACCTGGTGTTTGCGGGTTTTCATCAATATTCAATTTAGCCACTGTTAATTTGCCTTGGTATTCAGCGGCCACTTCATCAAGTACCGGTGCAATCATTTTACAGGGACCACACCATTCAGCCCAGTAGTCAATTAGGACAGGGCCGTCGGCTTTCAATACTGAATCGCTAAACTCTGCATCAGATACATGAAGGACTAGGTCACTCACGTTATTCTCCAAAATTATAAAAATATGAACTATAGGTCGGGATTAGATATTTTGTCAATCTATTTCAGTGATTTTCATTTTTAAGTTATCCTATTAGGCTATGAAAAAATCACATTTAACAGAGACGCGTTTTAGTAATTTAGAGCTTTCAGCTTCTATTATCAAGGGTTTGAACGAAGCTGACTTCATTAATTGTACGCCGATACAGGATCGATCATTGCCGTTATTGTTGCGGGGTAGGGATGTGGCGGGTCAGGCGCAGACCGGAACCGGCAAAACGGCGGCTTTTTTATTGGCGACTTTTCAGCAATTAATTAATGATGAAAGTGAAAAAATAAAAAACCCCCGAGCAATTATTATCGCGCCGACGCGTGAGTTGGCGATACAAATTCATAAAGATGCCTTGTTGTTAAGCGCTTATTTGAATCTTAAATTTGCTTTGATTTACGGGGGCACGGATTATAAAAAACAATTAAATACCATCAAGGGCAATAACGATGTGATCATCGGGACGCCGGGTCGGATTATTGATTTTTATAAACAAAACGCCTTTACCTTGAATAATATTCAAGTGATGGTGATGGATGAGGCGGACAGGATGTTCGATTTGGGCTTCATCAAAGATATTCGGTTTTTATTGCGAAGAATGCCGCCGCCGGAAAAACGCTTGAATTTGCTGTTTTCCGCGACAATGTCTTACAAAGTTACCGAGTTAGCTTATGAGCATATGAATAATCCGGTAATCGTTAAAATTGAGGCTGAACGGAGAACCGCTAACGCTATTAAACAACTTGCCTATTGTCCGTCTAATGAGCAGAAAATACCTTTATTATTAGGATTGCTGGAGCGTAATCAGCCTCAGCGTTGCATTGTTTTCCTCAACACCAAGCGAGATGTTGAAAAAGTGAATCGGTATCTGCTGGCGAACGGATATAAAACCGCCATGTTGAGCGGCGATGTGCCGCAAGAAAAAAGGCAGCGCTTATTAAACGATTTTCAGGAAAATAAAGTGACTATGATGTTGGCGACCGATGTGGCGGCCCGGGGTCTGCACATTCCGGATGTCTCTCATGTTTTTAATTATGACTTGCCGCAAGATGTTGAGGACTATGTGCATCGCATCGGACGCACCGCGCGATTCGGAGCCAGTGGCGAAGCGATTAGTTTTATTTGCGAAGAATATGCCTATTCAATGCCGGATATAGAGGAATATATCGGTCATAAAGTGCCGGTGGAGTCGATTCATGATGATTTACTGGCTAAAGAGATTAAAAAGCCTGAAAGACGAAGTCAAAAAAGCGTTAAAAAACCGGTTGCCGAGAAACGGATTACTCAATCGGCATCAGTTCCCGAAAGTCCTCAATCGCCGGAAAATCAATAATATTTCTTTTTGATAGTCTGCTGTCGGGTTTACTGATGGCTACCAGGTGCTTTATGCCGAATTGTTGTGCGGATTTAAGCACCGGTATGCTGTCGTCAATAAATAATGTGCTGTTTTTATCAAAGACATGTTGATTTTGCAGAGTTTGCCAAAAACCCTGTTGCTCTTTCGCCATACCGAAATCGTGAGAGCAGACAATGTCGTCAAAAAAGGCGTGTAGGCGGGTTTTTTCTAGTTTCAAACCCAATGTATCGCGGTGAGCGTTTGTGACCAACAATACCCGCCGTTTTGTTTGCCGTAATTCGCTTAAGAAATCGACGACATGCGGGAGTATGCTGATCAATTCGGCGATTTCCTGTTTCAATTCAAGCATATTTAATGCCAATTGCTCACTCCAATAGTCCAGGCAATACCATTCCAAACGTCCCTCCATTGCTTTCAATTGAGGTTCTAATTGACGTTTGGCTTGTTCAATCGTTATGCGGTTTTTTTCGGCATAACGTTCGGGAACAAATTGTTTCCAAAAGTGGTTGTCGAAATTTAAATCCAATAATGTGCCGTCCATATCCAGCAGGACGGTATCTATTTGTTTCCAATTAATCATGAGAAGAGTAAGCTATAAACGAAAATAGTTAATATGATAAGCAAAATGTCGATTCTACCTAAAATTTTACATAAATCGATTGTTTCTAAAAGCCGTTTGTTTTGTATTGAAGGTTTATCTTTGCAATTTGCTAACGGCGAACGGCGTGAATATGAGCGATTGATTCGAGCAGGCGGTTTTGGCGCGGTGATGATTGTGCCGTTGCTGGATGATGAGACAGTGCTGTTAGTTCGGGAATATGCCGCAGGATTAGAGAAGTATGAGTTAGGTTTGCCGAAAGGTCGAATGGAGGCGGGCGAGGATGCGCTGATGGCGGCGAATCGAGAATTACAGGAAGAAGTGGGGTACGGCGCTGATGAATTGCAGTGGCTGACTAAACTATCTTTGGCGCCCTCTTATATGGAGCATGATATAGATGTGGTGATTGCTTCGAATTTATATCCGCAAAAATTACCGGGCGACGAACCGGAAGAATTGGAAGTGGTGCCGTGGAAATTAAACGCGCTGGATAAATTATTGGCTTCAGGCGAGTGCAGTGAAGCGCGCACTATTGCCGGGTTATACCTGGTAAGGGATTT
>SPJK01075468.1_pt1 | contig 12450 bp, 16 predicted proteins | sample 3741771 | NCBI WGS metagenome assembly SPJK01 (sample SAMN10925997, study PRJNA522277) | cold seep metagenome | isolation source: Elba SIP-enriched marine methane seep metagenome, extraction at timepoint T2 | place: Italy: coast of Elba, Mediterranean Sea | reverse complement strand
GCGTTCTGTATAGGTCAGCCAGAACCGAATCGGCGCGATCTCGGGTAAAGTGATGGGAACCATGTTCTTGCCAAGGCTGTGCACATAGGTTGGCAGCAAGGCGATGCCGCCGCCATTTGCGCAAACCTCAATCATCACCGGCCCTGAATTGGTCACCAGAGCAAAATCGATCAGGTCGCGGAATTGTTTCGCTTTCGGAGCCCACCGTTCCATCTGGTTCACATAACCTGAATGGATGATGCAGCGGTGATTGTGCAAATCGAACAGGCTCGCCGGATGGCCGAACGTTTCGAGATATTCCGGCGATGCGAAAAAGGCATAATGCAGAATGCCCAGTTTCTTCGACACGATCTCTTGTCGCACCGGTTCACTGAACTGAATCGCGATTTCGGATTTTTCATTCAGCAGGTCGGCATCTGGCTCGTCAGTCGTGACCAGACGTAATTCGATTTTCGGGTTCTGCAGATGAAAATCGGGTAGATGAGGCGCAATCCAATGTGCGGCTAGGCCATCACCCGTGCACAAGGTGACAGGGCCTTCGGCTGGCAGATCATGATCAAGCACGTCGCTTCTGAGGCCATCAGCAGCATCCGACATTATCTCGGCGTATCGCAAGGCCTTCTTACCCGCATCGGTCAGAGTGACCCCGCGCGGGGATCGATAGAGCAAGCGGGCATTGAGCGTTCGCTCCAGCTCGTCAATTTTGCGTGACACTGTAGGGGCGGTTTCCTTGAGGCGCGATGCTGCTGCGTTCATGCTGCCAAGCTCAGCGACCACGCTGAAGACCTTCAGCTTATCCCAGTCCAAATTCTCAAACATTCACAGCCACCGATCCACTATCCACCCCGCTATTACATTTCTGTACTACCGTAATTCGATTCTGTCTGCATCGACGTTCGACGAATTGTGTCATCTCGAAGCAGAGAAGGAGCCGCTTAATGACATCAATTTCAAATGACCTCGAAACCTACCCTTTTATCCTCGATCGTGACGCGATCATTACTGGGATGGGCGCGTTTGGCTGGCGCCTGGCAAAATCGTCAGAGCATGTTGAGATGATGGCGCTGGCAGAAAAACTCCTGGGCAGCCGGCTGACCTCGGCCGAAACAATCGAGTGGATCCACAGCGTCACGGGATCGACGTCCTGGATCTGCGGTGACCCGATTGATGGCATTTTTATTATTGTCCCGGTGTCTCCAGCAGGGCTTGAAGCCATCCAAACCGGTGAGTTTGATCCGAGCGGCCCCGAAAAATCGCACCTTGCGGCGCTCGGCCAGACTTGTTCTGGCGTATATGTTGGCGCCTATGCTGGCGCCACGCACGAGGCCCGCAAGAATGTCATGATGGCGACCGTGACAATGCGGGTTGAGGGATATGGGCAGGTTCCCGCATTTGCGCGCGGCGCGACAGATGACGGCGTGCGGTCGATGGAGAGCCTTGGCTTCCAGCCCGCCGGATTTGGCGCGGATAAATTGTGGATGCAGCCACCGGTCCGACGTCCACAGCGGAGCGTTGCTTAATGTTGAAGATTACAAGTATTGGGCAGACGGGGCTTGCCAAGCCACTGCCAGAGGGCCTGATCGACAAGTTTGAGATCGAACTGGTGCGGTCATTCGATTCTTATCAGAAAGTCGTCGCGGTTCGCACGCTGACATATATGGGCGAACAGGACTGCCCATATGATGAGGAGTTCGATGGCAACGATATGTGCGCCACGCACTTGCTGGCCTATCTGGACGGGCAACCGATCGCGACCCTGAGGCTGCGCTGGTTTGCTGGCTTTGGTAAAATTGAGCGCGTCAGCGTCCTGGAAACGCATCGCAGCAGCGGCGTGGTCAAAGTCTTGCTCGCGGCCGCCTGCGAAGTCGCGGCGCGGAAGGGATTCCGCCGGATGACGGCGCAAATCCAGGCCCGCTTGTGGCCGCTCTGGTCAAAGACACTGAATTGCGAACTGCTCAAGGATCGCCCGAGCTTTTACTTCTCTGACTTCGAATACAAGGAAATGGTGATTTCCATTGCCGCACACCCGCAAGCGATCCGGATCACCTCCGATCCATATGAGGTCATCCGCCCGGAAGGCGAATGGGATATGCCGGGCGTGCTCGATGCGTCGCGCGATCGCGGCGGCGATGATGTGAGGAGCGCTGCAGCTTAAATGTCTGTTCTGGTGATCAATGCGCGCGCGGTCGATCCGAAGGACCGGCGACTGATTGACCTAACCGCCCGGGTTCGGGAACTGGTTCGCCGCGCCCGTTTTCTGCAAATGCCCGTTGCTCATCTTCATGCTGCAAAACACGGGGTCGGCACGGCGCTGCACGTCCCGATCGGTCGCTATGAGCCGGTATTCAAAGCCAATGAGCGTGGCCGCGAGTTACCCAGCGGTCTGATCGACTTCATCGTCCGCAGCCCGTCTAAAACGATTCATCTGGTCGGCGCCGCGAGCCAGACCTATTTGCGCCACCTCAGCCAGGTGCTCACCGATACGGGGTATGAAGCGCGAATGGAGGCGGCAACTGTGGTCTCGTTCGAGGAGACGTGACGGCCTCAGTGCAGCCAGTTTCCGGTTGCGGTTTGGTTTGCCATTTGCGCATCGCTGAAAAACCAATCCACAGAACGATCCAGGGCCTGCGCAATTGTGTAGAGCGTACCGGCTGAAACGCGATTCGTGCCTTGCTCATATTTGTGGACTTGTTGGCTCGACCGGCCGAGGATTTGGCCAAGTTCGGATTGTGTCACCGAGGCATCGATCCGAGCGCGTTTGATGCGCTGACCGATTTGGACATCCATCGAATTGTCTCGCGTCTTGGACATGTTTCCGCCTTCACCTGGAAGTGTAGAGTGACAATGGTAAATGCAATCTAAAGTAGAGTTTCTGCGTGTTCGCTCACTTCCATGTGATGGAGTTTGAGCTGACAGGAGCCTGACATTACTGAATATTATGCTTGCACGAGGCGACATTTCGGTATGTCTGGGCTTGTCGCGCAAAATAACGACAAAGTGGGGGAAACCGTGTCGACATCAGAAATTGATCGACATCTCGGTCGTCGCATATCCGAGGCCCGCAATGCGCGCGGTCACAGTCAGGACGCATTAGCGAACCTGATCGATATCGATTCTGCGAAACTCGCATCTCTGGAAGATGGGACGGCGCGCGTCGCGTCCATCACCGTGGCTCGTGTTTCACGTGTCCTCGACTTTCCTCTGAGTTGGTTTTTCGCGGGATTACCCGGCCAGGACGTGTTTGATGCCCCGCCACAGGCGCGCCGCTCAGTTTGATTTATTGCCGGTTGGCGCGGCCAGGTTCATTTCCGCAGCAACCCGTCGCAGCGCCGACTCTGCAGCGCCCAGACACTCTTCCAGTTCAAATAGTGCTTCGGGTGATGCTGGACGCAATTCGCCTTTCACCCAGGCTACCGCGCGCAGCATGTCAGCGACATAAACAAGATCATCGACAGAGAGTTTAGGCTTGCTCATCGTGCGCTGAAACATCCCCTTCTCAGCCGGGTTTTGACACGTCGAGATGTCTCGACAAAAGCGATTAAGGCACCATTCCCTCGTCTACGCAATACGTAATATTTGCTACAGAAAGCGATGGGTGGTGATTATTGATTGAGAACCTGCAAGAACCAGATCAGCGCCGGCAAAACGATAAACAGGATGGCCACAAAAACCCAAAGTGGAAACGGTGAGCGGCGGGTACGGGCGAGCTGCGGTGCCGGTATTGCAGACTGCTTGGTGTCCGCCCCGACGCGGGCCTGCAACAGATCGCGCGCAATATAGAGCACGGCCAGAGCGGCAGAGATCGCGGCGCTGGCGACGATGAGAAGTTTGTTCTGTGTTGTGATCCCGACAAACAGGTTCGAGACGGAAAGCACTAGAACGGCGAAGATTGTCAGGCTGCTGCGATCCATGTTTCGGTCTCCTTTTGAAAGACTCTCGAACTATCCGTTCACAACGGCGAGGTCTGTCGCGGCCGTTTGAATGGTCGCATCGCCGTGCAGGGACAGGCGGTTCCAGGCATCCAGCGCGGCGATTTTGTAAGCCTCCGCCAGGGTTGGATAGTTGAAGACATTGTCGATGAAATAGGACAGTTCACCGCCAAGGACGAGCACGGCCTGGCCGATATGGATAAGTTCGGTGGCCCCCTCGCCAACGATATGGACGCCGAGCAGTTTGCGCGTTTCGATATGGAAGAGCAATTTCAACATGCCGCGCTGCAGCCCCATAATGTGGCCGCGCGATGTTTCGCGAAACCGCGCGACACCGCATTCATAGGGAATGCCTTGTTCCTTCAGTTCGCGCTCCGACAAACCGACGGTCGAGATTTCCGGCACGGCGTAGATGCCATAAGGAAAATGCTCGGGCTGGGCCGGATTAGGCACCTGGAACGCGTGGCACACGGCGATACGCCCTTGCGACATCGAGGTTGAGGCAAGGCTTGGAAATCCGATAATGTCTCCGGCGGCGTATATGTTCGGCACGTCGGTTTCGAACGTCACCGGATCGACTTTCAACCGGCCACGGGAATCCGCATCCAGCCCAATCGCGTCGAGGCCAATATCTGTCGAGGCTCCGAGCCGCCCGGCAGCGTAAAGCACCATCTCGGATTTCACCTTGCGGCCATCGCTCAGGTCAACAATGCAATGGCCATCGAACGCGTGAACGTTCTGCGCCTTGCACCCCAGTAGCAGTTTGATGCCGCGATCGCGCAACTCATAGGTGAACTCGTCGATCAGCTCATCGTCGATGAAGCTCAGTATGCTCGATCTGGGCTCGATGACGGTGACGGAAATGTCGAGCGCGCTGAAAATTGTTGCGTACTCTATCCCGATAACGCCAGCGCCGATGACCGTGAGTGAGCGCGGCAGGTCGGCAATGTTGAGGATTTCGTCGCTGTCGAGGACAGTCGTACCATTGAACGGCACATAGTCCGGTCGATACGGCTTGGTGCCGACACTGATAAGGGCCCGCTCGAATTTGACCTGTTGCACCCGTCCGTCCGGCAGCGCTACTTCGACTTCCTGGCGGCTCAAGAAACGCGCGTGGCCGTTGATCATGGTGACGTTGTTGCGGGTGAACTGGTGTTCCAGCACATCGACTTCGTGATCCAGAGTTTTCGACAGACGATGGCGCAAGTCATTTGCGGTAATGTCCGACTTGACCTTGTAGGTCCGTCCGTAAAAGCCGCGTTCGCGCCAACCGGACAGGTTCAGCACCGTTTCGCGCAACGTCTTGCTGGGGATCGTCCCGGTATGCACCGAGACTCCGCCAACCCGGTGTGATTTTTCAACCACCAGGACGTTCTTGTCCAGTTTTGCGGCCTGAATAGCAGCCCGTCGACCCGCAGGGCCGCTGCCGATTACGATAAGATCAAAAGCATTTTGCATGGTTTGCCTCGGTTTCAACGAATCAGCATTCTCTGATTTACTCAACATAAAGTTGAAATTTGAAGTCAGACGCGATTTTGCGCTTACTTTTTTACGAGTTTTAGCTTGAATGTCTCGGCTGCGAGCTCGGCGACTTGCAAGGCATTTTCGACTCCCACGAAGACCGGTGGGTAGCCTTGCGGCAAGGATTTGGCGCGTGCTGGGAGGAATACGACAGAGCCGCGCTTCCTGACATGTTTGATTGCGAAAAACTTCAACCCACTGCCGCGCGCGCGTTTCTTTGCCGTCGGCTCATAGGTTCGGCAAACCCGGCCAATCGGTCCGGATACGATAAAGATTCGCTGCGTTGATATCGCATATTCCTCCTTTGCAGGCCCGAGCATTCGCGCCCGGAAAAACCACAGCACGATTGCCATGATCACCAGCCCCCATAGGGATATCAGCGCCATTTCGGCTTGAAATCCGCTGAGGGGAAAGCCGAGGATCAAGAACATGCCCAGGAAACTGACGGCAATCATCGGGAACAGGATGCTCGAGCTCATATTGCGACCGCTGCCTCGTCCACACCATAACAGATCTTCACCGTCTTTCATCTTTGCGGCGAAATCGAAATCGGGTGCATTTGGCATGGTTTTCGGGTCGGCTGGTTGAGGCGAGTGGCGCGAACGCCGCGTTCTTTTCGTCCAGTGTCACGTGATTCCCGAATGGGACGGTTAAGAAAAGTCTGCGGCGAAGACCGCCAATGTGGGCGTGGTTCGGATAGGTTGTGAAAATGCTACTTAAAGTAGTTTTTTGTTAACGGGATGCCGTGAAGACCGAACTTGCGAGGTTTCAAAACGGTCGTGAGACTTCGCACCGCTCACGACCTGCGATTGGAAGTTACGCACCTACTATGCACCACTGGGGCCGTGAGAGCGCAACCTCTCGCGGCTCCGACGGCGCCTCGGTAAAACCTGATGAGGAGATGCGAGTGCCTCGTTCAACTCTAACTCAATTCACCATCGTTCTATCGGTCAGCCTTGGCGGGTTGGCGATGACAGCGTGTGCCACAGCGGCGTCAGTCGGTGATGGCGCAATTCGAGTGGCCAGTATCGGACGTGTCCAGGCAACGCCATTTTCCGACATTCTCGAGGCGAAAGACTGCCGAGCGGCGCTGACGGCGACCTATGGCTATGCCCGCGAATCACGTGCCATGAAAAACGGAGTGTTCGTGGTTCAGACCTATGATTGCGCGGCGGACCGGATCACTGCGCGCGTGAGTTTGAACAATTACACGTCCGATCCGATGTTTTGTTTTGCAAGCACGGAACAAGCGATGCCGGGCATCTGGGTTGCCCCAAAGAGCGTTGGATTCTTTGAGTATTCTTTCGCCGAGACGGCTTATCAAGACTGCTCTCTCACACCGTCATAGCGCTGGATCACGGTTCGGAACAAGACGGCCGAATACAGTCGCATTAGCATCTCATTAACATTCAGTGTAAATTAGTTTACGCTCGGGCTTCGGGCCACGGTTCGCATGAGAGGTCGCGGTATGACACTGGACGAGAAAATTGGCGAAAAACTGCGCGCCGCTCGCGCCGCTGCGACGGTATCGCTTTTCGACGCGGCGACATTGATCGGCGTCTCTGAATTAGAGCTCAAACAATTCGAAACCGGCGCACGTCGTCTGAGTGCCGAGCTCCTTCATCGTGCTGCGCAGGCCTTTGGCGTCGAAATCCGTTGGTTCTTCGACAACGCTTCTCCACGTTCGTCTAATGATATTGATGCTTCGAAATACAGGAGTGACAGCGACGCCAAGAGTATTTCTATTCTGGCCAGTCTTCGTTCAAACAAAACTTTGGCGAAACTGTGTGATACGGTGCGAGAATCGGATAACAAGGACGGATCCCATAAGTTCGTGGCGTAAGCCATTGGAGTTGGCAATTGATCCGGACCGTAACTGCAAAAGACAGCGATAAGCTGACGCGACTCTCCGAATCGACCTGGAGCCTGATCGAGCAGCGCGGCACGTTCATGGAAGCCGATGCGGGCGATATCATCCTCGAAGCGCAGCAAACGAATAATCACTTGCTGATCGTCCTGCAGGGTCGGGCGACGCTGCTCTATCCGAGCGATGGAGACTTTACGCCTACGGCAATCTATCGGGACCGCGGCGAGGTTTTGCATCATGCAGGGATGCATTTGAAATCACCCAATCCGTTCCAAATCGCAGCAATCGTCGATCAAACCCGCGTCGTGCTTCTGGATCGCAAGGATGTTTACGAGCTGATCGGGCAAGATGTGGCATTTGCGGAGTTTCTGTTCCGGGATCTCTCCATCCGGTTTCTCGTCGCGCTGAGTTTCCTGCGCGAACAGCGTGAGGATCCGTTGATATTGCGCCTGGCCAAGCGGCTTTTGTTGATTGCCGAAAACGAAAATATGGTCGAGCTCACGCAGGCGGAGATCGCTGAGATCATGGCCGTGACACGAATCAGTATCTCGAAAAGCCTGAAATCACTTGAAGACCTCAGGCTGGTGCGGCGCAGTCAGCGCGCCCTGATTGAAGTCGATTCAGCGGGTCTGAAAAAATGGATCGATGAGAATGAGCATTAGGCTCGCGCCGCGTTCAGGCGGTGGCAGCGGTTCAATTTGCTGATCTAAGACCAACTTCCGCCGCGGCACGTCGCAGCGCCGCTTCTGAAGTCCCGAGACTTTCAATAAGTTCTTCTGTGACTTCGTCTGACAAATGCTCAAATTCCGGTGCAAAAACACGCAAGGCACGGAGTAAATCCGCTACATATTCGAAATCCGTCATGCTGACATATTGCTTGGACATGAACTGAATTCGGCCCCCGCCGACAAATATCGCAGTTTAGTGATCGACCATCACTGATGACGAGCGTAGCGCGCCTGAGATGCGGTTCAAGTCCTGTTCTTGGAATAGGTTCAAAAAACCCCGGATGCGGCCGTTTAGAGCATTAATCAGCCCTTAACGCGAACACTCAGAATTTAAATACAACTCAAGCGCGAATTAACGATAATTCGCTATGGATTGCTTTGAAGCTTCAATAAGGCCGATGGGTGAGACAATGAGCTGGTTCAGTAAATTCAAGAGCGAGTCCGCGCAGGTCGCGATTATTTTCGCGCTGTCAATCATCCCGATTTTTGCTGTGGCCGGCTTTGCGATAGATTTTCAGAACACGATCAAGAAGAAGCAAAAAGTTCAGTTGGTCGTCGACTCAGCGGTGCTCGCCGCGGCGCGCCTGAAGCAGACGGGTGCTTCCGATGGCGAGGTCAAAACGGCGGTTCAGCAATTCGTCGATGCTCAGATCCTGTCGATGCGCGGCGGGTTTCGCTGTCAAGCAACCCAGACCACCGTTTCGCACGCCGACGACAGTATCGCGACAGAAATTCTGTGTTCTCAGGACACAACGCTGACCCGCGTGATCGGGCAGGAAAAACTTGATTTCCGGGTCGATGCGACCGCTGAATACGGCATCGACAAGCTCGATGTTGCGTTCATGTTCGATATTTCCGGGTCCATGAACAGCTCCAGTCGGATCACAAATCTGAAGGCGGCAGCCAAGGAAGCGATTGATGTCTTGCTGCCACCAGATGCGCCATCGGAGCTGATCGAAGACACTCGCCTGGCCATGGTGTCCTACAATACGATGGTCAATGCGGGCAGCACTTTTGAGCTGGTGACGGGAGTCCCGGCGACGCGTACGTATACCCACGAAATCAATTCAGGTGGCAGCGGCTCTGCTGATCCCGATGTTGGGGACCCGTTTGATGAAATCGAGATCACGCTGATGAATGCGGATCGCACGCGCCCGATATCTGCCCTTGGCGACGACGCAGTGGTCGCAATCGAAGATTGGTCTGGCAATCGGACGGACGATCGTTTGACGGTTGACGTCTCGGTGCCACGCTCAAGCCCTCTCTATGGTAGCTTTGCAAGCATGCGCCTTGAGCTGAGCGGAACCGAAAGCCGACGTCAGACGGAGAACGTTGTGCCTTACGCGCTCTATGGTGACCGGCGCGGTCGCTATAATGGCCGCAATTGGCGCGAAGGTGACTATCGCTTGCGGATCCGGATTTATTCTGAGCGTCGCAATCGTGGCCGTGTTCTGTTTGACGAGCGAATTGATTTCGAAATCGTTCGCGACGCCGATACGGGTCCTGAGACCAAAGAGCTCACGCTCACCTCGACTTGCGTTTGGGGACGCGACGGTACTCAAAAGTTTACAGACGGCGCGCCTGGCGAGAATGCCTACCTTGCCCACCAACAAGCCTGGTTTGTGGAAGACTCAGATCATCGCGATGGCGGTGAGTGGGTGACGGGTCATCCAAACCGGGATGGCCACAACTGGTATCGCGGCACGTAATGCCGCGGCCGTGAGCCGCTCGGACTGACCAATGATCGCGCCGAGCTGAACAGCTATGTCAACAGCCTGACCGCTGGCGGCGGTACGGCGGGACATCTCGGTGTAGCGTGGAGCTGGTATCTGATTTCAGATAATTGGGACGGTGTGTTTACCGGCAGCAGTACACCCCTTTCTTATACCGAACCGGATTCTGATAAAGTCGTGATCCTGATGACGGACGGCTCGTTCAATGCAGAAGTGTTCCCGGCACAGGGATCATCTGATGCACAGGCGCGCGCGTTTTGCGACAATATGAAAGTCAAGAATGTGAAAGTCTATGCGGTGGCTTTGAATGCGCCGACGGCCGGGAAACGCGTGTTGCAATACTGTGCGTCCGGCGCGGACTATTATTTTGAGCCGGAGACGGCGGCCGAGCTCACCGAAGCCTATCGAAAGATTGCAACTTCGATTTCATACCTGCGGATCTCCGAGTAAACAAACAGTACTCGAACGCCTTGAATTTTTCAGGGTTGGATTAACCATACTTAGGTTTGCGTTTAGAACGATCTCGAAAACAAGATTTTTGATTATAATCAAATAAATCAATATGTTATAATGTGTTCCTCATCAGAAAAGGTGAGGACCACATGAACATTCAAGTCAAGAAACCAATAACGTCGGGCTTTCTCGAAAGCGTCAATCTGATGTATGATCGCGCGATCGATCTGCTCGAATTGCCAGATGATGTGGCCCTGGCCATCCGCAATTGTAACTCGACCTATGAGGTCCAGTTCTCCGTGCGTTTGCGCGGTAAGTTACACAGCTTCAAAGGCTACCGGTCGGTCCATTCCGAACATATGGAGCCGGCAAAAGGCGGCATCCGTTACTCGATTGAGGTCAACAAGGACGAGGTCGAAGCGCTGGCCGCACTGATGAGCTATAAATGCGCGCTCGTTGAAGCCCCGTTTGGTGGCTCCAAAGGGGGCTTGATCGTCGATCCCACGGAGTGGGAGCCCGACGAAATGGAAAAGATTACGCGCCGGTTTGCTTATGAGCTGATCAAGCGTGACCTGATCAATCCATCACAAAACGTTCCGGCGCCAGACATGGGCACGAGTGCGCGCGAAATGGCGTGGATTGCGGATGAGTATCGCCGGATGAACCCGACCGATATCAATGCGCGGGCCTGCGTCACAGGTAAGCCACTAAATGCAGGCGGAATTGCCGGGCGTACCGAAGCAACAGGTCGCGGAGTCCAATATGCGCTGCAGGAATTCTTCCGTCACGAGGATGATGTTCGTGCGGCCGGACTGCATGGCACGCTGGAAGGCAAACGGGTTGTTGTTCAAGGCCTCGGAAATGTCGGCTATCACGCGGCAAAATTCCTCAGCGAAGAAGATGGCGCAAAAATTGTCGGCGTTGCTGAACGTGACGGTGCGCTGTTCAATCCTGATGGCATCGATGTCGAAGCGCTAAAAGCCCACATCGCCGCGCGTCATTCTCTGGCTGCGTTTTCGGGCGCATCTTATAGTGCTGACGGCTCCAAGGCACTCGAATTCAATTGCGATATTCTGATCCCGGCTGCGTGTGAGAGTGTCATCACTCAGGCCAATGCCAATCGCATCAAGGCGCCACTGATTATTGAGGCGGCGAACGGACCGGTCACGGCCGAAGCGAATGACATGCTGCTGGAACGCGGTGTTACGATCATTCCTGATCTTTATGCCAATGCTGGCGGTGTCACTGTATCTTACTTCGAGTGGGCCAAGAACATCTCGCACATGCGGTTTGGTCGGATGCAGCGCCGTCAGGAAGAAGGCCGCAGCCGCGCGTTTCTGGAACAGCTCGAAACGCTGCTGCCGAACGGGCTCGACGCTAATCTGAAAGAGAAGCTGGAATCTGGCGCGGGTGAAGTCGACCTGGTGCGCTCCGGCCTGGATGACACGATGCGCGCGGCCTATGTCGCGATGCGCGAGGTTCGTGCCTCTCATCCAAACTGCCCGGACCTGCGGACAGCGGCCTATATGGTTGCGGTACGCCGGATCGCGAGCGTTATGGATCTCTACACGCTGTAGACAAGGGGACGCCCGGTCCGCCGGGCGACTTTCCGGCACATCGAATAGTTCGCAATGTGCCGGAACGACATGAGAAAGCCGCCATCCTTGTTCAGGGGATGGCGGCTTCTTTATGTCGATAGAGCGCGGCGAGGCGCAGTGCGTGGATTGCGTCTAGTTTGCCCGGTCGCTGACTCGCGCAGGCGATTTCGCGAGAGGTTGCAGTGGCAGGTTCTCAGCCGCGACAATCACGCGGTCGCGGCCCGTTCGCTTGGCCACATACAGCGCCGCATCCGCGCGCTCGAGGACGTCATCTATGCTCGCTTCGGCGATGAGCGGCTCAGCAACGCCAATACTGACGGTCACATTAAACGGTCCGGATTCGCCAGGGAATTTCACCTGCTTGATAGCCTGACGAATGCGATCCGCGACATGGACCGCGGCTTCGGCACCCGAATCGACCAGGACGATTGCAAACTCCTCGCCGCCGAGACGACCGATCAGGTCTTCCTGGCGCAAAACATTGGCCGCGACGGCGACCATTTTGGTCAAGACGCGGTCGCCAACAGCATGACCATGCACATCATTGACCTGTTTGAAATGATCAATGTCGAGCATGAGGCAAACCAGTCGCGTGCCATCGCGACGCGCCCGTGCCAGCTC
>SPJK01017651.1_pt1 | contig 12450 bp, 12 predicted proteins | sample 3741771 | NCBI WGS metagenome assembly SPJK01 (sample SAMN10925997, study PRJNA522277) | cold seep metagenome | isolation source: Elba SIP-enriched marine methane seep metagenome, extraction at timepoint T2 | place: Italy: coast of Elba, Mediterranean Sea | reverse complement strand
TTAACGCAATCGATGGGCCAAAAAGACCAAGCCACCGTGAGAAATCGAGATTCTCAAAATAACACTTATTATTAAGGGTTTTTGAGATAGTGATTACTGAACACGAAGATAACTGAGTTCGGTTTCATATCGTCGATCAAGCGATTAGCTGCCAGATTGGCAGCGATTCAGTTGAGACTGAAATAGGCTCAAACTTCCCAATCCGCCAGCCCAACGAGCTCTTTGTATTGCCCTTCGCACCAAAGGGTCAGATCGTTTTGGTACCACTTCGAAAAGCGATTCTCAGAGGGGCCGCCAGGGAGATTAGTCCAGGCGGTGTCGGTCGTCATATCGCATACAAAGTGGTAGCTCGGAGCGAATGTCGATTCACGGCGTGAGGTCGCCTTGAGATGGCCTTGAAACGGTGTTGCATGGCAACCACGCATCGCTGTGCGGGGCGAGGCAAATCCGAGAAGCCTGCCGGTTGTTGAGCCGCCAAAGAAGCGATTTGTGAAATGAAACGAATTCACTTCCGACCACGGAGTCGCCTTTGTCAGCATCGCCCGATCTGCGGCACAACGAATCAGTTCGCCTTTGTCGCGAGTTCGCCACCAAGCCGAAGTCTTCTTCGGTAGAGCGCGGTCGACAGCCGTCAGTACCATGGCGGAATAACCAATCCGTGTTGCCAAGTACAACATACGTCGCCATCCGATACCTTTCTCATGCCCGAAGATTTCCAACAGAACGGCACGGTAGAATGCCATGAAAAGGGACGCTTCCTCGCTCTCAGGATGAAATTGGCAATCCCATGATTGCAGTTTCAATCTGAGTGGGTGCTCGGTGTCTAAGTGCGTCATCAAGACGGGTATCAATTCGCGTGCGTGGATACTTAGCACATCATATTGAAGGTCCTGCATATCATTGATCGTCGCCTGAGGCATTTCGGTTAAGCGCTCTTTAATGCGACGAAGGCGATAGTCGTGTAGGCCATGCGAATGCAACGGAGAACCGTCCGCCATGTAGAGTTCCTCGTTCGCTGAGGCGACAAATCCACAGGCGGGATCATACTCTGACGGCAACCGCTCGGCAGGCACATTTCCTTGCCAATGGTTGTCTGAATTCCAAGCTGGAACGGGAACCAATCCAGATGCCTTCTTTCGTACTGGAAGCCATCCGCAAGCTTGCTTTCCGATGTGTCCTTTATGGTCGGCAAACACCCAAACCAGGGACGGGTGTGGAGACTCACGTACTTGATGCATTGCATCGGTAGTATCTTGAGAAGCAATGACATCAAGCCAAGAGCCGATCGACTTGCCCGCGCCAGGCTGATTACCTATCCAAGCAACAGAAAGATATCGCCCCGGAGCATCGGGTTCCAACGTTAATGTGCCAACTTCATTTTCGTAGATCCGCTCAACTATCGGCTTGCCACCTTTGCGATTAATCTCCTCAACCCGCGGCGTGTAATCGAACCACTCCTCGTCACGCCGATATTGCCAAATGGGTTCATCAGGATTGCTTTCTGGTTTCTGACGGACGTCTTCGATAAAAAAGTCACTCGTGTTGGCGTGCATATAGGTGACACCCCATGAAAGTTTCGGCGTCCGACCAACCGCCATTAACGGGCAGCCGGGCAGCGTGGCTCCCATGGCGTAATGAGGTGTCTCTTCGGTAGGTTGATCTTCAGCAGGTCCATTTCCCCAACGGAGTACCGCTTCGTACCAAATAGCTGGCAAACGGTTTACTTCCAAGTGAGGGTCCGAAGCGAGTAGCGCGCCGCCTGTTTCACTTCGGGTTGGAGCTACCGCCCAAGCATTGCTGCCAGCCAGTCGTGGCAAGTCGGACAGCAACTCAAGCGCATCGTCCGACATCTGTTTGGCGATACGGACTTTCTGTAATGATTCAAAATTGACGCCATCTAAGTAAGGGCTGAACAATTCTCGCAAGCGTTCTGATTCAATGCCTAGTTGAATCAGTTCGAGCATCACGCGCTCTGCTTCTTGCTCACCGACGGCAAGGCCGGCAAAGCTCAAAAGATTACCAATCAATAGAACGGATTCAGCATCCCAAGGCTGCGGTTGGAATCCGACCGCCCACATAGGTAGCGTTCGACCGATCTCTTCCAGCCCATCGTTCACGCCCCGGCAGTACCAATCGATTTGTTCACGGATCTTCGGATCTAGTTTTTCGACCTCTTCAGCCAATCGTTGATGAATCCCCGACCGGCGCAGAAAACGGTCCATCTCCAAAAGTTCGGGTTTATCCGAAATCAACTCCGACGCCTGACCAGCGGCAACTGAGCGGGCGAAGTGAATCTGAGTTGGCCGATCGACCGCGTGCATGTATCCAAGCAAATAGACCACCTCGTGCCAGGATTCAGCATAGAGGTGTGGAATGCCCGCCTCGTTGCGATAGGCGTGGTATTTGACTTGCGATTGCTTGAGTAGAAGAGGTTCCATAACAAAGAGTGTAGAGCCGATTGCCAATCTCGGGAATGTTGACTTCGAAAAGCGCTAACCTTAAGTTTCTAATATCTTTACGTATCTTTGACCCGAGAAAGTTCATCCCTTGGCCGACGAATCGGAAACGCCAGCTTTTCGGAACGATGAAAACAGCCAGCAGCTGCGTCGGGCACTCCCCTTCATCGCCCCCTGGCTTATTGGTTTTTTCGCACTAACGCTCTACCCGTTCGCAGCTTCACTTTACTGGAGTTTCTGTCGGTACGATCTTCTTAACGATCCTGTCTGGGTTGGTAGCGAGAATTATCAACGTTTGGCCGACGAGCTTTGGACTAACGGATCATTTGGACGAGCGCTTTGGAACACCTTTTACTATACGGTGATTAGCGTTCCTCTTTCGATAGCGATGGGCATTGGCTTAGCGATGTTGCTATCAGTAAAAGTGCGTGGCGTGGGCATCTATCGGGCGCTTTGGTATTTACCCTCGATCGTGCCGACCGTGGCGATGGCGATTCTTTGGATTGGCCTTTTGGATCCCCAAGCGGGACTGGTGAACCACGCCCTGGTTGAATATCTCGGCATACCAGCACAGGGTTGGCTTAACAGCACCACCGAAGCGGCGTTACCGAGTAGTTGGCCTCAGCCATTCGGCGGACAGATCTTTGGATCGAAAGATGCCTTGATATTGATGGCCCTCTGGGGAGTCGGCAACTTCGTTGTAATTTACCTCGCAGCTCTTGGCGATGTGCCCGAGTCACTCAACGAAGCAGCCCGGCTTGATGGAGCGGGACCGTTGCGTCGTTTTATTTATGTCACCTTGCCGCTGCTCTCGCCCGTGATTTTTTTCAATCTGGTGATGAGCGTCATTCAATCGGTACAAGCCTTCACACAAATCTACTTGGTAAGCGACGGAACTGGCGACCCAGCAGGATCAACACTGATGTTATCACTGCATCTATTCCTTGCTGCGTTCCGAGATTTGGAGATCGGCTACGCCTCGGCAATGGCGTGGATACTATTCGCGATAGTGCTGATCTTCACCTGGTGGTTATTCCGAACCTCCAAGCGTTGGGTTTATTACCAGCAATAACTACTGATCGTTGTAAACTTCTTCGCCGTTACGCGTCGCTTGAGCACGCCAGACGTTAAGATCGATGGTTGAAGAAACGGTTCTAACCGAGCCATCCATGCGTGCCGTGTTAACAACATCGCCAGAGTGGTAGCTACGCGAAGTGATGGCAGCGTAGGTTACGGCATTCGGGTCGTAAGAACTATCTCCATTGTCAGGCCCGGGACCATCTTCATCTAATTCTCGTACTCGCCATGTATTCAAATCCATGTCAGTATTGCCATCGAAGCCGCACTTTACCTCGGTGTTAGGGGAAAAGAATGCTGTAAACCCCGTTTGGTGAACACGTCCATCAATCCACTCAGTATGCCCCGAATTAGCCTTCTCTTGACCACCAGTAGCCGCGCTGCAAACTTGGCTAAGGCTGTCTGCAATATTACTTGGTACAGATTCAATCATCGCGCTTCCGTCGCGATGATAAGGCATAAAGGCTTTAACCTCAGAGAGCATTAATGTCTTGCTTAATCCATCGGTGAACTTAGCAGGACTCAAACCACGGCCTGGAACAAAAGCTCCTCCTCCATCTGACCGATCCCTTTCATCGTAGATTTTCCAGACACCTGCATTGAAGGCGTAGTTCAATGGATAATCTATTGGATTACCATTGCCATCTAAACGAACGATATCTTGTTGTTCTGAGGGACAAAGTAGACCGCCAACTCGAGTTGCCTTAAGAAGATTATTGGTTCCAGGCCAATAAACATCATGATAGTCATCTTCAAAATCGATGGCATCAGCCAATCCAAATTCCTCAACATAGGGAAGCACTCGCGCTTGGGGCGACCAACGATATTGGTTCCCTCTCCCTTTACTGATGCTTGGCGGAAACTTTCCCGTTGCGGTTTGAAAATTGTGCATGGCAATCGTCAATTGACGAATTTTATTACTGCACTCGGAACGGCGTGCCGCTTCGCGAGCCGCTTGAACCGCGGGCAAAAGGAGAGCGATCAAGATGCCAATGATCGCAATCACGACTAAGAGCTCAACAAGGGTGAAAGCAAGTCGCGAAGTGGTGGAAGAATTGTTTCGCATGGTATTCCAGGAGGGATCGCGGTAAGGTAGGTTTGCCTCAGAATCCTAATCACTCGTTGATGCCAAGTTTTAGTTAAATCTAAGAGCAGTCAGCTCCACACACTACTAAGACTCAGTATCAACATGAAGAATTTCGCCATTTTCTAGGCGTAGGTCAAGCCGGTTTGTTGATTTAGACAGGAAAATGTTTGTTTAATCCAGATTAGGCCATTTTCCCTATGAAAATAGAAAAAGCGAGGGCCCAATCGAGCCTATCTGTAGGTATCGCAATGAGTGGCAATTTATAGAATAAGGCTGCAAACCAAGGCATTTTTGCGGCTTTGTGGTTTTAGTTTTCCACCCGTTTCGGCCCACTTCCACCAGTTACCGCAGTAACCTGTGCAGTAAAATCACAGCCTATGGCTCGCTCGAAATGGTCGTCGGTCACCTGCCAGTAGTGAAGCTTTGCCACTTGAATGCTATGTCCTAGCCATGCTGCCACGACGTGGTTTGGGAACTGCTCACATAGTTCAGTTGCTCTTGATGATCTGAGGTTCTGAAACAGCTTAGGCCATCGCTGTAGGCCCGCTTGGCTTATAGCGTTCTCCAGGTGGGTCCGTATGTTGGTAGCACTCCTAGAGACGATCAGCTCGCTACCCTCTGGGGCTTCGTCGAAAGCTTGCTGTAAGAGTGGCTCTATCTCACCAAAGAGAGGAACAACCCTCGTTTCGTGCCCCTCGTGCCGTTCAACCTTCACACATCGGACAATGAATCGCTTCTTGTCCCAAAGAATATCGCCCCAACGCAACTCTAGTAGCTCTGATGGGCAACGCAGGCCACCATATCGAAGCAAAGCAAAGATCAGTTTCAACTCATTCGTTGGCAACACATTCAAGATGTCGGTTGCCATTTTGTCGTTAATGTAGAAGTGGCGTTCTGTTGTTCGGATATTGCTATAGGCCATCCCATCGAACGGGCTAGTGTCGATTAAACCATGATCTAGGGCGGAATTAAACAAGGTTTTAGCAACTCGAGTCCACTTCCTCACAGTATTAGGGGCCTTGCCTTTTGTGGCTCTTAGGATCCATTCCTGGGCGTCTCCCTTGGTGATAGATCGCAAAGAAGCATTATTCCCGAAATAGCTTCTTAAGCTCTCGTGAACTGGTTTGTATACGGTGAAGGTTGATTCCTTGAACGCGGGATTAGCTCGCCGCCGCTTAATAAAATCGTCAATGAATTGTCCAAGTGTTCCGTCTCGGCATTCTTCAATCAATTTATGCCTTGCCAGTTTTTGGCGAAGCTTCTCACCAATCTCACTGATCCAAATGCTAGACATTCGATCAAGTGGCGCGCTTGAATGTTGAGCGCTGGCGATCTTCTCAACATGCAACTTGATCGTTTCAGCTTCCCGCTTGGTGATTACGCCAAGGCTGATAGTTCGCCTAACGTTGTGGCGGTCATAGAACTGCAAGGCATAAGCGCCGGTGTCGTTTCGCTTTTGTAAGCTTGCCATTAATTAAGCTCCTTTTAACACCCCCAGGCGCCCACATTTGAGCGCCCAGGGTAGGGTTTCGTGAAATGGTTACAGCAAACCAATGTCTGAAAGCGAATAAATCTCAGGCGACCAGCGGGCTGGCCCCTCTTCCTTCTTGGTTGCTTGGATCGCTTGGCAACCTGCCTCAATCTCTTCTGGGGTCGGTAGATAGGCAGTTTGCCGATGGGTCTTCTTTGGCTTTGGCAGCTTCGCCTCAAGGTCGATTGCCTTGTCCATGAGCATCCTCGCTGATGCGGCAATCATCTCCGCTTGTTCCATCCTGATGCGTGGTGGTCGGTTCAACAGGAACAGCAACATATCCTTGGTCCAAGTGTCGATCACCTTGGCGTTCCAAAGACGGATCGCGAGGTCACGCAGTTGCTTTTCTGGTGAGTTGGGTTTCTGCTTGTAGGTCCGCCACAAGCTGTTGAGCGAATCGGTAATCGAAATCAAAAATCCCGACCAAGCGTTTTCATATTGGCATCTGTTGAACTCACGTTCCGCAGAACCAAATACTGAATCGGGGTTGCCGTATCTGTCCCGTTGCTCCAACCGTTGAGACTTGGGGACGATGCCTTGAACAATTGCGGTAGCCATGACGTGGCCTTTCCGGTGCTCCAGATGGGAACACTCAAAAGAAAACGCGACCGCACATGGGCGTTGTCAGGCGGGTAAGAACCGCCCCCAGCCTTTGCAGGTGATGGACACCCACGCGCGGCCGCGTTCTGTTTTCTTACAGAGTTTGACATAATTTCTTACTGCGGTTTGACGGAAGGTTTCTTAAGTCTTCCAAATAGCTTTGACGGCCGTATTATCGCCCGACCGCTGGCGCTTAGTCAAGGCTAGAACGGTTTGACGGCCATGTCGCCTTTTTTGGCTTCCTTCAAGTCCTCACGCAAGCCTTTGACCTCTTCCAGCTGCTTCTCGTTGATCTTGGCAACCTTCATGATCGGAGTGTCTCGATTGCCTCTCAACACTGCTGATCTTGCCTCAGCCGATCCGCGTAGGGCAGCCGATGAAAATTGAGGCCCGCTTGCGAGTGCTGGCATAAGCGCATTGGTTTGGCCCGTCAACGAATCAAGAACCTTATTGAACTGCCCTTGGTTGATCAGACCTTCTGAGAACAAGTCCTTGGCCTTGTTGAGTTGGTCCTTGATACGTTCCGCTGGTGTCTTGAAGGCGTCCATAAACGAGTTGGCTTCGTTGCCTTGCTCGATCCGCTTGGCGGCTTTGTCGAAAAGGTCATTCACGCCTTTGCCGAACTGCTCTGCTAGGCCGGGGGCGTTGTCGAAGGCTTTATCAACTACGGAATCAAACTTAGACTTAGCCTCACTGAACAATCCACCAGTGGCATTCCACAGAGGGCTATCTTGCTGTGATAGTTCAATGCGTCGATCAAGTTCGGCTGATTGCTGATCGGTCATCGCCAGGCTGTCAGCGACTCGCTTGTCGGCTGCTGCTTGCTCTGCCACTGAAAGTTTGCCCCCGGCGTTTTGCTCGAAGAACTTGGAGTAGAAATTATCCTGCGCCCACTTATTAAGGTCTGTACCTTCTTTGTTTAGTGCGTAGAGCGGAATGTACTCAAGGTAATCCTTCGATCCATCGGTTCCGGGCAGCTTTACGTACTTTAGACCATGAACAGCGTCCGTCAGATCCTTAACCCACTTAATCGCCGTTGGCGCAACCTCAATAACGAACCCAGAAGCCAGACCGCCAACAGATTTGCTAAGTCGGTCCATTTCATCATTGAACGCTTCAACCCTTGCAATCTTATCGCGACTAAAAGAGATGCCAAGCTTCTTGGCTTCCCTGTCCATCTTGCGAAGCCCATCCGTTCCAAGTCGAAGCATGTTGACCATCGCAACACCCTCGGAGTCGAATAGCTTCATTGCAAGGCGAACTTTGTCAGATTGGCCCTCAACCTTGTTCATTGCGTCGGCAATCTTTCCCAACTGTTGATCGGGGGAAAGCCTATTGAGCGCAACGGCAGACAGACCTAGTTCGTCCAACGCCTTAACAGCTTCCCCTGTGCCCTGGGCGGCCTCCGCGATCCGCCTGGTTGACCTTTGCATGGCCATGAACATGGTGTTCTGAGAAATGCCGTTTTGCTCGGCGGCATGAGATAGGCCGATCAGCCGTTCGGTTTGGATTCCCAGTTTGTCAGAAGTTTTGCCAACGAGGTCGAGAGCGTCACGTTGTGAGTTGGCGAGTGCTAGGAAGCCTGTTGTGCCTGCTGCGACTAAGCCAGTTGTAAGACCTGCCACCGTCTTGGTTGCTTTACCAAGGCCTTTACGGAACCGCTCGGTTTGTGACAACGCCTTGCCGATTCCCTTCGTGAACCGATCCGTTCGAGCAACGATATTGACGGCTAGTGAGCCAAGCGTGGCCATCTACTTGCTTTCCTTCTCAACCTCTAAACACTCGGCAAGATACTCCGACGCCGGTTTGGGATCGGGTTTGAGCGGTAGCCAGTTTTCAACTTGTCTTGGGTCTCGCATTATTTGCTTCCTTTGAAACACGCCTTGTCCGAGTGAACTGGGCATACCAACCCACCCGGACTCGGCGCGAAACCTAAGGCTAGGTTGGTATCACGCCGACGATCTTCGCCAGCGATTGTTCGTGCCAAGCTTGGACATCAAGACGCATGTGCGCCAGGAAGCCAACCTCTAGGTTGTCGCGGTATCGTTCCTTGAGAACTTCAATTTTGAGTCGCTGACGGAAGCCAACAATCAAGTTTGAGAAGTCGCCGAGATAGATCGAGCTTGCGTTCGTCGCGGTACCCTGAGTTTGGTCAATCGGTACCTGGGTTGATTGCAACATCGGCATTGATTCAATCGATGATGGACGTCGAAGCGGTTGCCCGGTGCTGTCCGTCAATCCATTGAACACACGAAGCGTTCGAGGAGCCATCACAGCCCCGCTAACGTCACCCGCGTTGGCCTCTTGCAAGTCTTCAATCGCATCAAGCAGGGGCGTGTAGTCCGCGATGGCGGCACCGTTGGTCCCCAGGCTAATTGACTGGACACTGCTCATGTTCTCGAGCCCGGTTGGTTCGTTGCTTGAACCACTGCCGAGCAAGGCAACACGGTCAACCTCGAGCGCCAACGCTTCCGCTAAGGAACGGTTTAGCGATGCTCCGATGTTCACGCTGTCTTGCAACAACTCTTCCGAGACGCGAACCAAAACAGCCAAACTCTTAGGAGCGAATTCAATGCTACCGAAGGTTGGATCGCCCGTACCAACTGAATCGAGTTCAGCACGCCATGCTGGTGAGGGATCACTAACAAGCTTGGCAAACGTGTGCTTATTGGAATCAAGCGGGATCGATCCAGCACCAAGTTGGAAGACTCGGCTCTTCTTTCGAAGTGAGTCGATCATTTGGGTACTCAGAACTTCTGGCACGGTGTAACCACCAGCGCTGTCTGTTCCTTCACTTAAAGCTCGCCGCTCGCCTTCCGTTTGAGCACCAACCGCCAAGGCCCGCAACACTTCGCCAGGTTCGACGTTTGTGCGTTCCATGCTTGAACGACCACGGGCATAGTCTGCCATCGAGTCGCCCGAACGGAAGACAGGAACGCGGTCACCAGTTGCGGAGTCGGTGTAATATTCAAGGTCCTGGTTTTGGCCCCGGTAATCGTCATCACCGCCAGCATTGCCCGAACCTCCGCGACGGTCATCAAGACCAATGCCGGTGGTATCACGGCCAACAGAATCGAGTTGGATCTCTCGGCCTAGTCGATCGTATGCGGCGTTCGCATCGTCCCACCGCTTCTGATCCTCGGACGTCCACTGATAGTCGTCTGTGTCTTTGGCCTTGAGGTCCGTGAGAACCTTGTAGGCTTCAGATCGTTTGCTCTTCAGCTCTGCTAATGTCATTTGTCGCCTCTTGTTCTGTATAGTGCCGTGGGTAGCCTGCTAGCTCCCAATTCTTTATCTGTTCAACGGTCCAAAAGAACCGTTTGCCTACTTTGCTTGGGCTTGGAACCACACCTAGGTTGATCCATTGGTATATCGTTGCGGGACGGACCTCGAACTTTTGCGCTAGGTCATAAACTCTAATTAGCTTGTTCGCCATACGCCGCCTCCGTTACCTGTCCTGCGATCTGAATAAACCACCACTGTTGCATTCCATAAGCGAAATTCATCAACTGAGGATCGCCGTGGATTGCCGCTGCTTCCGTTGCCCCTAACACAATTACTCCGGCTTTTAACCAAGCCGCTGGAGGCCATTGACCGAAGGGAGGCAAACCACCTTTGACGGGGTCCGTTCCCTCTTGCCGCCTGCGTTGCTCAATGTTGAGCATTGCCGTTACGCCTTCTTGCAGAGCGGGGCTGCTTTCTGCAAATACGTTGTTGACGTAGAGCTGACGAATCTGCTCGGTGTCTTCAATCTTGCGTAACGAATAATGAACGCGATCAATGACCTCTTGTGAATTAGTTTGCATTTTACCATGCTCCTTTGTGGTTTTGGGTGTTGGTGTTTGTACCGTACAAATGCGATTGGGGTTTCTTGCCGCAGCGTTCAAAAACTTGAGTTCCCGCCACGACGTCAGTGTCTTTGTGTTGGCATCTACGACAAAGTAAGTAACGCTTTCGCCACTTGCCGTCTGAGGTTGGTACGCTTGTTCTCACGATCATGCGTGAACTCAGGCAGCTTGGGCATGTTCGTTCGTCTTTCACTTGCTCACTCCTTTGAAAGTCATTCGTTTGCCATTCGTTGCGGGGGCAAAGGGTCTCGTATCAGCCTTTTTTTATGTGAACCACCAGCGATGATTCACATCGGCGAACCTGGAGAGATTCACCCCCGCTACTCCCTACTACTCCCTGCGAGTCTTTGCTGAGTGGCAGGGCTTACACATTGCTTGAAACTCGGTATTCCAGAATTCACCTGGGCGGTCACGGTGTGGTGTCACATGGTCAACAACACTTGCAGCGGTTACGCGTCCACGGGCTTTGCATGCAACACAAAGCGGGTTCTCAGCAAGGAATGCCTTGCGAAACTTACGCCAGCGATGGTCGTAGCCTCTTGATGCTGGTGACGGTCTGTCTTTGTTGTAACTTCGCTGCTGCTCCTTACGGTGCTTGTCGCATCGTGATTGGCCTCGGACTAATGCCGAGCATCCTGGTTTCGCACATCTCTTCAGTGGTGCTCTTGCCATCTCTTCAACTCCTTTTGGTCCTTGCCCATTGTGAATACCCCCCTAACTAAAATGCCATCAAAAATGTGCCAGCCTTGGTGTATGTTCTAGGTCTGTTCCTTGTTCAAGGTGCTAGGCCCCTAGTGCCTGCGACACGTGACACAAATCAATAAACCACGGGTTCTATGGCTTTGTGTCGCATGGCTTCCAGTCATTAAGGCTAAACAAGTTAACTGGCCTACCTTTGTCACCCTGCTCGACTCGCCAACTTCCACGCTCTCTATCAGCCAGTTCGCCGAGAGCCTTCTCCGCCACTCCTGATCCCCTGTAACGGCTCGGCCCTCTGGCCAGGTCGCGGGCTGTCACCTCACCTCCCCTGTTTCGTATCCAGTCAATCAGCTCTCTTTCTTCTTTGTCCTTCTCGCTTTCAGCTTGCAGTGTGTACACACGCTCTGCTTGCTCGATAAACCATCTGGCTATTGTGATTGCGTTTTGCATACTCAGCTCATCAACCTCTTGGCAGCCAACTCCCTCGCCCGATGCCCAGCTGGCCATCTGAAGAATTAGCGAAAGGCGGGCAGTTTGGCCCCGCATTTTTGAAAGGGCTGCACGCAATGCTCCAGTGGATTCCGCAACGAGGTCTTCACATTCGTTAAACCAGTCGGCAAATATGCTTTGTGCTTCATCGGTGAGGCTCAAGCCTTGGGCTACATATTCAACACGCTCAGGATCATCATTCTCATAGGTGACTCGCTTCATATCCAAAGAGAAAAGGTGATCAAATATATCGCTAACTTTGGTAGTTAATGACTTACTCACGGAAAGGTCACACCAACGCTTCTTGGTAACCGGTGGCCAAGCGAACAAGAACCGAGCAGGAAGGCCAGAGGCTATGTCTTCATCACCCAACGTTTTAAAAAGCAAATCAGGTTGGATGCCACCAAAGATTGAGGCATGTGGTTTTCGAGCGTGTGCGCTTTCGGATGTCTTGCGATCATCACTAAGGTGGTCGGCTGACCAGCATGAAAGGTACTTTGCCCGATCAGTGCCTGCCTTGTCGTTTGTATAGCGACCAAAGCCCCCAAACATCCCCGACAGCTCATCGCGGGCTATGAGGACGCCACGAGGGTTATGCTGAAGAACCATTAATAGCTTTTCGGGAGTGACGTCCTGCAAGTGATGCCGAATCAATTGAGGCGG
>SPJK01027171.1_pt1 | contig 12452 bp, 12 predicted proteins | sample 3741771 | NCBI WGS metagenome assembly SPJK01 (sample SAMN10925997, study PRJNA522277) | cold seep metagenome | isolation source: Elba SIP-enriched marine methane seep metagenome, extraction at timepoint T2 | place: Italy: coast of Elba, Mediterranean Sea | reverse complement strand
GGCGCTCTGGGTCTACGCCCACCTTGATTGCGATGCTTACTCAAGTGCTGTGCCAGCTCATTGAGGGCTGACTCATAAACGCCTCGCTTAAATTCAATCACATCATTGAGTGGTATCCAGTACTCATTCCAGCGCCAAGCATCAAACTCAGGGTGATCACTGGCGCGAAGACTCACATCAGTATCTCGACCAACTAGCCTGAGTAAAAACCAAATTTGCTTTTGCCCACGGTAAGTCCCGCGAAATTCGCGCTTAATCCATGTAGTCGGTACTTCATAACGCAACCAGTCTTTGGTCCGGCCTAAAATCTTGACGTGCTCTGGTTTTAAGCCAACCTCTTCCATCAACTCACGGTACATCGCCTCTTGAGGACTCTCGCCGTAGTTAATGCCTCCCTGTGGGAACTGCCAAGAATGCTCCCGAATGCGCTTACCCCAGAACACTTTATTTTCAGCGTTGCAAAGGATAATGCCGACGTTAGGACGAAATCCATCTCGATCTAACATAGTGTCAATACTGCCTAATAGTTCTTTTGTTAAATTTTTTCACATTTCCCATCAGAATGAAAGCTCCGTTTTGCAGTTAAAATAGGCTTTGTTTAAAAAAATGCCCAAAAAGCCCTAAAAACAGATGTTTCTCACTTCAAAATCACATTTTTTTCATTTTAGCTTCATTTTATTACTTACTGCTTTTTGCCTGACTGGCTGCCAATCACAGCTGACGCAAACATTTGCACTCATTACAAACCAAGGCGAAGACACCGTTTCGGTCATTGATACGAATACGCTTAAAGTCATACAAACCATTGCAGTAGAAAAAGGCCCTGTCGGTGTCGCCATTGCCAATCAACTGCAACGCGCTTATATCACCAATGTGGATAGTCAATCTGTGAATGTGATTGATACAAAAAACTGGCAGGTAGTTGATCGCATTTCAGTCAAAGGCTCACCTGTCGGCATTGCCTTATCGCCTGATGAACAAATACTCTATGTGGCTGACTGGTATGGGCACCAAGTGCATGCAATTAACACGCATGACCCGCAACAAAGAAAAGTTTTAACCGTAAAGAACGCCCCTGCTGGTCTCATTCACCACCCCACCCAACCTTGGCTATTTGTCGCCAATCGTGATGACGATGCCATCACGCAAATTAACACTCGCAGTTTTAGCATCATGCAGAAGTTTAAGGTTGGCAAGCACCCGTTTGGCTTGAGCGTGAGCCAAGATGGTCACTGGCTTGTGAGTGTCAATGTACAGGAAGATAGCGTGAGCTTGATCGATACTGCAACATTAGAAACAACTGACATTGGTGTTGGCTATCACCCTTATTGTGCGGCATTCAGTCAAGATGGTCACTGGCTGCTGGTTACCAACACTTATGATGACACGGTCAGTGTTGTTAATATGCAAACACAAGAAGAAGTGCAAACGATTGATGTCGGCGGCACACCAGAAGGTATCAGCATTGACCACACTAACATGCACGCATTAGTGGCAAACTGGGGGAGCAATACAGTCAGTGTCATTGATTTGCAGACCATGACGCTCAGCAAAACAATTGCTACTGGCAGCAAAAGTCGTGCATTTGGTGTATTTGTCAGCCACTAGTTGAATGTCAACCAAAACAGACCATTAGACGTTAAAACACTAACAAGATCATGGCATTATCATTAAACGCCCAACTCCTTTATAATGGCGTTGAAGATTAAACCCTAGATGATCTTTATCTATTTAAAAATGAATCAAAGCGTATCTACAAATACGCCACGGAGAACATAAATGAATAAGTTTTTAGCAATTCTGACAGCTGGTCTTACAGCACTAACCTTGTCTTTTACCGCTTCTGCTCACGGCCCTAGCCCGCAAAAAGTGGTGAAAGAAGTCACCATCAAAGCTGACGCAGAAAAAGTCTGGGCACTTGTAGGAGACTTTAGTAACTGGCAAGCATGGCACCCAGCCATTAAAGACACCAAAGTTGAAGAAAAAGATGGTGCAACTTACAGAACACTCATGCTACAAGACGGCGGAAAAATCGTAGAAAAATTACGCTTTGCGAAAAAAATGGGCGATAAATATAAAATCAAATATGAAATTGTTGAAGGTGATGCACCAGTCGCTGATTACTATGCCTGGATCGATGTAAAAGGTTCTGATGGCGAAACTACAGTAAAATGGACTGGCCGTTTTTACCGTGTATATAAGTTAAACCCACCAATCCCTGAAGGCCAAGATGACGAAACAGCGCTTAACTTTGTGAATACTGTTTATGACACAGGCCTAGCTAACTTAAAGAAGGTTGCTGAATCGGGAAAGTAACAAAAAAAAAATCTGACGCCAAGCCTGCCCAAGTAGTTAAGAAAAAACCTTGGTGGCAATTTTGGTAAGGCATTGATGCAAATCGATACGCAAGAAGTGACATCCTTTGTTAAAAAGTGACATTTTTTGTCAGTTAGATTTTTTAAAAAGCGGGTTTAACCCGCTTTTTTTTATCGTCTACAATTTAAATTATCATTAAATTTCAAATGGTTAACAAATTCCCCATCCACTTGGCACTGCCATTGCAAAATAAAAACTGACAGCAGCATTAAGTAATGCGCATGAATGTCGATAACACAATTACTCCAATACAAAGTTGTTTATTTTTTTATTTTTTAAGGAAGCGTAAAATGGCACAAAAAGGTTTTACATTAATCGAGTTGATGATCGTTGTAGCGATTATCGGTATTCTAGCTGCTGTAGGTATCCCAGCTTACAGTGATTACACAGCGAAGGCACAAGCATCAGAGGCTTTTACTTTATTAGATGGCGCTAAAACAGACTTAGTAACTGAGATGGGTGAAAGCAATACATGCTCTGCACCAACTGTTGCATCTGGTCAGTACGTAAGTGGTATTACAGCTGCTGTTGCTGGTGATGTATGTACTGTGACTGCAACATATGCATCTACAGGCGTCAACACAAGCATCAAAGGCAAAACAGTCATTATGACTTATAACTCAAGCACAAGTGCTTTCACATATGATGGCGGCACTCTAGCAGATGACTTCCGCCCAGCGGCATGGAAGTAATCTCAAAAGTTAGTTAACTAACTTTAAAAAAAAGCCTTTCCAATTTGGAAGGGCTTTTTTTATACTTAAACGCATTAGCAATACTTGCACTGATGGCCCTTCTCATTAAGAATAGCTCTTAAACAACCAATCACCATATTCAAAATGCAGCCCCCTATTGAAATAACCTCATCAAACAACATCAGCGCCAGCGTCATCTGGCTACACGGTTTAGGCGCAAATGGGCATGACTTCGAACCAGTGGTCAAAATGCTTAACTGCCCTCACATTCGCTTTATCCTACCGCATGCGCCAGAAAGACCCGTATCCCTAAACCAAGGCTATGTCATGCCAGCCTGGTATGACTTATTTGGCCTAACGGCTGACGCCAAAACAGATGAAGATGGTATTAATACATCATCGAACTATGTCAAAAAACTCATTCAACAAGAAGTTGACCGCGGCATTAAAACAAACCGGATTGTACTGGCTGGCTTCTCCCAAGGCGGCGCCGTTGTTTTACATACAGCAACCAGATATCCAGAGCAATTGGGCGGTGTCATGGCTTTGTCTACCTATCTGCCGCTTGCTCCACAGCTACAAACACAGGCATCCAAAATTAATCAGAAAACACCATGGTTCATGGCGCATGGAGACTATGATGAAGTGATCCAGCCAGAAGTTGCAAAAAACTCATATGCGCAATTAAAACAGTATGGCTTTGACGTAATTTTTCACACTTATCCAATGGCTCATCAGGTTTGCGAAGCCGAAATCGATGACATTAAGGCTTATTTATTACAACAGTTACCAATTAACTAAGCATCGCCTGCCACATTTTGGTAAAATTAGCTATTTTTCGGCGTGATTTTTTGCATGGCTAAATCTAATCAACCCCAAACAGCTGAGAATCTGCCTGAGCCTGCTGATTTTGAATCAGCTTATACTGAGTTGGAAACCTTGTTGTCACAAATGGAATCTGGACAAATGACATTGGCTCAGGCGCTTACTGCGTATAAGCGCGGCGATGCTTTATTACAATATTGCCAAAAAACACTCAATGCTGCTGAGCAAGAAGTTAGCCTGCTCACAGAACAACAAACACTAGAACCGTTTGAAGCGGACTAACCATACCAAAGATAAGAATATGCGCCAAACATGACGCAAACTACTGGGATGCAAACAACCACCACACCTGCCAATGAGGCAACTTTTGCTCTATGGTCTAAAAATAAGCAACAACAAGTCGAGCAAGTGCTCACCCATGCGCTGAACAAACGTGCATTGCGTGATGAGTCGCATGCGGCCAGATTGCAATCAGCCATGCAATACAGTGCACTCGGCGGCGGCAAACGCATTCGTGCGCTCTTATGTTATGCCGCTGCAGAACTCTGTGGCACGGACCAACGCGTTGCAGATGCAGGCGCTGCGGCAGTTGAGATGATTCATGCTTATTCTTTGGTCCATGACGACATGCCCTGCATGGACGACGACGACCTGCGCCGTGGCAAGCCTAGCTGTCACAAACAATACGATGATGCAACAGCGCTGCTGGTGGGTGATGCGTTACAGAGCAAAGCGTTTTACATGCTGTCACAACCAAACATCTCCGAGGATAAAGCACTACAAGTGCATTTGTTACATACCCTCGCCCGCGCTTCTGGCGTAATCGGTATGGCGGGCGGTCAAGCAATTGACCTAGAATCCGTTGGCAAACCGCTTGACCAACACCAACTGGAAGCGATGCACAAGCTCAAAACTGGGGCATTGATTCAAGCTGCTGTAGAGCTTGGTGCCGGCATTGAAGACCGCGCTAAAATCAATGCTGTCATTGAATATGCTCAACATATCGGCCTAGCCTTTCAGGTGGTAGATGATATTTTAGATGTTGAAGCTGACAGTGCAACGCTTGGCAAAACAGCTGGCAAAGATGCCGAAGCAAACAAACCGACTTATGTTTCATTAATGGGTATTGATGCAGCTAAAAAACATGCACAACAGCTATATAAGTCAGCTCTGCAGGCGATTTACCCTTTTGGCAGCCAAGCCAATCGCTTACGTGAGCTAGCTGATTTAATCACTAAAAGAAGCTTTTAAAAGCCAATGACCCAAATTCTAGACACCATTCAATCTCCTCGACAACTTAGACTGTTGGACAGAGCTTCATTGCATCAGCTCAATGATGAGCTTCGTGCTTTTTTAATCGAAAGTGTCTCTAAAACTGGAGGCCATTTTGCCTCTAATCTAGGTGTGATTGAACTTACTGTAGCGCTGCACTATGTCTTTAATACCCCAGATGATCGTCTGGTATGGGATGTTGGACATCAAACTTATCCTCACAAGATTCTGACTGGCCGCCGCGATGCCATGTCTGGTATTCGTCAACCCGAAGGGATTGCTGGCTTTCCACGTCGTGAAGAAAGCGAATACGATGCCTTTGGAACAGGCCACTCAAGCACTTCGATCTCAGCCGCTTTAGGCATGGCTGTTGCAGCAAAAAAAGCCAAATCAGACCGTCGTGCAGTCGCGATTATTGGTGATGGCGCCATGACCGCTGGGATGGCATTTGAAGCACTGAACAACGCTGGCGATATGGATGCCAATCTGATTGTTGTATTAAATGACAACGACATGAGCATCTCAAACAATGTTGGTGCTTTGAATAACTACCTTGCCAAACTATTGTCTGGTAGTTTTTATGAAAACGTCCGCACCTCTGGTAAAAAAGTACTGTCTGCCGTACCTCCGATGATGGAGTTCGCCAAACGTGCAGAAGAGCATGTTAAAGGCATGGTCACACCAGGCACGCTATTCGAAGAGTTCGGTTTTAATTACATAGGGCCTATTGATGGGCATAACCTTGATACCCTGATCGAAACACTGGATAACATTAAAGATTTAAGCGGGCCGCAGTTTTTGCACATTGTCACAAAAAAAGGCAAAGGTTACGACCCAGCAGAAGATAACCCTAATAAATTTCATGGTGTTGGTCAGTTTGATCCCACAAATGGTCATTCGATTAAAAAGTCTAGTCAATCTGCCAATCAAAAAACGTATTCGCAGATCTTTGGCGACTGGCTAGTTGACATGGCAGCCAAAGATGATCACCTGATTGGCATTACGCCAGCCATGTGTGATGGCTCAGGTCTCAATGCATTCGCAGAACAATTTCCAGACCGATACTTCGATGTTGGCATTGCAGAGCAACATGCGTTGACATTTGCTGCAGGGCTGGCTTGCGATGGCTTTAAACCAGTTGTGGCGATTTACAGCACCTTCTTACAACGAGCCTATGACCAGTTCATACACGATATCGCTTTGCAGGACTTGCCTGTGCTACTGGCAATTGACCGCGCTGGCCTAGTTGGGAGTGATGGGCCAACACATGCAGGTAGCTTTGACTTTTCATATTTGCGCTGTATACCTAATGTGGTGATTATGGCTCCAAGTGATGAAAACGAATGCCGTCAAATGCTTTATACAGGCTATCAACAGGATGGCCTGGTTGCAGTGCGTTACCCTCGCGGCTCTGGCAATGGCACAGTGGTAGAAACGACCATGCGAGCAATTCCGATAGGCAAAGCCGAGGTCAAGCGTGAAAGCAAACGAACAGCGCGTAATGATAAAGTTGCCATACTTGCTTTTGGCAGCATGGTGCTGCCAAGCTTAACTGCAGCAGAAACATTAGATGCAACAGTCGTTAACATGCGATTTATCAAGCCATATGACACTGAGATGATTGAACAAATGGCCTTGTCTCACGGTCATATTGTGGCAATAGAAGAAAACGCAATCTCGGGCGGTGCAGGTGAAGGTGTAATCAGCGAGTTACAGCGCGTTCGACATAGATACCCAGAACTCAGTATCAACACACTGACATTAGGCTTGCCAGATCAGTTTATCGAGCATGGTGTGCATGAACGCATGCTAGCCGAGGCTGGATTAGATGCAGCTGGCATTGTGCAATCGATACAACAATTAATACAAACTTAAGACAAATTAGCCTTTATGAATAGGCAGCGTTATACTTGCGATAACGCACTCAAAGAGGGCAAACAGGATCAATATGAACCAACCAAGCATACCTAATACAATTGAAGACGTACAAAACATTGTCGACACTCGTAAACTTGCGATTGATAAAGTCGGTATCAAAGACATTCGCCATCCTATCGTGGTCAAAGACCGTTCTGGCGGTGAACAGCATACTGTTGCAATGTTTAATATGTATGTGCACTTACCACAGCAATTTAAAGGCACACACATGTCTCGTTTTGTTGAAATTCTCAATAAAAATGAATATGCCATTTCTGTCGAGTCATTTGAGACGATCTTGCGTGAAATGGTTGAACGCCTGGAAGCAGAATCAGGGCACGTCGAAATGTCATTTCCTTACTTCGTGAATAAAGCAGCGCCGATTTCGGGTGTGAAAAGCCTACTGGATTATGAAGTCACCTTTATTGGTGCCATTGACAATGGCGAATTCGACATCACAGTTAAAGTTCTGGTACCAGTGACAAGCTTATGTCCATGCAGTAAAAAAATCTCTGACTATGGTGCGCACAATCAACGCTCACATGTCACAGTTACTGCATTGATCAACGACTTTATTTGGATTGAAGACATCATTGAACTGGTTGAGAAACAAGCCTCTTGTGAGCTTTATGGCTTGTTAAAACGCCCTGATGAAAAGTTTGTCACCGAACGCGCTTATGACAACCCTAAATTTGTTGAAGACATGGTACGTGACGTGGCTGCTTCACTGAATAGTGAAAAACGCATTAGTAAATATGTCGTAGAATCAGAGAACTTTGAAAGCATTCATAACCACAGTGCTTATGCGCTCATCGAAAAAGATAAACGCAAGTCTGCATAAAACCAAATTAAAAAAGGGGAAAAGTATGTCAGTCGCAAAAATTATTGAAATTATCTCTTCTAGCAAAAAAAGTTTTGAAGATGCAGTAGAGGATGGCGTAAAACGTGCTTCTGAATCATTGGACGAAGTAACGAGTGCCTGGGTCAAAGACCAAAGCGTAAAAGTCAAAAACGGTAAAGTCACTGAATACCGTGTCACCCTGAAGGTTACTTTTCTTATTAAAGATAAAAAAGCCAAATAACCATGTAAATTTCAAGTTAATTTCACATTTGTTAACTCAGGCATCCCTTAAAATGAAATTAACTTGAATCAAATTATTGAAAAACATGGAAAAAACAAAAATTGGTGTTGTCGGCACAGGTTTTATCGCAGCAGGCTTTATTCAGCTGGTGATGGAGTCTGATGACTTTGAAATTGCTAAAGTGTTAACCCGTCGCGGGAAAACACCGATCAAAGATATACCAACTGAATATTTGACTGACTCAATTGACGAGATGGTCGAGGCTGCTGACTTTGTGTTTGAGTGTTCAGGTGATGTGGTTCACGCCACGAATGTGATTGATATCGCCACTAAAGCCAACAAAAAAGTCGTCACCCTCAATGCCGAATTCCATGTAACCACTGGCTCATACTTTATCAAGCGAGGTGATTTTGTCACTGATGCTGATGGCGATCAGCCTGGCTGCTTAGCGCGACTACATCAAGAAGCAGTTGGTGCAGGTTTTGACCCAGTCGCTTATGTCAATATCAAAGGCTTTATCAACCACAACCCCAAACGCGAAGACATGGAATTCTGGTCTGAGAAGCAAGGTATTCGCCTCGAACAAACCGTATCATTTACTGACGGTACAAAACTACAAATTGAGCAGGCCTTTGTTGCCAACTACCTAGGAGCGACTGTCCCTGAAGGCGGCATGCTGGGTAAAACAATTCCATCCCTTAACGATACTGACTTCTTAATCGATGAAGCCGAAAAAGTAGGCAAACCAGTCAGTGACTTTATCTTGTGTAAAGGTGCGCCTCCTGGACAGTTAATCGTAGCAAAAAGTAAACAGGCTGACCGTTTAGGCAACTACATTGTTGGCGCACTTAAAACCACTGAGAAACGTGGCTATGTCCTGTTAAGGCCTTATCACCTCTGCCATCTCGAAGTATTAAACACCATGCGTAAAATTCAAGCTGGTGAAGGCATGCTGATTAATAACACCAGTAACCCACACCTGACTGTAGGTGCATTGGCAAAACGTCCAATTAAAAAAGGGGAAGTCATTGAACGCGGTGCTGGCGGCTTTGATGTCCGCGGTGTAGCAGTAGAATTGGCACAACACCGTAATGCAGTTCCCGTTTGCTTATTACAAAACACACCTGTTACCAGAGACATTGCGCCTGGTGAATTCGTGCAGTTTGATCAGGTAGACATGGCTCCAAGCCTTGCTCTGGATATTTATCAATCCATTGCCGCCGAATAACTGGCACCCCTGAACAACGTATATATATTCAACGTGTTTTACAAATGCGCTAAATGGATCCAAGTATGAAAAAAACTAAAATAGGTGTTGTTGGTACAGGCTTTATTGCAACAGGCTTAATCAAGCTATTACTTAACTCACCTGATTTAACCGTTTCTAAGGTGCTAACCCGCCGTCCGATAGACAGCATTGATACCGTGCCTAGTGATCTGCTCACACAATCAGTCAATGAGCTCATAGACGAATCAGACTTAATCGTAGAATGTTCTGGCGACCCGATTCATGCCACTGAGGTGATTAAAGAAATTGTTAAAACTGACAAAAAAGTTTTAACAATCAATTCAGAATTTCATGTCACTACAGGCTCATATTTTACAAAACGTGGCTATTTTGTCTCTGAAGCGGATGGCGACCAGCCTGGCTGCTTGGCACGACTTAAAAAAGAAGTCGAGGGCATGGCCTTTGACCCAGTAGCCTATGTGAATTTAAAAGGCTTTTTAAACCCAGACCCAACCATGGAAGACATGGAATACTGGTCTAAAAAACAACAACTTGCACTAGATCAGGTGGTTTCTTTTACAGACGGCACCAAACTACAAGTAGAGCAGGCTTTTGTTGCTAACGGCTTGGATGCAACCATTGCACAAGATGGTATGATCGGCGCAACCGTGGAGACACTCAGCGACCTGGACTATCTAGTAGAAGCTTCTGACAAAGCAGGTGCGCCAATCAGTGAATACTTATTGTGCAAGGGCTCCCCTCCTGGCGTTTTAATTGTGGCTAAGAGCGAAGAAGCGGATCGCTTGCCTGGATATTTGCCATTCAGCCGCCTCAAAACCACCAATGGCTTAGGCTATGTGTTATTGCGCACTTACCATTTGGTGCACTTGGAAGCACGTAATACTATCCGTAATGTATTAAACGGCGAAGGTATTTTACTCACCAACTCTGCTGCTCCCCAGATCACTGTCTCAGCCATGGCTAAGCATGATATGCAGCCTGGTGACGTGATTACCAAAGGTGCTGGCGGCTTTGATGTGCGTGGCTACGCTGTTCAATTAAAAGAACACAAAGATGCAGTGCCCATTTGTTTATTAAAACATACCCCTCTGGTCAAGCCCGTAGCGCGTGGCGAGATTATCACTTTTGACCATGTTGACCTCAAAGCTACAACAGCCTTAGACTGCTATCAGGATATTCTAGCCAGTGCTTAAAGTTAAGTATTACGAGATAAATGAAGTCCCAAGCCAACCACCGCTAGTCCGAGCAATGGAAACAAGGCTGACAACATAAACGTCACTTGTCCGCCAAATGCATCTAAGGCATAACCGCCTGCAATACCGCCTAGTGCACCACCTAAACCGTAAGTGACACTGTTATAAATCGTCTGTCCTTTGGCCTGATGTCTACCTTTAAAAAACAATGTGATCACTCTAACACTAGCGACATGGAAACTCCCAAAGGTCGCTGCGTGGAGTGTTTGCGCCAATACAATCACCCACCAATAATCAATCGCATAACCAATCAATGCAAAGCGAATCACTGCTAGTAGCAAGCTCGCCATTAATATCTGCTTGAGTGAATACCTACCCATTAATTTTGGCATTAGCCAAAATACGCCAATTTCACAAATCACGCCTATCGACCACAACCAGCCAATAGTTGCCTTGCTATATCCATGATCACTTAAATAGATTGAGTAGAAGTTATACAAGACCCCATGTGCCGTAACCATACAGGCGCAACCAACCAGCAATGCAATCACATTGGGTTGCTTTAGCACTTGCCAGATTGAGAAGTCATCTTCATGGTGAGGCTCAACCTTGACGTCTGGCAATGTGAACGTAAATATGACTAGGCTAAACTGGACCAACAGGATAAACCAGAGCAACATGCGAATCGTAAATGCATCAATAAAGTAACCCAGTACGACTGAAGCAACGATAAACCCTAACGAGCCCCACATGCGAATACGACTGTATTCCTGCTCGCGCTCACAGCGATTCAAGTGCGCCATGGTCAAGGACTCAGCCAGCGGCATCGTAGAGCTTGTGAATAAGCTCAGGGCCGCCATTACGCAAAATAACCAGAAGAAGCTTTGAACCCAAAAAACAGCAACAAAACCAACCAAACCCAGAAAACTGGTCAAGCGAATCCAGTGCACGCGCTTGCCAGTATGGTCCGCTAACCATCCCCAGTAATTTGGGGCAAACATTCGACTGATCTGAAATAATGACATCAGCAAACCAATGTCAGCAGCTGAAAACTGCAAGGACTGCAGGTATAGCCCCCAGTATGGTACAAAGCAGCCTACAAAGAAATAGTAGGCGAAATAAAAGCCTGAGAGATTGAGATGTAAGCCACGGTGCATAATGCTGATCTAAGCAGTCTTAGGCATCAGTGCTTACTAAGTTTAAATAACGGGTACAGGCTGATTTACATCAGCGTTTTGACCACGGTTTCTTAAGACATGATCCATCAACACCATGGCCAACATCGCCTCTACGATGGGTGTCGCACGAATACCTACACAAGGATCATGACGGCCTGTAGTTTGCATCATCACTGCTTGACCATCTTTATCAACAGAACGACGCTCTTGCGGAATGCTGGAGGTTGGTTTAAAAGCCACATTCACTTCAATGGCCTGACCCGAAGAAATCCCTCCTAAAATACCACCTGCGTGGTTGGTAGCAAAACCTTCAGGGGTCAATTCATCACAATGCTCACTGCCTTTTTGCGCAACAGAGGCAAAACCAGCACCAATCTCAACACCTTTAACAGCATTAATACTCATCATGGCATAGGCCACTTCTGCATCCAGACGGTCAAAAATCGGCTCACCTAAGCCCACTGGTACTGGGTCGGCAACAACGGTTAACTTCGCCCCAACTGAATCACGATCACCACGAATTTGGTCAAGATAGCTTTCTAATTGCGGCATGATCGTCAAGTTAGGCGAAAACAACTTATTGTCTGGATCAGACAACGCATCCCAACTTTCAAAAGGAATATTGATCTCTCCCAATTGACTTAAAAAGCCACGGATCTGCATACCGT
>SPJK01000899.1_pt1 | contig 12452 bp, 12 predicted proteins | sample 3741771 | NCBI WGS metagenome assembly SPJK01 (sample SAMN10925997, study PRJNA522277) | cold seep metagenome | isolation source: Elba SIP-enriched marine methane seep metagenome, extraction at timepoint T2 | place: Italy: coast of Elba, Mediterranean Sea | reverse complement strand
GTCAGTGAAGATGATGACCGTGTCACCAAGGCGACCAGCCGCAACCGGACGACGACCGATGGTGACGTCTACCGGAAGACGGTTGGAGGTGACGACTCCAGGGAACCCCTCCTCAGAGAACATGACGTTCTCTGGCTGCATGATGATCTTGACGATCTCGGAGTCTTCGGACGGTGCCGAGTCGGCCGGGTCGATGAAGTCCGCATCCGTCTGGTAACGGTTGCCATCGAAGGTCCCGTCGTGGTTGTGCATCTCCTCGATCGTTCCGATCACGAAGTCTGCACCGATACCCGTCTGCTTGCTGTCGTCGCCCCAGGCAATCGAGAACTGATGACCCACGTATGCAGGACTCATCAGGTGAGCATCCCACTTGGGCTCAGTCGGCTTGGTCTCTGTCCCGCCTTGGAGAGAAGACTCAAAGTGCAGGAAGTCAGCCTCAACCGGCGCACCAGAAGAAGCCGCGTTCTCGACCGTGTCCTCGTAGGTTCGGGCAGTCACCGAGACGTTGTCCGGCCGGTCATTGCCAGCCAGCATCCGGCCACGCGCGACCTTCACCCACGAAGCACCTGTCGGCATCTGCTCCAAGACAGGGAACCGCTCCGGGTATACCGCGGACTCAGGCAGCGGTGCCTGGATCGTCCGGGATAGAGCACCACCCCAAGCACCAGAGAACTTGCCCCGGTAAACGAACGCCTGACCGTCCTCGAAGATGAACGCCTTGGCCGCAGGGCTCTCGAACTTGATTGCCCTCTCGGAGATCTCGAATGGGTAGTAGACGTATGCGACAGGGAACAGAGCCGCCGGTGCTGCGGCGCCGATCTCACTCATGTAGAGGATCGTCGCCAAGCCACTCACCTCACGCATGATCGAGCGAGGCGCTCGGCAAGACACACGGAGGTAGGACTGGTCGGTCGAAGCCGCAGCCGTTTGGATCACCTCACTCGGCAACCCGACTTCACCGGTGGAAACGTCCATGAATCCCACAGCGATGTAGACCTGGTCGCCGGAAGCAAACACCGAGTCGGAGTAACCAGACCCGCCATTGCCATCCCAAGTAGTCGCCTCGATCGCACCCTTCGGGATGCCAAGAGTCTTGGTCTTCCGGTGATCCGGGATCGGCTGGGCTCCACCGTTGTAGGTCGTCGTCCCGTCAGACAGGAGCGGGTTCCGCTCGCGGTCGACGTTGGCCTCGAACATGCAGCCGTGACCGGGAACAGCAATGAGAACCCGGCGGTTCAGGACATCGACAACACACCGGTTGAGGATGTTCATCCCGAAGATCTGACCGTCGACAGCCGTCTCGTTGACAGCTCCACCACCACTGGCAGCAATGCGATCAGCACTGACCAATTCCATGTGCGGCACAGGCCAGGCGATGAACCCAGAGTCGACAGAAGTCACCTCCGTTCCACCGCCGAGGCCCGCATACCCAGGGATGAGCGCACTGTTCGGGTCCATCACACGGGAGGCAACCCAGGTGCAGATGTGGGCCTTGCTGCCTGTCCCCTGAGAAGAGGCGGAGTCCGTCTCAGCTACGATGACAGGGCGACCGTCGGCATGGGTGAGAGCATGAGGTTGGCCAACCCTCTGGAGCCATACACGCCCAGTGCCAGACCCCGAGAACTCCAAGGCCGAGGCCACGTTGCCGATCGAGAACTTGTACTCGTTGACCCTCGTGACGGTGTAGACGTTCAGCGAGATGACAGAGCTTCCGAAGATGAACACCTTGGAGGTGCCCGTCGGAAGGTAGTGCGGAAACTGAGTCTCAACGTAGTCAACGCCTGCTCCACCACCATCAGGTTCGACACCCCAGATCGGGACATCCAATCCGAGGAAGGGGAACCCAAGCACCTTGCTCCCCATCCAACGGCGGATCTCGGTCCCATCACGAGAGAGATACGCGTTTTCCAGGGAGGAGAACGTTCCCAATCCAGGGGACATGGAAGACGCATCGGTGATGCCACCCCATACCCCGTTCGGACCCTTGAGAGAGATCTCTCGGGTGCCTTCGGCCATCAGTACCTCCTGAGAGGATTGCTATTCGGAGGCGCAACTGCTCTGCGAGCTGGGCGCAATCGGATCTTACGTTGACGCCAGTGACGCGCCATCTCTCGTTGAGTCGCAATCAAACGGCTCTGGTAGAGCGCATCGTATGACTGAGCCAACGCCATTGAACGCTCTCGCGTCTGGGCCAAGGTGCGGCAGGCAGCAAGGATGATGGTCTCCGCATGACGCCGGGGCACCGGGCACTGGTCGTCATCAAACGACATCCGCTCCCAACGCTGGAGATACTGCGCCAGGTAGACACCGTCGGCCTCACGCCGTGGGTTCATCCTGATGACGAGGTTGCCGTTGGAGTCGTAGTGGTCGAACGCCCAGTCCGCGGGACGACGCTGACCATTCGGCTCCATCGAATACAGGCGCTCGATGTAATCAGGCAACGTGACATGACCCTCCGAATCCATCGTCACGGATAGCTCCTCGTGACGGATCAGGAATACGGCTTGGTCACCAAGCACGTTGAGGAGGTGCTCCACCTCGTCACGCACCAACTCGTCGACTTCGAAATCTGAGAGGTCGGTCTCGGAGGAACCGCTGAAGCGTTTGATGACACGCTCCCGCAACTCACGAAGAGTAGGATGGTCACCACGGATAGTGCTTTCCTTCCTATCCGCAGTGGTTGACCGACCTCCCAGGATGTAGTCCTGGGCCGAGATCTCGGCAATGTAGGTGACGTCGTTGTTCGAGCTGTCACCACCGACATAGATCCACCACTGCCCATACGGGAAGTTGCTGGAGTCCACGATGACCAAGTCCGAACGGAGGTATGCCTCCAGTGTCGGGTTCTCGTCATCTGTATTGTTCAGGTACGCGCGAACCGCAATGCCCTGGTCTTCGGCAGAGACCACGAGGCGCATGTTCTGAAGCGCGTTGACGGCACCATTGTCGACAAGGAACCCCTTCCAGTTCTCTTGGACAGTGCCAGCATTGTCGACCAACGTCAGCGTGGCCAACTCGGTGTCTGAGGTCTCACCGCTCGACAGCGTGTTGCCGAGTCGGTGGTAGATGCTCAAGACTCTCTCGTTGTTCGCCTTCCACTCGAACCTGGCGAACACGCCAAGCCCGATGCTCGCATACGTGGCGTTGTAGTTGCCATTGATGCCGATCTCTACCTTGGAGGTAGAACCCTCGCGGGTGCATCCAATCCAGGCGGATACTTCCTGGGATGCAGAAGCGGGCAATACAGCAGCATTGCCATCTGAAGTGTCAGAAAGAAAGCCGTAACCACCAGGACCGCCATTCGTGTGAGTGCAGTACTGCTGTTTGACTTGCAGGACACCGGTGCCCACGGTCGAGGAGTTGATCGCCTCCCAACCATATGAACCTACAAGATCGCTGTTCGCGCGATCGAATTTGTCCTGCCAAGTCGCCATGTATCAGTCCTGGTCAAAGTGACGGTTCAGCTTCTTGAGAGTCTGGATAGGACCCTCTTCACCCAAGATGTTCTTCCGACCCGTCGCCCTCTGATACGCGAGTAGCTCGTGCATCGGGATGCTACCAACATGGCGCATGCTGTTTTCATTGCGGGTGGTGCCTCGCTCACGCTTGATGCGCTTCGCGAACTTCTTTTTGGCCGCGACGAACTTCTCATGGTCCCTCTCAAACTTCTTCGAGGAACGGCCATAGGGGTCGCTCAACTTGCCATACATCGGGATCGCTCCCGACTTCGTGAAGTCCGGCTCAGACTTCACCACTGACTGGAACATGCCGTAGACCCGACTCGTCGGCCCCTCGCAGGACAGACAAGCCGGGGCTTCGGGTGCGCCCTCACCATGAGCAACCTCGATATCGAAGTAGCCACAAGATTCGCATTCGAACGTGTAAGAGCGCATATCAATCAACTCACGGGATGCTACCAGCGCCAGCGCCAGCAATCGGGTTCAGGCAACGGAGACCCTCTTCGGCCACAACGTAGCCCTCTTCGGAGTCACCGGTCTTCGCCAACGGCGCGTATTGCAGCGCACGCAGGGTACCGATCTGCCAGAACTCAGGCTCGATCAGGACGAGGACTTCGTTGCCAGTGAGGACCGTGGCACCACCAGCCGACGAACCGAGGTTCGCAGCCGCGATGGTCGCAGTCACACTGGAGCTGTCCATGTAACGGTTCAGCGCGACCGAGAGCGGACCGTAATCCGTCTCATACACGTCGACCGTCAAGACCTTCTTCTTCTTCTCGGCCTCGATGAACATGGCGTTCACCGTGGAGCTGCCCGACCCGTAGGTCACCGAGAAGTCGGAGATGATCTGCTTCACCTTGCCACCGCACATGGCGATAGCCTGGCTGATCTGCATGCCATTCCGCCACGCCGGCTGAATGACACTGTCACGGAAGTCGGCTTCCGAGAACGCGCTGTCGTCGGCCTCATACCAGGACGAGGAGTACTCGACCGGGACGGAGATACCAGCGATGGTCGTCTCCGATTGGGCATCCCGACCCTGGCCCGTGCCAGCGATCCACTCCATGAGACCGGCGGTCTGACGCGCAGTGCTAGAGCTACCAGCCTGGTACATCGACCAGTGAAGGTTGTGCTCCATGCGCTTCAGAAGCTCCAGGCTCTTGTGGACGATCTGATAGGAGAACTCGTCCGAGATACCGGCCTCTTCAACGGTCCGCTGGGTGTCCGACACATCGATACCGAGGTGATCGATCATGCAGACATTGCGGAGACGCTGACGAGTTCGGTTCGCCGCGGACGGAGTGGCACCTTCGAGTTGCGCGTTGACCGTAGTCGGAGTCGCGATCTCGTCGACCATCCATTCGAACGTGGTGTTACCCACCGGGACCTGCTCAAGCAGGTTATGAAGCGGCGTGTCCATCGGCGACATGATCGCGATGATGTCCGCAAGCTCCTCGCGGATCGTGGTAGTGCCGCTACCACCACTGTCGTACGTGTACTGCGTAGCCATTGGTTATCGACTCTTTCGAGGAGACATAAGCTCCTTGACGTATGCCGTCGCCGCTTTTCGCCGAACCGATGCACTCTCCGCGTTGAATACTGCTTCACGCTTTGACTTCACCGGATCAGCCGGAGCCCGACGACGCTGTGAACGGCTGGGCTCTTGAACCATAGGTTGACCAGGGGAACGCCCCCCAGATTTCCGATCGGCGAAGACAGAAGGGTCCTCCGCTTTGGCCGCCGCGTGGGCAGCACGGATAGACAGAGCACCCGATGACTTCTCAAGCATGCTGGCAACGGCTTCGATCTGCGGACCATTGAGGTTCGGCATCTCTTTGAAGACCTTGTGCTCAAGCATCATGGCCCTCATCTCATCGAAGGCCGTGTCGCCAAACTGAGAACGCATCTCTTCGCGAGCAGCGTGCCCCGACAACCACGCGGTCTGTCGGTCCACTGGCCACTCGTCAAAGTCATCAGGACGCTCAGAAGCCAAGACCGCTTCGACAATGTCGCCTCGGTTCTTGCCCTTCTTCTTCGCTGCTTCGAGGTCGCGACGGAGAGTCTCCGCTGAACGTTCCGCGGCACGACGCCGGTCACGCTCCTGACGGAGAGCCTCATTGAGGTCACCACCTCGTGGAGTCTCGTCTTCAACGAACTCCTCCTCACCCTCCAGAACGTCCTGCTCTGGGGGCTGCTCCTCGGACGGCGACTCCGAGGTCTCTTCGCTTGGCGCGAATTTCTCCGGGTGCGAGTTGGTCAATGACGTCTTCACCCGCTCTGCGGCTTCGGACATGTCCATACGACCCGGAAGTTCTTCTCTTGCTGCCATAGGGTCCACGATTCCCTTACTACGTGACTGAGTAAATTGATGACGCAGCGCCAGGGTTTAGCCCCAGATCTGCGATGAGGCCCCTGGTTTCCCAGGGGGGCTCAGTCACAGACCCTTCACCGACTTCGGCAAGCTGTAGCTCGTCGAGGTGAACGGGTTCTGCTTGGACGGACGGTTCTTGCCACCACGAGTGGCACCCGAAGCCGCCTTGGCCCGGGACGAACGAGGATGCTGCGCACATTCTTTGAGCTTGGAACCCTTGCCCATTGAACTGCCGCCTGAGTACTTCTTGACCATGTGGAATTCCTTTCGCTATACGCGAGTCTGGTTCTGGTCCTGAGTTATACCAGATTGCCTATCAGCCGCGCTCACAGCGGCTTGGCTACCTGGTCCATTGATCTGCCCCGGAGGGGCTACTGACGGATCACCGGCGAAGTCAGGCTCTCGCCCAGGCCCCCGACCCTTGCCGGCTTGGCCATTGCCATCCTGACCCTGGCTCTGAGCCATACTCTCCCGACGACGCTCCATGGCCGCTGCCTTCGCGCGCTTCTGGCCATCCTGAGCCTCGTGATGAGAGATGTGCAGGAGGAACTTCTCCTTCGTCTCCGAAGGCAAGTCGTCGAACGCATCGCTCGCCATGAAGCCCAGGTGAGTCGCCATGTGGGCCTGGTCCTGGTCACCCTCCTGAACCGCCACCTCGCCACCCTGGGCAAGGATCAGGTTCTCAAGGTCAGGAGCGACCAGATCCGCCTGCATACTGTCGGACGCAAAGATCTCTTCGCCGGGCACTGTGCCGACAGTGTTGTCCCACAAGACCTGGGAGATCCGCGACCAGTCGACAGAACCCTCTGGGAGGAACTGAGCTGCGATCGGGTAGATCTGGTTCATCACCGTGGCGATGTTCGTCCCGCGGAGGCCGAGGGTGTGGATGCTGTCGATGCCGGTGATCGAGAAGTCGATCGGTAGTCCGAGGTCTTCCGGTCCGATGTCGGAGTGTGGACCCAGCTTGCCGTTTGCGGCCAAGGCTCCCATGACACGGAAGGTTTCCTTCCTCGTCGTGAACTGAGCCGAGAGCGCGTGGGTGTGCTTCAGCAGTTGGGCCAGGCCCCCACCGAAGCTGCGGATCACCGACTTCAGGCGCCGGTTGGACTCCTCGATCTTCCGGACAACACCGGTGGCAGTGTCACTGCTGCCGCTTGTCCCTTCGTAGATACGAGGTGCGCCGGTGACTTCCTCAATGTCCCGCCGGGTCACCTGGTCCATCTTGGCCATGATGTCCACGGTCGGCGGAGACATGAAGAACTCGGGCTTCCGGATGGTCCGGAACACTTCACCGGGTTCGATATCGAAGATGTTCTGGGGCAGATCGTCTGCCATGTCACCGAACACCATCGGACACAAGCTGTTCTCGTGCGACTTGAGTGCCAGGTTGCTGTGCTCGTCGATCTCGATGTTCAGGCGAACGGCGTGATCGAGGATACCCACGTTGTGGAAGTCGAACGGCTCCCGCGAGGAGCGAGCCACTGCGTATGGCCGGTGACGGTCGTCATGGAAGTTCTTGCGGACCTGCAAGACCACGCTCTCATTGGCCACCGTGACCACATACTCCTCGGCATTGTGGCCACCATACGGGTCCCACTTGACCCACATCTCGACAACCTCGTAGACCTCGGGCTGACCTTCGGCTTTCCGAGATTCGTGAGTCTGACTGTCGGTATCCAACGAACGCATGAACTTGGACCAGCGGCGCTGGGTTCCATCATGCTGTTTCGGAGCCTGCTCAAGCAGGTCCATGTGATTGGTGTACCAACCAAGCTCTGCCTTCGCCGCGATGTCCTCGAACGTGGCTTCGCCGACATCACCAACGAACAGACCCTTCTGCGGGTCAGTGCATGAGGTGTCGACGATGAAGTCATACGGGTCGACCAGCTTGTAGCGCGGCCCGTAGTACATCAGCTTCTCGACCTCCTTGGCCGTGATCTTCGTCTGAGGGAGACCGTTCTTGCTCTCCATCCTCTCGTGGATGCGCTCGATGGAACGCTGGAAGTCGATCTCCCACCACGACTTGATCGCACAGAAGCCGTAGACAACCATGCATCGCGCGGCCTCTTGGATGTAGTCCTCGATCCCAGCGGCTTCGAGCAGGTACTCCAACCACGCACGGATGCGCCACGCCTTGCGCTTGTCCATCTGGTCGCGACCGCGGACTTCGAAGAACGAACGCGAGTTGCCTGACGCTTGGAAGATCGCCTCTTCGATACGAGGGACGATGGTCTCCACCATCTTGTAGACCTCGGGCACATGGATGTCCGTGTGCTTGAAGCGACGAGACAGGGAGTTCCCACGAAGCAGAACATCGAGAGCACGCCACTTGTCGTGGATCTCGTTCGTCCGGTCGGCGTGGTAACGCTTCTGCGTCCTGACCAGTTCGAGGGCGCGTGCAGCGACCTCACTGTCTTCGGCCAAGTTTGGATACGGAACCTGAACCTTCAGCCAGCTCTCGACCTCTTCCCGGGTCGGCGGACCTGCCGTCAGGTTGATCTTCTCGGTTACGGATTCGATAAGCGGGACCTGACTCTCGTCATCCCCGCTACCACCACCGTAAGGCCGGGGGGTCTCACCTGGACCCGGAAAGACAACACCCATGGATCAGTCTTCCCCTTCGATTTCGGCCGCAATCTCACGGAAGAGATTCGCCGAAGACTTGGTAGAGGCCGCAGTTTTCATCGCACTCCGGACGTTCCGGTTGTTGAGGTAGTCCGCCTCTGCGTTCTTCATCTGCAACCACATCTTGCGCGTGATACCTCGGAAGCGAGGGTCCTCACTGGTCGAGTTCAGGATGCGCTTGACCTTGCTCTTCCATTCCTGGAACTGCACATACGGGATTTGAATTACTTCCATGGTCTCTCACTTTGGGTTTCTGGAAGCCAAGTCAGACCACCGACTCTTCGCCGGTGCTGACTCTCGCATCCATCGAGGACTTGAGTCCTGAACTTCCCTCTGGTCTCCAGCAGGGACTCGCCACTTGCGACGAGGTTCACTTCGTCCGTCTTGCCAAGCCGGCTTCGGTGAAGGAACACAGATGCGACGACGATCAGAGTCGCTTGCCTCAATGTCAGCGAGGCAATCTGGGATGTCTTTCAGCTTCGAGTTCGGACGAATGAACTGGTCGACCAACATACCATCAGGCAACAGTTCACCGGTCTCTGACTGCCAACCATTCGGGTTGAACAAGACCTTCTCCTTCCCACGAACCATGACCTTCTCGGGCACGGTGTTCAGCACGATGAACTTGCCCGAGACGAACCGCGGTTGCAGGCGCTTGATGCGATCCTTCTTGGCCGCATGACCCACGCCGCGTGGGATACCAACGAGACGTATGGGGATCTGACGCTCTCTCGCCCTCTGTTCGATCACCGCCCGGTAGACGTGATTGAGAGACACGTTCTCCAAGGTCTGGAGGTGCAGACGGCAACGCGGTCGCCACTGCATGGTCATGTCCAAGAGGTTCTCGACGAAGTCGTCCGGCTTCCAGATACCAACGCGCATGTCCGCGAGGTATGCGGTGTCGTCATGACCCATGAGGACCAAGGCGATCACGTTCAGGTTGGACGTCTTGTTATCTGAGGTGGCGGTGTCGGTGAGGATGTAGCCCGACAAGGTGGACATCCACTTCTGCCACGTCGAGATCTTGAAGTGCTCGCGGAAGAACAGTTGGTTCTCCGGTGATGCGCACTTCAGGCAGTAGTTGGCCGCGAAGTCCGTGGGACCCATGCGCTCCAGCTCTGCCTTCAGGAAGCTCTCTGTCAGGTGAGGGAACGTGGGCTCTCCGATGAGTTCGTAGTCACCCTTCCCGTCCGACATGATCTCCATGCCGCAGTTCACTTCGAGCCGTGAGAACGTGGTGCTCAACTCGTTCTTGACGTGGTGGTGGATGTCACTCTCATCGTATGGAGTGCCACACTCGACGATCAGTCCACCCTTCTCCAAGAGAGGGAAGCAGAGCTTGAGGTAGATGATCGGCTTGTCGATAGCCTCCGGTGTTCCGATGTTGGTCCAGTCGACCATGTCATCGAGGAGGATGATGTCAGGGTGAGAGCCGGTGACCGTCTTGCCGATACCGCCAGCCATCATCGTCGGCTCTCGGAGAGCGACGTTGCTCCGGTTGCCTACGGTGAACTGTGACGATCGCCAGTTCTTGCTGTCACCCCTGATGTCACCGAACAGTGCGGCGATGCCCTTGTTGTGTTCGAGGATGTCGCGGACTTGTTGGACAGTCCGTCCCGCTTCCGTATGCGTCTGCATCGCATAGAGAATTCGGATGTTCGGGTTCGCGAGGATGTGTCTCACGCAGAAGGCGACAAGGATTGATGTCTTCCTTGCTCCGCGTGGACACATGAGCTGCTTGTGTTTCCCGTCGTTGGTGTCGAGAAACTCCACCATCTCTTGGTGCGGACCGGTGGGGTAGATTCCACCTGGCCGGGTGATCTCGCCGGTCTCCTCGTTGTGGTCGTAATCGAACCCGAGGAGTTCCCGCGCGAGATACCCGGTGTCAGTGAGGCACCGCTTCGCGTCTACCTTCGACCAGTCCTTGATTTCAGTCATCAGAGAAGCAGCTTCAATCCATCGATGACTGAGAGCAGTCGCTCCATGCGACGCGTCCTCTTGGCGCTATCTGTTGGGTACTTCACCAACAGGTAGTTCTCGTAGTCACGAGACAGGTTCTCGATCATGGCGATGATCTGCATGGCCGAGACTTCGGTGCCATCCCACTCTCGTATCGCGTTGATGACGGTCTTGGCGGACCCGATGTAGATGGCGACTTCGACTCCCGAATCTGGTTCGGCGAGTTTGACCTCTCGCTCGATGATGTTGGCGAGTGCGTTCACCTTCTCCTCTGGCGGGATGCCAGCACAGGCGGCGAAGAGCAGTAGTGGGATGGCGTATCGCATGATTACACGACCGGGTTACCGCCGCCGCCGCCAGGATTGGCACCGCCACCGCCGCCGCCACCACCAGCGTGCCCGGCCTTCTTGCGCGAACCTCGTCGGTTCCGTTCGAGAGGGACCTTCTTCTTCTTCTTGCCGAGGGTCTTCTTCTTCTTGGTCACGCGCTTCTTCATCAAACAGCTCCTGGTAGGTCACCGCCGCCGCCGCCAGCATCACCTTGGCTGGCACCACGGGGACGGATGGTGATGTGTCCGATTTCGGTGATGTGCCGGTCTGCTGTGTTCTGGTGCTTCTTCCAGTTCTTGTATGAGGAATGCACCTTGCCACTGCCCTTTGAGGACGCCAGCACTCTTGGTTTTGACTGTCTCTTCTTCTTCATGCGGTCGATCCTTTGCCTCCGCCTTCGCCGGGACGTGGACCACCAGCAGTATCGTGCCCTGTCTTTCTACGGCCTGGGCGCGGAAGTTCCGCACGGCTTCTCCACCGTTCGTATACTTCATCCCTCTGTCGATCTCTGGATGTCCGGCCTCGTTCTTGTGAACGAAGGTGTTTCATGTCGGATCTGGCGGTCACACGGGGGTTTATACCAGATGAGTCGAAGACCCGCTGACATGTACATGCGCTCGGAGGTGGTCGAGTTGGTCAAAGTGCTGACTCCCAGAGAGCGCCGCTCCTTCTGTTATCGATGGAAGGGCTGTTCCTACACGGAGGTAGGTCGACGGATGGGTTTCTCCCGGCAGCGCGCGGCCAAGCTCGGGATTGAAACAGAGCGGAAGGTCATGCAGTATCATTCTCGGATCGTCGCAAGACGGTTATCGGAAGGCGTCATCCCGAAGAGGGACTGTGTCATTCGATGAGGTTCTTTCCGTTGAGTGAGCATCGCCTCCTTGTGGTTGGGGAGTCTGGTGCGTAGGGGTAGTGAGGGGTGAGACTCGGTTGGGGTCTCACCCCTTTTTTGTGATGACCGAGCCAGACATCGAGTTCGACGACGACGGCAGCATCTTGGAGGAGCGAATCCCGGCTCCCCCGGCCGACGTTTCCCCTGAATCCCCGTGCGCGAGCACGCGCGAGGCGATGGCGTATTGGAGTTTGGCTCAGGCGGCCACGCGCTACGAGATGGGGCTGTTGCAGCCGCGTTTCTACTGCTGGTATTACGTGCAGTGGCGCCGCAAATACGGTCGCGTGTCGGCCAAGAAGGCTGTTCGGAGCCTTAAAGGTGGGTCACCGCTTCACTGACCGGTTTTGGGCTTCTCGTAGACCTTATCGGTGCGTCTGCGCTGCTCTGTTTCGACTCTTTGGAGGAGCGCATTGACCGTGTTCATCAGGACTTTGAGGTCGGCGACCTCCCGCAGGAGTGCGAGGCCGTCCTCGGAGCCGAATCTGGACGATTCGATGATATCGATGCGTGTTTCGAACTCCTTTCCGATGGATGCGACCTGTTTTCGGGTCTCCTGGAGTGACTCGTAGAGCTGTTGGAAGCGAGTTTGGGAGAGTTCGTCTTGGTGGGCGTCCAGGAGGCGCATTTCGCTCTGAACTCGGTCGTCTAGGAGCCTCATTTCCCTCTGGAGGGTCTCATCCAGCTTGAGGGTGCCGACTTCGAGGGCGAGGATTCGGCCATCTGAGCTGGCTTGGTTGACGATGGACTCCGGGTGACCGGGTAGGTCGCGGTGTTTGGCGATGGCGGTGCTGTTGGCGTCGATTCTGGTGTTGATGCCG
>SPJK01036976.1_pt1 | contig 12477 bp, 11 predicted proteins | sample 3741771 | NCBI WGS metagenome assembly SPJK01 (sample SAMN10925997, study PRJNA522277) | cold seep metagenome | isolation source: Elba SIP-enriched marine methane seep metagenome, extraction at timepoint T2 | place: Italy: coast of Elba, Mediterranean Sea | reverse complement strand
TGTCGATAGCTCAATTTTGGGATGGACGCGCGAAGACTTTGGATGAACAAGTTAGTGGCCCTGTGCATAATCCAATTGAAATGGGTAGCACCTGGGAGGAAGTTCTTATAAAGCTTCAATCAGATTCTGATCTGGTTTCAAGATTCAATCGCCTTTATCAAGGGGGACTTAGTTCCGAGGCAATCATTGATTCGATAGCAACCTTTGAAAGGTCATTAATAACGATTGATTCACCACTTGATCGCTACTTGCTTGGCGATCTAGATGCAATTAGCCCACAGGCAAAACGAGGGCATAAACTGTTTCAAGATTTAGGATGCTCATCTTGTCACCAGGGTCGTACGGTCGGGGGAAATCTCTTTCAGAAATTTGGCGTGATGAAAGAGTATTTCGAGGAGGATGCCCATCCCGAGGAGGCCGAAAGGGGAAGGATTAATGTCACAGCTCGTGATAAAGATCTCTATCGGTATAAGGTTCCGAGTTTGAGGAATATTGAGCAGACGGCTCCCTACTTTCATGACGGTACAGCAGCGACTCTATCCGAGGCGGTTGAAATAATGGCGGCACACCAATTGGGCCTTAGTTTGGACCAAGAAGAGGTGGCTGCCTTGGTTGCGTTCCTAAATTCGCTGACAGGCGAGATCCCGAATTATGAAAATAATAAGTTGCTTAATTAATTAGCTTAGTAATTGAAGTAATGAGACGTAAAGCACTCCACGCATCGATACTTGCCGCCATCGTGTCAGCGATAATGATTTTGCTCGTCGTGACAGCAAGAAATGGGACTGAAGCTTTTGCAGAAACCGAGCAGACGGTACGGGAAATAAATGTAGTCAATGCTCGACTTGATTCAGAGATAATGTTATTGCGTCTTGGCATTATCAGTAACTACGACAAATTGATGACGGCTGAACTTGAGATGTGTCGTTTGTGTGATGTTCAGCATCGTGATAGCAATGAATTTGACAATCTTATTTTCAATCTTCGTCAAAAACTGTCGCAGATAGAAGAGTTCAAATCGGTCCACGCAATAGTGACAAACTCATTTGCATCATTCCTTAAAGTAGTTAAGCAATCTCTAGAGTGTCATCGAAGTGATCCACTACCCTATCGCAGTTTGGTGGATCTCGAGACCAAGTGCATGAGATTTTATTTGTCATCTTCGGGCGATGACCTGAACCAGCTAGAAGCTTCTATTAATGTCTGCAGTAAACTCATTAATGAAGGAGAAATCATCTGGGAAGGTCGGAAAAAAACGCGACAATCGATCCGCTTGGCTAAGAAATTGATAGAGAATCGCAATGCACTGAGCGAGATTGTTAACTATATCGTAAATGTGCCTGTCGAGACTATGACAGACGTGATAATGAGAGAAGCTTTGGTAGTTCACGAACTTCAGCTTGAGGTGGTAAGAAAGTATCGCATCGCTTTAGCAGGGTTAGTTGTCATTCTATTCGGTTTCTGCGTCTGGCAGTTTTATATCGCAATACAGCAGGCAAAACAGATTCGATCAGCGAATACGTCCCTTGAGTTGCGTGTTCGTGAAAGAACTCAAGACCTGGTTAAGGAGAGCCGAAAAGCAGCATCCTTTGCATCCATAGTCCAAGACTCACCCTATGAAATTTTTATTCTTAACCAGATTAATTTCCGAATGGAGGAAGTAAATCGAGGAGCATGTACAGGAACTGGCTGGGAGCGTGATGAATTGCTTAAGAAGTCATTCCATGATCTCACGCCAGATTATGATCTGATGGGATTACATCAACTTTTTAATCCTTTGAGCAAGGGTGAAGTAACAACCCATGAGATTGAGCTTAAGTTGTTGCAGAGTAATGGTGAAACCTATGATGTTCTGGTGAACCTCTATCAATCAAATTACAACAGCACACCAGTGTTTATCGCTTTTGTTGTTGATCAGACAGAGCGAAAGTTACTTGAACAGCAACTTTCACAAGCTCAAAAGCTTGAGTCAATTGGTCAGCTTGCAGCTGGAGTTGCCCATGAGATAAATACTCCGATGCAATTTATCGGATCAAACATCGAGTTTCTCAACAGCGCATCGCCGCGGATTTTCAATATCTTGGAACGATTGCAAGAAATGTTGTTTTCTTCTGACCTCTCACTGGAAATTACTGACCGGAAGGATGAGGTTGATGAGTTGCTCAAATCATCACGTTATGAACATCTTAAAGCACAAACTCCAGGTGCTATTGCCGATTGTATGGATGGAGTTGAGAGAGTTGTTGAAATCGTACGTGCAATGAAAGATTTTTCACATCCAGGTTCGAAGGAGAAATCCTTAGCGAATATTAATGAGTTGGTACGCAGTGCCTCGGTAGTTTCCAAGAACCGATGGAAGTATGTAGCAAAGTTAGACCTTGAATTGTCTCCTGAAATTCCTGATATCGAATGCTACCCTTCTGAGTTAAATCAGGTTCTGCTTAACCTAATTGTGAATGCTGCTGATGCTATTAATGAACATGATAAAGGGAGCAACGACCAACTCGGATCCATCAAATTACTAACCGATTTAAAGGATGAATGGATCGTTATCGAATGTGAAGATACAGGTGGTGGAATTACGGATGAAATTCGACAGAAAGTGTTTGATCCATTCTTCACAACCAAGGATGTTGGAAAAGGAACTGGTCAAGGCCTAGCCATTTCTCATGACATTGTGGTCAACAAGCATGGTGGCGTTCTTGAGCTTGATACTGAAGTGGGCATCGGTTCGACATTCCGCTTCATGTTGCCCATTGATGATACGAATGCTTTGCCATCCGATGAACAAAGAAAAGTTTTATTAACAACCTAAACCTAAAGTCTATTTGTCACTAAACCGCCTAAAGTGTAATCATGTCTGGAAAAATACTCTTTGTTGATGATGAACGTCAGTTGCTTAATTCAATCGAAAGATCTTTCGGATTAGATTATGATTTGACGACAGCTGACTCGGGTCCTAAGGCGCTCGAAGTGCTTATGGAGCATGGTCCTTTTGACGTCATCGTTACCGATATGCGTATGCCTGAAATGGACGGGGTAAAGTTCATTTGCAAAGCAAGGCAAATAGCAAATGATAGCATCTACATGATGCTTACGGGCAACCAGGACTTAGATACTGCTGCAAGCGCTGTGAATGACGGCCAAGTCTTTCGGTTCCTCAACAAGCCATGCAATAACGAATCTCTCAAGGCTGCTCTTGATGCTGCACTTGAATACCACGCTGCCCTTCACGCAGAAAAAGAACTATTGAATAAGACGTTCTTGGGAACGATATCGGCTTTAACCGCGATAATGGGTCGAATCAATCCTGAACTACACAATGCGGGCTCAGAAGTAAGTAAGTACATTGAATCACTTTGCGAGTTATCTGGAATAGCAGACCGTTGGGAATATAAGTTAGCGGGGCATATTACGCCGCTTTGTTTCGCCATGTCAAAAGACGATTTAGCCATCGAAAGTCAATTGGGCCCCGATGCTATCTCTAAGCGATTGAATGACGCCCAAGAGACTTTTGAGTTTGCCGCAGATAAATATGATAAAATTCCTCGTCTTGGAAATGTTGCAGAAATTATTCGAACGTTCTGTAAGTCAGATGGACACATCCCTCATTTCAATCCGCTGAAGGATGAGCAGGTCGTTGCAGTGGGTGCCTCGCTTGTACGAATAGCTATACAAGCATATTTCTCACAGTTGCAGGGAGTTCAAGGTAAAGAGCTGGCCTCAGAAATCATCATCTCGCTTTCAGGAATACCTCGACAAGTATTAGATGCTATTGAAAAACTTAGTAACTCAGAGAATATTCCTGGCAAGAGCGTAAATTATGTAGCACTAAGAGCCGGAATGGTTCTTAACGAGGATCTGTGCGTCGATGGAAATATTTTACTGCGTTCTGGAAAAAGACTTTCTGATCAGCATTTAGAAAAGATTAAGCCAATCGTAGAGGAAAACCCTGCTGGCAAGCTCGACGTTACCTTGAAGTCATATGAGGCCTGTCAGAAACTGTCGCTATCAGCTGTTCTGGTTTAAGTCTTATAAGGTATTGCCGAGTTACTGAGATTTACAATAAAGCTCTGATTGCCGTTTTGGCTAAGTGCAGTTAGCATCTACTTCATGGCAACAAAGGGTTATCGTCGTGTGATAGTTACTGGAGGGGCGGGCTTTATTGGCTCCGCCCTAGTTCGTTATTTAGTTGGTTCTCAGGGCGTCATCGTTGCCAACGTTGATAAGCTTTCTTATGCCGGGAATCTTAATTCTCTACGCGAGATAGAAAGTTCTCCTGAATACCAGTTTCACCAGCTCGATCTGTGTGATAGTGAATCTATAGGCACTCTGATTCAAGAATTTCGACCAGATGCAATCATGCACCTGGCTGCAGAAAGTCATGTCGATCGTAGCATCGATAGCTCCGCTGAGTTTGTCGACAGTAACATTGTTGGCACCCATTCACTCTTGCAGGCCACGCTTGGTTATTGGGAATCGCTCGAACCCGATCAGCAACAGCAGTTTCGATTTCATCATGTCTCGACGGATGAAGTTTACGGAACACTCGGTAAAGAGGGTGCATTTTCCGAGCAGTCAGCTTATAAGCCTCGCAGCCCTTATTCAGCTACCAAAGCAGCTAGCGATCATTTGGTGAGAGCATGGGGACACACCTATGGCCTGCCCATCATTGTGACTTGTACAAGCAACAATTATGGGCCTTATCAGTACCCGGAAAAGTTAATACCCCTGATGATTCTTAACTGCCTTTCAGGCAAACCTTTACCAATTTACGGCAAGGGTGATAACGTTCGCGACTGGATTCATGTTGATGACCATGTGCGTGCTCTTTGGCAAGTTGTCCAAAAGGGAAAGATTGGAGAGACGTACAATATTGGAGCAAGATGTGAGCGATCAAACCTAGAGCTAGTTGAGGCGCTCGCTGATTTGACCGACGAATTTACTGGCAAACCAATAGGTGAGTCGCGAAGTCGAATTATCCACGTAGACGATCGTCCAGGCCACGATTGGCGTTATGCCTTAGAAACCAATAAGCTGAATGATGAAATTAGTTGGCAAGCAGAAATTGATTTCGAGGCAGGCTTAAGAAGTATCGTGAAGTGGTACCTTGAAAACGAATGGTGGTGGCAACCATTGCTAGATCAGGGTGCTCTTGATAAGCGGCACGGTACTAGCCATAAGAATGAGTCATAGCAATTCTATTTGATTGCGGAATTGTTCATAAGCTCGAACAAGTACACCCTTGCCTGAGTTGCCTCCTTACGAATTTCTTCGGGTACATATTTCTCGGGAGCTTGCCATTGTATAACGCCGTCGAAAATTTCATTTGCAATTTCAAAATGCTTCGACGCTAATTCTTTATCAATTGGTTGTTTTCGCAACTTACTTATGGAATGACTGGGAGCGAAAGTAGGACTGAGAATAGCATAAGCGGGCTTGTCGATAAGAATGCAGAACTCTTTCAGATGTTTAAGCCGCTTCTCATATCGATCGAGTTGCTCAGGCCCATCCCATCGGTCGTAACAAGGGACAGCATAGTAATCAAAAAGCGACAGGAGAGGCTTGAGCGATTCTCGATTTTGATTGAGCAGTCTTTTAGCTTGTTTAAGACGGTCTAGGTTAGCCCGCGGGGTATAGGGAGCCCCGTACCAAAACCATTTTCGATCATCGATGCCTAAGACCTTGGACTGTGAACGAATGGAATCCATCACCTTCGTTAGATAGGCAATTCGATCTAGTCTTTCCTCATCAGAGACTTGTCCATTCAGCGACTCGATATCAACCATGACATCCAAATTTGGAAAAGCCTTTAGTTTATCTAGGAACTTAGACCCATCAGGTAAATCTTGATCGTTTATGTGATGGCTGAGGTGCTTTTGATCTTGAAAAATATCAGTCTCATAGATCATCAGCATAGGCTTGACCTGCTCGTGCAGGCCTAGTTCCTTGTGATCAGATTTGTAATGAGTCGCGTCGTAGTACCGTGTTGATTCTTCAGCATGAATTACTCCAGCTGTAGGTAAAACTAGCAAAATAAATGTCAACAGTGATTTATGCATGTATCCCATCAGATTATTGCAGCTCGATTTCGTATTGGCAGAAGCAAGTCATTTAAATAGCGACGCCTTGACGATTGTATAAAATCCAGAAATCTTCGAGTTTCTAAGCCATTAGGTACGAGGGAACTCGACAACGATGCCGATCTCCGATTTACTGTATCACACAGGCGAACAATAGCACTCCAAGATTCAGGATGAAATGGCCAGCACATTTGTGATTTTCGGCGCTTCGGGCGATCTCACTAGCCGGAAGCTGATACCTGCCTTATACAACTTGCGCCGCAAGAACCGCCTTCCGGAAGACTCCATCATTGTGGGTTTTAGCCGCACAGGCTTCAGTGATGAAGAATGGCGTGAGAAACTTACCGAGACGACCAAAAAATTCGTCGGCGAGAATTTCGACCCAAAACTTTGGGAACAGTTTTCCAATCAGATTTATTATCAGCCAGGCGATATTGGTCAAGCGGAAGATTTTGCCGGCCTAAAAAAACGTCTTGATGAACTTGAGGGGGATAACTCAACCGGTGATCCATCGGCACGGGTCTATTACCTGTCGACAGCGCCAAGATTTTATGGTCCTGCGATTGAGCAACTCGGCCAACACGGATTTGCCGACGAATCAGAAGGTCCACGCCGCGTTGTCATTGAAAAACCGTTCGGGACGAACCTTGCAACGGCTCAGCAATTAAACAAAACGGTCCACCAATCTTTCAAAGAGCACCAAGTGTATCGTATCGATCACTATCTTGGTAAAGAGACCGTGCAGAATCTGATGGTATTGCGTTTTGCCAATGCTATTTTTGAACCCGTCTGGAATAGAAACTTCATTGACCATGTTCAGATCACCGTTGCTGAAGAAGTGTCCGTAGGAAGTCGTGCCGGGTACTACGATACTTCAGGTGTCGTCCGCGACATGATACAAAACCACCTTCTGCAACTATTGATGGTTACCGCGATGGAACCGCCAGCACGTTATGCGGCTGATCCTGTTCGTGACGAAAAAGTTAAAGTCCTCCAAGCAGTTCGATCAAAGCGACCCGAAGATATTGATCGTGATACGATCCGAGGTCAATACCGCGGGTATCTTGAAAGTGACGGGGTTGCCGACGGAAGTAAAACGGCAACATATGCAGCCATCAAGCTTGGTATTGATAATTGGCGCTGGCAAGGAGTTCCTTTTTACCTGCGAAGCGGCAAAGCGATGAGTTGTCGAACAACTCAAATTGTGATCCAGTTCCGCCAGCCTCCGCACATGCTTTTTGATTCTGGTCCGAGGGGAATAAGCGAAGCGAACCGGCTTGTGATTCAAGTACAACCTGCTGAGGGTATACAGCTGCATTTCCAAACCAAAGTTCCTGATGCGGGCATGAAAATGCGGCAAACGGATCTTGATTTTAATTATCAGAAAGAATTCCGAGGGAACATGCCTGAGGCCTACGAGCGTCTTCTCTTAGACGCTTTAGAGGGAGATGCTAGCCTTTTTGCTAGGGCAGACGAGGTTGAGGCAGCCTGGTCAATTTGCGATCCAATTCTTGAACATTGGGACCGTAGTGAAACACCCAATCTTTACACTTATGAGCCTGACTTCTGGGGACCCACCGAAGCAAGCGATTGGATGGCAGCTCAGAAACGTGAATGGTTTGATACCTGTCCGATTCTTCATTGATGAATCTCGCTTTTTTCTCTCTGAAGGAGAATCATGTTTACTGGACTAGTCCAAAGCCTTGCTGAGATTTCTCAAATAATACCCGAAGGTCCCGGCGTTCGAGTTGAGGTTATTGAACCTATGCTTGCTAAAGCAGCTGGCATGGGTGACAGCATTTCGGTCAACGGCTGTTGCTTGACGGTCGTCGATTGGGATGATCAACGCATCGCATTTCAGGCAGGGAGCGAGACACTTAGCCGTACGAATCTTGGTGAGCTTAAGCCGGGTGATAAAGTGAACCTTGAACCTTCCCTTAAAGCGGGTGATCAACTTGGAGGGCATTATGTCACCGGGCACGTGGATGCCTTGGGTATTGTTGATTGTATCGAGCCCGAAGGAGACTGGGCCAAATATTGGTTTAAGGTCCCTAGAGCTCAGATCCTTCAAATGGCAAGCAAAGGTTCGGTTGCCGTTGATGGCGTGAGTTTGACACTCGTCGATGTGGAAGATTTTGAATCAGAGGGAGACTATGCCGGCCGATTCAGCGTAGCACTGATTCCTCATACGTTATCAGTCACGACATTGGGAAGTCGAGAAGTTGGACATAAAGTCAATGTTGAGACCGACGTTCTTGCCAAATACGTCGAGCGCCAACTTGCAGGCGAGAAGTAAATCTACTCATTAGCTAACAGGTTATCTTCGCGCTCCATGCGGTAGCCAATCCACGGGAACTGTATCCAAAACGAAAAGTAGAAGAACGTTAGGTACCAGTAGGGAAAAACAAACTGAATACCAAGCCCCTTGTAATACGCGAGCAAGAGGTAGTCGTAGATGAAAAGCGGAACGGTTAGGTAAAACGCAAGCCAGCATGAATTTCTTGAGTGCCGGCCGTCATCCCAGTATTTTTTAAGCGTTATGCGAGTTACCGGAAAGTACATCCAAGTAACGGCAATAACGACTACGATCTTCGCCCACAAATACCATTGCTGGTAGTACTCAGGTAACCCAATGAGATAAAAACTAAGCCAAGTGACAAAGCTATAGATTAATAGCTGTAGGTGCTTGATTAATGTCATTGCTAATTGAAGACTTAGATTGGTTTTTGATAACGTAATTCAATATCAGTTTAAATGTCAATCTAAATCCAATAGTGTGAGGCTATTCCGTGTGCCATCATTATCAAGTAGAAGTCTTGCTTGCTGATGACTTTGTTGCATGGCATCATGCAAGGCTACCATTTGTCGAAATACTTAGCCCTTTTCTCTCTGATTTAAAGGATCGTAACGCCTGGCCATTAAAGCGAGTACCTGCTTTGAGATTAGATTCCAAAGGCAATCTAGAAGCCTTTGGGCCTGAGTGGGGCTTGTTGCCAAGTTGGTGGAAACCATCGGACAAGATGCCCAAGCGATCTGCCTTCCAACGCAAAACAATCAACGCACGATCGGAGACCGCTGCGGATAAACCATCATACCGAGACGCATGGCGTCGCCGTCGTTGCCTGTTGCCCGTCCTTCGGTTTGAAGAGAAGAGCCATTATTTCAGCTTAGACAAACCAATGGCTTTTGCCGGATTGTGGGAATTATGGCTTGGTGAGCAAGGGCCTATCGAGACGGTTACCTTACTGACAACAAGTCCCAATGCCGAGATTGAAGCGGTGGGCCACCATCGAATGCCATGTCTCCTTACCTCAGCCGAAGCTAGGGCAAAGTGGCTTGAAGAGGGAGCGGAGACGGGGAGCTCGCCTTTGTTGGCGCCTCTTCAAGATGGCCTGCTGGTGTCGAGCCCTAAAAAATAATGCTAGACCTGAAGTCCAGCATTAAGAAAATCTACCGGTATTGAAACCGAAGTGGTCAGAGGGGGGTTCGAACCCCCGACACCAGGATTTTCAATCCTGTGCTCTACCAACTGAGCTATCTGACCGGTTGGGGAATCCTTAATCTTAACTGCCATTCTTGCCTTGTAAACCCTGCCTAGCAAAGCGTTTGGGATTCATCGGCACCATTAGGGCCGCTTGTGACGGTTTTGACAAGAATTGCTTGTCAAAGCTTGTTCTCGAGGCTTGAATGACAGGCCAAAACACGGCAGGTTCAGACACAAGGTTAGTCGGCCATCGAGAAGGCACAGCCAAGCTCGTAGAGCGTCAGATAGGGCTTACAGCGGGTAAGCTTGCACGGCATGCGGATTTGTTGGGCAATTAGCTGGGTCGCATACCAGGAGACGGCCATGTACTTACTCGAGACAGAACGGCTGTGCATGAGCCGCATGCCGCCTAAAGAAAGGTCACGCACGGAGAGTTTGAACGGATCTCCAATCGGATTCCATCCTTGATCGGTTGGTACCGCCGTGGCAACACAGTAACAGGAAACACGTTGCGACGAGCGTTGCTTTGCCTCGGCTGGTAGATTGGGAAGATTTTGCGATAGTTTCCCTTCATTCTCCGCCAAACGGTTGATGAAGTTACGCGTTGATTTCGGAGGCAATGGCAAGTTCACCTCATCAACAAAAAGCGGATCAAGCTTCTCGGAATAGATGGACGAAACCTCGGCGAGGTTGGTTTCAATATCATAAAGGAGTTCCGAATTTAGTCGGTCGGCTTGGTTTTCATCATCGGGATCCTTCATGATCGAAGAGACTTCCATTGCCAAGGAATCGTATTGAATTGGCTTATGGAAAATTCGTTGAACCCCACGGTTCATTAGATCCTGGGTGATGCGGTCATTCCGAACACCGGTAATGACCATCACCTTTGGTGGCACGGGTAGCTGCATCAGATCCTGGCAAAGGGCGAAACCATTGCGGTTTGGCATGCGAAGATCAGCTAGTACGGCGTCGAAGTGTTGATTCTGTGCCATCAACACAGCTTGGATGCCATCGCTGGCTTTCTGACACCGCATGCCTGCCTTTTGCAATGCACGACAAGTCAGGCGACAAACTTCGGGTTCGTCGTCAACGACTAACACATTTTTTGCAACTGCTGTCGACATGATGGTACCAGTAAATGTTCTGTCTTAAGCTGGCTTACTGCTAAGGCAATCTTTTAGCTTAACCATAGGAAGAATGGCTTTTTATTGAGTGCATTGCATACGTAGAAACCGCAATCGCGATACTGATCTGCGTTTAAAACGTGGTAAATATGTTCTGTTCGTTACAACCGGAGCATCCTTTATGTGGAATTAGTTGTTTAGCACTAAGAGCCCTGTAAGGGCAAATAGATGTTCAACCCAAAGCTTTGCGATATGTCAGCTTCTTCATAATCCGATTCGAGCTTCTCAACTTCTCCACCAAGGCTTGTAATGATCTTGGAAGCCCATGCAATTTCGTTAGCAATGTTTGGTTCGTCTGTTGATTGAGCAATGCTTTCTTTACCAACAAGCCGGATAACTAAATACTCGCCTGGCATAAGGAGAATCGCATCGTTTTCGTAGCTGTCTCCAACGCTTTCTAGCTTTGTTGAAACCTCAATATCTCCGGTCTTGAATTGGCGAGTGAGACTTATCAGTGCGGATAAGAGAGTTTTCTTTTCGCCAGCTATAAACCTAGATTTATTACCGATAAAGCTTTCAAATAGAGGGTATTTTCTTGCTTCGAGGAAGTTGTAGATCAGGGAATTAACTTGCGTGATCTGGTTATTCTTGTCTACATATTTTTGAGTCAGATTTGACAACTCTTCGGTTAAGAGGGAATTGCGTTTTATTGCCTCGATTGCTCCCTGGACGTCACTAGCTGTGTCTGAATCGCTATCGACCTCTTCTTGCACATATCCCAGGTACCCTTGAGCGATATGGCTGACATTGTTGTAGTCATGAACAAAGATTCTGAGCCGCTGAAGCAATGCCGACGGAAAGGTTTGATCATCTAGCGATTGGAATTGAGACTGACCAACTGGGGTAAGCTGTAGTTGTAGATACGGATTCGTATCCATGTTGGTTTGCTTGATTTCAGCAACAGCTAGCCAGCCGAATAGATCGGTTTCCTGATCAGCATGAATGCTGGGCATGTTTAAGAATTCAGAGTAGCGAGTATTCAGACCAATCTGAAGTTCAATACAAGCTTCGGCTATCTTTTTGAGAATGCTAGCCGGCATTGCGGAAGCATATTGCTGACAATCAGCTTTTAATAACTCGTAGATGATTTCAACCGAACTGCTTTCCTCACTAAATAGATAAACCAGATCTATAGAAGCAGGGGTAACCCTGGATTGTTCAACCTCTGCCTCAATCTTCAATTCGGTATTTAATGAAACTGCCATATCGTGGATTAATGGCTCAAGGAAGCTGGTTTGCATGTTTGTATTAAGATTAGCTCATGACCGCATATCACCCGATGTGGCATTCTTAGATCAAGCATCACGCAATCCACATAACCCTCACATCCGAGCTAGCCATAAAAATAGAGTTAGCACTTTGGGAAAATAGAACCAATTTTAAACGGGTGGGTCGTTAAGCAATCTAAGTTTTGACGTGGTTGATAGGGCACGTAGTTCTATCAGCCAGTATTAGCCAGCCTATGTGCCAGCAAACCTAGATATAAACACTTAACTGCTCTCCCCGCAAGTAATTAGAGCTCCGATATAATGATTATCCTTGGCGTTTATACATCGCTATTGCTTCTGAACCTTCTGTTTGCCGCTATTGCCTTGGCACTCGGCTTTGCGGCTGGAGCATGGGTTTGTCAAAGCAGTCAGTCACCGAATCTCATTGATCCCACGCAGGGCCAAAGTGCACTTGATAAAGAAAAAGCAGCGCAAGGCCTTATCCAAAATGAACGTTT
>SPJK01001818.1_pt1 | contig 12481 bp, 13 predicted proteins | sample 3741771 | NCBI WGS metagenome assembly SPJK01 (sample SAMN10925997, study PRJNA522277) | cold seep metagenome | isolation source: Elba SIP-enriched marine methane seep metagenome, extraction at timepoint T2 | place: Italy: coast of Elba, Mediterranean Sea | reverse complement strand
TCAGCGACGGCAAAGCCCATATCGGCAAAGATCACCGCCAGCTCTTCCATCACTTGTGTGATCGGGTGCAGCGAGCCCTTCGGTTCCGGCCGCACCGGCAGGGTGACATCGACCGTCTCCGACGCCAGCGCCGCATTCAGGGCCGCGGCCTCGAGGTCCGCCTTGCGCGCCTCGATAACATCATTGAGCCGGGTCTTGAGACCATTGAGGGCCGGGCCCATCACCTGACGTTCTTCCGGGCTCATCTTGCCCAGCTCGCGCATCATCAACGACACCGAGCCCTTCTTGCCCAGCGCCGCAACGCGAACTGCGTCCAGCCCGGCCTCATCGGTCGCGCCATCGATCTGGCTGCGGACCTCGGCTTCAAGCGTGTCGAGATTGGAAGTGTCAGTCATGTCATGTCGTCCCATACGGTCGGGAAGGATTTAGCGGCTGGGGTTTTGTGTGTCGACTGCCGGGCGCGGCTGAGAGGGAGGGGCTATCGCGGGTCGACAATCGCCGCTCGGCGTTCCGCGCCCATGTTTGGGCAATAGTGTTCGAGATCTGCCTCGGTCGCGGTCCGGTTCGCCAAGACAACCCGCGATTCAGGAGCGTTTGCACCGCCTTGATCCCCCTCAGGCAGTATTTCCGCGACGAACAGGAACAGCTTGTCAGGATTTGAAGGTTCGAGCCGCCCGACATAGGAACCGCAGAAGTAGCGTCCGTCCGCAAACATCGCAGGTATCAGGATATGCAGCGCCGGATCGCTTTCGATGTCGCGAGGCGCCATGGCCTCGACAAAGCCTTCTTCGACCTGCGTCCAAGCGGCCTCATCGATCGGGTGCAGCGGCCAGTCTCCGACATATTGGCCTGGTGGGAGCTCAGGCGTCTCAATCGCGGCAGCGGCCAGGACAGAAGAAAGGACGAAAAACAACATCGGGACCTCCAAGTCAGGCCTCCGCGTTTATCGTCGTTCGCGAGACATGGCCAGAATGGCTATTCCGAATGGGCCGAGCCCGCCCATCAAGGGAAGGTCGCTGAACCCCGTTTGGCCACCGCGAAACAAAAAAGGCCCGCCAACGTCACGCTGGCGGGCCTCTTCAAAACTCGAACTGCCAGGCGTTTAGCCCAGAGCGGCGCGTGCCTGGTCGACCAGGGCCTTGAAGGCATCCGGCTCGTGCATGGCGATGTCGGCGAGGACCTTGCGGTCGACTTCGATGCCGGCCTTGGTGAGGCCGTTCATGAAGACCGAATAGCTCATCTCGTGCTGGCGGGCGCCGGCATTGATGCGCTGGATCCACAGGGCGCGGAAATTGCGCTTCTTGGCGCGACGGTCGCGATAGGCGTACTGGCCGGCCTTTTCCACGGCCTGGACGGCAACGCGGAAGGTATTCTTGCGGCGGCCGTAATAGCCCTTGGCTTTCTTGATGACTGACTTGTGGCGTTTAGCGGTCGCCGGTCCGGATGTAACTCGAGACATGTCTAAGTGCTCCTACTCGGTGCCAGCGGCCTTAAAGGCCGTTCGGGAGGTATTTTTTCACGATCTTGGCGTCCTGGGGTGACAGGGTCACCTGGCCGCGTTTGTTGCGGATCTGCTTGGGAGTCCGCTTGATCATGCCATGGCGCTTGCCGGCTTGACCGGCCTTCACCTTACCCGAGGCAGTGAGCTTGAAGCGCTTTTTGGCGCCGCTCTTCGTCTTCATCTTCGACATTTTCATCTCCTTTGCAGGACGCGGCGAGCGCATCCGGTGGATGGTTCAGCCAGCGGGCATGTCGATTTGGCCCGATTGGCTGGTGTTGGAAGCGGGGGTTTATACCCGCAATGCCCCTGATTGCAAGCGGTCATGCGAGTCGCAGGCGCACGTAAACTCAGTGCGAATGATCGTCACACAGGCCGCAATCGCGCTCATGCACATGCCCGGCTCGGGCGCGCGTCCGCCAATTGGCGAAATGAGCCCCGGCGAGCACGATCACGCCGGTCAGCGTCAGCACGGTCTCGATCGTCGTCGAGAATACATGCGAAGCCCCCAGCGCCATGATCGACAGTCCGACCAGGCCAATCACGAAGATCGGCCATCCGGCGCGGGTCGTCCGCACGCTCCAGCCCAGGCCGACCAGCGAGACAGGCGCCGCGATGGCGAGCAGCAGGAGATGCCAGTCATGGCTCAGGCCCAACAATTCACCGGCCTCGGGCGCCAGCATCGGCGTCGCCGCCGCGGCAGCCGGCAGGAACAGGCAGTGGGCGATGCACAAGGCGGACAGGCCGACGCCGGTGGCGTCGAGCTTGCCCTGGTTGTCGGCGATGTGACGGTGAAGAGGCATGGGGCATCCGGCTGCGTTGCCTGGATGATATAGTATAACATTTCCGCCTTGCAAAGGACCGAACTGCGCGACCGGGTCATTTATTTTCCGACAGGCAAACACAAGAAAGGGCGACCCGACCGGGCCACCCTCTCCTGATCCCCGCGCGCTGCGCGGCTGGTTTTCGGCCTATTCGTGGAAGCCGAGCTCGGAAATTGCCAGAACGGCCTCGGACGGCGAACCGCTCGAATAGGTGCCGACCCAGATATCATAGACACCGGCCTGCGGATCGGCGAAATGGACACCCGGATTCAGGTTCCCGGCGCCGTCATCATTGCAATACCACTCACCGTCCGGACCATTGATCACCAGTGTCGTGTCGCGATCGGACACGGCCGAGATGTAAAGATCCAGACCGCCAGGCTCAAAGCTGAGCTCGACATCCGGTGCCAGGGTGACGAAACCGCGGCAGTGCTGGCCAGACGCCGATTCAGCCTCGACATCGCCGCCGGCCATCAGCTCGACGAGATAGGGGTCAGGGACAAAACCACCGGTCAGCTCAACATTGCCGTAATTGGCCGGCAGCGAGTAATCGAGCGGGGTTTCCGGCAGGAAGCCGCCACCAAAGCCCAGTTCTGACACGTGCAGCGTCGCGGGACCGCCATCATACTCGCTATAAGTGCCGACCCAGACATCATAGCGGCCGGACATCGGATCATTGAACACGATACCCGGATCGAGCTCGCCGGCGCTGTCATCATCACAGTGCCAGCTGCCGTCCGGCGCATTGACGACCATGGTCGCGTCGCCGTCATAGCTGGCCGACAGGTAGAGGTCGAATTCACCGGCCTCATAGTCGAGATCGAAATCGGGCGCGCTGTCAGTCCAGCCGCGACAATTCTCTGCGACCGCCTCATAAATATCGGTCCCGCCGCCGGCGATGACATCGACATTGTAAGGATCAGGGATAAAACCGGCCTGCAGCGAAGCGGATCCGGACTGCGACGGCAGCGAGTAGTCCAGCACTGCCGGCTCATCGATATTGCCGAGGAAACCAAGCTCGGAGACATAAAGCGTCGCCGGAATGTGAGCTTCACTGGAATAGCGCGCGGCCCAGACGGCATAGCGCCCCGGCAGCGGATCGCTAATCTGCACACCCGGATTCAGGTTCTCGGCGCTGTCATCATCGCAATGCCAGTCGCCATCCGGCGATTGCACGGCAATCGTGGTGTCCTGTTCGGCCTGCATGGAGAAATAAAGGTCAAAGGTATCGCTTCCCGCATAATCGACCCAAACGTCCGGCGCGCGGTCCGCCTGACCCCAGCACATGCCGTCGGCGAAACGATCCAGCTGCAGTTCACCACCCGCCTGGACGGCCATTGTCCGCGGATCATCGGCAAAGCCTTCGCGAAGGCTCATCGTGCCGGATTGCGGCGGCAGGTTGGCCGAGGGGGCCTGAGAATAGGGATTGTCATCCTCGAAGCCGAGTTCGGAAATGTGCAGCATGGCCGGCTCGTAACCGCTACCTGAGCCAAAGGTCCCGACCCAGATATTGTAGAGACCGCTCTGCGGCTCCTCGAACATCATGCCGGCATTGAGACCGCTTCCGGCGCCGTCATCATCGCAGTGCCAGGCACCATCCGGCGTGTTGACCAGCAACACCGTGTCGACATCAGAGGCGGCCGACAGGTAAAGGCTGAAATCACCGGCCGAATAATTGAGATTGTAGGAAGGCTGGTAGCTGACAAAACCCGGGCACCATTCCGAGACATCACTGGCCGGCATGGCGCCGCCCGCGCGCAGACCGATCGACACCGGGTCCGGGATGAAGCCGGCTTCCAGCTGGCCGGCCCCATAGGCGGGCGAGGCCGAGATATCCTGCACCGCCTGCGCGGGTGCGACGAAAAGAAGGGCCGCCACTGCGGCACCGGTCATCAATTGCAACTTCATCATGTTTCTCCCCCAGGATTGAAGTGTCACTCGCTGTAAAGTTCGGAAATCGACAGGCGGACCGTTGCCGGGCCGGGCCCGAGATAGCGGCCGACCCAGATCTCGTAATTACCCGATACCGGCTCGCCAAAGCGGATCGACGGATTGAGGCCGCTGCCGCTGTCGTCATCGCAATACCATTGACCGTCCGGCGCATTGACGACCAGCGTCATGTCCTCGTCGGAATCCGCCGACAGGATAAGCGGGAATGGCCCGGCATTATAATAGACGGAGACATCCGGCTCTTCGCCGCTGATGAAACCGTGGCAGGTCTCCGATACCTCAATGGCGGCATCGATGCGGCCGTCGAGCTGGAGATCGATGGTCTTGGGGTCCGGCGTGAAACCGGCCGACAGGTAGAGACTGTCGCCCGACCCATCACCCTCACCCCACGCCTCGCCCGACCCGGCCGTCACGGCCAGTACGGTCACTGCAATCAGGGCGGAATGCCAAAGACCCATCAATATGGCTCCTGCTCGGGCGGTATCGCGAAACACCATTGCTTCGCCTGTCAGTTGAACATGCTTTGTTTCGGATATCATCAGAAATCCTGGCCGCTGAATATCGTCTGAATGGGTGAGCCGCGCTTTCGGCATACACGCGGCAGCAATAAGGCGTCGCGCATCACCATTTTCCCAGCCTGTTGAATTTCCGCAGGAAAGCGCGTTAATCGGCACTCCTGCCGCGCCTGCGGCGCGCTCAGGATATTCTCGTGCTCACGCCTTCCCTGTCGATTTTCGCCAATCAGCCCTACCGGCATTACTGGATCATGCGGCAATTATTGTCGGCAGCCCGGCAGATGCAGGCGGTCGCGATCGGCTGGCAGGTCTATGACGTAGCGCGCCAGACCCGCTCGGTTGAGGAATCGGCCTTGATGCTAGGGTTTGTCGGCCTGGCCATGTTTGCGCCGGTGTTCTTCCTGTCCCTGCTGGGCGGACAGGCCGCCGACCGGCTCGACCGCAAGCTGATCCTGATCGTCACCAACCTGATCCGGGTCGCCTGCGCCATCGCCCTCGCCATCAGCCCCTTCCAATCCGGACCGGTGACGCTGGTCATCGTCTTTTCGGCTGCCACCTTTCTCGGCGTGACCCATGCCTTCTCTCCCGCCGCTTCCAGCGCCCTGATGGCGCGGATTGTGCCACGCGATGACATGCGCCAGGCCATTGCCTGGAATTCGCTGGGCTTCCAGGTCGCAGCAATCGGGGGCCCGGCGGTGGGTGGCCTGCTCTATATTATCGGACCGAGCACGGTCTATCTGGTCAGCGCCGTCATGCTGGTTGTCGCGACCGTGGTGATCGCGACAGCGAGAACGCCGAAGCACGAAAAGCTGGAAGGTCATCGCGGCTTGTCGATGGTGATCGAGGGCCTGCGCTATGTGCGCGACAACAAGGTCGTGCTGGGCGCAATCTCGCTTGATCTGGTGGTGGTCCTGTTCGGCGGCGTGACAGCGCTTCTGCCCGTTTTCGCGCGCGACGTTTTACACACCGACACGGTAGGTCTGGGCTTGTTGCGGACCGCGCCGGCCATCGGTGCCGGACTGATTGCCTTCCTGCTGGCCGTGCGACCGCTGACCCGCAGGATTGGCATCTGGATGCTGGGGGCTATCGGCGTCTACGGTGTCGCCATGATCGGCTTTGCCCTGTCGGAGGTATTGATCCTGTCGATGATCGCCCTCGCCGTGACCGGGGCCGCCGACATGATCTCGGTCTTCATCCGCCAGTCCATCATCCAGCTGGCAACGCCGATTGGCATGCGCGGCCGGGTTTCGGCGGTGGAGTTCATCTTCATCTCGGCTTCGAACGAGCTGGGCGAGTTCGAGTCCGGTGTTGCCGCCCGCTTCATGGGCCCCATTGGCGCGGTCCTGCTCGGCGGTGGCATGGCGCTGGTCACCGCCGCCGCCTGGTTCCGGCTCTTCCCGCAACTGGCGAAGACCGACGCGCTGGACCAGATCGACGAAGAGCCGGCAAAACCGTCTGCCTGACCCTCCGGCAGACAAACAAAAACGGCGCCCCGGGAGGCGCCGTTTTCGTATCAGACATGTGAAACCCGCTTAACGCGGTGCCATCACCATGACCATCAGGCGACCTTCGAGCTTGGGCTCGAACTCGACCTTGGCCACTTCGTCGAAGTCTTCCTTGACGCGATTCATGATGTCCATGCCGCGGTTCTGGTGAGCCATTTCACGGCCCCGGAAACGCAGGGTCACCTTGACCTTGTCACCGGCCTCGAAGAAGCGATGCATGGCCTTGGTTTTCACCTGGTAGTCATGGATATCGATGTTCGGACGCATCTTGATCTCTTTGATCTCGACGGTCTTCTGCTTCTTCTTGGCCTCGGCCTTTTTCTTCTGATCCTGGTATTTCAGCTTGCCATAATCGACGATCTTGCAAACTGGCGGATCGGCATTCGGCGACACTTCAACGAGGTCGAGCCCAGCCTGTTCGGCAGCCTCAAGGGCCGCTTCCGTCGGCATAATGCCTTGCTTCTCACCAGTTTCGTCGATCAGGAGCACCCGCGGTACGCGGATATCCCGGTTAATGCGCGGGCCCTCTTTTTTGGGCGGTTGCGCAGCGTGCGGTCTACGGGCTATGGCATCTTCTCCCTGGTTGCCCCAAAGCTGAACCTTACTAATCCTCCCGGGAGGGCGCTGGATCAAGCCCTAAACAGGCAAATAGCGCCTCAGGTCCGCCGGGAGGCGGGCACTATGGTGAAATGATCACAATTGGCAAGCGTGGATAGCGGTTCACGCGGCGGCCGGAGCCCGATCGAAACCACCCGCGAAACGCATCGCGGCGATCGCCTCTTCCGGTGTGACCTGGGCCAGCGTGACCGCATGCATCAGGATCACCGGTGCCGACCCGCGCGGTGCGATCGGTGCCGGGTCATCAGTATTGCCATACAGCGCCAGAGCCGGAGCCCCGGCGGCCGTCAGCAAATGGATCAGCGGTGTGTCTTCGGAAAAGACGAAATTCGTCCGCCGGGCCAGCCCGGCCAGCTGCGGAAGCTTGGCCTTGCCGGTCAGGTCCCGCGCGCCAGGGGCGACTTGCGAGACATGGCGCCCCACATCGCGGGTGTCCGGTCCACCGATCAGGGCCGGCGTTATGCCGGATTGAAGGAGTTCGTGCGCCAGCGCCGCCCACTTCTCTTTCGGCCATCTCAGGGCCGGTTTGACGCTCTCGCCGGCAGGCGCGAGCAAGGCGAACGGCCCATTGAGCCCGAAATATTCCGGGTCGAGCATGCGCGACTGCTTGGCCAGGAAATCGACCCAGCTGGCATCCGGCGACGGCGCGCCGCCCAGCGGGTAGAAGGTCGGGCCCTGCCCCAGGGCATCATTGAGAGCCCCCGCCATGGCATCGACCGGGTGGCCGGCCCCTTCGGCGCGGGCAGCGATGTCGAACCATTTGCATTTCGAAAAGCGGAAATTGCCCTTGATCTTGCGCGAGTCGGCGCTGCCGACGAGATCGAACACCCGCACCGGCTTGGCCAGCTTGATCCGCTTGTCACGCAGCCCGACCATCGGACGCGTATCCGGGCAGGCATCGGTCTCGATCGCGTTGAACCACGGGCAATGCTTGAGAAAGCTCTCATAGTCCGGCGTGGTCAGCAGGATGATGCGGTCGCGGCGGAAAGTGTCGCGAATGGTCTTCGCGGCCGCGAGCATGCGCACCGTCGAGGTGAGGTCACCCCAGTGAAGGATATAGGTTATGTCGCGCTGCGGCTCGGTCATGACGCTGAGTTTAGGACCTCACGATAGACCCGCAAAGTCGAAGCTTGCAGGGAGACGGTAGAAAAATGCGTCGCGACGTGGTCGCGGGCGGCTGCGACCATGCTGTCATGCATATTCCGGTCCATCGTCAATGCGGTCCTGATCGCGGAGGCCAAAGCCACCGGATCGCCGGGGGTGACCCGCCAGCCGGTTTCACCCTCGCGAACCACTTCGCGGGCCCCGCCGTGATCAGCCGCAATGACCAACCGACCCATCGCGCCAGCTTCGGCCGCCGTCCGGCCAAAGGCCTCGGGTTCCACCGACGGTGTCAGCACCAGATCACACAAGGCCAGTGCCGCCGGCATGTCGCTGCAATGCCCGACCCGGTGGACCCGGTCCGCCACGCCCAGCGACGACGCCAGCTCATCAAGCTCGCTGACATAGGCATCTCGGCCCTGCGCGTCACCGACCAGCAACAGGTGAGGCGGAGGCGTCCCGGTATCACCAAGCGCGGCAAGCGCGCGGATGGCCTCACGCTGTCCTTTCCAGCCGGTCAGCCGGCCCGGAAGCAACAAAAGCGGAGCCTGGCCGACCTGTCCGGCAACGCCCCATTGCCCGGCCAGTGCCTGGACACGGTCGACATCGACAATGGCTGGATCAAAGCGGGCCAGGTCGACGCCGCGCGGGATGACAACCAGCCGGGCCTCATCAATCATGTGTTCGCGCCGGACATGGTCGGCAATGAAGCCGGAATTCGCGATCACCCGCTCTCCCTGAGCCATCACCGAGTTATAGCGTCGTTTGAGGCCCGATTTCGCGTTGTAGGTGCCATGATAAGTGGTGACGAAACGGGCCTGGGTGCGGTCACAAGCCCATTTCGCGCTCCACGCCGGCGCGCGCGAGCGGGCATGTACGATCTGCACACCCTCGCGCCTGATCAGGCGCACCAGAGCCTGGGTGTTGGACCACAGCGTGAGCGGGTTCTTGCTGGCGACCGGCAGGCGGATCAGTTCGCCGCCCAGTTCCGCCAACTCGCCCTCAAGCCGCCCACCCTGGCTGGCGACCAGCGCCCGTCCACCGGCCGCGACAATCGCTTCGGCGACTTCCAGCGTTGTCCGCTCGGCACCGCCTGCCTCGAGTTCGGGAATCACCTGAAGAACGATCATGGCAGGTCGGGGTCGCTCGCACACATAACAGGCCGAGCGCCTGCAGGCGGAACTTCTTCCATAGCTCGCCCCGGAAAACAAACCGGCTTGCAAGGTGAGACGCGGACTATCCCCAGGGGGCTGTCCTGCCGTATCTGGGAGGGGCAGTGCCTGTTTCGGGGGAAGGGCGTTGCCGGCATTTCATGCCGCTCGACCAATTTCATGCCGCCCGCACGTGGCGCGGCCCGACCCGACGGAGTTGACTGATGCGTATCGCTTTGCCTGCCTGCGCCCTTGCGCTGGCACTAGCCCCCCTCGCCCAAGCCCAGACCAGCGCCGCCTATCAGGAGCGAATCCGCTTCGACACCTGCCTGGGCCAAATCCAGCTCGACGCTTCGGAAGCGCTCGAGCGGGCGCAGACCTGGCGCCTTGAAGGCGGTGGCTGGCCGGCCGAAGTCTGCGAAGCCCGGGCGCTGATCGAACTGGGCGAACCCGAAGTCGGGGCAGACATTCTGGTCAGCCTGGCCGAACGGCAACCGGTCGGCATGATTGATGAGGAACAGTCCGAGCTTTTTATCCTGGCCGGGGATACCCGTTTCGCACTGGGCCTGGTCGACGAGGCCGCAGCGGCCTACGACTCCGCCCTGGCCCTGATGCCGGACTCGATCCCGGCGCGCCTCGCCCGCGCCCGCCTGCTTGCCGATGCCGGTCAGTGGGAGACCCTGGAAGCCGATGCCGAGGCCCTGATCACCCACGCACCTTACCTGGCCGCCGGTTGGCGCTATCGCGGACAATCCCGTCTGGGTCGCGGTGAGCTCGATCTGGCCTGGCAGGACATGGAGCGGGCCCGCCAACAGGAGCCTGATGACATTCCGTCACTCTTGCTGCGCGGTGCCATTCTGGAAGCGCGACGCCTGACGGCCGATTGATCAGCCTGCCTGGCGCCGGGACGCTTCGTCATCGCGCTCATCGGCGCCATCGAGCCAAACCTTGTTGCGGCCCGTTTCCTTGGCCCGGTAAAGCGCGACATCGGCAGTCTGTAGCAGGGTATCCGGCGCCGAAATGAGGTCGCCATCGGTGAGACTGGCGACACCCAGACTGGCCGTGACCGGTACCGGGACGCCCTCATCGGTCGAGATCGTCATCGCCTCGACTGCCGCGCGGATGCGCTCACCGGCGATACCGGCCGAGAACAGTCCGGCTCCCGGCAGGATGACGCAGAATTCCTCGCCGCCGAGGCGACCCAGCATGTCATTGTCCCGCAGGCAAGCCTGGATGGATTTCACCGCCTCGATCAACACGGTGTCCCCGGTCGCGTGACCATGGGTGTCGTTGACCGATTTGAAGTGGTCCAGATCGATCATGACTACAGACAGGGGTATGTCGTCGCGGGTCGCGCGCTGCGACTGAATTTCCAGGTACTGCATGAAAGCGCGCCGATTGGCGGCGCCGGTCAATGCGTCGGTCTCGGCCAGGCGCTTGAACTGTTTCTGCATCCGCACGAGGCGGCTGGCAGCGCGCAGGCGGGCCCGCAATTCCGTCATGTTGACCGGCTTGCGGATGAAATCATCGGCGCCGGCATCGAGGGACTCCTCGAGGCGGCGATCTTCACCGGATGCCGTGATCACGATCGTGTAAACGGACTCGGTCTCGCTATTGGCCTTCAGTGACCAGCAGGCTTCCAGCCCCGATACGGCGCCGACCTCGATCCCGGTCAGGAAAATGTCGACCGTTCCCATCTGCAGCAGTGTCAGGGCATCTTCAGCTTTGTTGGCTGTCTGGACACTGTAGCCGGCCTGACGCACGGCCTCGGACAGGATCCGCAATTGGACCGAACTGCTTTCACAGATCAGCACCGAGATCGCCTCGGACGTCATGTCAGTCTGAAAATCCGCCGAATTCATGGTGCAATGCCCATTGTGATCGATGTCATGACTGATGCCCCCCCCGAAGCTCTGTCTGGTCAGTTTTCGATCCTCAATGTGCGTCACAAAAAGATAACATCCCCTCAATTTCGAGGCGTGGCGCTACGAAATTTTTTGCGACAGCGCCTGCCATTCAGTCACGACGTCCAGGTCTGGCTCGGCGGCGGCTTTCATTTCGTGAATTTCCGAAACGCGCAGTGGTGACAACTGCCCCAGTGCCCAGACCGCCATGCCGCGCACCAGCGCAGAGCCATCGTCGAGTGCGGCCTCGACGACTGAAACCAACTCGTGGTCGCCGGAATTGCCAATGGCGATCATCACATTGCGAACAAAGCGGTCGCGCCCGATCCGTTTGACCGGCGAGGCCGTGAAGACCTGCCGGAAGGCCGCATCATCGAGCGCCGCCAGCTCGGCCAGGAGCGGCCCCTTGAGCTCCGGCCTCGGATGGAAGGCCATTGCGGTGCTGGTCTGCGCGAACTTGTTCCAGGGACACACGGCCAGACAGTCATCACAGCCATAAATGCGATTGCCCATGGGCTGGCGATACTCGACCGGGATGACGCCCTTGTGCTCGATCGTCAGATAGGAAATGCAGCGCCGCGCATCGAGCCGGTAGGGCTGCGGGAAGGCGTTGGTCGGGCAGATATCGAGACAGGCCCGGCAGGAACCGCAGGTATCGCGTTCGGCCTCATCCGGCTCCAGCTCGGCCTCGGTCAGCATCACGCCGAGAAACAGCCAGGAGCCGAATTCCCGTGACACCAGATTGGTGTGTTTTCCCTGCCAGCCGATACCCGCTTTTTCCGCCAGCGGTTTTTCCATCAACGGCGCCGTATCGACGAAGACCTTGACCTGCTTGCCGGTTTTGCCGGCAAAGGCGCGCGCCAGATGTTTCAGCCGCTTCTTGAGCAGGTCGTGATAATCCCCGTTCTGCGCATAGACGCTGACCACGCCCTCCGAGCGCCGTTCCAGCAGCGGCAGCGGATCCTGCTCCGGCCCGTAATTCAGCCCGACCACGACGGCAGATTTCGCCTCCGGCCACATGGCGGTGGGATGCTGGCGCCGTTCCAGCGTCTCCTCCATCCAGGCCATCGAGCCGTGATGCCCGTCGGCGACATATTCGGCAAGACGGTCGCCGGCCGCCCAAGCCTCGTCGGCGCGGCATATGCGGGCCGTGGAAAAGCCGAGCTCGAGGGCGAGGGACAGGGTGGCGTCTGCATCCATGCCGACAACCCCTAAAAATCCAGATCCGCATAATGCGCCGCGGCCGGAACCCCCGGCAGCTTGTCGGCCAGCAGACCCCGGAAGGCCGGGCGGCACTTCACGCGGGAATACCATTGCTTGACGGGCTCGAACTCGTCCCAGGGAACGTCGCCGAGATAGTCAGCGCAGGACAGGTGCGCGGCGGCGGCGATATCGGCGAGGGTGTATCTCGGACC
>SPJK01044821.1_pt1 | contig 12484 bp, 7 predicted proteins | sample 3741771 | NCBI WGS metagenome assembly SPJK01 (sample SAMN10925997, study PRJNA522277) | cold seep metagenome | isolation source: Elba SIP-enriched marine methane seep metagenome, extraction at timepoint T2 | place: Italy: coast of Elba, Mediterranean Sea | reverse complement strand
TAGTGTCTTTAGTAGCAACGCAAACAAAAGACCTGAATGCGCTGAAATCAACAATTAATCAGCTGGTAGAAACAAAACAACTGTCATCTACGCCTGTTAAATACCCAAAAGAAATTGAATCTGCAATTAATCAATTAACACCTTTAATTGAGCAGCAATCAAATGATAAATCTATCAACCCACAATGGATGGTGGTCAAACTGCTGGAAAAAGATGGCTTTGCCATGAGCCTGGCAAATGAAGCCCTGCAAACTACAGCCCATGACTGTTATCAGGCTATCGAAGCTAAAACCGGGGAAGAAGCCGATATTTTAATCGTCGACAGTCGCTATAGTTTTATTAATACACTGACTCGCGATACCTTGACACAGCAATCCGAAGTGGGGAAACAGTTGTCGGATAATATAGACAAGGTTATTTTGAATCGCTTTTTAAGTATTCCTATCTTCTTCGGTGTCATGTATTTGATGTTCACCTTTACCATCAAATTAGGCCGGGCATTTAAACCTTTCGTTAAAGACTTTGCACAGGCCATTTTTGTCGATGGCTCAGACTATCTGTTAAGCCTAATGGACAGTCCGCAGTGGCTGATTACCCTCCTTTCAGGTGGAGTCGGCAATGGCATCCGTGAAGTGCTGGCCTTTGTTCCTATCCTGGGTTTTTTATATCTATTTATTTCAATTTTAGAAGAATCAGGCTATATGGCTCGTGCAACTTTTGCCATGGATCGCTTTATGCGAGTTTTGGGTTTACCTGGAAAAGCCTTTGTGCCCTTAATCCTTGGCTTTGGTTGTAATGTACCTGCGATGATGGCAACACGCACCTTGGAAAGACCGCGTGACCGTCTATTAAATATTCTGCTAAATCCGTTTATGGCCTGTGGCGCTCGATTAGCCGTTTTTACCTTATTTGCCGCCGCTTTCTTTCCAGAACATGGCGGATTGGTTGTTTTTAGCCTTTATATGATTGGAGTAGGTGCTGCATTTTTAACTGCAATGCTTTTAAAGCACACCTTTCTTAAAGAAGAGTTCTCGCTCGTCGTCATGGAAATCCCCAGCTACCATGTTCGAAAACTGACAAATGTATGGCTCAATACCTGGACCCGGGTTAAATCTTTTATTGTCAGGGTAGGAAAAATCATTATTACCATGGTTTTGATTCTGCATATACTCAGCAGCCTGGGGACAGATGGCTCGTTTAGAGAACACAATATTGAAAACTCTGTACTAAGCGCAGCCGGACGCACGGTGACACCTTTATTAAAACCGATGGGAATAGACCAGGAAAACTGGCCTGCAACCGTGGCAGTTTTTACGGGTGTTCTACACAAAGTAGTGGTTATCAGCACCTTAAAAACCATCTATGCAGAAACAAATCATACAGGACTACAAACAGAAAAAAGCTTCGAATTTTGGAAAGCAATCAAACAGTCCTTTATGACCATCCCGATGGGGATTAACAAGATGCTGGGCATCAATGGTTCAGCAAAACAGGATCAATCCAAAAGTCCTTTCTTTACCGCCTTGCATAATAATTTTCATGGGCAAATAGGTGCTTATGCCTATCTATTATTTGTGTTGCTATATTTTCCTTGCATTGCCACTACCTCTACAGCCTATAAAGAATCCAGTTTTGGCTGGACTACCTTTATGTCAATCTGGGCAACAGGCATCGCTTACTTGACTGCAACGCTGTTCTATCAAGTAGCGACTTTTAGCCAGCATCCAGGCACAACGATAAGCTGGGTAATGGCTACTGCGGTTATCTTTTTATCAGTTATATTGGGATTTCGTTATTGGGGTAATCGTGATCGAAATAGCACACTAGAAAAACGGTCAATGAATCAATAAGTCTCAGCAAAAAACGAGAGGCGAACCTATGCAGAAATCAGACTATAAATTATATTTCGACAAAATGGATGCTGAGCTTCTAAAAATCAGCCCACATAAAGACATCATGCTGTTGCGTGTTATTGCCTCGATCATTCCGGTCGTCTGCTTTGCTTTGGATGCACTTTATGTCGTGCCTGTTCTGTATTGGCTTGGAATGCCTTTTTATCTAGTTTGTCTGGGGATATACCTGGAAGGTTTTTTAAAGGCTTTGCTGTTAATGAAAAAAGTCTCTGCTGAACTGTTAATTGTACTGGTAATGACCGTAACATTGATAGACGGTGAACCATTAAGTGGAGCGATGGTGGCATGGTTTATCGGGCTGGGCTTGTATATTTCATTCAGGATTATCAGAAAAAACCGGGAAAAAATAGAAAGCCTGATTCAGGAAGGTAAAAAAACAGCCCAAGTACTAGCGGGTGACAAGATCAAGGAAATACCGATTTGCGAAATACAAAAAAATGATCTTATTATTGTGCCCAAAGGGGCGATGATCGCCATCGATGGCAAAATATCAGAAGGCGCATCATCTATTGATGAGTCATTCGTTACTGGCGAACCTTTTCCAGTCTATAAAGAAACGGGGAGTTTTGTGACATCCGGAACCTTAAACCTGACGGCGCCGCTACAAGTCACTGCTGAAAAAAACGGGGATGACTCATTTATGGCCGTCATCGCACAGGAAATTGAAGCCAGCTTATCAAAAAAATCTGACCTGCAAAGGCGTGCTGATACCACGGTACAAATTCTGCTGTTATCAGTCACTGCCTATGCCTTCCTGCTATTATTTGTAACAGGTAGCCTGCATTTAATGGCAACCGCATTAGCCGTTATGTGCCCATGCGCTTGGGCGTTAGCTACACCCACTGCGTTTGCTGCCAATATCGGTCGGCTGGCGGGTGATAATATTTTAGCCCGTGGTGGAGAGCCGCTAGAAAATGTGCAGGATATTAAAACCTTAATTCTGGATAAAACGGGAACAGTTACGCTGGCAGAACCTGAAGTCAGTCAGGTAATTGAGATTAATATGCCTCAGCAGGAACTGCTTGAGCTGACTGCATCTGTAGAATCCCGTTTTGATCACCCTATTTCACGTTCAATTATTAATTATGCTAAAACACAGGGTGTCATTCATTTTCGCCCTGTTGAACAGGCAGAAGATCTTCCCGGACGTGGTATCAAAGCAATCATCGAAAATAAGCATCTTCTGATCGGTAGTGCCGAAACGTTGCTTAATCAGGAAATCGAATTGCCTGATGTTGATTATACGGGTCGGGCAATCTGGGTTGCAGTTGATGGTGATGTTAAAGGAATTATTGTTATCCGTGACATCATGCTGGCTGAAATGAAAAATTTAACAGATACCATTCATTCCTTTGGCATAGAAAAAGTGATACTTGCCACAGGTGATAATGAAGAGCAGGAAGTTAAACGTGTTGCTGAATATATTAATGCCGACGAATATTATTTTAATAACACACCGAAAGACAAAACAGCACTGGTTAAACAATATCAGGCCTCTGGAAAAGTCGCCATGGTAGGCGATGGTGTCAATGATGCACCCGCGCTGGCAGCAGCCAATGTAGGTATTGCTATTGGCGGACATAAAAATGTTAATCTTGCGATAACGTCATCAGATATTGTGATACTCGGTCATGATGCAAAAGATTTAATCAAAGTATTTCAGCTCAGTCAAAAAATGGGCGGCATTATCCAGCAAAATTATGCCTGGGCCATTGTGTTCAACATAGTTGGTTTGGCACTGGCGACATTCGGTTTTCTTAATCCTATTTTTGCCGCTTTTCTTCACCACATTAGTTCAGTTTTCGTAGTCACCAATGCAGGTCGCTTGTACTTTACTAATATTGAAAATTCATTTGCCCAGCCGTTATTCAAGAAGATGGATACTTGGTTTTTGGCAAAATGAATATAACCAATTAATCAAGTCTATCTGAGTTTAAGCAATAAGATATCAGGTGTTATATTCAGCCTATAGGATTAAGAACCATAAAAATATTTTTCAATAATAGTTGTCTGTATTCAGAATGCAGTCATGATTTAGCAATTTTGATAATTGTTGTGCTGAGATGTATATAGGGATCGGTAAGTGTGTTTTCAAAGAAAAAAAATAATAGCTTACTATCACCTCATTGCCCAATCCAGCTTCGGTTTTGACTGCTGGAATTAAAATTGAATTGTTTTAATCTGGGAGTCGCTATGTTGCTGAGGGTTGTGGGTAATCAGGAAGAACTAAAGGAATGTTGTCTGCCGCAGCATCATAGCCGTCAGGAAGCTATAGCGTGCCGTGGACGGCTACACCATCAATAGAAGAGAAGAGGGCCATTGAACTGTTAAAGCCTGGACTTCTGCTTTAAGCTGATGGCTGAAAGAATAAGGAACGTAAATGTGCTGAGTAAGTCAGGTCATGACATCAATGCTGCGTTTAGCCGGTACTCTACAGCCAGCAATTTAATTTGATGCATGTTGTCAGGGCTGTTTTGCGTTAATGCCAGAATTTGACTGGCCAGTTTGCCGGCTTTATTTTTTCCGGTAAATTGCTGTAATGCTGCCGCAGTAGATTTGGTCAGTGTTTGTTTGATTGTCGCCTGGGTTTCCAGCAGGACATTCAGCATTTTGGCAATATTATGTAGTTTCGGGTCAACCTGAGTGATCCAGTGTTGCAGTAGTTGATTAATCACCCAGGCATGCAAAAGGGAAATACGGGAAATTTGCAATAGGTTATCTTCCAGCCTGTTTAACTTAAGCCAGCCATCTTCTGATAATTTACAGAAGGTTTGTTTTAACAAGGGCAAATCAATTGAGCCTTGCTCTATGCCATCAATCAGCGCATCCAGCGCCAGTCCCCTGACATCGGCATCCTTGCTGGCCAGTCCAACACAAACCAGTAAATGCCCGGCTTCTCGCCAGGGTCGTCTGGGCTGGAACAAGGCGTGTAAATAGCCGTGTCCGGGTTCTTCGCTGCTCGCGTTCATATCAATGCGGCCATCCAGTTGTTTGCAGCCTAAAATGTATGCGCCATTGGGGTAAAGCGGCCACTGATAGGCCAGCCACGCGGCTGACCAGCTGGTGTTGATATCGCTGGACCAGAAATAGGTAATCTTGTTGGTTTAGTTGAGCGCAGCACAGGGCAGGCGCTTCCAATCGGTGCTGAAGGCTTGTGAAAGCTTCTCGCCGACATGGTGGATAAAAGCCTTGTTTGTACCTAAATGGTCAGGTTGATCCCGAGTGGAAATATCAATCTCCAGTTGTGGTGTTTTCCAGTGTTCAACATGCTTGTTTTTGCCTTTACCGTATGCCCTCGTGTGTTCTTTCTGATAGGCGCGCCACTGGCACTTGCCCGGTTGACTGCTATCTGGCCACGGATCATTTAGTTTTAATGGTTTGAAGACAGCATGCCAGTCGGCATAAGGATCCCGGCAGCGGGCGGCGGCAACCCAGAAGTCATAGTTTTTCCTGTCCCTAAAACGCGGGAGGGCATTGCCACCCAGCGCAAAATTCACAACATTTTGAATTGGACTGTTAAGTTGTTTGCTTAATTGCAAAGCCTGCGGGCGATGATCAGGGGTCAGGCGTAGCAGGGACAGTACAAAGTCAGCACGATCAAACGTCCACTGATGATCTTCGTAGGATTGCAGACGAGACAGCCACACGACAGGATCAATCCAACCACCACTGTGTGTCGGCATGGCTAATAGAGGAAGAGGTTTGCGGTCAACAACCCGAATAGTAAGTTGGTTGATTCTGGAGATGGCGGGTTTAAATGCGTTGACTGCAGAAAAAAACTGGCCGTCCGGGGAATGATAATATGTGTTTTTCAGCCAGCTGAGTAATAAGTCTGCTATTGCCAATCGCAGTCCTCCATAGCCATTGGTAATGCCTTCTTGCCGTTGCAGGTCATCGCCTTTATCCAGGCGGTGCAGTAACGGTGAGGTTTTTTCATTAAAATCATCGCCCCGGTCATTACAGAAGCGACTGAGCCCATCAAGGATACGCTCAATCTCATCGGCTGAATCAACATGCTCCACCGCGTGTGACACCGCATGAATCAATTCGTCACGGCTGGCAATGGGCGTCATGGGGGTAATAACAGGGAGCAATTGATGATCAAGGATATTGTCTGATAATGACGGGTAAACAAAGTCATCGTCCAGGAACGATTCAGACAGTCCCAGGGCTTGTCGCTGTGTTGTGGAAAGCTGTTGCAGTCGGGACTTGAGTCCTGCAACGTCAGGCGTCTGTTCGCGCTGTTCGGTAGCTGAGTCTTGGACATTGTCGGTCAAGGGCGGCAGACGGTGTTGCAAGGATGCGGGCAGATAGCCCGCCGCATCTGCCAGGGTCTGTTTGATTTCCGGGGTAAGATGCTGTGCATGATGTTCCAATAAATCCAGGGTTTGTGCCTGAACATCCGGGTTTTCATGACGCAAACCTTCCAGGCTGATATTTAGCCCTTGCTCGCTATAGTGCGGATGCGCCTTGATGATACGTTTAATAAATTTGAGTGCAGCAATGGCATTCCCTTTTACCGGCAAATAAAATATCGATGACACTTCATGGATAAATGGCGCTATCTCCAGCTTGCCAGCCTTCTCAAGTTTACCCAGTGCGGTCAGGGCAAATTTGGCAACGTGTGCGGTTTTGTGACACAGTAAATCACGGTAAAGTGCCTGGCGTGACGCCCGTTCCTCAATGGAGGGCGTCAGGCGGTCATGGAATTTATGAAAACCGGATAACTGATTTTGTTTGATATCAAGCATCAAGCCTTCCAGTGAGGCGTCCAGCAAGCGGTTTCTGTCCAGCTTGCCTTGTTTACACAGTTTGATTAATGCCTCCGGCCAGGTTTCATAATTTTCCGGCGCGTTGTTGGTAAACCAGCTTTCGGTATTAAAGGCCTGGTTTTCCGATGTAAACAACACCAGACATCGTCAAGTAAATCAGGTTCACGGGTCAGACGTTCACTGATGGGCAGATAGCTGTATCGTTGACTGCCAAAATGAAAGGACATCAACTGCCAGGCCAGCATGCGGGCATAACCTTCGCTTTGTGGTTTTTGGCAGATGCCCTGCTTTATCCAGCTTCGCAGCATGTCAAAAGAGAGGGTAGGGAACTCTGTTTCCAAATCGTAGTTAATCCAGTCATCCAGCCATTCTGGTCGGCGATCCAGCATGATGTCTTCAAGAGCTTCACGGTATGAACCGCTTAATATCAGGTCAGTCTTTTTTAATTGTGATATCGGGCAAACGGCATACATAACCAGGGCCGCAGGACTAAAGCGAGAACTGTTCCAATCGTTTTTGTGCTTTTGCAAATACTTTTTTAGCAGTGGCGACGCTGTTTTGCTGGGTGTTCCACGATAAATTTGCGGTTTAAGTTTGCTTGCCGTGGTGGACAGTGATTTGCGCTCGGTATGAGACATTCCTTTGAATGCCTGTACAATTTCAGTCGCATTTTTTGCAGTCAGTACCCGCTTTTCGAGTTCTTCAGGTGTCATGAATGTTCAGTGGATGCGTCATGAAAAAGTTGTGCAGCCAGGATATGTTTACACGGCCCACGTTTGCCAAGATATTTACTGTACCAGGGACAGGTACAGCGGTCGCCGAGTTCGGACAGCTCTACTCGATGCTCAATATCGGTCCCCGGAATTTGATAGACAGCCGGGTTCACTCCCACTGCGGATACCCGCTTAATAATCTTGTTCTGTAATAGTTTGCGGGCGTTTTTCAAGCGTGGCTGCATGTCTTCAACGGTGCTTAAATCAAACGGCAGTTCACGATGGAAATAGTGTTGTTGTGCGGCATCAAAGCCCACCAGCCCGCGGCTACTAAGCACAGCCAATGCTGCAGAGACCTGAGAATGGTTTAAATCTAACTGATCTGAGATGTAGTCAATATTAATTTCCGACTGCCATTTTAACTGCGTCTTCACCTTGCTGATCAGGCTTTCAGAAGGCGGAGTGGCCAGATCGGATAATAGTTGACCTTCGCCGGAAAAGCCGCGATACACTTCCGGACTGATCATCAGGAAAAATGAACCACTGGCAAAACACACTTCCCAGGCGCTGATACCGTTGTCCTGATGGGCCCATACGCGCAAACTCTTGGCGCGAGGCAACAAGGCTTCGATCACTTTAACCCGATGCGTACCCCATATTTGCACCGCGCCTTTTTGCGCACGTTGACTAAGCCTGAGGCTGCGCCCGGCACTGACTACAAAACTGGGCATTTTGGGCTGGGCGGTATTGGGCAGGCTGCGAACAAAACGAAGGGCATCAGTTGCGCTGCATTCCATATTAAGATCCAGCCCGGTTTGATACGATTGCACCTCGCTAAACCCTTTAATCCAGCGCAATGGGAGTTTAACTTTTTTCTCTATAGTTTTTTCGCCCTCTCGGCTGAGCACAACCGCATCCTTGCCAACGGAAAACTGCACATCTTCATTATCCCGCAGGCGCAGTAGTGCATTTCGCATGGGCGTATTGAAATCGACATTGGTGGTGCCGCGCTGATGACATTCACCGTCAAATGCTTCGGCAGGCAGGTCAACCCGTGCATAAACACCACAACAACCGCTAAAGCCTTCCAGGCGCAACAGGTTTTCATTGCTGGTTAATACCGGATCCAGCAACACCGGGCGGGGAAGAAAAAAATGCGTTCTGACCACATCGCTTAATGTCAGCAGCATATCGCCCATGATTCTAGGCGACTTTACCTGGCCGTCAAAGAAATAAGGGCTGGCCTGCTCAGGATTGCAGGTGGCCAGCGAGAATGTGGGTTTCCCTTTAGGCTCGTTTTGCAAGCCGGAAGGAAACGCGTATTGATAGGTGAAATCGAGGGCGGCGGACATGGCGATTTGGATAATTTAAAAGGCAGATAAGATAAGGTTATAAAAAAATCATTGTTTGTCCAGCGATGAGTACTGTCCTTATCGATTAATTCAATTGATGATCTTTGAGAAATTATTGAACATCTGCCGTTTAAAAGATAGTCTAGGTGTGCCAGATTTTGGGAGTTGCCCGTGGTTGATTTTGTCCCGTTGATATTACGGTTAAAAAAATATTTGCCCGAAGAACACATTTTGCTCCGTGATGAACAGCGCGTTCCGTACGAGTGTGATGGCCTGACGTTATTTAAACAAAAGCCCGGGCTGGTGCTATTGCCAGACACGGTTGCTCAGGTACAGCAGATTTTAAAAGATGCTCACGAACTGGACATTCCGGTTATTGCGCGGGGTGCGGGGACGGGGTTGTCAGGCGGTGCGACGCCGCGTGAAGATGCGGTGTTATTGGTACTGAGCCGATTTAATCGTATTCTGGAGATTGATGAAGAAAACCTGCTGGCACGGGTGCAGCCGGGTGTGCGCAATCTGGCGGTGTCTGAGGCGGTCGCGGATTTGAATGTGTTTTATGCGCCTGATCCCTCGTCGCAGATTGCCTGTTCAGTTGGCGGTAATGTCGCAGAAAATTCCGGCGGCGTGCATTGCTTGAAGTACGGGTTGACGGTGAATAATGTGGTCGCCTTAAAGGTGGTGACTATACAGGGTGAGGTGCTGGAGATCGGCAGTGCCGCGCCGGATGCCCCAGGCTATGACTTGCTGGCGTTGATGCACGGCTCGGAAGGGCTGCTGGGCGTGGTGGTGGAAGTGCTGGTTAAACTGACACCCAAACCGCAGGCCATCCAGGTCTTGCTGGCAGCCTTTGATGATGTCGGCAAAGCCGGGCAGGCGGTCGCCAACATTATTGCCGAAGGCATTATTCCGGCCGGACTGGAAATGATGGACAAACCGGCGATTCAGGCGGCGGAAGCCTTTGCGCATGCCGGTTATCCGCTGGATGCGGAAGCCATATTGATTTGCGAACTGGACGGCAGTGATAGTGAAGTGGAGGCGGAGGCAAAGGCCGTCACTCAAGTGCTGACCGCATCCGGAGCGACCACAGTACGTACCGCAGGCAATGCAGCAGAAAGGCAATTATTCTGGGCCGGTCGCAAGTCCGCTTTTCCGGCAGTCGGGCGGTTGTCGCCAGATTATTACTGCATGGATGGCACCATTCCTCGTAAACATCTTGCTGCAGTCTTGCAGGGCATCCGCCGCTTGTCTGAGCACTACGGACTCGCCGTCGCCAATGTCTTCCATGCCGGTGACGGCAACTTGCACCCGCTGATTTTATTTGACAGCGAACAGCCGGGCGATAAACAAAAAGCGGAAGCGTTCGGCGGCAACATTCTGGAGCTGTGCGTGCAACACGGCGGTACCATCACCGGCGAGCACGGCGTAGGCATCGAGAAAATCAACCAGATGTGCATTCAATTTCAAAACTTAGAGCTGCAACAATTTCACGCCCTGAAATCAGCGTTTGACGCTAAAGGCCTGCTCAACCCTGGCAAAGCCATTCCCACCTTGCACCGCTGCGCAGAATTCGGCGCCATGCATGTGCATCATGGTGAAATGCCACACCCTGAGATTGAGCGGTTTTGATAGTTTCTGAACATGGAGCGTGTTGAAGTACAACGCGTCCGGGGTATCGAAGCCGGCAACTTAATCAGAGGTTCCTTAAATGGACGCATTCTCTAGCAACTCAACTTTAACGTCCATACAAGTTAAAATATTTCCCGCGCCAAACTGATGAAAGATGGATACATCAGCGGCATCCCGGCCATAGGCAATTGCAATGCGCCCGCCGCAAAGTGCGCTCTGGGTTGGATCAAATGTGTACCAGCGTCCTCCGACAAAAGCCTCGAACCAGGCGTGTAAATCCATCGGGTATAAGCCGTAGAGGTAGCCTACAACCAATCGTGCGGGGATGCTGATACTGCGGCAGAATGCGATGCCCAGGTGTGCCAGGTCGCGGCAGACGCCTTGTCCAAGTTCCTGAACTTAAATTGCAGAGGTCGGAAAATGACTAGACCCCGGCACGTATTGAATAAATTGCTGAATCCATTGATTGATACTGGCGACCTGATCATAGCCGAGTTGCTGACCCGTTACGATGTCCCTGGCGAGGTCACCCAGCCGGTCGGATTCGCAGTAACGGCTTGGCAGTATATAGGCAAGCACTGATTCCGGCAAATTCTGAATTTCAATAAAGAAATCGCCCGGCGCAGTGTCTATAGTGGTGGAGGTCATCACCTCTGCCGAGGTTTGAATGGAGAATTCTCCTAAGGGTGCGACTAAACGTTGGCAGAGGTTGCCATAGCTATCAGTATATTCCACCACAGGCACATAGGGCACAAGTGCATAGGATTCAAGGGCTACCCATTGCTGGGCGCCGCTACGAGGACGCAGCATCAATATCAACGGCGTCGGGGTTTCCATCTGAAAACTGAGTTTACACGTTGCCTTGAGCCACATGATTTTGCTCCCCTTGAAATAGGTTGGTGTTGAGTTAAATACAGAGACCTAATGCAACAATTTAATGATGTATCCGTCGCAGGGTGGTCATCATTCGTCCTGGATGATACTTTTTATGATATATCCTCCAGACTTCTCATCTAATTCGAGCGCTAATAAATTGCGCTGCTGCGCTTCCTCAAGTAATTTACCAAAAGTACGGAAACCATGATACGTTTCGTTAAACCCCGGCTTTCGTCTTTTTAACGCCTGTTTGACCATCGAGCCCCAGACTTTCTCTTCTTCACCCCGCTCTTTAGATAAATCTTCAACCGTTTCGATCACCCAATCTAACGCTTGCTGCTTTTTTTCCTCTTCTTCAGAAGAACGGGAGGCTTTCTTTACGTCTTTCTCGGATGACGTTTTGCGGGGCTTTTTCTTCTTCTTTACCAGATCATCATAAAAAATAAATTCATCGCAATTGGCAATTAACAAATCGGAGGTAGAATTCTTGACGCCGACGCCAATCACCACCTTGTTGTTTTCCCGTAGTTTGCTGACCAACGCAGAAAAATCAGAGTCGCCGCTAATAATCACAAAGGTGTTTACATGGGATTTGGTATAACAGAGATCGAGCGCATCCACAACCATGCGGATGTCTGCTGAATTCTTGCCCGCTTGACGCACATGCGGTATTTCGACCAGTTCGAAGGCCGCCTCGTGCATGGTGGTTTTAAATTCCTTATATCGATCCCAGTCACAATACGCTTTTTTGGCAACAATATTCCCTTTAAGCAACAAGCGTTCAAGAACCTTGTTGATATCAAATGCCTCATATTTGGCATCACGAACACCCAGGGCGACATTTTCAAAATCACAATATAACGCCATATTCTGTGTTCTGGTTTGCTCGTTCATTTATTTGCGCCTTTAACTTTAACCTGAATGCGTGACGGTTTCTTGCTTGAGTTTTGATGCCATGACTATCATTGCCCAGCCCCGAAAACTGATATCGACGCTCATTGAAAATGAAATAAACCATAATGATGCTGGCCAATCTATCCATATCATTAACCCAAGGATAATGGAGATCAGCCCGGTTATTCTGCTGGGCAGTGGATTAGGCACTTTGGCAACAGATAATAAAACATTTCGGTAAATACCTTGGGTAATCAGATAGCCGACAATCAACAGGTTTAAATAGTTGACTTCACTCGTGGGGCTCAACACAACCAGAAAACCGACGACTATAT
>SPJK01037595.1_pt1 | contig 12490 bp, 9 predicted proteins | sample 3741771 | NCBI WGS metagenome assembly SPJK01 (sample SAMN10925997, study PRJNA522277) | cold seep metagenome | isolation source: Elba SIP-enriched marine methane seep metagenome, extraction at timepoint T2 | place: Italy: coast of Elba, Mediterranean Sea | reverse complement strand
GTACTCTCTTTCGCTGGCATTAAAGGTGGTTTGTCTATCGTCATGCTCACCATGATTCCAGCCTCTTTTGAGCATTTAGAAACATTTAAAGCCATCGTGATTGGCGTAATTATGCTATCAACCTTTGTCTATGCGGCCATATTGATTTGGTATATCAGCAAACACCAATCTACTTTCTCATTAGAGCTAAAAGCTGAAGGTGAGCATCACTAATTGATGACCACCTCTCATGACTGCAGCGCTTAAATATATCCAGCACTACCCTCAAACTCTGTGAGCTCATCCGTTGGAGCTTGATTGTCGGGTTTGTTTGACGTGAAAAGCAACTGCTTTAACTTGCTAGGAAACCTCAACGTGAGTTCGCATCTCACTTCTGCTGCTGTAAGGTAACAAGTCGCTTTCGCGCGACGGCGACCCTATTTATTTTTACGGTAATTGTTAACTTTTTCCTCAAGGCTGACAACATAAGCCAACATACTTTCGGCAACCAAACTTATTTCATCGTGAGTAAATTCAATTGCATCACCTTCCTTTAGCACGCTTTTCAAGCCTCTTGGTTTAGCATTTTGGACCTGCCTTAACACTCTTGAATTTACTACACCAGCTTCATGTGCGATAGAGTGGCGGCATGCTTGACCCAAAATAATATTGTTAACATTTTCATCTTTTTCGATATCAATCCCAAAGTACTTTTCAAACTCTCGTTTAATACTCTTCATATCTTGAAAGCTAATACTATTTTTAGCAATTAAAACATCTCCTATTGAATCACTTATGGACGCTTCAAAGCCTATTAACTCTTCAACCTTAACTTTCAGCTCTGAATTTAAAACTCGCGCATCTTTGTGTTCATCAATAGCGATTTTAGATGCTTTTCTAAATAAGTCCGCTGTAGCTGAACCAAAATATGACACCAAAAGAACAATAGCTTGATTATTTATCACTGAAAATTGAGTCTTAAGTGAATCATTTTCTCGTATATTATTAAGCATATCTAATGTACGCTTTCCATTAGACATTTCATTCGTTATATCAAGTGTATTAACTAGTGTTTGATGCAACTCATCTACAGATTGAATAGCAACATCCATAAACTGCCTATCAAAGTTAATGAGTTTGTCTACTGACGCAATGTTTTGCTTAAATGTGCTTGTCGTAGTATTCATTTTCTTCTAAATACAATCATATGATTAAAACAACCCCTTCTGCTTCTTAGGCTTAGCCCTAGAAGCAACCAAAGCAACACCCTTTCTAGATCGCTTACCCAAAGCCTTCAAAAACAAATCACCCTTAATCGTCTTTTCTTTATTTTTAACCAGGACCGTAGCCGATTCACCATCACTCAGCGCAACGCTCGTTAACGTCGCACCTTTAGGGATATCCATGATTTTCACACCACGTCCACCATTCGGATATTCGTTAACTTCATCAATCGCAAAGGCCAAGAGTTTATTTTCTGATGAGGTCACGGCTAAATAAGCACTATCATCTAGTTTAATCGGCTCCAGTACTTTAGCGCCCTCATCCACTTTCATAAACGCTTTACCAGCTTTTGGCCTTGCAATTAAGCCTTTCAACGGGGCAATAAAACCGTAGCTATTAGATGAGGTAAAGAGGTATTTATCTGCTTCATCTCCTGACAAGGCAGCGGTAATGCTAGCGCCATTTTGCAGCTCAATAATGGAGCTAACAGGAATGCCGTCACCCTTGCCACCTGGCACGCTGGAGGCATCAAAAGCATAACAACGACCATTAGAATCCAGAATAACAATTGGCCTTACGGTACGGGTTTCAATCACGGCCAACTCGTTATCGCCTGCTTTCCATGAAATAGCATCACGCTCTACATTATGGCCTTGTCTTGCACGTATCCAACCATTTTTAGATAGCAAGATGGTCACAGGCTCATCAACCACAAATGATTTAGCCGCTTGCGCACGCTCTACTGGTTCAATGAGTGTGCGACGGTCATCACCGTATTTCTCAGCGTCTTGTTTAATTTCGCGTGCAGTTAAGTTTTTCAGCTTGGTATTGCTGCCTAATATCGCATTGAGGCCTTCAGCTTCTTCACGTAGTTTTTCTAATTCTTTTTCAATCTTAATGCCTTCTAAGCGTGCTAATTGGCGCAAACGAATTTCTAAGATATCTTCAGCTTGAATCTCGGTTAAATCAAAGGCCGCAATCAAATCTTGTTTTGGCTCATCTGAGTTACGGATGACTTTAATCACTTCATCAATATTGAGAAAGGCAATCATGCGGCCTTCTAATATATGAATGCGTTTATTGATTTTATCGAGATCAAACTGACAACGTCTGCGCACCACATCCAAACGGAAGGTAATCCATTCCTTCAGCACAGTGATCATATTCTTTTGCGCTGGCCGGCCATCGGTGCCAATCATGACCATATTCACGGAACAGGACACTTCTAGACTGGTATGCAATAGTAAAAAGGCCATCATTTCGTCAGCATTGACGCGACTGGTTTTTGGCTCGATGATGAGGCGAACATCTTTTTGCCCCTCACTTTTCACTGTATCAATCATGCTCAAAGCAGATTGCTTTAATAGCAGCTGATCTTGATCAATGGTTTTTTTGTCTTTTTTCGCTTTTGGGTTTGATATTGCGAGGATTTCATTTTGAATGGTCTCAACTGAAACACCATGTGGTAATTCGTTAATAATGACGCGCCATTGTCCACGTGCCATGGACTCAACAACCCAACGAGCACGTAACCTGAGTGAGCCTCGGCCAGTATCGTACATTTCATGAATATCAGCTGTTTTCGTAATTAACTGACTACCGCCTGGCCAATCAGGGCCAGGGATGTGTGCCATTAGCTCTTCAGTCGTCGTTTTCGGATTCGACATCACATGCAAAACAGCATTCGCCACTTCGCGCATATTATGCGGCACCATTTCGGTTGCCATACCTACGGCAATACCCGATGCGCCATTCAGCAACATCATTGGCAAGCGTGCTGGCAGCAAGGTTGGCTCTTGGAAAGCACCATCGTAGTTGTTTTGGAAATCGACCGTCCCACGGTCAATTTCAGAGAGCAGTAAATCGGCAATGGGCGATAAACGCATCTCTGTGTATCGCATAGCGGCGGCACCGTCGCCATCACGTGAGCCAAAGTTACCTTGGCCATCAATCAATGGATAACGTAGCGTAAAGTCCTGCGCTAAACGTACTGCAGCTTCATAAGCCGAACTATCGCCATGTGGATGGTACATACCTAGTACATTACCCACCACACGGGCTGATTTCACAGGTTTAGCACCTGCTACTAAATTCATTTCTTTCATTGCATACAAAATGCGGCGTTGCACTGGTTTTTGACCATCTTCAACCGATGGTAAGGCGCGGCCTTTTACAACAGAAATGGCGTAGGATAAATAGGCTTCTTCCGCATATTGACCAATGACGACAGCATCATCATCTGGCTCTAGGTTGCCTATATCAGTAACATCATTCATTAAACATCTGCCTCCACATCATTACCACGACGTTCTATCCACTCTTTACGCGCTGGCGATTGGTTTTTCGCCATTAGCATATTAAACATGCTAAAAGATTCCGACACTTGCAGTTCAGGCAATCGCACTTGAATTAAGCGGCGTGTATCTGGACACAAAGTCGTCTCCCACAGCTGCTCAGGATTCATCTCGCCCAAACCTTTAAAGCGCTGAATACCTAGTTTCTCTTCTGCAATACCTTCACGTTTTAACTTTTCGATAGTCGCCATTTTTTCATGCTCATCTGCTACATATAGCTTACGCATTGGCTTACTCTTACCTTGCGCGGGCACGTCAATTCGGTATAACGGCGGTTGTGAAATATATACATGACCGCGCTCAATGAGTTTAGGCGCATGTTTCAATAGCATGGTCAGTAGTAAGACTTGAATATGTGAGCCATCGACATCCGCATCAGAAAGCAAGCATAGTTTCCCGTAACGTAGACCTGAAAAGTCAGGCTCATCATCCATGGTGTGTGGCTCGATACCGAGTGCTACGAAAATATCGTGCACTTCTGAGTTACCAAAGATACGGCCAGCATCGACCTCCCATGTGTTCAATACTTTACCGCGTAACGGTAATAGCGATTGAAATTCGTTATTACGGCCCATTTTGGCGCTACCGCCAGCAGAGTCACCCTCCACTAAGAATAGTTCAGCCTCCATCGTCCCGGCGGCTTCGCAATCGGTCAGCTTGGCTGGCATTAAATTAATCCCCGTCGTCTTACGCTTTTCAATCTTCTTAGTCGATTTATTACGCGCCGCAGCCGTGCTATTCACTAAATCAGAGATACGCTTGGCATGTTCTGTATTTTGCGTCAGCCAATTTTCGACAATCGGCCGCACCGATGAGGCAATCATTTTCATCGCATCACGATTAGTCAGCTTTTCTTTGGTTTGGCCTTGGAATTGTGGATCTAACACTTTAGCTGCCAACACAAAGCAGACGTTGTTCCACACATCTTCGGAAGTGATCTTAACGCCACGCTGCATCATACTGTGATGCTCCATAAACGTTTTCACCGCCTCATAAACGCCATTCCGCATACCGGCCTCATGCGTGCCGCCAGAAAGCGTTGGAATCAGATTCACATACGACTCACCTCGCCCGCCACCTAAACCAAATGACATGGCCCAAACAGAGCCCTCGCCTTTAGAAACAGTATCAGTATTTTCTGCTGCATAAGATTCACCAGAGATCGTCGGAATGGCCGCTTCTTGCCCCTCTTCTAACTGACGTTCGCCAATCAACTCATCAAGATACTGTGGTAAACCATTCGCATAGGTCCATGACTTTTCTTCAAAACCATCATTACCTTCAATGGATAAGTTCACCGTCACGCCACGTAATAAAACAGCTTTCGATTTAATCAAATGCTCTAATTGGGTTAGCGATACTTTAGGTGCGTCAAAATACTTAGGGTCTGGCCAGCATTTAACTATAGTTCCCGTGTCTTTTTTAGCGCACTTACCAGTAATTTCTAAGGCTTGTACACGCGCACCATTTTCGAAGGCTAGACTGTAAATATTGCCTTCTCGTTTGACTGTGACTTCTAAACGCGTCGAAAGCGCGTTAGTGACTGACACACCGACGCCATGCAAACCACCTGAGAAACGATAAGAGCTAGTGTCATCTTCTTTATCAAACTTACCGCCAGCATGAAGTTGTACGAAAACCAGCTCAACGGCTGCTTGCGTTTCACCCTTTGGAATTTGAACTGGAATGCCACGACCATTATCGGCTACTTCAATCGCACCATTTTTATAAATGGTGACATTAATTTTTGTTGCGTGCCCACCTAATGCTTCATCTGCTGCGTTATCAATCACCTCTTGCACAATGTGTGTCGGTGAATCTGTTCGCGTGTACATACCCGGTCTTGCTTTAACCGGCTCTAAGCCACGGAGAACCTTAACGGAATCCGCGTCGTATTCTTTCTCTGCCATCAATGTAACCTTCTAATGCGAGTGTCTAGTGATGCATCATCGCATCCAACACCATATAAAAATCCGTAGATGACATTCTACATTTTTAACCAAGGATTACAGGAAAAATAAATAATTTTTACAGAATTAAATACTGTGAACACTTCAATATCAACAGCAAGATTAAGCCGTTTATGTTTTTACGCGCCATAAGCTTGTCTGGGTAATAAAGACTAAGCCGATCAATAAATAAGCTAACATCGCAAACGCTAAGCCAGAAGGAGCATACCAAACGAGTGGCACAATAAAACCTGCAGAGACAGTAGACAGCAGCATTTGCATAAAGGCTTGACCTGAGGCCGCTGTGCCGCGTATTTTTGCATGTTGGTTGAGTGCTGCGAGTGACAAAATAGGCACGGCAACCGCCATACCAATATTGTATAAAGCAATGGGAAGTACGTTAATTAACCCTGCTGGTAGGAAGGTGCAAATAGCGATATTGAAGCATGCCATGAAAAGCATCCACCCATAAGCCAAACGAATCACGGTGCTGTTTTGTATCTTCCCAGCCACCGATTTAGCAATAAAAGAGCCCAGGATCATGCCTGTCACGGTTGGAATAAATAAATAGCCATATTCCGTTGGGCCTAATTGCAAATGCTGACCCAAAAACACCGCACTAGCTAAGACATAAAGAAAGAATCCAGAAAAATTGGCACCAATTGCAATCACTAATTTCGTGTATTCACGGTCGCCAAAAATGATTTTGTAATTATTAATCACATTACTTGCTGAAAGCTGTGTGCGTTTTTCTGGCGGCATGGTCTCAGGTAGGAATGTCACGGCTGCCCATAAACTAAGCGCTGCATATATGGCTAAAAAGATGAAAATGGCTTGCCAATGGATACCCAGTAAGAAGCCACCAATAATCGGTGCAACGGCAGGGGCAATACCAAATAACATTTGTACGGTTGCCATGACTTTTTGTGCTTTTGGCCCCTCAAACAAGTCACGCACCATCGCACGCGCAATGGTATTCCCTGCCCCGCCACTCGCGCCTTGCAGCGCCCTAAAAAACCATAATGTTTCAACATTTGGCGCATATGCACAACCAATACTGGCTAGCACGAAAATACCGAGGCCCCATTTAATCGTCGTGATACGGCCAATGGCATCTGAAATAGCACCATGCCATAAGGTCATGGCGGCATACGGTAACAAATAGAAGGTTAGGCTTTGCTGAATTTGTACATCTGTTGCACCTAGCGCTTGGCCCATCACCTGAAAAGCCGGTAGATAGGTATCAATCGCAAAGGGCGCGAGCGCGGTTAAAGCGGCTAATGAGAAAACAAGGATTGTATGATTTCTAGTCAATTTATTTTAATAGTATCAATTATTTAATTATATTTTTTAATGTTATACATTAAAAAAAGGCGCATCACCTGCGCCTTTGATTATAACGTCATTTGTTTTACGGCGTTGCGTGGAAATCCTCGATTCTTTCTTTGTCGCCTTCTGCATACTTTTTAGAGTTTGCATTGGTTCTAAAGATAATCGGTTTTTCTGTTAATTGCGGGTTTTTAGAGTCTTCAATCGCTTGATCAATTAAGTGGCGGTTTGGTGATTTGGTACAAACTGGATCTGCACTCTCAGCATCGCCAGACAATAAGAAGGCCTGACAACGGCAACCACCTAAGTCATTCTCTTTTTCAGAGCAACTACGGCACGGCTCTTTCATCCAGTCATCACCGCGATATTTATTAAACGCTGGCGATTCTTTCCATGCGTACTCAAGGCCATGTTCTCTGACATTTGGAAATTCAATGTTCGGCAACACGCGCGCAGAGTGACAAGGTAAAACATCACCATCAGCGGTCACAATCATAAAGACTTCGCCCCAGCCGTTCATGCATTTTTTCGGTCGGTTATCAAAGTAATCTGGCACCACAAAGAAAACCTTCATCTTGTTACCAACACGCTCACGGAATTCGTTAGTAATACGTTCCGCCTCTTCAATCTGCTCTTTTTGTGGCATCAACTGCGCACGGTTAACTAGCGACCAGCCATAATACTGTGTATTGGCTAGCTCTACATAATCAGCATCTAAGGCTTCAGCCATTTCTAGAATTTCTTTCATATGGCCAATGTTATAACGATGAATGACCACATTGAGCACCATTGGGTATCCATGAGACTTAATCATGGCTGCCACTTTTTTCTTCAGCTGAAAAGTTTTGGTGTTAGTAATAAAGTTATTAATCTCTTCAGTAATATCATGCATTGAAAGCTGAATATGGTCTAAGCCGCCCTCTTTAAATGCTTGAATCCGTTTTTCAGTTAAGCCGACACCTGAAGTAATCAAATTGCTGTAGTAACCTAGCTTTTTGGCTTCCACCACAATATCTTCAATATCGTCACGCAATAATGGCTCGCCACCGGAGATACCCAATTGAATCGCACCCATTTTCCGTGCATCACGTAAGGCTTGAATCCATTGCTCGGTACTGAGTTCATTTTGCGTGTGTTTATCGTAATCAGTTGGGTTATAGCAAAAAGCACATTGCAGCGGACAGCGATAAGTCACTTCGGCCAGTAACCATAATGGTTGTGTTTGCGTGATATTTGCGCCCACACCATTATTCTTGCCTTGCACTTCCTGCTGTACAGCTGATTCACCTAATGAATTTTGGGTCATTTTGCTACTCCTTTTGCTTAAGATTAATTTAGTTAACTTTCTTAATCCAAGCTTTACCTAACGCCATATCAAACATACCGACAATATCAGCTTCTATGCCTTCAGCATCGGGAAATTTGGCTTTTAACGCTTCCACAACCTCAGCAACTGTCGCTTTACCGTCTACCAACTGCATGACTTCGCCTGCACCACCATGTAGTTTAACCATGCCTTCTGGAAATAAAATCACAAAGCTATTTTGTGCTTCTTCCCACTGAAAGCGGTGGTGATCCGCCAAGTCATAAATATCTGCGTGCTGAATATCGTTTTCCATAACCTTTTACTCAAATGTAATGACTGGCTGGCGCGTGTATTGAACGCCTTCAGTCGTGATATCGGTAGACGCTAACATAATTGAATCAGCAATCACCCATAATACGTTTAATTTAAACTGCAAGATATCTAAGGCTTGCATTTGTCTTTCGCGTGTTTCACTAAAGTAGTCTAAAGTGACTTCTAAACCATGCTCAACGTCGCGTCTGGCCTCTGTCAGGCGTTTTTTAAAGTACACCAAGCCACTTTCATCAATCCAAGGGTACATTTCCGGCCAAGAACTAATACGCTGTTGGTGGATATGAGGTGCAAATAGCTCGGTCAGGCTCGAACACACCGCCTCTTGCCATGAACGTTGTTTTGCAAAATTAATATAGGCATCAACTGCAAATCGCACACCTGGGCTCACTAAATCAAGGCTTGTTATTTGCTCGCGCGTTAAACCAACAGCTTTACCTAATTGAATCCATGCTTCAATACCACCCATGGCATCACCGATACCATCATGGTCGGTAATCCTGACTACCCATTGCTTGCGTACTTCAACATCATCACAATTAGACAGTACAGCAGCATCTTTCATTGGGATGGAGATTTGGTAGTAAAAGCGATTCGCCACCCAGCTTTGTAATTGCTCTTTATTCAGCTTGCCTTCATACATCATCACATGAAATGGATGATAAATATGATAACCCTTCCCTTTTTCACGTAGCTTTTCTTCAAACTCTTCGCGTGACCAAGGTTTTAAATTGTTAGTACTCATGATTTCTCCTAAAGTTCTATATCCATACCATCGAATGCTAGCTCAATACCTGCGTTATTAAGCGTAGCGCGCTGTGGAGAATCTTCATTGAGAATCGGGTTAGTGTTATTGATGTGAATCAAAATCTTCCGTGGTTTTTCCATGCTATTGAGGATGCTCATAATGCCGCCATCACTAGACTGGTCTAAATGGCCCATTTCAATCGCGCGCTTGTCACTAATGCCCTCTTTAGACATTTCGTCATCTGTCCACATAGTGCCGTCAACTAATACACAATCTGCATTACGCATATATTCCAACACATGCGGCTCTGCTACACCCAAACCAGGCGCATAGAATACCGTTTTACCTGTTCTAGTGTCTTTAACATTCATACCCACATTATCGCCAGGCACTGTATTATCGCGACGTGGTGAATATGGCGGCGCATTGCTCAGTAATGGTACTGCAGTAAACTCAATGCCTTCGGCAGTAGGAATCGTAAACACTGATTCATCAGTTTCGATTTTATGATGATTCACACCTCGGAAATGACTCAAAATATTAAACACTGGGAAACCTGTTGTTAAGTCGTCTTTGACTTCATCGGTACAATAAATGTCCCAAGGCTTATTGTGTTCACGCAAGGTTAATAGCCCAGTGACATGATCAATCTGCGAATCGGTAATTACAATCGCTGTAATCGCGGTATCACGCACTTCACGTGCAGGTTGGATAGCTGGAAAATGATCCAACTGTACTTTAATGTCTGGTGACGCGTTAAACAAAATCCAATCAGTACCATTTGCACTGACGGCAATGGATGATTGCGTACGAGGTATTGCTTTAATCGTGCCTGCACGCACGCCTTTACAGTTTTCACAATTACAATTCCACTGGGGAAAACCGCCGCCAGCACCTGAGCCTAATACGTGTATATGCATGAGTTACTTAACTTATCTTGAAAATTAAAATTGTACGCTGTTTTACGCGTAGATGGAGAAAAGGCTATCTTTGCAGATAGCCTTTAAAGAACAAATTACTTGTTCATTACGTACATGGTTACTTCAAAACCAAAACGCATTTCAGTCGCTGCTGGTGTTGTCCACATAATTATTCTCCTAATTTGTTAAGAAATACAAGCCACCTCAAAAAGTGAATCTCAAAGTGATGTGCTTGTAAGAACCATATCTTACGCATTGGTTTCAAATTAGGGCTGCAAGCTAGTATGATATCAACCTAGTGATTATCATGATGGCAGTCTAGTGTAATCGCGCTACCAGCCTTATTTTGTGCGCCTTTCACGAACCGCTTGTGCCAAACCTTCTAGCAATTTCACGCTATCATCCCAGCCTAAACAAGCATCAGTTATAGACTGCCCATACGTTAGTTCACAACCAGGCGTATAGCTTTGTTTACCTGCTTTTAAATGAGACTCAACCATCACGCCAGCAATTCGCTTATCACCACCCGCAATTTGCGTTGCAATGTTATTTGCTACATTCACTTGTTGTTCATATTGCTTTTGGCTATTGGCATGGCTACAGTCAATCATTAGCACCTGCGCCAGACCAGCCTCAGCGAGTTGCGCACTCACTGCATCAACATGATGGGCTTCATAATTCGGTGTTTTACCACCGCGCAAGATAACATGACAGTCTTCATTGCCTTTGGTGACGATAATTGCTGATTCACCGTTTTTTGTGACTGACAAAAAGCGATGTGGACTGCTAGCCGTTTTAATCGCATCAATCGCAACACGCACAGCACCATCTGTCCCATTTTTAAAACCAACGGGGCAGGATAAGCCAGAAGCCAACTCACGATGCACTTGCGACTCCGTCGTACGCGCACCAATTGCCCCCCAACTGACCAAATCTGCTGTGTACTGCGGTGTAATCGTATCCAAAAACTCCATCGCGGCAGGCATGCCGATTTCATTAACATCCAATAAAAACTGTCGCGCCGTTTCTAAGCCGGTATTAATGTCGTAACTACCATCGAGTTGCGGGTCATTAATCAGCCCTTTCCAACCGACGGTTGTCCGCGGCTTTTCGAAATACACGCGCATGACAATCAGCAAATCATCTGCTAGATGCTGGCGTAAATCCAGTAAACGACGCGCATACTCTAAGCCTGCTTTTGTATCGTGAATAGAACATGGGCCAACCACAACCAGCAAGCGGTCATCCTCGCCATGTAGAATGCGGTGCACAGCCTTTCGTGTAGCTAAAATGTTCTGTGTACTTTCTTCACTCTCTTTGAGCTTTTCTAGCAACACAGCTGGCTTAATCAGCTCCTTGACTTCGACAATACGAACATCATCCGTTGCTAACTTTTCAAGCCCTTGTTTTTCGTATTCAGTCATGATTTGTTTACAATTGATTCCAACACCGCTAAAAAGCGTTTATTTTCTGAAAATAGCCCAATGCTCACGCGTAAATAATCAGGCATATCGTAATTTGCCACCGGGCGCACAATGATACCGTTTTCTAACAACACTTGATTCACTTGCGCTGCATCATCGACAGCAAAACTGATAAAGTTAGCGTAGGAGTCGATATATTGCAGGCCTAACTGATCAAAGCCCTGTGTCAGCTGTAACATCCCTGCTTGATTAGCGGCATAACTCCGAGCAACAAAATCACCATCGGCAATAGAAGCCGTCGCAGCTGCTTGCGCAATCAAGTTTACGTTAAATGGTTGGCGAATGCGGTTCAAAATGTCAGCCAAATCTGCATGCATCAAGCCAAAGCCCACGCGTAAACCAGCAAGTCCATAAGCTTTAGAAAAGGTACGTGAAATAATTAAATTATCGAACTGACCCAGCCATGTGATGGCTTCTGATTGATCATCTGCCGACAAATACTCATCATAAGCTTCGTCCAACACCACCAACACTTCTTTAGGCACTTGCTTTAAGAAATCCAGCAAAGTGGTTTTATCAATCAAAGTACCTGTTGGATTGTTTGGATTAGCAATAAAAATTAAACGTGTTTTTGCTGTAATGGCTTGAAGAAAGCCATCTAAATCATGTCCATAATCTTTTGCGGGTACAACAACGCCTTTTGCACCGACCGCTTGGGTCACTAAAGGGTAAACCGCAAAGGCATGCTGCGAGTAGATCGCTTCATCACCGGTCTGCAAAAAAGCACGCGCTGCTAACTCTAAAATATCATTAGAGCCATTACCAAAGACAATTTGCAGATCATCAACGTCATATTTAGTACGCACTGCCGCACGCAAATCGAATGCATTGCCGTCAGGATAGCGCGCCACATCAACCAAGGCCGCT
>SPJK01030590.1_pt1 | contig 12490 bp, 8 predicted proteins | sample 3741771 | NCBI WGS metagenome assembly SPJK01 (sample SAMN10925997, study PRJNA522277) | cold seep metagenome | isolation source: Elba SIP-enriched marine methane seep metagenome, extraction at timepoint T2 | place: Italy: coast of Elba, Mediterranean Sea | reverse complement strand
ACGTTGGCTGCTGGAACCGTTATAAAGTATCAAGCTCCAGCCAGATAGATCGGTATTGGCCGGACCGGCAATTTCAATCGCCTCACCTTGATCACTGCCTGAATTATCATAGTGAATTTCATTGATAAAGACGGATTCAGTGCCGCTGGTAACTGCTTCAGCAGTCGCTATTTCCAGGAATGGAATCACAAAAATCAAATGACACATTCGATTTTTTATATTAAATGTCATAGTTTTTCCTAATGTTTGAAGCGTTAAATATGATGAAAGGAAAACATATGATAATTTGGCAAAATGTTGATTTTTATGTCTTTCAGGTTAAGACTTAATGACGTTTGAGTGACAGTATTGTTGCTGAAGATGAAAAGAATGTTCAGTCACTATGAGGTCGTTAAATTCAGAAAACACAGATTGAATGAGTCGATAAGCTGGCGCGAAAATTATGGATTTGAAATGTGTATAGTCTAATCCTGTTGACCGGGTCTGAAGACCTGGTCATCGATGCATAGAATTAATTCTGGTGTTTATCTTTCTTGATATTCGCACCAGGACAGGAATAAGGTTCAAACAATGTTGCTTGAATGATTAAAAATCAATTTTCTGTGAAATTTATTGATACAAGTGCGAGAAAGCATTGATTTATTGTTGTACACCTTCCTCATTAACAGTGAGTTTGTTATTCAAAACGTCCATCAATTAATCAGCCTTTAATCTGAGCTAAAAAATAGACATGTTATGATTTTGTATCAAGTTGTAATATACGAACCAGTTTATGCGAGACATAATCACGATAAATTTACCTCACAGAAAGATGACTTTTTGATGACATAATCAATAAGTGGTAGGGTAGAGAAATTTGTACAACTATTAGGCTCTATTAAATAGATTAATAAATCTATCACAGTTAATTTTTGAGAAATGCCATGAAACAATCGAAATTTGCAGCAATTTATATTTTTAGCCTTGTCTTGATAGTATTATCACCTGTCGATGCCTGGGCAGTAGTGACATATAAATATCAGTTACGAATCGAAACCGGACAACCCAAACGTGTTGGCGAAACCGCATTTTCAATGATGGCTGCATGGAAACGTGGCAATGAACCTACGCAAAAAGCGAATGGATTAATATTTGTTAACGGGGAGAATACCAATAAGCTTACTTCTGAATCAGAGGTAGCGAGGAAGATCAGTAAAGCGCTTAATGCCGGAATTAAAATAAAATCACCGCATGACAGGGGGGCAGAGGCAAAACATACTGAGAAAAAGCCTGAACTTGTAATCAGTAATCAAGCCGGTTTTGATATGGATTACATCACTGTCAGGGATTACAGTAATCAGGTGATGCACTTCAATATTCCAGGAAAGAGCTTCCAGTCTGCCTCAGTGAAGCTGGCTATAGACCTGGTTTATTCTGCTGCGGTTGAATACGTTGACGGTTTTTCATCAGGCATTAAAAAAGAAACGGCAGGCGGTTATATCAGTGTAAAAATGGATCAAGCGTCTGAAATTAAAATTAAGACAGACGGTAAAACCACAAAGGAGCTGGAAAAGGAATTGGCTAAGTTGTTAGGCTCAGGTGCGAGTTTTTCTTCTTCGGCCTATTATCCAAATTTTGTTGAGTTACGATCAAAAAATTATAAATCGTTTGATGGCGGTGAAGTTCAGTTACCGGCTTTAAATGCTAAAAAGATAAGCATAGATATTCATGATTCCGGTTTGGGGGTTTTAATCAAGTTTGACTTCCCCAAATCAAAAAAGATTGCTCAGAGCAATGATAACAACCTGCTTTATGTATTATTATTGGTTGGTTTAGCCGTGGCTTATTTTTTCTACAAAAAAAAATCAATTTGAGCTTAGACTAACTATTTTAAATGAGGATGAACGCTATCCGGTTAACTTAAAAAGCGGGTCTGATTTTGTCATTATTATTTAAAAATAAACGAATCTAAGGCCTATAAGACTGATATTGTTGTTATTCAAACGTTAATTTTAAGGCCAATTTCTGATATCTGAATATGGCCGGTAGCCATTTAAATTTTATCCGGACTTTAGCGGTTGAGAGGTTTTTAGATTTTTTATTTTCAAAATCCATCAGCCGAATAAAATATAGGCACTAAACTGAAGCTATGTTCAGACGATAAAGTAATTATTAGACTTTATAAAATGTAGCCAGAATGCGATTATTTGCCCTGATTTTTATTATATCTTTATACCCGGGAGCCTGGAGCCGGGCAGAACTTTATCAGCCAAACCTGTTATCAACGGAATGGAAGCTGGAACGTGAAGAGAAAAGTTGTCGCTTGAGTCAGGTAATACCTGAATTTGGCGATGCCGAGTTTTTTCATCGAACAGGTCAGCAATTACGTTTTTCAATCAGCGAAGCACGCTATAAGCCTGGTATCAGTAAAGCCAGTCTGTCGATCTATCCTGCCCCCTGGAACCATAACCCGGTGGAAATAATGGACTTTTCAGTCAATCAGGATTTGGGGCTGGATATTCAAAATTATCCACGCCTGAGTGTCTATGGTGAAACTGCAGAGATCATGCTGGATGCCCTGTATAAAGGCTATTTCCCCCATTTTAGATTCTCGCGTACATCGACTGTTGGTTTTGTTGACGAAACAGAAGTTGCGGTTTCATCACTCAATTACATTGAAAAATACCAACAATTTCTGGATTGCCGTCGTGGCTTTTTACCTTATGGTTTAAAAGATTCATTAGAAAAAACTTTTTATTTCAATTTAAACAGTTTAAGAATACAACCAGCAAGGCAAGCACTTTTAAAAGATACGGTTCGTTTCATGAAAGAGCTGAAAGATGTTAAGGTGGTAATTTATAGCGAGACAGCCTCTGCCGGAAAAATAGACCGACCGTGGTATCGAAAACGAGCCAAAGCCATTGCGGCAAAGTTGGAACAATTAGGTATCAGCAAATCCAGAATTTCAATCAAGCAAGGTGTGTATACAGCCAAAAAATCGGATGAGGTGATACATTTTCCCGTTTTTGGTATCGATCCTTTAAGAAAGATTTACTATAGTAAGGGCAACACCCGGTTAACAACCCTGGAAAAAAAACGGCTTAGTTTATTGGTGCGTTATGCCTTGGAGTTCCGCGCTGACGATTATGTAATTATCAATAGCCATACGGATAGTAAGGGTAAACGTTCAAAAAATCTCAAAGTTTCACAGCGACGGGGAGAGACGATTCGCCAACATTTAATTGATGCAGGTCTCAGTCCGGATAAAGTTAAAGTCAAAGCCTATGGTGAAAGCCGACCAGTGAAAAGCAACCGTTTTCCACCAGGACGGGCACAGAATAGACGCGTTAGAATCGATTTTTCCACCAGCGGATAAGCTCAGTTTTTCTGCTAATAATTCATAGCCTCAGTTTGTAAAAAAAGTGTCATCGATATGTAATTAACATGTCATGGTTTTCGACAATACTGGGCACTCATTTAAATAGAGAGGTCATTTCATGAATAAATGTTTTACGTCTGTTGCAACGTTGGTTGCTTCAGCTCTAATGAGTTCAACTGTCTCGGCAGATTTTGGCAAGGCTGCTGAAAACAATTTGTTGTCGCCATTGATTACAGAATTCGTCTTTGGAATCAGTAACGATATTGGGGCTTCAGCAGAAACGCCGGAAGGTTTTTTACGCGATAAATCAAGATCAGCTGCTGAGCAAATGAAATTGGCCAGTAGCCTGAGAGTTGAATATGTCACACGAAATGTCGGTAATAAAGCAGATATGTTTGCACTGTTTCCGGCTACATCGCATACCCATATCATCACATGTATAGAAGGCGGGGCGGAAGACCTGTCGAATGGTAAGAAAAACCCGTCAGTTCAGGCGATAGAGCTATCCAGTGGTGATGTCACAACTCTGTTAAGAGGGATGGACAGATGTGATGGCTTGCGTTTGACACCTTGGGGAACCATCCTGGCTACAGAAGAAACTGACGATGGCGCTGCTTATGAAATCATTGATCCATTGAACTCGGTTGAGAACACGATTGTTGACAGAACATCCGGTGCTATTGAGGGTGATACTGCTGCTAACATTGTTAAACGTATCAATTTACCGACTATGGCCTGGGAAGGATTGACAGTATTGGAATCAGGTGTTGTTATTGGAGGCGATGAATTGCGCCCTGGTTCATATGAAGATGACAATGGCAGCTCGGATACCGATGGCGGAGCAATATTTAAATTTGTGCCTTCAACCTTATTAACCACATCCTCTATTTCTTCGCTGGATCAATCGCCTTTAGTTGATGGTTCAGTTTATGCTTTACAAGCTTCTTGCCGTGATAGCCGATTACAATTTGGTCAGGGATGTGAAGTCGGAAATGCTGCCTGGATTCAGGTTAATGCCGATACAGCTCGTATCGATGCGAATAATGTCGGAGCGACCGGTTTTTATCGTCCTGAAGATTTACACCGTGACCCTAATTTTACGGGTGAAGGCGTGCGTTTTTGCTGGACAAATACAGGGAATAAAGGCGCTCAAAACTGGGGTGAAGTTATGTGTGCGGTAGATTCAAAGCCTAACGAAGTGGAAACAGACGCTTTGAATGTGGTTATTAATCGCTTTATTGCAGGGAACTCCGATTTTAATGCTCTCGATAATTTTTCATTTCAGGCAAATACCAATATTCATTATGTGATTGAAGACAACAGCAATGGTGATATCTGGGCATGTTTGCCTGATGGTGATGATCGTGACACGATGACTGATGGTTGTATCAAATTTTTATCTTTGGTAGATGGTACGGCAGAACCAACAGGATTTGAATTTGATGAAACAGGCACGGTCGCCTATTTTTTCATCCAGCATTCTGATGATGCAGAAGGTACTGATTTTGACGGTTATCCTACCGATGATCTGGTTAAAGTGACAGGATTTAAAATTCCAACAGATTTGAGCACACTGGATTCTCAATTATCGTTTGATTCAGGCTCTGCTTCATTATCTACAGGTAATACTATTCAACTGAATGGCATCACTTTTCAGAATAGAGCCGTAAATGCCACTATTAAAATTAATATAGATGGTACTTGGACATTACAGTAATTAAAAAAACCAGAAAATGGAACCTGCTTTAAGCAGGTTCCTTTTAATATTTAATATCGAGTAGACTAGACATGTTCAAAAAAGCCTGTTACTTAACAATCCTCCTAGGTGCAAGCCTGTCAACATTTGCTGCTGAATATTTTCCAGACAGTGAACGCATTGTACTGAATCGCATAAAAGCAGGTGACAAGTTTTATGATGTTGAACTGGAACATACGAAAAACAGCCTGTTCAAAGTCGTTTCAGTGCAGGAAAAATCAGAAGGGGAGAGCGATGGTATTTTTGACATAGATACGGGAAGACTGTTTCTGAAAGAAGTAAAAATAGTCTCAGATACGGTTAAAGCCGAATTGTTTCGCCTAGATAATGGTACTTTTTTGGCCAATCTGGATACAACGACCGGCGGACGCACAGATAACTATAATCGCGAAGCCGTCATTCCCCCGATGTGCTATACCAAAACGGAATCTCAATTTAATCCTTGCTATACCTGTCATCAAAAAAATATTTCAGGGGTTGGTCATGAAAATCGTATGGATGATGGTGGATTGCAGGGTGATTATGATTTTTCAGATATAGGCACGATCAATCGCTGGGAAAATTTGTTCATAGACAGAACCCAGGAAGTGAACGCCATATCTGATGGCGAAATACTGGCTTATATCAGACAAGATAATTATTCTGATCTGGCAGAGCGCTTAGAAAGTGCGGATTTTAAAGGCTGGATACCTGATTTAAAAAATCTGCAACTGGCAGAACTAGCATTTGATGAACAGGGCTTTGCTAAAGATGGAAGTTACTGGGTCGCTTTTAATTATAAACCCTTGCCGAGTACATTTTGGCCGACAAATGGCAGCACAGACGATGTCATGATTCGATTACCCGAAGCATTCAGAAATACTGATCAAGGACAATTTTCCCGCAATGTATATCTGGCGAATCTGAGTATTCTTGAGGCCGCAATAAAAAATCTGGATGAACTTAGCGTACCTGAATTAGATGAGACAGAATTCAATCAGGATTTAAATCAGGATGGCCAACTGGGTTTGATCAATACAATCAAACGGCCTGAAACCTATGTCGGTGCAGCTGAGTCAGTTGCTGTCACCACATTTTTATACCCTGAAGGCACCGATTTTCTGCATACCGTACGATACGTAGATCTGGATGAAAATTCAGGAGCAAAACTGTCTACGCGTATGAAAGAAGTTCGCTATATGCGGAAATTTAAATTTTTCGCCAAGCATTTCGTTGGACCCTTTTATGATGGCGAACATTTTGAAAAAGAACAAGGACATTTGCCGTATTACAATTCACAGGTTGAAAAAGGATTGGTCAATGATTTTGGTTGGGTGATTCAAGGCTTTATTGAAAATGAATCAGGGCAATTACGCTCTCTTAATTATGAAGAAAACTTCTTTTGCATGGGCTGTCACTCAACTGTTGGCTCAACCATAGACAAGGTATTCTCTTTTGCCCGAAAAGTTGAAGGTGCAGAGGGCTGGGGTTATATCGATCTGAAAAAAATTAAAGATGTACCGGCTAAAGGCGAAACAGAGGGTGAATATAAAAAATATTTATCACTGGTCGGTGGCGGCGACGAATTCAGAAACAACCCGGAAATGATTGAACGCTGGTTTAATGAATCTGGCAATGTGAATGATACTGCAGTTGATAGTCTGGAAAACATATATCAATTAATCACGCCATCGCGCGAACGAGCGTTAATGTTGAATAAAGCCTATCAAGTCATAGTTAAAGAACAAAGTTTTATACGAGGCCGTGATGCTACCGTCAAACCAGTGACTAATGTGTTAAAGACGATAAATACCGAAATTCCACCTCTACCGGAAGAATTACATCAAGAGCGTGATATACGTCTGGATTGGTCAAGCCAGAGTGATTGAACGTACTAGCCCAGACTTAAATTGACAACTATCCTGTTTTGGGGGGATCACTTCAGTCTTTCAATTCCCCCAAAAACTTAATAACTCCCTCACGGTATAACTCTGGATTATAGTCAAACAGATTAGTATGACCAGCGCCTTCTATCAATAAGAGCTGTTTTGGCTCGGGCGCATTGTTAAATAATGCTAATGCATCCTCTTTTGTAGTGTGGTTATCTGCTGTTCCATTTATTATCAATACAGGTGATATTATATTTTTTACCGCTTCGGCTGGTTGTAATTGCCTTAAATTAATATTAAATCGTAATGGTATTTGCTGATATAACAACGGTGCTATTAATCCACCAAGCTCGCCTAAACGCATAGTTAGCCTGTTTTTTACAGCTTTTTCTATGCCTGGATAGACCGCTTCCAGAATGTATCCTTCTACTTGCAATGGTTCGATACCAAGTAAAGCGGACGCGCCTCCAAGTGACCTTCCAAGTGCTACAATATTTCTACAATTTTTTTCTGAGCGAAGGAACTTTACTGCATCCCTGGCATTTTTTGACTCTTGATAACCGAATGTGATTTTATCGCCTTTGTTTTCCCCATGTGCCTGAAGATCTATTGTAAATGCCGAAAAACCATGTTTTTTGAATAAAACAGCCCGACTCATCATTTCTATTCGACTGGAACCTACACTATGCATTAACAGGATGCATGGCTGCCTGCTATTTCCTTGAATATACCACCCGTGAATTCCAGCGGCAGAAACGACTTCAAACGGTTGTGTTTTCGGTGGAAAACCCACACTTGAGGGAGCGGGTGCGCTCAGTTGACTTCCAATCATCCAAAGAACTACGGTTCCACCAAATAGGCTTGCTATGACCGCTGCTAAAAGTTTTTTCAAAGTCATGATACACATAAGGCATGCTTCTCCTGAAAAATAAAGCAGAGGAGCGACAGCAACCTGGATTTATTTGTTCAGAATGTAAAGCAATTACAGCTTTTTAGAAGTCAAAGAAATTAAATATTGATAGTAATTCAATATCTGTCCATTCTAACGATGAGAGATCAACATAAAACCACAAGTCTGATGTCCCATCGGTTAAAACTGATGTCATTTCGGCTTTCATTGAGCCATAATCACTGGTCTCACCAATTGATTTGTGATGAGAATCAAATTCAGCAGGAGATGTTTAGAGGCTCGTAGCTCAGCAGTGCCAATCAACATTATATTTGTTTTGTGACGATGCTTTTTTGACCTGAGTTGGCGAGTAAAATTTTTGATTTCCATTATTTTTTACCAGAATTTCACCTACATTTTTAACATATAGTTTTTTAAATTCTGGCGATAATTTACAAGATGTCATAATTTCTCCTTTTAACGACTGCTTAACAGGAAAAAGAAAGTTGCCTGAATGTGAAAGCCTTCTATGGGAAAATCACTGCTGAAAGCTTCAGGAGGAAAAAATAGAAGAATTCATAACTGAAAATATTCATTCAACCGGCTATCTTAACTGTCGTCAACCCAGACAAGATAATTGACGAGAGACATGTAGAAACCGTTTTGAATAAAACTCAACTCATTTTATTATCAGTTGATAGCTTGATTTATCTCGTCCCCCATATATGAGCATTCACTGCAGGTTCTTTTTTCTCTGAACTCTCTTTGCTGTCAGTGGTTTTGATATCAGCATCATGTTCCTTTGTCAGGCTTTGCTTTTGACGTTGTTTTTTTGAAAGTTTTCTTTTATTTGATGCTTTGTTTTTCTTTTTACTTTGTTTTTGCGGCAATGGTGGTGCTATTTCATCCGTTTCAAAACCTGAAATTTCTTCTCTTTGTATCTGTAAATTGTTGTGTTTTTCTATAACAGAAAAATGATGATATTCGTGATGTGCAATCAAAGAAATTGCTAGACCTGCTTGCCCAGCTCTGCCGGTACGCCCAATTCGATGTGTATAATCATTCGGTGAACGAGGTGGGTCAAAATTAATGACACAAGGGAGTTGGTCTATATCTATACCTCTAGCCGCAACATCTGTAGCAATTAAAATACGTGTAATTCCCGCTTTAAAACTTTTCATAGTTGCAGAGCGCATAGACTGCTCCTTATTCCCATGAATAGCGATAGCTTCTATCCCTCTTTTTTCTAATTTTTTTACCAGATTATCGCAGGTTCGTTTAGCGCTACAAAAAATCAGCACCTGTTGCCAATCATGCTGTTTTAACAAATGCGCCAACAAATCATTTTTTTTATTATGATTTACGGCAATGACTCTTTGCTTGATTGACGTTGTTTCAATGAACTCATCAATATTAATAACGTGCGGCTCCTGCATAACCTCACGTACTAATGGACGGATACTATCTGGAAACGTAGCGGTAAACATTAAATTTTGTCTATTATTCGGCAATAATTTAGTAATACGTTGAATTTCATCTTGAAAATCGCCTTTCATCATGCGATCAACTTCATCTATAACCAATGCCTTGATTTGATTAAATTTAATCGCATTCTGCTCAGCTAAATCCAATAGTCGGCCCGGTGTAGCAACCAGAATGTCAGATCCGCCACGTAACGCCATCATTTGTGGATTAATTTTCACCCCACCATAGACACTGATACATTTTAGTGGCGGATTAATATTCACACTAGATTGTTTGAACACTTCTGCGACTTGTATTGCCAATTCACGCGTTGGAACCAGGACTAACACCTGAATACAATTTCTAGCCGCTCTTATTGAGCCATCAAACCTATTTTTTCTATAAACGTTTTTAACCCCCAGATTTTCTACTAAAGGCAATACATAAGCCGCTGTTTTTCCAGATCCAGTGTCTGCTCGGGCAAGAACATCACTACCTTGTAATATCGAAGGAATAGATTCCAACTGTATATCAGTGGGATGCTGATAACCTAGTTTTTCTATCGTGGTTAATACCTGATCAGAGAAAGAAAAGGATAAAAATTCAGTTTTAGTCGTCTGTTTATTCATGAAAAATGTTGGGCGAGATTAGATGTTGGCATAGCCAAATGACCCATTACGTTTGGCTGAAACATTGCGATAAGATAGCATACATTACCACACATCCAATTTAGCAAAAGACAGCATTAACCGTTCTAAATTCTACTTGTTGAAATTTTAGTAGACCTTTACACACTAAGCGCAACAAAAAAGGCAAACACAAAACCGACTATTTATTTAATCATAAGGACTTAGCCAGGAAATTTCATCAGTCCTAAATTCTTCATGAAGATTGCTACTGTTTGGTAACAATATGCGGCGCATCTGATGCGGACACTTTATTAGCACTGCAGTATCCAAGATTATGTTTTGAAACAAACAAGAAGTTCAGCTCAACCTCATGTTTATCCAGACGACATGTCTAATTTAAAATATGTGGTAGCGCCTAAGAAGTGAATCGAAAAGTTTGGCACAATGGTTCTGGACGCTAATGATAAAATTTGGTGGATTCAACTGCAATTCACCTTGATTTTTAAGACAGTATCTGACTCTATTGATTCTGAAACCAGTTGTTGGAAATATCATTATGTAACCCGGCCAAACGGACTTGAAGGTCATCCAAAATTTTTCTTAACTGGGTCTGGGTAGTTTTTCGGGTATTGATACCCTGTACATAGGTATTTAATTCAGCAACTTTTTCAGGTAATTTATCGTGATTGGGAAGGGTATCGATGGCTTCGGCTATATCTCGGATACAGCAACCAATGGAACGGGGCAGCTCTGTATCTCTTAACAGATAATTCAACACATCATCGCCTTTAACTCTGTTTCTGACATGTTGCCTATACATTAGTAAGGCATTCAGGGTCTGCAGGATATTGACCCATAAAATATTTTCATATTGGCGCATTTCATTACTGCGCGATTCGGCTAATAATAAAGTCGCCAGTTCCAATATACGGCTGCTGGTGTCAGCGCGTTCAATTTTGCGACCCAGGCGGATAAATCTGTAGGGGTTGTTATGACTCATATAACCGGATAATAGCCCGGTAAAGCGCTGGCAACCCTGCATGACTTCATTTAAGAAAACCAGGCGCCCGCGACGATTGGAGACGGTATCGAGATTGTTTTTGGTAAACAGATACAATTCATTAACCTGTTCCCAGGCTTCGTCTGGCAATAATTCCCGTGTTGTGCGCATGTTTTCACGGGCATAGCGTAATGAAGAAAAAAGTGAGGTGGGATTGTCTTCATCGACCAGCAGGAACTTGGTGACATTGCGTTCACTGGCGGTTTTATAGTGGCTGTAAAATAAATCGTTAGCACCGTTAATACGGATTAATTGTGGCCAGCCCATTTCCACGCCTGTCGGTAGATCCATAAGCAGATTCATGTAAACGCTGATTAGGCGAGCGGTATTTTCGGTGCGTTCCAGATAGCGGGCCAGCCAGTAGACCCGTTCGGCAGATCGAGATAACATTAGTGATAGCCTCCATTGTCTATAATCCAGGTGTCTTTGCTTCCGCCACCTTGTGATGAGTTAACCACCAGAGAACCTTTGACCATCGCCACCCGGGTTAAACCGCCTGCGGTTACAAAACTGTCTTCACCTTGAAGAATAAAAGGGCGTAGATCGATATGACTGGGCTCAAGTTTTTCTTTACATAAGGTTGGTGAAGTGGAAATACTCAAAGTTGGCTGGGCTATATAATTACGTGGATTTTTTCTGATCAGTTCCTTAAAATCGATAATTTCTTTTGTGCTCGCCTGTGGGCCGATTAGCATGCCGTAGCCACCGGATTCATTAGCCGGTTTAATCACCAGATTTTCGGCGTGTTGTAACACATATTCCAGATCCTCAGATTCTGAACATAAATAGGTCGGAACATTGGGCAGTAGCGGTTTTTCGTCTAAATAGTAACGGATCATCTCCGGCACATAGGCATAAACCACCTTATCATCTGCCACCCCTGCACCGGGTGCATTGGCAAGGGCTACGTTACCGGCTTTCCATGCTCGCATCAGGCCGGGTACGCCAAGGGTTGAATCCTGTCTAAAAACTTCAGGGTCGAGAAAGTCATCATCAATACGGCGATAAATAACATCGACCTTTTTTAAGCCTTCTATGGTTCGCATATAGACACATTCGTCTTCTTTAACCACCATATCAGAACCTTCTACTAATTCGGCACCCATTTGCTTGGCAAGATAAGCATGTTCAAAATAAGCAGAATTATAGATGCCAGGCGTCAATACCACGATTTGTGGAGATTCAGTTTGTTTGGCTGCGATGGAGCACAGCATCTCATAAAGCTGAGTAGGGTAGTCATCAATCGGCAGGATATTGATATTTTCCAGTAATTCAGGGAATACCCGTTTGGTAATCACTCGATTTTCGAGCATGTAGGAAACGCCGGAAGGAACACGTAAATTGTCTTCCAGCACATACATGGTGCCGTCCTGATCCCGGACCAGGTCGCTGCCACAGATATTGGCCCAGACATTATGCCTGGGGTTGATTCCTACACATTGCTGTTTAAAATTTTTCGAACTGGT
>SPJK01040649.1_pt1 | contig 12498 bp, 11 predicted proteins | sample 3741771 | NCBI WGS metagenome assembly SPJK01 (sample SAMN10925997, study PRJNA522277) | cold seep metagenome | isolation source: Elba SIP-enriched marine methane seep metagenome, extraction at timepoint T2 | place: Italy: coast of Elba, Mediterranean Sea | reverse complement strand
TTTCATCTTGCACAATATTTGCCTTCTAACAAGTTATTATCCAGACCTGTATATCTACAATCAGAAATCCGAAAAAAAACCAATCTGACTCTATCTCCCTGTTAATCTAAACTGGAAAACATGAAAAATGTAATAATAACCCGTTCCCAGATAGCTCCAAAAAAATTTTACTCAATTGTATTTGATTATTATGATTTCGCGTAGTTAAGTATTTAACTGCACAATAAACATAGTTATGCTATAGCTTGCCCCACTTTATCCAGTGGTGCCAAGGTGTATTGGAATAATGTTTCTATTTTTGGGGTTTAATCTTAGAGATGGGTTTTAAAACTTCGTTAAATTGATCCTGAAATCAAAGATATGGATTCATGAAGGCAATTAATATTCTGAATTAAATATAGTCTATTCAATCCCCCATTCTCTTGTCGACAGGGGTTAGAGACTGGATGGATTAAATTCCAGTGCTTTATTGGTTCTTTCCTGTGGTTTTATTGACATGACTTTTTTTTCCACTTGATTCTCTTTTGTTAGCCAGGTCAACAAGTCATAATAACTTCTGATATTTTCAACATATCGTACCGGTTCATTTCCTCTGGCATAACCATGTTTGGTTAATCGGTACCATTTTTTCTGGCTTAGTAGTGGCAGGGATTTTTTAACATCCAGCCATTTGTCCGGATTGCCCTTTCTTTTCTGAGTTAAAATTCTGGCATCTTCGAGATGGCCGAACCCTACATTGTAGGATGCCAGTGCAAACCAGACATTATCCGGCGATTTAATTCTTTTTGGCATTTTTTTTAAACGCTGTTTGAAATAAAGTGCACCGCCTTCAATGCTTTGTACAGGATTAGTACGATCTTTTATACCTAATTGTTTGGCTGTGGCTTTTGTCAGCATCATCAGGCCTTTGACACCAGTTGGTGACGTGGCGTCTTGTCGCCAGTGCGATTCTTGATAGCCGATGGCGGCCAGTAAGCGCCAGTCTAAACCATGTTCATCTGCAGCTTTTTTGAATAAGGTTTCATAGCGAGGTAATCGACTTTGAACATGTTGTCGGAAGGTACAGTTCCCCACATAGCTTAAATTGCCATGATTGCCATAATGTTTGTCAAGTAACTGCTCTAGTGTTTTGTTGTCTTTAATTTTCTGAAAAAAGCGGTTTATTTCGTCGAGAAGGCTGTTGTCGTTTGATTTTTTAAGTGCCCATGCGAGTTCGCGAGGTTCGGTAATATCAAAAGCCGAGTAGAGCTTGGGGTAAAAGCGTTTGAAGTTTTTTACCATGTGCGAATCGGCAATGGTGAAATCAATTAAGCCTTCATTCACCAGATAGAGCAACCCATCGGTATTAAGTTCGGTATTTACAATCCAGTCTAGCTGAGGGTGTTCGGTTTTTAGTTTTTTCAGTGTGTCGATGTGACTGGTACCATTTACCAATTCAAGAATGCCTTGCTTCAGGTCGTTGATATTTTTTGGTCGTTTGCGTCCGGAACGGTAGACTATTTGTTCTGTAATGCTCTGATAGGGCAGAGAGAAACGCATGTTTGCTTGTCTCTGTTCTGTCACTGTCAAGCCTGCAGCTGCAATATCAGCTTTACCTTGAGAGATATATTGAAGAATGTCATCAAAGGTTTCAGGGATAATAAAATTTGCTTTTACTCCAAGGTGGGCTGCAAACAGAGTGACCAGATCATATTCCATGCCAGTGTAACCTTCCGCGCTTTCATAGTAGGTTGTTGGGTCAAGGCGAGTTAGAACATTGAGTTGGCCTTCGTGACGTATTTGTTCAAGTTGAGAGAATCCTGTATGTTCTGGTGAATATTCGCCACATGCTGTAAGCAGAGAAAAAAAAACAACCAGGAAAGTTTTAGTAGCAAACTTCAGCACAGTTCTCAAATAATTGAATGGTCTTTAATGCCAACTTAATACATTATGATTTTCAGGCCGGAACAAATCTGGCCTGAAATATCTTTAAGGTTAGCTTAATTTTCTTAATTTTTTGTATTCGTTAATTAAAGCATTGGTGGAGCAGTCATGCGTATCAACCGGATCATCATTTTTTAACTCGGGAAGAATAGTCGAAGCAAGAACTTTTCCTAATTCAACGCCCATTTGGTCAAAAGAGTTGATATTCCAGACGACACCTTGCACAAAAATTTTGTGTTCATAAAAAGCGAGTAAGGTTCCCAGTGTTCGAGGTGTCAGTTTTTTGTATAAAAAAGTATTTGAAGGTTTGTTGCCTGGAAAAACTTTAGATAATACCAGTAGTGGATCATCTGTTCCGATATCATGCTCAACTTCTTCTTTGGTTTTTCCTTTCATGAGTGCTTCTGGCTGGGCCAGAAAATTTGACATTAATATGTCGTGGTGCACTGGCGAGTCATAGTGACCTTGAGATGCAGCCAGAAAGTCGCAAGGAATCAGTTTTGTACCCTGATAAAGTAGTTGATAAAAGGCATGTTGGCCATTGGTTCCTGTCTGGCCCCAAATGATAGGTCCGGTATTATAATCAACTTCTTCGCCGTCATTGGTGATACGTTTGCCATTACTTTCCATGTCACCTTGTTGAAAATAATCGGCAAAATAATAAAGAGACTGATCATACGGGAACAGAGCGTGCGATTCTACCCGAAAGAAATTGTTATACCAGATACCCAGTAATGCCATTGTAACCGGTATGTTTTTTTCCAGTGGTGTGTCTTTAAAATGTTGGTCGGCCAGGAAGGCACCCATAAGCAATTCTTCGAAGTTTTCTCTGCCTATGGCAATTGCGATAGAAAGTCCTATGGATGACCATAAGGAATAGCGGCCACCCACCCAGTCCCAGAACTCAAACATGTTGTCTAGGTCAATTCCAAATTCGGAAACTTTTTCCTTGTTAGTCGATATGGCGACAAAATGATGTTTGACCGCTAATTTGTCAAAGGCGGAGTTTAGCAACCATTTCCTTGCAGAATAGGCATTGGTGATGGTTTCTTTGGTGGAAAAGGTTTTTGAAGCAACCAGAAATAAAGTCGTTTCAGGACTTAAACTTTTTAAGGTAGTAATAATGTCAGTTTGGTCAACATTGGAAACAAAATGCGATTTAATACTGTGGATAGAATAAGGTTCCAGAGCGGTTGTGACCATTTTGGGTCCCAGGTCAGAGCCGCCTATGCCAATATTCACGATATCAGTAATTGGTTTATTGGTGTAGCCTTTCCATTCGCCTGATCGAACTTTGTCGGCAAAAGAGTACATTTTTTCTAATTCATGATTAACATCAGGCATCACATCTTTGCCATCAACGAATATAGGTTGTTTGCTTTTATTTCGCAGAGCAACATGCAGAACAGAACGTTTTTCAGATAAATTAATGATTTCGCCTGAAAACATGGCTTTGGTTTTTTCTTCAATGCCGGCCTGACGAGCAAGATCGATCAGTAATGGCAAAGTGTCCTCAGTAATTCTGTTTTTGGAAAAATCAAAAAGAATGTCGTTAAAACGTTGTGAAAATTTTTCATGCCTCTGTGGATCTTTGGCAAATTCATCTTTCATCAAGACATTTTCAATCTCTTTAACATGCTTTTTTAAAGTAAGCCACTCGGGTGTATTCTTTAATGTAGACATAGATAGGATTCCATAAATTAACCTGTTAAAAGTCTACGAGAACTTATGAGTAATGGCAAATAAAATGATCTAATTCAATCTGAATTTAAGTGGTCTAATAGAATCAGACACTTCATTAAGAGAAAATACCATAAACTTAATTGAGGTCAATAATGAATCATCAAAAATATAATCACGAATTTAAAACACATGCAGTAGATATGGTTTTAAAAGAAGAATTGACCCGTACCGGGGTAGGCCTAAGACTTGAAACTTCTTCAAAAAACATCAGCCGTTGGGTACGAGAATATCAAGACAATGCAAAAGGATTAAATTTAGACCAGGGTAGAGAGTCCCCATTTAAGAAACGTATTCAGAGCTTAGAAAAAGAAAATCGACAGCTAAATGGAGCACGATATATTAAAAAACAGCCTACATAGAGCTTCTCTCGCCCAGATGAGTAGAAACACACTTTTGTCGTATACTTCACTTTAGCAGGAAAGTGGTCGTAAGCCTTTTGGAGAATACTATCCCGTCAAAAAACCTGACCCAGGGGGTTAGCGGCTAAAAGACCCCGCATAGGAAAGTGATAATAACCGTCTCCCCATCCAGCACTGATGAAAATTGATACGGGGGATTCACGATGAGTAAGCCCAGACAAATTCAGTCACTTCCGGTATTAAATGCCCAAGCAGCAGGTATTGATATTGGAGCCAGCTTCCATGTTGTTGCTATTCCAGCTGACGCCTTTAATGAACCGGTTCCTACATTTAAGGCCTTGATAGGCGATATTGAAAGAATGGCCTACCAATATGCTCTGTCGTGTTATGAAAGTGAATCGTAGTTATTATTATTCGGTTTTAAAAAACAAACAAAACACTGTAATTGATTTTGAAAATGAGTGGCTTGAAAAAAGACTCATTATTTTGTTTAAAGAGCATCGTGAAAACCAGGGTTCTCGACGGTTAGTCCACGTATTACAACAGGAAGGTTTTATTGTAGGTCGTTATCGAGTTCGTCATTTGATGCTCAAAAATAGATTGGAAGTGAAACAAAAACGACGCTATCAAAATACGACCGATAGTCAACATCGATTAATGATCAGTGATAATTTACTGGATCGACAATTCGCTGTGGGTTCTGCCAATCAGGTGTGGACGACGGACGTAACCTACATCTGGACAGCCCAAGGTTGGTTATATTTAGCGATTGTTCTGGACTTGTTTTCACGAAAAATCATCGGTTGGTCTGTACAAGATCATATGCGTACTATTTTATGTAAAGACGCATTAACCATGGCCTGGTGGCGCCGTCAGCAAGCTAAAAGTGTCATGCATCATTCGGATAGGGGTAGCCAATATGCCAGTGTTGAATATCGTCAATTATTATCAGAATATGGCATGCTACAAAGCATGAGTAGAAAAGGCAATTGTTGGGATAATAGTCCTACGGAAAGAGTCTTTAGAACACTTAAATCCGAATGGTTAAACCGATTTAACTTTAAAACCAAAGAACACGCTAAACGCGAAATATGGGGATATATTGCTTACTATATTGCCGAATTCATTCCTGTTTAGGGTATGTTTCTCCAATACAATTTGAGATGAATTAAGACATGTCTCTTTAAATATGTGTCTGTTTATACTTGACCACTACAGAATAGCCTATGCATTTGGATTGAGAGGATAACAGCCTGGCCAGAATATTTCATTAGAGAGGTTGGCAATGCCATAAATTGTCACTTCAATGATGTATAAGTTGTATTATCTGTTTCAGTAAAACTTTATGTTTGAATGGTATTAATTAAGCAAAACAGGATGAACTAATATATAGGCTGTATGTCGGTATTTAAAAACATTATAAAATAGTTGATCTGGATCAAAATGAAAATGTCTGGAGGTGGTTAAATAGTAAGCGAGTCAGTCTTTAATATATGTTTATTAGAGACTTGTCTTTCTTTGGGGTTAGCAATATGCTAAAGTGCACAGCGCTGTCAGTTATTTCAATAATGACTTTATGCAGCTATAAAAACAAATAAACAACATAACTGGAAGGTGTTATGAATATTAAACAAATATTAAAAAACAGTTTTTTCGGGTTAATTGGTCTCATTTTTTCTTCGGCTTTATGGGCTCACGGGGGGGCAGCAGGGACTGATACTGATCAATGTAAATTCGAGTTAGAGCCAGATCACTGGATTCATTATACGGCTTATCAACCAAGCTCTTATCCAGGAGATGAGTTTTGTGGAAAATTGCCTGATGCTGGGACTACTACTTTATTAGTATTTGATTATCAAGATATCAGATACAGAAATATGGCGGTTGAATTTGAAGTGACAAAAGAGCCAGAAGGAACACGTGTGTTTTTTCAGAAAGCTAAAAAACACAAATCAGGTACAGTTAATTTGAATCTTGCTAATGGCGTGGCTGAGCCAGGTAAGTATCTGATACATATTACGTTGCTTAAGGATGATGGTGAGCGTTTAGATGCCCACATGGCTTTTAAAGCAGGTACAGGTGCACCGACATCTACTAGTGAAATGGTTCTGTATTTACTGTTTATCTTTGCAGGGCTCTATGTGTTCTATCTATCTAATGATAAATTCAAACAAGCAGTTGATGAAAAGTTTAAAAAATCAACCAGCATGTAAATCAAAAAGGTAAGTTAACAATGCAGAAACATCCCCTACATATTCTATTTGGCTTGATAATTATTTTTAGTTCGTCAGTTGCTGTCAGTAAAGCTGAACTGCCTGCTAGCACTAAAGTAGATAAAGGAGAGGTAGAAATACTTTGTCGTTCTCTGGAGGCCGAATGGCGCAAGGCTCAGACAATTGAAGGTGTAAAGATTCAAGAGTCCTTACGTTGTGATCCAGACAATCCTGCACAAATCGCAGCTGAAGTAAAAGGGACAAATAATATTTCAATGGAAACATTGATGAATACCTTTTTTGCAGCTGATGCAATTATAAAGAAGGACGATAGAGATGGGGATGGGGATCCTGATCTGATTATTATCAAACTGGAGGTGACCGAGCTGAATGGGCATTCGCCTGATTTTGATGGTTTGGTTCCTACGTTTGATATTGCTCCAGCTATTCAACCGGGTCTATGGGTTTTTGCACCCAAGACGCGAGGAATGGCGACAAATAGTTTTGTGGGTAATGATGCCAATCCTCTTTTGAGAGCGCCTTCGCCCAGTATTCGTGTTGAGCAGGGTGATACTGTGTGGCTACATTTGGAAAATAGTCATTACTTTCCACACACGATACATTTGCATGGAGTGGATCACCCTTTTGTTGATAATAGTGGTGAGGGCAATGATGGAGTTCCCCAATCCAGTGATAAATTTGTATTGCCTGGTCAAAGTAAAACCTATGAAATCAGGCCCAGAGTGCCAGGTACATTTGTTTATCACTGCCATGTACAAACACATGTTCACGTTGCTATGGGCTTGATCGGCATGTTGATTGTTGAAGAAAACAGGCCTAACAACTGGGTGCAGACTTTTAATGTCGGAGGCGGCCAAGTCAGGCACCCATCCAAAGCAATACTTGAAAAATATGATAGTGAATATGATTTGCACTATCATGCAATGGATAAAGAATTACACAGTATTATTCAAAATTATAATGATCCACGTTTGATCGCAAAAAAAATGAACAGGGAATATGATAATACCGACGCTACTGACGACTATCATACTTTAAATGGACGTTCTTTTCCTTATACACTTCGAGAATCAATTATTGTTGCGGAACCTGATAAAGATATCAAAATTCGTATGTTCAACAGCAGTAGTGAGATGATGGCTATTCATACTCATGGTCATAAAGCCGTCATAACGCATTACGATGGTATAGAACATAATCCCAGGTCTCAGATTATGCGGGATGTCTATGATATAGCACCTGCACAGCGAAACGACATGAAGATCAATACTGTGGATGACGGGCTTCATAGTTATGGTGAAGGTATATGGATTTTTCATGACCACATGGAGAAAGGCATAACAAATGATGGGATGAATCCGGGTGGAAATGTCAGTGCCTTGGTTTACAAAAAATATTTAAATGAAGTTGGAATGCCTAAAGCGATTGGTGAAAAAATTGATCCTTTGTTTACAAAAGCTTTTCACGATAGAAAAGTACCTGTATGGCAAGATGTAGAAGGTTGGAATTATGGGGAAATTGATGCGACTGATTATAAGGCTCCACCCCCTGCAGCTCAAGTTGCTGTTGAAACCGGGCCTAAACCTTTAGCTGTTCTGGAAAAAGAAGCGCTGCAAAATAGCAGTGGTAATAGTGCCTTTAGCAATTTTATTATCGGTCTAATTTTGGGTATACTCGCATATATCTTGTTTTTAAATCGTGAAAAAATCATGGCAATGATTTCTCAAATGAAAGGAGAAGAAAAAAATGTCTAAATTTTTGATGTCTCTGTTCATGATTTCTGCATTATTGACTCATGTGGTCAGAGCAGAAAAAGAATTTATGGTGCATGATCGTTTAATGGATCATGGCGATGGTCATTTAATGGATATGGATGGTGGTATGGTCATGGGGCAGAATAAAGATATTCTGCCAGGTGGCTGTGATGAAATTGAAGCAGATGAAGAAATAACTGTTCATGCTGGCCATAAATATGCGGAGAAATTTCCGGGTCGAATGTTTGCATTTGATGCTCAGGAATATCAGTTTGAACCCTGTACTCGTCTAACCGTCCATTTCGTTAATGATGATAATATTCGTCACCAATGGATGATGCATGGTTTACCCAAATACCTTTATCCAAAAGGTATGTTTCATTTAGAAGTAACGGGACCGGGTAAAATTTCAGGTACATTGATTTTTCCACCGAATGATAAAACCTATCTGGTTCATTGCGATATTTCCCAACATATGGAAAAAGGTATGAAGGGTCAGTTAAAGATAGGGAAAGGCAGTGGCGATTTGCCAAGTATTCCGGGTGTCACAGCGATGGTTATTCAGGATGATTACAGTCAAAGCATTCCTGAAATTGTTGCGCCTGTTGATGCTAAAACACAAACGGTGCAACCACAGACAGTGAATAGTGGTTCTGCCTCAAACGGTATTGTTATTATTGGTCTGGCAGCTGGTTTACTGCTTGCCCCAATCTTGGCGCGTAAGTTCAAGGGTATGACGCCGGTAGAAATTGTTTCCAGTTGCATAGAAATTCTTATGCAGACTTTAGGTTCTATCATTAAGCTAATTACTGAGTTGCTATCAAAGCTGAATTCAAAAAAATCAATCGAATTGAAAAACGATTAACTTAGCCTATGCAAAAAAACCTCTGGGATTCCTGGTTAATCTCAGAGGTTTTTTTTTGAGAAGTATTTATGGAATTTGAAAACTATGGCATAGGAGGGTTGTTTCTCAGTGCTTTTATATCATCAACTATAGCGCCGGGTGGTTCAGAAGCAGTTTTGATTTATATGATTAATCAGTCTTCTGGCCAAGTTAATTTGCTGGTCATAGTCGCAACCATAGGTAACACGCTGGGAGCTTTAACAACCTGGTTTTTGGGAAACTGGGCTGCGAAAAAAATAACCGTTGAAGCGTTACTTGATGAAAAGTATAAAAAGCCATTGACCATAGTTAAACGTTGGGGTGTGTGGTCTTTGTTTTTTTCATGGTTGCCTGTTATTGGTGATGGCCTGTGTTTTGTGGGGGGGTGGTTAAAGCTGCCTTTATTTATCTCTACACTGAATATTATGATTGGTAAGTTTATACGGTATGGAGTGATTGCTTATTTAATGATTTTGTAAGGTTCTATTGCCATGATTTTGCCATTTTGATCAAGATTGATCTAAATCAAAATGGGCTTGAGGGTTTAATGGTATAACTACACTGCGATTGATACCAACTTAAGCAGGAGTGTCGGATGAATCAACAGAAACAATATAGCCGGTTTTTAGTGTTGAATGAATCTGTAAATCATATTGAAGTGATTGCAGCAGGGATGATGTTTAATCATGAAAGGGCTGGGATAATTCAGCTAATCCTTAAAAAAAATATAGCTGTTACGAAAGTTGAGTGTGATGTTGAAAGTAATATTCTGAAAATAAGTTTTGATTCTGAAGTAATTTCTGCATCCGGTATTTTTTCAATATTAGATAAAGTTTTGAAAAACTTTCCTACAGACTTTTTGTCTGTAAATGCTGCTCATAGCGCAGAATGCGGTTTAATCAGGCCGGAAAAGGAAGAAGAAATTGTTTTTTCTATACAGGGAATGAGTTGTACTTCATGCGCCAAATTTCTGGAATTAATTTTAGCTAGAGAAACCAATGTTAAGCAGGCTAATGTCAGCTATATTTCAGGTGAGGCAAAAATCAGAGGATACATAAAAAAGGAAAATATTTTTAACATCATAGAAAAAAATGGTTATCATGCTTGTATATGAGATGTTCAATTTAAAATAAGCAATGAATGATAACAGTCGTTTTAAACAGTTTAAATTAGTTCATGAACTAAAGCGTAGAATTCGGATTATAGTCCCCTCTTTATATAAAAATGAAGAAAGGGCATTAATTTTAAAAATTTTACTGTTAAAAAGAGAGGCTGTGAGTCGGGTAAAAATTGTGCCTGCGATCAATTCGGTGACGATCCATTTTGATTCAGAACAGTTACCTAAAATTAATCTGTTTATTTTGCTTGAAGGGGTGTTAACCAATTTTATAAATAAACCGTCAGAAAACTTCAAGCAACACATACCTGGGCCGTCCGGCCATCCAGAAAAACAAATCAAGGATCAATTGTTTGTTATCAATGGTATGAGTTGTGGCTCTTGTGCAATGTATCTTGAAATGTTACTTAAACGGCAAGAGGCTATAGAGAAAGTTAATATCAATGCTTTAACCGGAATTGCCAGAGTTAAAGGCTGGATGCCAAAGGATGAAATTTTCAGCCTGATAGAAGTCAACGGTTATCACCCTTATTCGATGGATACGGTCTCTGAGAGAAAAGTCTTACTGGCAAATGAACAGAATCATCTGGGCGCAATAAAAAAACGACTTATTTTTATTACCTTATTAGAAGTCCCTGTTTTTTTTGGTGGTTTTCTTTACAGTGGTAGTCAACAGTTCAGAATTTTACAAGCTGCTTTTAGTTTGACTGTCATGTTGATGGGTGGGAAGGATATTTTTAAAAAATCACTCAGTCAATTAAAGCAAGGTGTCGTCAATATGGATACACTGGTAACTGTAGGTGCCAGTTCCGCTTATGCGATTAGTTTTCCGGCAATTTTTGATTTACGAAGACACGTTTATTTTGATGCTGCAACAGCAATTATTGGTTTTTCTCAACTTGGACAATATCTTGAAAGTCTGAATAAAAATCGCATGATTAGCGATATTGAAAGTCTGGTCAGTCAGCAAGATCATCTGGCGAATCGTATAGCCGATGAAAAAATTAAGCCCGTAGAAATAGATCAATTGCAATTGGGTGATACATTGATTATCCGTCCAGGCGAAAGGATTCCTGTCGACGGTGAAGTGATCAGTGGCTTGTCTGTAGTGGATGAATCTTTGATTACGGGTGCTGAATTTGCTGTCATTAAAGAAACAGGCCATATTTTGCTGGAAGGGAGTATCAATGGCAGCGGTGTTTTAAGGATGAAGACGACAGCTGTCGGCAAAAACACGCATTTGGCAAGTTTGATTCATATGATGGAGCAGAGTCAAAGCAGTAAAGTGCAGATCCAGCAAACCATAGATGTGCTATCTTCGCGATTGATGCCCATGATTATGGCTTTGTCTGCTGGAACTTTTTTTTCCTGGTTATTGCGTGGTGAGACTTTGGCGCATTCATTGTCAAATGCTTTGTCGGTATTAATGATTTCTTGTCCGTGCGCTCTAGGGTTAACGACACCGGTTGCGACCAGTGTCAGCGTCAGTCGGTCGGCCAAACAGAGAATTTATATTAAAAATGGCCAGGTCCTGGAACTGATGTCTAAAGTAGAAACCGTTGCTTTTGATAAAAGTGGTACCTTGACACTGGGACAGGCTGAGGTTGAAGGTTTTATCAATCTTTCAAGGCTGGATGATAAGAAAGTTTTACAACTGGCAGCTTCAGTCGAAATTAATTCTGAGCATAATTTAGCAAAGAGCATTGTTGAGTATGTTGAAGATCAAGGTATATCATTATTAGCAACCCGAGGTTTTCATTCGATTCCCGAGCAGGGGGTTCGTTGTCAGGTGGGTAATCATGAAGTTCTGTTGGGCAATGAATCCTGGATGAGTAGTTTAAATATCGGTATTTCTGAATTGAAGCATGCGTCAGCTTCATCTATTAAAGAAGGAGCATCCATTGTTTATTTGGTAGTCGATAATCAGGCAGTAGCGGTGTTTGCTTTGCGTGATGCTATCAGGCAGGGTGTTCAGTCGCTTATTCATCAGTTGCAGGAAGAGGGCGTAAAAACCTTGTTGTTGACGGGTGATACGTTGAGCAGCGCGAATAAAATGGCGGAACTTACAGGAATAGATGAAATAAAAGCAGATTTAAGCGCAGCGGATAAAATTGCTTTTATTCAAGGGATACAGGCGAATGGTGAGAAAGTGGCTATGGTCGGTGATGGAATTAATGATGCACCTGCATTAGCTGCTGCTGATGTGGCGATAGTTATCGGTAGAAGCGCTGCACTTGCAATAGAAGCTTCAGACTTCATTCTTGAAGATCGTGATATCAGTAAAGTGATTGAGATAAAGCATATGAGTGAAAAAACCTTGAGGGTTGTTCATCAAAATATAGCTTGGGCATTTGCTTATAATGTCTTAGCAATCCCTGTGGCAATGGCTGGGAAACTCAATCCATTTATTTCTTCAACAGCAATGGCTGTAAGTTCGCTCTCTGTGATTCTGAATTCGATGCGTTTACGTAAATAATCAACAGAC
>SPJK01038261.1_pt1 | contig 12505 bp, 11 predicted proteins | sample 3741771 | NCBI WGS metagenome assembly SPJK01 (sample SAMN10925997, study PRJNA522277) | cold seep metagenome | isolation source: Elba SIP-enriched marine methane seep metagenome, extraction at timepoint T2 | place: Italy: coast of Elba, Mediterranean Sea | reverse complement strand
TGCGCATAGTGACGCGCAGCCGTCTCATACTCAACATGCGCCGTGTTGATCGTGATACCACGGGCCTTCTCTTCAGGCGCCTTATCGATGTTCTCGTAATCCATGAAGGCAGCGCCGCCGACTTCTGCAAGAACCTTCGTAATCGCTGCCGTCAGCGTCGTCTTACCGTGGTCAACGTGACCAACTGTACCGATGTTGCAGTGCGGCTTAGTCCGCTCGAACTTTTCCTTCGCCATCTCTTTTCGATCCCTTGGCCTATATAAACGATCCTAGAACACGAATGAGCACGGTCACGCTGGAAACTGGAGCGGGTGATGGGAATCGAACCCACGTAACCAGCTTGGAAGGCTGGGGCTTTACCATTAAGCTACACCCGCCCAATTGCGTATCCGCATCCACCTTCAGCCAGTGTTTCGCATGGTGGAGGGAGTTGGATTTGAACCAACGTAGGCTAAGCCAACGGGTTTACAGCCCGTCCCCTTTAACCACTCGGGCATCCCTCCTGAAAGTAACGAATTCGGATCGTACCTTCGATCCAACACCGCACTTGGAAATGACCACGCGTAACAGCCGACTACCGGCGGGGTGGGGTTTAGGGGCTCGGCCCGCGCCTGTCAACGCGGTTTCGTTCGAAAATCCAGCATGACAATAAAGTTTTGGCACTCTTGCCGTGGCCAGCGCCAAGGCTTAAGGAAAGCGCCCATGAAAAGAGATAAACGACATCCTAGAAAATCCGAGCGTCGGGAGCCCCAGCGCGGATCAGGCACCTATTGGGCCCATGGCCTCCATCCAGTTCTGGCCGGGCTAGAGAACCCCGATCGAAAGATCGGCCGGCTGCTGGCGACAAAGGCGGGTCTTGAGAAAATCATCCCTGCCGCAGCAAAACGCAATATTCCTGTTGAGACTGTGGAGCGCAGCGCCATTGATCGATTGGTGGGGAGCGATTCTGTTCACCAAGGGGTCGCGGCACAATTCCACCCATTGGATACCCCTGCCTTAGAAGAAATCATCGAATCGGCCTCATCAAAAGCAACCATCCTGGTCTTGGATCAGGTGACCGACCCCCATAATGTCGGGGCGATCCTTCGCTCTGCCGCTGTCTTTGGTGTCGACGCTCTGGTACTGCAAGACCGCAATGCGCCTCCGGAAAGCGGCATTCTCGCAAAAAGCGCCAGCGGAGCCCTCGAATCCGTGCCGGTCGTGCGGATCGGCAACCTTGCGCAAGCCCTGGATAAGCTTCGGGATGCCGGCTTTTGGAGCGTCGGCTTGGCCGGAGAGGTCGACGATGACATCAGCGCTCTCGATGGCGACGGCCGCGTTGCCCTTGTGATGGGATCCGAGGGGGAAGGCCTTCGCCGACTGACAGCCGAACGGTGCGATCAATTGGCCGCCATCCCGATGGCACCGAACGGTGTCGGCTCACTCAATGTATCCAATGCAGCCGCTGTCGCGCTCTATGCAGTTTTTGCGCATCGTCGCCATTGATTTTAAGTCCGACAGCGAGTAGACGATGCCCGGACGCGATAAACGTCCACCCGCCGGCGTAGCACAACGGCAGTGCAGCGGTTTTGTAAACCGAAGGTTGGGAGTTCAAATCTCTCCGCCGGCACCAAAACGCTTTTCGCAGAAAAGCGTCCTATTCCCACCATCAGCACAAAGCGGCAGCTGTTTGCGAAGCAAACCGCGAGAGCGTTCTTTATTCGGCTGCCCCCCTTCCTTTACGAAATCTTGAGAAGCAGCTTTTGGAGTTCGGTTTTCTCTACAGGGGTCAGGGGCGCGAGGGTTTGGTCGGTAATTTGATAGGCGATGCTTATGGCAACCTTCACCGTCTCTTCCCCTTTCGCGGTCAATTGTATCAGTTGACGGCGGCCATCGGTCGGGTCCGGTCTGGTTGAGACCATGTCGCGATCCCGCAGCCTATCCACCACGCCTTTGATCGTCGCGATATCCATTGCGGTGTGACGGCCCAATACATTCTGGGAGAGCGGGCCCAGCTGATATAGCTTTGCCAGGGCCGCGAACCGTGTCGGTGTTAGGTCCCGCATCATGATGTCTGAGAAAATGCTCGTGTGACGCTGGGACGCCTTGCGCAGCAGGAAGCCTACTTGTGCATCCAGGACATAGTCATCTGGGTTTTTGGATGTCTCTTCAGACACAGTGCGATCCTTCAAGTCGAAGCGCCAAGGCCTCAATTCATTTGCATGCTAATAAAAACAATTGTCTGGGGCAATCGGTCCCGGTTACCATGGCGCATAGGGATGATACAGACTTCTTCGGGGAACAAAGTAACATGCAAAAGCTGATCATTAAAAACATCGGGCTCATTCTATCGGGCATGCTGGAGAAACCGATTCTCGATGGCGATTGTGTCGTCGCGATTGATGGCAAGATTTCTGCTGTCGGATATGAGAAGGACCTGGACACCAGCGAGGCGACATCCATCGTCGATGCGAAGGGGATCGCGCTTTCTCCAGGCTTGATCGACAGTCATGTACACCCGGTGATCGGCGATTTCACCCCCCGTCAGACACAGTTGAACTGGATCGATAGCTGCCTGCATGGCGGTGTCACTTGCATGATTTCCGCCGGCGAAGTTCATGCGCCGGGACGCCCTAAGGACATCGTTGGCCTGAAGGCCATGGCGATTGCCTCCCAGCGTTGGTACGAGAATTTCCGCCCCTCGGGCGTGAAGGTCTTTGCCGGCGCGCCGGTCATTGAAGAAGGCATGGAAGAACACGACTTCAAGGAACTGGCGGAAAGTGGCGTGAAGCTGCTGGGAGAAGTCGGCCTGGGCTCCGTGAAGGCGGGGGAGACCGCGCAGAAGATGGTCGCCTGGGCGCGGAAATACGGCATCCAGAGCACGATCCACACCGGCGGCCCGTCTATCCCCGGCTCCGGCTTGATCGACAAGGATATCGTATTGGAAGCGGATGCGGATATCATCGGCCATATCAATGGCGGCCACACGGCCCTACCCGATGATCAGATCACCTGCCTGTGCGAAAGCTGCCAACGCGGTATCGAGATTGTTCACAATGGCAATGAGCGGGCCGGATTGCTCGCAATGCGCACCGCGTTCGAACTTGATCAGGCGGAACGTGTCATACTGGGTACCGATGCCCCCGCCGGATCAGGCGTTCAACCGCTGGGGATTCTTAGGATGATCGCCATGCTTTCCAGCCTTGGCGATATCCCAGCCGAAACAGCATTCTGTTTTGCCACGGGTAACACCGCCCGCATGCGGGAGCTGGATTGCGGGCTGATCGAGGTTGGAAAGTCGGCAGACTTCATCCTGATTGACCGGGCGCAGCATGCGCCTGGAAAGCATATGCTGGACAGTATTCGCCAGGGTAACCTACCCGGTGTCGGTATGACGGTGATCGACGGTGTTGTGCGTTCCCAGCGCAGCCGAAACACGCCGCCTGCAACGACACTGCCGGAGCTCGTTTCGGGCTAAGGGCCAGGCCGACAAATAGCTATCCATAATCTCCGGGATGGCATCCAGTTCAGCAAGACTTCCTAAAATTGGAGAAGCGTTGAGAGTGTCCGACATCCTATTACAAGGCCGCGATCACCTCGCCTAGACGCGATGTGCGCCCCGATATGTCAGAAAGCTGGATTGGTTCAGCAAGATCCGGGTCTAGATCGGCCACCGCCCTACGCGCGGCTTCGGTGAAGTAGACGGTGCCGTCAGAATCGATCTTCTCGGCGCCATCCCTGCGGCCCTGTTTATTGTTCCACGCGATGGCGTCATCGCGGGTAACGCCCGGCGGCAGATCGAGTGTGATGTCCCCTTGGTCGATGCGAACAGGATATCCTCCAGGAAGCCCGAAAGGGGCAGGCGTCGAAAAGCGAAGGCTTGATGCCCCGGGCAACAAGGCTCGCAGCACCGGCAAAGCCGCCGCGGCAGTGATCTCGTTGTAAATCGGACCGGCCGCAAAGCTCTTACCCTGATAGGCAAGCTCGTCTGACCGACGCCCGTCTTCGCCCAGGTAGACCTGAACGCGCTCACCGGGCTCAGGCAAACGGGCTTGCATCACATCATAGACTTGGCAGTGATGGCCGAGCAGCCGCAGGAGGCCTGGAGCCTCGCCGATGTCCTGCAGGTGGTGCGCAACCCGCATGTGATGAATGGCGACGTTGCCAAGCCCGACGGTCGGAGCAAGACCTTCTGCAGCCAGAACGGGGTGTAGGATGTCGGGCATGGACATGTTGGCGACCGGTGCAGCAAGCCCTATGTCTTGCACAGCCCGCATCACGTTGCGCAGGATCGGAAGCTGCAAGGGGATCTGAATAGCAATTCCCGCAGAGGACAATTGGCGCGCCACGGGGTGATCGCGCCCAATTATAGCCCAAGGGCTAATCATACTGGCGCTTTGGACCACCAGATCCGGCGTGACCGATTTGAGCAACGCCTCTAGGGCAGAAGGATTGGTTCCGTCGACCTGACGGAACGTGACTGATGCCGTATGACAGAGGCCCAACATGGTAGCCCGTGTTGCGGCTGGCTCCGGGATGAGGTCAGTCATTACCAGCCGCAAGCCAGGGCAGGAAGACAGCAGTCCGGAAGCCATGCGGAACGCGACGTCTCCGGCACCGATGAAGAGGACTGTAGGCAAGGTCATTAACGTTCCTTTCGCAGGGTCAGGTTAATAGGACAATGGCCTAAGGAAGAAGCATTTTGACAGGTGAAACGTCGGCCGTGCTCTGGCAGCGAGTCGTTCACGCCGGCCAGTCGCAGGCAATGCCAAGCCATCGCATGATTCGACGAGGTGATGGGCACCCCGACCTCCGCCCTGATTGAACGGGCACAGCATGCGCCTGGAACGCATATGCTGGACAGTATTCGCCAGGGTAACCTGCCCGGTGTCGGTATGACGGTGATCGACGGTGTTGTGCGTTCCCAGCGCAGTCGAAACACGCCGCCTGCAAACACTGCCGGAGCTGGTTTCGGGCTAAGGGCTAGACCGACAAATAGCTATCCATGATCTCCGGGTTGGCATCCAGTTCGGCAAAGCTGCTGTCGAATTGAATCGCCCCACTTTCGACGATCAGCGCGCGGTCCGCCACAAGCCGGGCGAAATGCAGGTTCTGTTCAGTCAACAAGACAGTCAGTCCTGCCGATTTCAAACGCTGAATCGTCACCGCCATTTGCTCAATGATCACCGGCGCAATGCCTTCCGACGGTTCATCGAGCAGCAGCAAAGAAGGATTACCCATCAAGGTCCGCGCGAGGGTTAACATCTGTTGTTCCCCTCCGGATAGTGCCTTGCCCCGGTTATGGCGCCGTTCCGCCAGGTTCGGGAACAGGTCGAACAGGATATCGATCGTCCAGACCGGATATCCCTCTCGTGGGGGCTGTCGCCCGACCTCCAGATTTTCAAGGATCGTCAGGTCCGTGAAAATGCGGCGTTCCTCCGGCACATAACCGATGCCAAGCTTGGCAACCCGATGAGGCGCAGATGCGGTGATATCGGTACCTTGGAAAACCACCTTCCCACTTTTCGGGCGCAATAGCTGCATGATGGATTTGAAGGTTGTCGTCTTGCCGGCGCCATTGCGGCCCAGTAGAGCCACGACATCCCCCTCCTGAATGTCGAAACTGACATCGCGGAGAATATGTGCCTTGCCGTAATAGCTGTTGAGGTCGGTGACCTTAAGCATCGCCCTCTCCTTCCTCGGAGAAAAGGGTGCCGCCGCCCAAATAGATCTCCCGCACATGTGGGTCCTGCCTGACCTCATCAACGGAGCCGTTCGCAACCAACTCCCCCCGGTTCAGGACCATGATCCGATGCGCATGGGTGAAAACGACATCCATGTCATGCTCGGTAAACAGAACGCTGATGCCCTTGTCTTTCACGATATCGGCGGTGAGTTGCATCAGGGCGATCCGCTCCGACGGGGCCATGCCGGCGGTTGGTTCATCCATCAAAAGCAGCTTCGGCGCATTCGCAAGCGCGATGGCAAGCTCCAACCGTTTCACATCGCCATAGGCGAGGACAGCCGCCGGGCGCTCAGCCTGTTCCGCCATCCCGACCAATGCCAGAAGGTCCAGCGCTTCTTCCGCATGCTTTGATTTTGCGCGCGGCAGGAAACGGTAGATACCGCCGTGATGAGAGATCAGGGCGAGCTGCACATTCTCAAGCACAGACATAGACGGATAGGTCGCCGTGATCTGAAACGTGCGCCCGACACCCATGCGCCAGATCTGCCGGGGACGACGCCCGACAATATCGGTTCCGTGCAGTTTGATGCTGCCGGCATCCGGTCGCAACTGGCCCATTAGCATGTTGAAGCAGGTCGACTTTCCGGCGCCATTGGGTCCGATTAGCGCCAGCAATTCACCGGGAGCGAGTTCGAAGCTCACATTGTTAACGGCACGGATGCCGCCGAAGAATTTCGAAAGGTCGGTGATTTCCAAGACCGGGGAAGACATGGGTTACGCACCCCCTTCATTGCGGTTGGAAAACCGTTCGACCAGTCGACGGCTCAACCCGGCAACACCATCCGGAGCCAGGATCACGATCCCGATGATCAAAAGCCCCAGCGCCATCCGCCAATACTCAAACCGGGACAGATAATCCTGCACGACGGTGAGAATGCTCGCACCGGCCAGCGGTCCCGATAGTGTCTTAACGCCCCCGAAGAATACCATGATCAAAGCGTCGAAGGATTTCGCGATTTCTAGCTCTGTCGGGAAGATGCTGCCTTTGGAGAAGACGAACAGCCCGCCCGCCAGCCCCGCCATTGCACCGGCAAACATGATCGCGATCCACTGGATTCGCTTGGTGTCGATGCCGGTTGCCTCTGCCCGCAGCGCTGAATCGCGACTGGCACGCAGCGCATAGCCAAAGGGGGAATGCGCAGCGTGGCGCAGCAGCACAATCCCGCCACCAGCGATCACCAGCGTCAGGAAATAGAACACGAGGGAATCGGAGGCCCAGGCCGGTGGCCATAGACCAATGATGCCATCATCGCCGCCCGTGACCTCTGACCATTGGAAGGCAATTGACCAGATCAACTGTGCGAATGCCAGTGTCAGCATCGCGAAATAGACGCCGGACAGGCGGATACAGAACCACCCAACAAGGGCGGCAAGACACCCAGCCGCCAAGGGCGCCAAGAGAATGGCGAGTTCCATCGGCGATCCGGCATAATGCACCAGCAGGGCCGCTGCATAGGCGCCGCCGCCGAAGAAGGCTGCGTGACCGAAGGACACCAGGCCACCAAGAGACAGCATGAAATGCAGACTGGCAGCAAACAGACAGACGATCATCACATCGATCATCAGGACCTGACCGAACTTCCCGGACAGGAATGGGAAGATAACAAGCGCGGCCAATAACAATCCGACCAGAAGCTGACCCTGCCGACCGAGCACCCGGATCGGTCTTTCAGGCTCCCCCACCTGACCATGTTCACCCGGCGCCTCTTGTCGCCCGAAAAGGCCATAGGGGCGGACCATTAAGACAACGGCCATAACCACAAACATCAGCACCAGCGTACTTTGCGGTAAGAAGCGAACACCGAAGACACCCAGCACCGAGATCAAGACAGACGCGATCAACGCGCCGGGGATCGAACCCATGCCGCCGATAACGACAACGACGAACACGGCCGCCAGAATGTTGAAATCCATCAACAGATCGGCACCACCCTTAGGCAACTGAAGCGCGCCCCCCAGACCAGCCAAGGCCGAGCCCAGAAAGAAGACACCGGTAAACAACCAGGCCTGATTGACGCCCAGCGCACCGACCATTTCGCGATCCTGTGTCGCTGCCCGAACAAGAATACCGACCCGCGTCTTGGCGATCAGGTACCAGAGCCCGGCCAGAATGAAGGGGGTAATTGCGATCAGGGCGAGGTCATAGACCGGGATCGGTTCACCCAGGAACTGGACGACGCCTTTCAACCCCGGAGCGCGGGGCCCCAACAGATCTTCAGGCCCCCAGACGATCAGGGCGAGATCTTGGATAACGAGGACCACACCGAAGGTCGCGACCAGCTGAAACAGCTCCGGCGCACGATAGACCCGGCGTAGGACCAACAATTCCACCAGGACACCGATGACCCCAACGGCGAGGCCCGCTAAAAGCGTTGCGACCCAGAACCCGACCGCGCCGGTCAGAACCTGAAGGATGGAATATCCGATATAGGCGCCAAGCATGTAGAACGAACCGTGAGAGAAGTTCACGATCCGTGTGACACCGAAAATGAGCGACAGACCCGATGCGACCAGGAACAACGCAGCCGCGTTGGCCAGACCGGCGAGTAATTGCGCCACAAGGAGACCCATACCGAATTCTCCGGAAACAGAAATCAACGTACAGCGTAACCGCGCTCTGCAGAGGCGATAAGCCTTCGCAGAACGCGGATGCTGCTGTTCTTAATTGGCGGCGGGACGCAGCTTTCTGACTTCATCATCAGAAGGCAGATAATCCGCACCGTTCTCATAGGTCCAATCGACCATCACACCCTTGCCATTGCGCAAGGCGGTGGTGCCGACATAGGCTCCCATCGTCGACTGGTGATCCAGCGCGCGATAGGTGATCGAACCAACCGGCGTGTCCAGGCTCAACCCTTCAAACGCATCGACCAGGGCTTCCGTTTCGGTTGACCCGGCTTTCTCCATCGCAGCGGCAATAGACAATACGGTGTTATAGCCGACCAACGATCCGGCACGCGGATAGTCATCGAATTCCTTCTGATAGGCATCGACGAATTTCACATGTGCCGGCTTCTTGATGTCGTACCAAGGATAACCGGTAACGATCCAATCTTGCGGGGCTTCATCCTTCAGGCCGTCGATATATTCCGGCTCACCGGTCAACAGACCCAGAACCGTCTTGCCGTCGAAGGCGCCACGTGTGCTGCCTTCACGAACGAACTTCGCCAGATCGGGGCCGAAAGTAACGTTATAGATCGCATCGACATTCGCCGCCCTGATCGCCTGGATCTCAGCTGCCGCATCGATCTTGAACAAGGCCGGCCATTGTTCAGCGACGAACTCGACATCGGGGTTGAGGCTTTTCAGAACCTTCTGGAATGCCGCAACAGCGTCCTTCCCATAGGCGTAGTTCGGCGCGATGGTCGCCCAGCGCTTGGCACCGGTTGCCGCAGCACGCTTTGCCAGCATCGCCGCCTGCATATAGGTCGATGGCCGTAGCCGGAAGGTGTAGCGGTTGCCCTTCGCCCAAACCAGCGCATCGGCCAGCGGTTCAGCGGCCAGATAGAGCTTTTTCTTCTCCCCGGCATAAGACGCCAGCGCCAGACCGACATGTGAGAAAAGGTTCCCGAAGATCATCGAAACCCCATCGCGATTGAACATCTCATCCGCGATCCGAATGGCTTCGCCGGGCTTACCCTGATCATCGCGAGAGATCACCTCAAGCGGTTTACCCAGAACGCCACCGGCGGCATTGATTTCCGCAACCGCCAGATCGACGCCATTCTTATAGGGAATGGTAAACGCCGGAAGACGCTTATAGCTGTTCAGATCGCCGATCTTGATGCTGTCAGCCGAAGCCGACGCCGCGATCCCGAGACCCAAGCCCGCTGTCACCAGCGCACTTGTTAGTTTTTGAAAAAGTTTCATCGGATACTCCCTGCTCTGTGAGACGACTACCTACCTGTTTGTAAACTGATACTATTGGTGCGACTTCGTTTTGCCGACCTAAACCCGAATGTCTTTGATGCATTCGGTTTTTAACCTCTCTTCCCTCACCTCAGGCCATCCTTGCCCTCAGCTTCACTGGCTTCCAGACCGCCGACGCGGGGAAGTGGACGTCCACTATCCGTGACAGCGACCGCAACCATGATTTCTCCGGCGCGAGGTGCGTCGTTGATCTGCACCTCCATCCCATCGAAATGGGAGCGGACATAAGCCGCATCCTTGTGGCCCAAGGGCACATCAAGAACCTGCCCCATCGACCCGCGTTTCTTGGACGACGGGACCAGGGCGGCGCCCTTCTCAACAGCGGCGCGCAACGGCTTTCCCAGTCGCGGATGAAGGATTGCGGCGGCATGTTCCAATTCGCCATCTTCACCGACCATCGCGGCCTTGCCATAACTCTCCGCAGCGGATGGTTCGATCCCCAAAGCCGCAACGCAGCGCTCTCCCAACAAACCACCCAACTCCGCACCGATCTCCATCAAGGCGTCCAGATCCTCGACATACTGGCTTGCGAAAGGATTCTCGATCACTGCCACGGCCGCAGCGCGTCTGGTCGGCGGGCTGATATCCTTCCCTGCTTCTTCGTGAATCTCATCAACGACAGTCAGCAATTTCCGAATTTTTGCAGCCATTATCTCAATCCATCCATGTCTTTGATATCAGATGCCGCCAGACCACCGGCGCGATTGTGAACCCGTGGGCCTGTCGTCATTGCCAGGATGACGACCATTTCATCCTTGCGAGGCGCATCGTTAATGCGAATTTCAATCGAATCGAAGTGGGAGCGCACATAGGACGCGGTCACATGAGTAATCGGAACATCAAGCCGCGTCCCTGGCCCGCCAACCTTCTTCGACGAAGGAACAATCGCCTTTGAGCCTTCAATCAAGGTCCGCATCGAATACCCGCCGGGGCCATGCCACAGCGCGGCATGTTCCAACTCTCCGCGTTCCCCAACGATGCCGCCCTTGCCGTAGCCTTCGATAGCGCCGGCCTCGCCCCCCAGTGCGGTAATCAGATCGCCAGCCAGTTTCACACCAAGCGGTTTCAGGTCTTCCATGAACCCTTGAATATCCTGCACATAGCGACCCGCGAAGGGGTTCTGGATAACAGCGCATATTGCGCCCCGCTTGACGGGAGTCCCGGCGACCGGCCCGCCCTCATGAAAGACCTCCTCAATTGAGGTCACGATTTTTCTCGTCTTAACGCTAGGCATGCTCTCCCCCGTAGCCCAATCCTGTTCGATCAAGCCCCTCGAAACCGGGCCGCTCATTAGACAGCAATCCGGGCCGTGACGCGGATAGTGCCATGTTTCCTACGATACGAAACGCGCCTTGCAAACAAATCTGAGCGGCGACGAGCAGATTATGCTCTCGCATCATTTCAGCATGGGAGACGCCGCGGTTCAGCGCCGCGTCGATCTCTTCGTCCGATAACGGCGCCACCTCTGTCGTAACAAGTCGATCGCCGAGGTCACTCTCCGGGGAGAGTGCGCAGGCATGATCCCGGGTGACCTTTGGTGATCCCGGCAGATCAACGGCATTGGCAATCAGTGTCGCCGCCGCATCCGCTGTGGCTGCGGAAGAGGCGAGAACAGTCACGGAATCCGCAATCCCCAAACTGTGACTTCGCCCACCCCATCCACTTGTCGCGATGCCTCTGATGCGGTCCTCACAGGAGATTCGAACCGTCGTAGCCTCCACATCAGCCGCAACAGCGATATTGAATTCTTGCCCATCCGAGAGATGAAGCGCGATATCGCCCCCATTATTGGCATAGGCACGGTCGAGCCGGCGGCCCTTAACCGCTGCAGCCAAAATGTGGTCCGCAACTGCGCCAGCCACCGCCGCCATGGGGGTTATGAAGGAGAACGCGTGGGGAGCAGCAGCGGCATACATCATTTGTGCTATCGCGCCATTTGGCCGTTCCCCATCCGGTGAAATCGGTTGCCGCAAAACCGGCAATTCATCGACCAAGCCCTGGAGCACAGATTGAAACGCCTGTTGGGCCTGCCAATACGCGGCGGCGACCTCTTCTGCCTCCCCAAAGGCCTGCAGGATGATATCAATGGGGCCGTGATTGAGATGCAAACGACGGCGGTCACTGAGCAGCCGCGTTTGTGGGCCTGCACTGCGGAAGGTGCTCATTCGCTTTTCCTCCCGCTCTTAACGGTTTGCTCTACAGGCACGGCGAGCCGCGCCTCTGTCGGCCAAGGATTCGCGCGATTTTGCGAGACCGGTTTCTGACCGCGAAGGATATGGTCATTCTGCGGCCCGGTCTTGCCGTCCATCGCATCTTCAATCGGCGTCACATGGCCCATATGCCCCCCCAGCGCCTCATAATCCTGCCGGTTTAGAGTAAACTCGATAGGCGCGACAATGGCCGGTGTGGGGACATGCCCGAAGGAATTCTCCGGCATCTTCGTGACATCGACCATCACGGTGATCCCACCGCCCGGCCAGACATAGCAGGGTGCACCGCCGCAGGTCACATTCGTCAGCAATTGCTTAACCGACCGCGTCAGTTTCACCGGATTCTCTGTAACACCGGCCCGCAATGAGCCACCTGCACCGCCCATGAACAAGACAGTGCACAGCGCCGGCTCACAATTCTCCTCAATCCGGGCAACAGAGCCGATCGACCGTTCCGGCATGTCCATGGCTTGAGGAACAAGGTCCTCATCCAATTCGAAATAAGCGAACTGCTCGCCTGTCGTTGAAACCATCAGAAGTGATTGCCCCGGACGTGCCACCGCCGGATCAAAGGCATCCAGGATAGTCAGGGGATCGTCGACATCCGTGCCTCCCCAACCGGTACCAGGCTCCGCCACCT
>SPJK01017875.1_pt1 | contig 12509 bp, 12 predicted proteins | sample 3741771 | NCBI WGS metagenome assembly SPJK01 (sample SAMN10925997, study PRJNA522277) | cold seep metagenome | isolation source: Elba SIP-enriched marine methane seep metagenome, extraction at timepoint T2 | place: Italy: coast of Elba, Mediterranean Sea | reverse complement strand
TCATGGCGAATCGGGGAAACTCTCCACAGAAAGCGAGAGTCTGTGGACAAGTTGAGTCTTTCGTTCCGGATTCGAACCAAACCTGTTCGCGAACAGTGTCTGGCTTGCCGCCTCATATCATTTGGAGCTGGGCTGTCTAGCGTTGTTTAGCGCCGTCAGCCGCGCGATCATTCATCGTCATTGATGAATTCGATGCCCACATCCGTGCGGGTGCGCCAGCGCATCCGGCCGCGGCGTTTGACGCCATAGCGCGAAATGTTCACGACCATGCCGTCAAGCAGGCTGTCGCCATTCTCAAAGCGCAAGCGTGCGCCATTAGCGGACAGATCGAGGGCAATACCGCGTTTGAGGAACCGGCCACTGTTCGATTTTGCAACAACATCCGCATAGGTGTCGTTTCGCTCAGCGACACGTCGCTCAACGGTTTCAGCCTCTTCTTCGACCCCTATTTCAGGTTCTTTGGCCCGTTTGAACCAATCAAACACGTGTATTCTCCTTACGCAGTGCCTAAGGAGTAGCAATCAACGTGCCAGTTTAGCTTTGCGACAGGCGCAGTGTTTTCGGGTCGATCGTTCGGTAGAAACAAGCTTTTCGACCGGTGTGACACGCGGCGCCGGTCTGGCGCACCTTCAAGAGCACGGCATCCTGATCGCAATCGACCAGAACTTCGACCACTTCCTGGGTATGCCCGGAGGTTTCGCCCTTGACCCAGAGCTCTTGCCGCGACCGGCTCCAATAGGTCGCGCGGCCGGTTTCCAGCGTCGCCCGCAGCGCGGCCTCATTCATCCAGGCCAGCATCAGGATTTCATTCGTGTCGGCATCCTGGGCGATTGCCGCGATCAAGCCATCGGCATTGAATTTCGGTCGCAACTCGTCCGTCTCGTCCTGATCGGCTTTGTTGGTCAGCGGCGGCTCAAATGACATTTTCGGCTCTCAGTCTGTCTCGGTCTTCAGGGCTGTAGCCCAGGATGTCGAGAATTGCATCAGTGTCTTGACCGAGCTCAGGGCCGGCGCTCGCCACTGCGCCTGGCGTGTCACTCAGTTTCGGAAAGACCGCCTGCATTGGTACGTCACCGCCAACCAGAGGAGAGACGACACGCACAATCGCCTCGCGCGCCTTGATATGGGCGTCGACCAGCATGTCCTTCGCCGTGTTTACCGGACCGCAGGGGATGGCGTGGGCCTCACATTGGCGCAGCACTTCGGCCATGGAATTGGTGCGTGTCCAAACCGCAATCAATGCGTCGAGTTCAGCCTGATGTTCGCCACGCGCATCATGCGTGGCATAACGCGGATCGTCCGCCCAATCGGTCCCAATCATTTTTGCCAAGCGTTCAAACAGCGTGTCCTGATTGGCGCCGATGATCACCATGCCGTCACTGCAGGGATAGACGCCGGAAGGAGCAATCCGCGGCAGGATGCCGCCCGTGCGCTCGCGCGTATGCCCGCCCAGTGCGTATTCCGGGATCAGGCTTTCCATGAAGGCCATGACGCTTTCATAGATGGCGGCATCGACAACCTGCCCACGCCCGGACTTTTCGCGGTGATAAAGCGCCATCATGGTCCCGAGCGCGGCGAACGTGCCAGTCATCGTGTCGCCGAGGCTGACACCGGCGCGTGCTGGCGGGCGGTCTGGTTCTCCAATCAAATGGCGCAGTCCGCCCTTGGCTTCGCCAACGCTGGCATAGCCGGGCTTGTGGCTTTCCGGTCCGGTCTGCCCGTAGCCTGACACCCGGGTGATCACGAGGCGCGGATTGATTGCGTGCAGCACATCCGGCCCTAGCCCCCATTTCTCGAGCGTGCCGGGGCGAAAATTCTCGACCAGGACATCGGCAGTGCTGACCAGACGTTTGAGGATATCCTGCCCCTGGGCGAGGCGCAGATTGAGCGTCAGGGATCTCTTGTTGCGGGCAATGATGGCCCAGAACACGCTCGCATCATTAACCTTCACGGCGCCCCAATCTCTTGCGGGATCGGGCCGGTCAGGCGCTTCGATCTTGATCACCTCGGCACCAAAATCGCCCAGCAGCTGGCCGCAAAAAGGCCCGGCGATGAGCTGGCCGAGTTCGAGCACGCGCAAGCCGGCAAGCGGAGATTGTACAATCGGATCTGTCATTCGCCCTCAATGACCGCTAAATGGAGGCCATGACAAGACGTATAGATATTGTGGAAGTCGGACCGCGCGACGGTTTGCAAAACGATCCGAGCGATCTCAGCACCGATCAGAAGCTGGAATTCATCGCCCGCCTCGAAGCCTGCGGCGTGAAGCGGATGGAGTCAGGCTCCTTCGTTTCGCCCAAGGCGGTTCCAAAAATGGCCGATAGCGGCGAGGTTTTCCGCGGCCTCGATCGGACAGGCAAAGTGCGCCATATCGCGCTCGCTCTGAACGAAAAAGGCATCCGGCGCGCCATTGATGCGCAGGCCGATGAAATCAATTTCGTCCTGGTCGCCGGCGAAGGTTTCGGCGAGCGCAACCAGCGCATGACGCCGCAACAGAGCGCTGACATGCTGGCCAGCTGCGCACCGCTTGTGCATGAAGCGGGGATTCCGCTCTCGGCGACGGTCTCGGTGGCCTTTGGCGACCCGTATACGGGCGAAGTCGATCCTGCGGTCGTGGCGAACCTGGCAGCGCAGGCCCAAAGAGCAGGCGTAGCTGAAGTCGGCCTCGGCGACACGATTGGGGTCGCGACACCGTGGGATGTGCGCACCGTTGTCGAACGCGTGCGCATGGAAGCTCCGGATGTCTATCTGCGTCTTCATTTTCACGATACGCGCGGCGCAGGCCTCGCCAATGTTGCCGCAGCTGTGGACGCCGGGATTGACGTCATCGACGCAAGCTGCGGCGGAATTGGCGGCTGCCCCTTTGCCCCTGCCGCGACCGGAAATGTCGCGACCGAAGACGTGGTCTATATGTTGGAACGGGCAGGGTTTGAGACCGGGCTCGATCTTGGAAAACTCATAGAGACGGCGAAATGGCTGGAAACCGCGCTTGGACATCCCGTCAGTTCCAGCCTGAGCAAGGCCGGCGGATTCCCGAACTAAAGGGACCCACCCGCGAGCGCTAGCTCGCGCCATCCTCCTCCGGCTGGAAGCGCGTGACGAGCTCGACAATTACAACCGCGAGGCCAAATCCGGCCAAACCCACAGTCCACCAGATCGACGGCGCGAACATCTCGTAATGGCCGTCACTATCGCTGAGGCTGATACCGGCGAACACAATCATGCCGAACACCCAGCAAGCGAGATTGATGAGGAAGCCAAGGCGAAGGGCGGCCAGTGATTTCTTGGCCTTTTTCTCGCGTTGTTGGGCCGCTTCCGTCTGCTCATTTACCGTCAGCGCGATGACATCGACGTTGAACGCGGCCGCCAGGGCCATGACAGATTCCTTGGAAGCCGGGTCGCCATTCTCGATCCGCTGTACGGTTCTGAGACCGAGGCCAGCGAGTTCGGCGAGGTGTTCCTGGGACCAAAACCGTTCTTCTCTCCAACGTTTGATCTTGGCGGCGTCTGGGCGTGTTTGCATGATAGTGCTCCTTGAAAAGCGTGTCTGAACTGTAGGTCCAGTTTGCGCCGAGACAGCCCCCAATTACCACGCCAGCCCCATGTCACAAGCCCGCCAGCGTCACGCCACGACCCCGCCAGAGCGCCGCCAAATCGTCTGGAAGCCCGATTGCGCCGCGAGGACAGGGATTGCGTGATCCTCAATCCCAATCGATAGTTAGACGGATCGGGAGGCCATCAATATGTATCAAGTCAATCTCACAGAATCCTATTTTCCACCGCAAGGCGGCGACGAGCCGGCGCCAATGACGATTGGCGACATGTTGCGTCATTCGACGACGAATGCGCCTGATGCGATGGCACTGAAAGAACTTTCTTATGAGGGCGACATTGGCCGGACCTGGACCTATTCAGAGCTGCTTGCCGATTGCGAACGCCTCGCCCGTGCGTTGGCCAGTCGCCATGCTGAAGGCTCCCGGATCGCGGTCTACGCCAATAATGTGCCTGAATGGGTCTTGCTTGAACTTGCCTGCGGCCTTGCGGGCGTCATCCTGGTCACGGTGAACCCGGCCTATCAGAAACGCGAGCTGAAATACGTTCTGGAGCAGTCGCGGTCCGAAGCCATCTATTATGTCGCCGATTTTCGCGGCAATCCGATGCAGGAGATTGCCGACTCGGTTTGCGATGAGATCCCGGGCATCAAGCACCGGATCCTGCTGACGGATCACGATGCGCTCTATGCTGGGGAAGAGACTGGCGACACGCGCAACCCGAAACCGAATGACGCCGTGCAGATTCAATACACGTCCGGCACGACCGGATTCCCGAAAGGCGCCCTGCTGCATCATAATGGCCTGGTGCGAAACGGCGTCGACACGATGAACCGCGCCGGCGTCAATCCGGGCGACGCGTTCGTTCACAATATGCCGCTCTTCCACACGACGGGCTGCGCCATCCTGGTCCTAGGTGGCCTCGGTACCGGTGGCACGATGTTGCTGGCCCCGATGTTTGATCCGGAGATGATCGTCCGCGTGATTGAGCGTGAGAAGACCCGCTTCATTCTCGGTGTCCCGACCATGCTGGTCGCGCTCATCCATGAAGTTCGCCAGTCCGGCCGCGATGTCTCGTCCGTCGAGCGCATCATGTCAGGCGGCTCGATGGTGCCACCGCAGCTTTGCCGGGATGCACTCGAAACGCTCGGGGCGCCGATCCAGATCGTCTATGGCCAGACCGAAACTTCGCCTGTGCTGACCCAGGCCTGGCACGAAGACACGGAAGAAGACCTCACACAAACCATCGGCCAGCCGGTCGCCTATACCGAAATTTCGATCCGCGATCCGCAAACCAATTCGGTGCTACCTGTCGGCGAACAGGGTGAAATCTGCGCCCGCGCCTATAGCGTCATGCTGGGATACAATGACAACCCAGAGGCGACCGCCGCGACCATCGACACGGAAGGCTGGCTGCACACAGGTGACCTCGGCACCATCGATCCCCGGGGCTACGTGAAGATTACCGGACGCGTCAAAGAGATGATCATTCGCGGCGGCGAAAACCTGTTCCCGGCCGAAATCGAGAATGCCATGCTCGAACATGATGCCATCGACGAGGTCGCTGTTGTCGGTGTCCCGGACGAGAAATGGGGCGAGCAGGTGGCGTGTTTCATACGCAGTGAGTCAGACCACGCGTTCAGCCCGGATGAGTTGAAAGGCTTCGTTCGCGAGCGCCTGTCACCCCAGAAAACACCGGCCTACTGGATTCAAGTCTCGGAATGGCCGCTGACCGGCTCTGGAAAAATCCGCAAGTTCAAGCTCGCGGAAGAGTTTGAAGCCGGGCAGCATACGCCAATGGGCTAATCGACCGGCGCGTATTGCATGTTGATCAGCGTGCAGTCGCGTCCGGCTTGCCGTACGAGCAGCGAATACTGTCGGCCCGCTTCATCATGCGCCGTAAGTTCGACATCGAACGGGGTGCCGAGTTCGACATAATGCAGGAATTTCATGTCGCCGCTTTGATTGATGAGCGGCCGTCCGAGCAGCAAATCGCCGAACTGCCGCCCGACTTCGCCCATATGCGTGGAATTCACATGATCGCCTGAGCCACCAATATAAGGATGCGCGGGCCGCAGGCCATTCGCCTTGGTGATCAAGCCTCGAGTGGTCACGGCCCCCTCAAGCTTCAGAGGCGCAAGAAAACTCTCTGACTGAGTTGCCACGCCGACCGCTTCCTTGGCCGCATAGTCGAATGCCGGAGGCTCGGGTTTGACGATCTTCTCTTTCGCTTCCTCGCGCCATCCTTCGAAATTGCGGGTTCGGAAGGTCACGCCCTGCCCGCTCATCCGGGCCACGCGTTGATCGTGCTCGTCAAAAAATTCCAACTGGTAGCGCGCACGATCCTGATCGCGTGTCGTGCCATATACGCCTCTGACAGGCAGCCCGACGGTCGGCGGGCCGCACGTCCACTCGACTTGCGTCAGTGCCGTCCAGACATCCGGATCGAACGTCCCCAGAAACTCACCCGAATCGATCGAGGCCCAGAAATTGATGGTTTGCACCAGAATCGGGTGAACCGGGCTCAGGTTCAGCCACGGCCAGACCTTGGAATCTGTGGAACACTCAAACGCCACGGATCCATCGTCCTGCAGCGTTTGATTAGCGGTGTAGAGGTCTGAAAACGGGCGTGGCATCGTCGCAAATTCGCAGAACTTGCACTGCCCCGCAATGGCCGAAAGAGACGCTTGACGCAGGGACCGCGCGATTCGGTCGCAGCCTTGGCTGAACCGACGTGTTGTCACCCCGCAAACAAGGTGGTAGGTGCCCGCACAAGTTTCAGGAATAGGTGCGCCCGCGCCCCCGATTCCTATTGGTTCAGACCCAGGGCAATTTCGCCCTACAGCTTACGGACGACGCCTTGGCCGCAGCATCTGCTACCACTGCCAGTGAAGCCGCCCGCCGCTATGCCGGCGCGCTGTTTGATCTTGCCAAAGAAAAAGGGGAGCTCGCAGCGATTGCGGGCGACCTGAAAACTGTTGAAGGCCTTGCCGCCGACAGCGAAGACCTGACCCGTTTGCTCGAAAGCCCGGCTTTCGCGCGTGAAGACAAGGTCAAGGCGCTGGTTGCTGTTGCTGAGCAAGCTGGCCTGTCAAAAACCGCAACCGGATTTATCGGCACGATGGCCCAGAACGGCCGCGCCGGTGACCTGGTCGGTGCGGCGAAGCATTTTGATGAACTCTATGCCAAGGAACGCGGCGTGAAACGCGCTGTCGCCCGCACGGCAAAAGATATGAGCGCTGAGCAGCGCAGCCGGCTTGAGCAAGTGCTCGCCAAGGCTGTTGGCAGCGACGTTGAATTAGAGACGGAGGTCGACCCGGCCCTCGTCGGTGGCATCCAGCTGCGCATTGGATCAACTCTGATCGATGCCAGTGTGGCTGCTAAATTGGATCGTATGAACACCGCCATGAAGGGAGCGTAAGACGCCTCATGTCTATTAGCGCAGCAGAAATCTCCGGCATCCTGAAGTCGCAGATCGAAAATTTCGGCGTCGAGGCTGAAGTCTCAGACGTTGGTCAGGTCCTCTCCGTTGGCGACGGTATTGCCCGCGTCTACGGCCTCGACAATGTTCAGGCCGGCGAGATGGTTGAATTTGACGGCGGCATCAAAGGCATGGCGCTCAACCTCGAGAGCGACAATGTTGGTGTCGTTATCTTCGGTGATGACCGCGGCATTAAAGAAGGCGACACCGTCAAACGCCTCGACGAGATTGTCTCGGCACCAGTCGGCAAAGGCCTGCTCGGCCGTGTTGTTGATGCGCTCGGCAACCCGATCGATGGCAAAGGCCCGTTGACCGATGTTGCATCGCGAAATCGTGTCGATGTTAAAGCCCCAGGCATCATCCCACGTAAATCCGTGCACGAGCCAATGATGACCGGTATTAAGGCCATCGATGCCATGATCCCGGTTGGTCGTGGTCAGCGCGAATTGGTCATTGGTGACCGCCAGACCGGCAAGACCGCTGTCTGCGTCGACACCATCCTGAACCAGAAAGAAACCAACGCCGCTGCGAAAGACGATAGCGAGAAGCTGTTTTGTATCTATGTCGCTGTCGGCCAGAAACGCTCGACCGTTGCTCAGGTTGTGAAGACCCTCGAAGAGCGCGGCGCACTTGATTACACCGTGGTTGTTTCAGCGACCGCATCGGAGCCAGCTCCGCTGCAATACCTCGCACCGTTTACCGGTTGTACGATTGGCGAATTTTTCCGCGACAATGGCATGCACGCCCTGATCATTTACGATGATCTGTCGAAGCAAGCTGTGTCTTATCGCCAGATGTCTCTGCTCCTGCGTCGCCCACCAGGCCGCGAAGCCTATCCTGGCGACGTTTTCTACCTTCACTCCCGTCTGCTCGAACGTGCAGCGAAAATGAACGAAAACGAGGGCGCTGGTTCTCTGACCGCCCTGCCGATCATTGAAACCCAGGCGAACGATGTTTCGGCCTATATTCCGACCAACGTGATTTCGATCACCGATGGTCAGATCTTCCTCGAAACCGACCTGTTCTATCAAGGCATTCGTCCTGCTGTGAACGTGGGTCTGTCGGTCTCTCGTGTGGGCTCTGCCGCTCAAACGAAGGCGATGAAGAAGGTTGCTGGCTCGATGAAGGGTGAACTCGCGCAATATCGTGAGATGGCCGCATTTGCGAAGTTTGGCTCAGATCTCGACGCCGCGACGCAACAGCTTCTGGGCCGTGGTGAGCGCCTGACCGAGTTGCTCAAGCAGCCGCAATACAGCCCGCTCCTCATGGAAGAGCAGGTTTGCGTGATCTATGCTGGTACGCGTGGCTATCTCGATGGTGTCGCAACCAAGGACGTCACGCGCTACGAAGCTGAGCTCCTGTCTTTCATCCGGAACGACAAGAAGGACCTGCTGAAGCAAATCCGCGACGAGAAAGCTCTGTCTGAAAGCGTCGAAAGCGGCATCAAGGATGCGCTGGAAACCTTCGGAAAGACCTTCGGGTAAGGGAGAGATGATCGGAAGAAGTCTTTCTCTCCTTGCAGCGATAGCTCTGTTAGCTAGCTGCGCTCACAATGAGAGACCGATTTCTGAGGGCGAGCTTAACGCCGCATATGAGAGAGACAAAAATCGCGATCCTCGGATCAAAAATACCGATAAAGACTGCATGATTGGTCTGGCGGTTGAGACGAGAGAAAAGAAAAGCGAAGAACTATTCGAAACGACGCCTTCAGTGGCATATAGAGCAGACGATATGGGAAAATATCACCAGACAAATCCGGGACGGCGGCACTGGAAGCTGCGGAGACGGTATATTGCGTTTCTTATGCTCCGCGACGCGTCGTATAACTGTCCAAAGGTAGGCTCATAAAATGTCAGGCCTCAAGGAACTGAAAAACCGGATCGGAAGTGTGAAATCCACACAGAAGATCACCAAGGCGAAGCAGATGGTTGCTGCTGCGAAACTGCGCCGGGCGCAGGAAGCGGCTGAAGCCTCCAAGCCTTATGCAAGCCGTATGGCAAATGTCGTTGCCAACCTCACCGCCTCTATGGGCGAAGGCGCTGGCGGACCGAAATTGCTGGCCGGGTCCGGCGATGACAAGGTCCACCTGCTGGTCGTGATGACGGCAGAGCGCGGTCTGTGCGGTGGCTTCAACGCCAATACCGCCAAAGCGGCGCGCCTGAAGATTGAAGAACTCAAAGCCGCCGGCAAAGAGGTCAAGATCATCACCGTCGGCAAGAAGGGCCGCGAGGTCCTCAAGCATGCCTATTCGGATATGTTCATCGACCATGTCGACCTGTCGGACGCCAAGGACAAGTTCACGCCGTTCGCGATTGGCCTTGGTCACGACCTGACCAAGCGTTTCGAAGATGGCGAATTTGATGTCGCGACCCTGGTCTTTTCCGAGTTCAAGAACGTTCTGACGCAAACACCGGTCGCCAAGCAGCTGATCCCGGCCGAAGCGCCGGATGATGCTGAGACGATCGATCTTGGCGGCGCCATCTATGCTTATGAGCCGTCAGAGCCTGAAATCCTGGAAGCCCTGCTGCCGCGCTACCTCAACACGCAGATCCTGTCTGCGATGCTAGAGAACGCTGCTGGTGAGCAAGCCGCTTCGATGACCGCCATGGACAATGCGACGCGCAATGCGGGTGAGCTGATCGACAGCCTGACCCTGCAGTATAACCGCGCCCGTCAGGCCCAGATTACCAAAGAGCTGATCGAGATCATCTCTGGTGCGGAGGCGCTCTAGGCCATGTCGTTCTGGATCTACGAACATATCAGCAAGAAGCGCGCGCGCCTGCACACAGGCAGCTGCCGCTATTGCAATGATGGTCAGGGCGTCGGCGGCGACCAGACCAATGATGATGACAAATGGCACGGCCCGTTCAGCACTTATGCTGAAGCCGAAGCCGCTATGCTGGCCCTTGGTCATAAGGACGCGCGCGCCTGTGGCACGTGCAAGCCAGGTCAAACAGACGCTAAATCCGCTGCTGTGCCTGCCGCTGCAGCCCCTCAAACAACCGCCGCCCCAAAGGCGGCCCCGAAACCTAAACCCGCTCCTAAGGAGACGTCTCACATGGACCTTTCTAAAGCGACTGGCCGCGTAAGCCAGGTTATCGGCGCTGTTGTCGACGTTGAGTTCGATGGCGCCCTTCCGGACATTCTGAACGCCCTGGAATGTGAAAACAATGGCAACCGCCTCGTACTCGAGGTTGCCCAGCACCTCGGCGAGAACGCGGTCCGCACCATCGCCATGGACTCGACCGAAGGTCTGGTCCGCGGTCAGGCTGTCGCCGATATGGGCGAGCCGATCAAAGTGCCGGTTGGCCCGGCCACACTCGGCCGCATCATGAACGTTGTTGGTGAGCCAATCGACGAACGCGGCCCGGTCGAAACCGATCTGCGCGCACCGATCCACGCCCCTGCCCCAGCCTTTGTTGACCAGTCAACAGAAGCCGAGGTTCTGGTCACCGGGATCAAGGTTATCGACCTGCTCTGCCCATACACCAAGGGTGGTAAGATTGGCCTGTTCGGCGGTGCCGGTGTTGGTAAGACCGTTCTTATTCAGGAACTGATCAACAACATCGCGAAACTGTTCGGTGGTTACTCTGTGTTTGCTGGCGTCGGCGAGCGGACACGTGAAGGTAACGATCTCTATTACGAGATGCAGGACGCCAACGTGATCGATCTCGAAGGCGAAAGCCGTGCGACCCTGGTCTATGGCCAGATGAACGAGCCTCCAGGAGCGCGCGCACGTGTGGCTCTGACTGGCCTCGCCCAGGCTGAATATTTCCGCGATGTCGAAGGCAAGGACGTTCTGTTCTTCGTCGACAATATCTTCCGCTTCACCCAGGCAGGTTCTGAGGTGTCTGCGCTGCTCGGCCGTATTCCTTCTGCTGTGGGCTATCAGCCAACACTGGCCACCGACATGGGCGGCCTGCAAGAGCGGATTACGACGACAACCAAGGGCTCGATTACTTCTGTACAAGCCGTTTACGTGCCTGCGGATGACTTGACCGACCCGGCGCCAGCGACCTCGTTTGCGCACCTTGATGCGACGACCGTTCTGAACCGTGCGATCTCGGAAAAAGGTATCTATCCGGCTGTGGATCCACTCGACTCCACATCGCGTATTCTCGATCCCCTGATCGTTGGTCAGGACCACTATGAAGTGGCCCGCGGCGTTCAGGAAATCCTGCAGCGCTATAAAGAACTGCAAGACATTATCGCCATTCTCGGCATGGACGAACTGTCTGAAGAAGACAAACTCGTCGTTGCCCGTGCGCGTAAGGTTGAGCGCTTCCTGTCTCAACCATTCGACGTGGCGGAAGTCTTCACCGGCTCTCCGGGCGTCCAGGTGAAACTGGAAGACACGGTTGCCGGTTTTAAAGGCCTGATCGAAGGTGAGTATGACCACCTGCCAGAGCAAGCCTTCTACATGGTTGGCTCTATCGAAGACGCGAAAGCCAAAGCTGAAAAAATGCTGGCTGACGCCGCCTAAGCAAACTGAATTTGGCCCGCTTCGGCGGGCCGAACCCTTTCGACGAAAGCGTGCCTCATGGCTGACAAATTGCATTTCTCACTCGTTTCACCGGCTCGGGAACTGTTTTCCGGCGACGTCGACCATGTCATCGCACCGGGTTCAGACGGCGAGTTCGGCGTTCTGGTGAACCATGCGCCGTTCATGACCACGCTGAAGAATGGCGTTGTCCGCGTCGAAGACAATGGTGAGACGACCATGCGCCTGTTCGTGCGCGGCGGTTTCGCTGATGTCACACCAGCTGGTCTGACCATCCTCGCTGAAGAAGCCGTCAATCTCGACAGCGTTTCGGTTGAGAGCGTCCAGAAAGAGTATGACGAAGCCCACCGCGCCCTCCTCGCCGAAGGCAAGGACGGGAATGTCGCGCTCGAAGAGCAAGTGGCTTATCTCGAAGACCTGAAAGCAGCGCTGGTCAACTAAGCGACTCTTCTACCCAAACACAGCAATTGTCTGGCGCCCGACCAGGATTGGCTCGCCATGGCGATTCCACAGACGCATGGACTGGCTGGAATAGCCGTCCTTGGCGAGCTGCGCCGTATGTTGCGCGAAATACCAGCCGTCAGGGTCAGTCTGGATTTCATCGGTCATGAACTCAGCCATCCAGGTCATCGAACTGATGCGAGAGGGCACGGCCAGCATAGACATGGCGGCCGGTGGCGGGGCGTCGCCAATCGCCAGAATCGCTGTCGCATCTTGCGGCGTGTTCGGGTCGCGGTGGCGCATCCACAGCCCAATCGACTTTTCCTGCGACCCGGAGATTGGACGCCCACCGGTGGCCAGCAGCATGTCGAAGTTTTGAGAGAATCCGGGGCGCGGGCGACCTTCGCCGAAGAATGATTCAATCTCTTCCGGCGCCCGCGCCTTGGGCATAGGCATGTCATCGAAGTGCAGAGAGCTTTCGCGGCGGGCGCCAAACGCAAAGATCGATTGTGCCGCGACGCCAGACTCCGCGACC
>SPJK01098484.1_pt1 | contig 12515 bp, 8 predicted proteins | sample 3741771 | NCBI WGS metagenome assembly SPJK01 (sample SAMN10925997, study PRJNA522277) | cold seep metagenome | isolation source: Elba SIP-enriched marine methane seep metagenome, extraction at timepoint T2 | place: Italy: coast of Elba, Mediterranean Sea | reverse complement strand
ATTAAACAATTCTGAACGAAGACAATCGAGTCCATACCTAAAAATACTTTGTGCGGGCCGTTGGTGTGTTTTTATTTTGATTGGCAAAACGCAATCGTGTTTCCACGCCCCCCACTTTATGCGACCAACAAAAAGCAATCACAGGCAATACCAACAATTTTTTCAAAGCAAAGAAAGCAAAGGGTCAGGTCCCGAATTGCGAAAATTTAGTTTTTGGGTATAGTTCCAACTATGGCAAGACCTCTGAATCAAACTAAATAAGCGTGTGACCTTTTAATCCATCCCTTTTAGCTGCCTTGCAGTCTAGCCCCATCTTTTCCCCCCTCGCTCACTACCAAAGCTCTTTACTTCAGAAACAAGGGGCGATTTGTAACTCGCTCCTTTCAGCCGATTACGAGAGACCTACTTTCATCTTTAATATAGTTACGAACAACTTCGTTGTTCTCTTGGCATACACAAACTGCGCTGCCAGCAGTCAACTGGAATTTTTTTAGTAGTTTTTTCTAGCATCAAGTAAATACTTCCGCAACTTTCTTTCACTTCGCATAACACAAAGGATATATGCTTTATCACCATCAATACGATAGAAAATACGACCTGGATTTACAATAATCTCTAAATATCTTGATCCTTTGAACTCTGGTGGTTTACGCCCTGTCTCTGGAAACTGTTCAAGACGATCAATACTAGTAAAAACTTTTTGTACTAGATTAGCTGTAAAAACCACTAAACTATGAATGAAGCATCATCCCTGATGCTCAACGTTTATCCGCTATATAGCCATCAAAATCAACTTTAGTTGAATCGATATTTTAGGGACGATTTGAAGCTGAATTCAAATAGACCGGTTTTCTCAAGCGATTGATGCCGCCTAAAGGCTGATGGGCTTTTAACGAGTGCCAAGGGTTAAAGGCACTTGCCTTACAATCTTCCTGATCAGTAGCGGTTAAGACTATGTCCTGAGGCGTTTCAACGGTAATCTTGCCAACGCTGACAAATGGATATTGCTGCTCATCCCAGACCCGTGTCGCGTCCTCAATGATATCGCTACCCGGATTAGATGCACGATCAGTTTTAACCTGCTCTACATCCGCTACCTGCATTTTTAAATCCAAACACACAGGATCATTTTGACGCATAGTCTCAGCCAATGCCTCATGTAGATAATCCAGCGAAACATCTGCCGCCTCAGCTTCGGTAAACGGAGTCTGCTGTTTTTCGCCATCGCAAGGTGCGACCGAGAATTTCATTACCCGGTCATCGCCAAATGCTGAAGGCGCTGCTGCAAAGTACTGCACTTCCACAGGATTCCTTACCGTTTTACTGCCAATGACACCCAGCATTTTAAAGGTTTTTTCAAGGTTTGCTTGATCTTCATCGGTAAAGTCCGGTGTTTCTGCAAATGCCGCACTAGGATCAACTCCTGGAGGTGTAGTCACTAATGCGTCGGTCAAACGTTGATAACTTCGCACATTGGGAAACGCGAAACCTGCAGTATTAATCATTAAAAAATCCTGATTGCTGGCGCCATTATCACTGACTAAGACATCGCCATTGACATCATAAATTTTCATAGCCATACCACGACTGCCATTCTTTCCTCCTTCAAGGTCAGGAGATAAACGCACAGAAGCATTTGAATAACGAATTAAGGTCTTATATTGGCTGCCGGGTGATGACAGCAACCCCACCTGCATATCGCTGTCTAAATCAGCGTTGATCTGTAATTCGCCGATAATACAACCGTGTGATTTAGGATGCACACCGCGCAACTTTTGCCCGTTTTGATTTGGCAAATTGTCAGCTCGCATATTCTGCAACTGTATGGTTTTTGAAGCAATATCGGCAATCTGCTCCGATTCTCCCTCAGGAATAACTTCAAATTCATAGGCTTCCTGTACAGGGGGGGTAGTCGTCTGTGTAACATCTGTGCCTGATGTTGGTGTTTCGGATTCGCAGGCAGTCAATATAAAGGCGATTCCCAGTGTGAATATTAATTTTTTTGATTGCATTGTATTCTCCCCTTTTTCTTAACACGTTAACTTCGTGCGAATGAAATCGCACCTACAGATGATGAGATTTATGCGAGCTTAAGCGTAGTATTATTAATCATATTGGTGTATGCCTGATTTAAGGAATTAAATCCCATCAAAACAAACAGACCTAGGCGAAGGCTCTTCTGACTATACTGCTAAATATACAATAATCCAACCTTTTTTTAGATAAGGGTGATGGGCGCGCTTCGTTCCTCAACGCACCCTACAATCTCTTCTTAATTCAATCAGCAAATAATAATATCTCCCCCTTATTCAATTCTATTGAATCGCCACTCCAGCGTTGATAATTACCATTTAAATGCACATCTTCGATTGAAAAGCCTAATTTACGGATATAAAAAAGAATATTCCTTAACATCGACGGTTTATAGGTGGTGTTATAACTAAAGGTGGGCAATAATTCGGCGCTATGAGTGGAAATGATCGTACCACGCACCATACCTGCCCCAGGACGTCTACCTAATTCACCTAAAACAATGATGGTACCGGCTTTCATATTGACCCCGGTAAAATCACCACTGTTACCGCCGATTACTATCAACCCCCGGCGCATGCCGTTGCCTACTTCATTTTTGGCATTGCCATGTATAAATATTTCACCGCCGGTAACCCCTTTTTTCGCACCTCTGACAGCGCTGCCAACCATATGACCGGCATCGCCTTTGACAGTAATTCGACCACCGGACATTTCGCGACCTAGCCAGTCACCGGCGTTACCACTAACAATAATTTCACCACCGGACATTGAAGCACCGAGGTGATCACCGACATCTCCGGTAATTTTCAATCGGCCACGGCTCATTTCATAACCAATCAATTTCACCCGCGATAGATCGCCTGATATTTCCACCACATCATCCTTGACTTCACCGCTAATGGTAAAAAAATCGCCTAAAGTTTGTTGCCTGTTACCATGATAAACTGGTAATTGAGCCGCTTGTTCCGGCGTTTTACCAGCTAAGTGATCAGGAGAAATGGTTTCAGTTTCTAAAGGTACTTCCGGTTGGGTATGTAAACTTAATTTCATTGCTAACCCTGTAAAATTTCATGTAATGCTAGATGATACTGGCCTAAGTTCCCGCCATAATTCCCGGCTGTGATTTGCACTACGCCTTCGCCTGCAGCTGCTCTAATGCCTTGTCTCATAGAGGTTTTCACTGCATCTTCATCCAAGCCGTCAATCACCAGTTCAAGGACACAAGTTACAGACTCAGGCAGATCAGTTTTAGGCGCACTACCGCGTAGTGAGGGGCAATAAGCATCATTGGTTGAAGCCGGTAAACTTTTATAGCGTGAGCCGGGCTTACTGCCGCTACGTACTACACCATCCGGAAACGGTAGGATGACACCTTCGACACGCATCGCGTCAGCTGCTGCTTCAACGGCATTTAAGGTACTGCTTAAATCTTCGCCCAGCACTAAAAAATTACCACCGCCAACGGCTGGTTGTACGCTAAAAGATTCGTCAATCAAAAACTCGCCTTCCATAACCGGGATACGCCACATCCGATTATTGCCGATCATTTTACTGGCTTGATATCCATCACCAAAATATCGTAGCTTACCTCCGACATCCACTTTTTCTGCAGCTTCAAGGCCACTAAAACAGGCTGTGGTCGGGCAGGTCATCACACACTGCCCAATACGTTCCACCAATCGATTACCAACGCCTTTAGAGCTACCGGCAAACAATAAAACACTCACCCCGGGACGACCATCTGGAGTTTGTTCAGAGCCCAACTGACACTCAATACCAGCTTCACATCGGCAACCAATCACCGAAGTGGCAAAACCGGTCATAGACCGCGCCGCTGCCATGGCCCATTTTTCATTTTCCGCTGTAATAATGACTCGAGTACCCCACATACTGAATGCTTCAGCGAAGGTATCGATAATTTCCGTCGATTCTATAATCATATGGCTGTTCAGTCTTGTTATTATTCAAATTATGATTGGACTAACGCGGTGTCGTTTCAATAAACTCGCCGCCGTGAACATAACGATCATCCACCGCATAATTTTCAAATTGTATAGAATAATAATCCTCGAAAAATGGTTTAATGGTAGTTTCGATGGATGCATCGTATTCAGGCGCTACATGCAGGGTACGGCCGATAAAATCAGTACAGAATTCATGATTGTTGATGAATAATTCGCCACTTTTAATGACATAACGGGCCGCGTTGAACATCGCTTCCTTATCCTCCATTTCATCGTAAATCGTTACATCTGCATCAGCGCCGACCCCAAGATGCCCTTTATTCTTCAAGCCTAATAATTTCGCCGGGCCAGCGCGGCTGACTATGGCAATTTCCTGCATGGTAAATTCCCGGTCTATATCCAGCAGGCTGGTGTTGGCAATGGCTTTTGGATTGGCTAATGCAGCTTGTTCGTCACGAAAGTGTTTATCCATCAATAAACGAATCAATTTGGGATAGTTTTCAAAAGAACCGCCGTTCGGATGGTCGGTGGATAACACCATGCGCCAGGGATCTTTAGACATTAAAAACAATTCCAGACCAATCGCCCACTGTATTGCATGTGTGTATATATGCTCCTGATAGGAAAATGGCAAAATGCCGCAGCCACTTTCGCATTCAGTATCGGCATTGATCCATTTGTCATCGGTCATATTGCGCAATACCCAGGTTAATGGTGCATCGCCGGTCATAATGGTTGCTTCACCGAACATGACTTGTCCGACATCTGCGCTGATATTCTTATTTTCGTTTACAAAATCGGAAATTTCCTTGGCTTTTGAAGTTGGGTTTTTACCGACTTCGCCACCATAGCAGTGAAACTGAATATGGGTTATATGCGCACGCCGACCTTCGGCTGTTTTCATGGTTTCTATGGTTGTCAGGTAATTGCCGCTATGGCCCAGATTATTACAGTGTATATGTGCAGGATGAGGTAACCCCAAATCATTACTTACATCAATCAAAGCCTTGATAATTTTACGTGGGGTTAAATCAAAGCTGTCAATTTTTTCATCCAGATTATGCACATTGGAATTTTTTTTGCCTTTCCAAGGCTCGTCTCCACCCGGATTGACCAATTTGATCGCATAGGCTTTGGAAGCATTTAGCCACCACCCTACCGCTTCACGAAATTCCTGTGTTTTCCCTTTTTCCAATAATTGATTCAGGCAGACATTATTGGCTAACAGGACGTAAAAGCCTTTGTCAACCACTGGCGTATCATGGAGTTCTTCCAGGGTGTGCCGCGCACCTAAAGGAGGAATTGCCGCCTCCATTGCAGTTGTGTAACCAAGCGTGGCATAACGATATCCGGTGGTAAAAGTGGAAGGTACGGTGCCGCCGGTACCGGAGCGTAAATCACCGACTCTTGGCGAGACATCATGACGATGATTTTCCGGTAAAAATTTCCTGGCCATATTGACTTTGTGACCGGCGATATGGCAGTGAATATCGACACCGCCCGGTAAGACCACCATGCCATGTGCATCAATACAAGGCGCGTCCGACGGCACTGAATCAACAATTTTACCGTCTTGTATACAAATCTCTTTAATTTCCCCATCAATTGCATTGATGGGATCATAAACTTTTCCGTTTTTAATGCGTAATACGGAAGACATCATACCTCCTGATTTCTGGCATTCCGGGACGCCAATTGTATTGTTTTAATAATTATAAACGCTAATTTCCGTAGCAACTTAGTAGATTTGGGATCGGCTTTTTTGAACAGTCAAAATGCATAAACGCCCTTAAAATTAGGGGATGACGGAATCTAGCATAGCCTCTTCGCATCATCCCCTTAACTTCCTCCCTTATGAATTCACATTAATTTAATTTCACAACCATTGATCAATATCAGGCGGCGGCACTGGCAGCTGGTTTAATCCCCTTGATTTCGCACAATCTTTCTTTAATCGCACGTAAAACTTCTTCATCACTTGGAAACGGTGATTCAAAGGCCGGTCTTAAGGTTAACGGTACATTATCCATACGATAAGCCGTGCCTGAAATATTAATACCATACGTTGCGGTAGTGAAAGCAACCTTCGCCAGTTGACTGGTATGTGTAGGCTTGGGATCTAAAGAGATAACCGGTATTTTTTTGATATTTTCAATGGATTTACGAGAAAAATTTGAAGCCGGATCACTGGCAATAACCATAAAGGCATCCGTATCACCGCGCGCCAGTATATCCGTAGCGGTAAATTCTCCAGGATTAAATCTTGGGTAACCACGATTGAAATTGACTGCAAAAGGATATCCGGTTTGCCAGGAAATCACGTTATCGGCGCCAGTGACATTACCATGCCCCCTTACCGGGTTAGCAACAAAATGGGTAAATTTATTTAAATCCGTTGCTAATGCTAATAAAGCGCCGGTATTAAAATGGCGGCCACGGGTCATTGTTAATCCCATGCCAAAAAAGAATACCCCATATTGGCAGCTTTTCATGCGTTCCACTAAATCCTTTAATGTATCTAAGGCAATACCGGTTCGCTCTTCAATAGTTTCATCCAGTTTACTGCCTTTAACCAAAGCACGTAACGCCCATAACAACTCAAAATCGCTACCGGGCTTAGGTTGAACAAAGATATCCGCTAATGCAGAAGTTTGTGTAGCGCGTACGTCCACCACCACAATAGTACGATCATCCCGGCCATTCGGGATATGCATGCCTTTAGGATTAGCGGAATATCGCATAAAATGCCGGGGATGCGCTTCTGCCGGATTAGCCCCCCAATACATCACAAAGTCAGCCCGGTTTTTGATTTCCCCCAGGCTGGCAGTGCTTTCCCCCACGCCCTGAAATGCCATGCCACTTGGCCCGTGACAGACAGAAGACGTGGAATCGACATTACCATCCATAAAATCGGCCAACGCAACTGCTTGTTTTTGTGCTTCACAGGTGGTATCGCTCAAACCGTAAATGCTTGGGAATTTAGCATTAGCTAGAATTTGCGCCGCTTCTTCCACAGCTTCCTCGACACTGACCTCTTTACCGTCAATCATCGCAGCAGGATAATCTTCCACCTTATGCTCAAGGAACCAGGCACGGCCCAACTGACAAGCATTACCAGCTTTGGTGATACTTTTCTGATCTGCAGCAACAGTCAACTCAATATCATCACAGACACAACCGCAAAATGTACAGATTGCATTTTTGACTACTTTAGCATCTTCACTCATCTAAACGATCCTCTCAAACTATCCTACAGCATATGTAAAACTTAGACTATAAAGCCCAAAACCCGCAATGAATAACTACTTTTTAGACCAACAAAAAAATACAGTCAAATTTTTTTTGTTTCCTATCATTAAACGCAGTGCTTCAAATATTTTGACAAACATACAGGTTTTTTTTCATTATGTGAAGTATAAATCGATAAAAATAGATTTGTTCCCAATTTCCCAACTTGATTTTATAATTTAGTTGTTTTATTGGTACTATTTTCTTATCCTTAACGTCTTAACTAGGCAGGCAATAACAATAATTAATTGGAGAACTTTATGGCCGAAAGCATGACTCTGATTCCGGTTCGAACCAGTCGACAAGGCACATCCTTGAACGCAGGCAAACTGAAACCGGATTATCGCGACGAAACATCCACCATTGAAATACATAAGGATGATATGTCCCGATTAGGATTACAAAAAGGCGATAAAATTAGAATGATTGCTGAAAATGGTATGGAAGCCATCGTCAGCTGTAAAGACAGAAAAGGCAAAGACCCAACGACGGGATTAATTTTCATGGCCTACGGACCAACCTCTAGTTTATTCATGGATGATGACACCGCCGGCTCCGGTATGCCATTATCTAAGCATCTTGCCATCGAAATTGAAGGACCATTGAATGAAGACGGTACCCTTCGAGCCACGAGCCCGGTCCCATCAGCAGCAACTGCAGATAATATTGCCGCAACCGGTGCTTTACTAGGGCCAGAACAAAGTGCAGCCTTACAGGCTCTGTTGGCCTCACCTATTTCTGCGACCCAGGCTGCCTGGATTAGCGGTTATTTTGCCGCCTTAAGTGGTCAGTCTCCCTTGTTACAACCCGGAGGTGCAGTTGCTGCTACCAGTGCAGGACCTGCTTTACCACAAATGACCGTGTTGTATGGTTCACAAACCGGCAATGGTGAAGGCATGGCAGAAAGCCTGAGTGAACAAGCAGTTGCTAAGGGTTTTAATAGCCGGGCTGTGGATATGTTGGATTTCGAACCGGATAGTATCAGCCAGGAACAAATTTTGTTCATCATAGTGTCCACGCATGGCGAAGGCGACCCACCAATAGCTGCTGAAAAATTACATGAATATCTTCACAGCGATTCAGCACCGGAGTTGAACAACTTAAAGTTTGCCGTTTTTGCCTTGGGCGACAGCAGTTATGAGTTTTTCTGTCAGACCGGGAAAGATTTTGATAGCTACTTAGAAAAATGTGGAGCCGAACGGATACTAGACCGCGTCGATTCCGACATCGACTTTGAAGAGCCCGCAGAAGAATGGATCGAAACAGTATTGGCAAGCTATCAAGATCTTGTTGAACAAGCGGGTGGCTCTGTAGCCTCTGAAAGCGGCGGCAAGTCAGCAAAAAATAACAAAAGTGGATTTTCTAAAACCAACCCTTATCCAGCCGAGGTGCTGAACAATTACAACTTAAATGGAGAAGGCTCTTCGAAAGAGACCCGCCACGTTGAAATTGATTTGGCGGACTCCGGTCTGAGTTATGAGCCTGGCGATGCATTAGGTGTGTATCCCTTGAATAACCCGGTCTATGTCGATGCATTAATCGCAGCCCTTAAAATGGACCCTGCTGCGGAAATAACAGTTGGCAAAGAAACGCTGTCACTTAGAGACGCTTTTATTGAAAAGTTGGATATTACCGCATTGAGCCGGGTGAATATGGAAAAATATGCGGATCTAATCAACAGTGATGACATCAAAACACTGTTAGATGCTGATCATAAAGAACAATTCGGCAACTACTCCTGGGGACGGCAAATTCTAGATCTTGTTGAAGATTATCCGGCGGAAAATATCACCGAACAACAATTTGTTGATATATTAAGAAAAATACCCGGCCGCCTGTACTCTATCGCTTCCAGTTTGACTGCTAATCCGGGTCAAGTGCATTTATTAGTCGGAGCGGTTCGTTATCACAGCTTTGACCGGGACCGCGAAGGGGTATGCTCGACTTTTCTTTCAGGCCGTATGCAAGAAGATGAGAAGTTGGCAATTTATGTACAGGCAAATAAAAATTTCAGATTACCTGAAAGTCCCGATACACCGGTCATCATGGTAGGACCTGGAACAGGTTTAGCACCATTTTGTGCTTTTTTACAGGAACGCCAAGCTACTCAGGCTGGCGGTAAAAACTGGTTGTTTTTCGGAGACCAGCATCAAGCCTGCGATTATTTATATGGCGATATACTTGATCAATTCCATGCCGATGGCTTGCTGACTCATCTTAGTCTGGCATTCTCCAGAGACCAGGAACAAAAAATCTACGTTCAAACCCGTATTCTGGAGCAATCAGCTGAGATTTTCCAATGGCTTGAAGAAGGTGCACATGTTTATATCTGCGGCGATGCCTCTCGCATGGCCAATGACGTTCATGAAGCGCTCATCGAAACCATCATGACTCAAGGCGAACAAAGCCGCGATCAGGCTGTTGCTTATCTGGACGCTATGATTGACAATAAACGTTATCAACGCGATGTTTATTAAACCATGAACAAAGGCATGCAAGAATCTCTAGTCCAATCTGAAGCTGGCCCGGCAGTTGCTGAAATCGATTTACAGCAAGCCAATCTATTATTATGCATGCAAAACGACATTATGAAGATGGTGGTCTTGAATACCGATCACCAAGCGGTTTTGGATAAACTTTGTAAAATGGCGGAAAATCTGGTTTCAGATGCCATTGCATCAATCATGATTTTTGATGACACAGGGCGAAAATTAAAGGTTAAAGCAGCTCCAAGTTTACCCATACCAGCCAGGAATGCTTTGAATGGGTTAGAGCCCGGGCCGCACAACGGATCTTGCGCTAACGCTGTATTTCATAACCAGCCGCAGTTCGTCAGTGACACAATGACCGATGACCGGTGGAACAATGTGCGGCAATTCGCCCGGAACTTCACTGTTGGTGCCTGCTGGTCAATGCCGATCTATCTGGATTCTGATAAAGCTTACGGTTCTTTGGCACTTTCCAGCCTCGAAAAACGACAACCATCAGAATTTCATCAACAGGTACTCAAAACAGCCACTCACATTGCCGGGATTATTTTTCAACGACAACAAGAAGAAGATAAATTTTGGTATCTGGCTCATTATGATGCGCTTACCGATCTACCAAATCGCACCTTATTTAATTTGCGTTTTGCACATGCCAAAGATCAAGCTTTTCGCAGTGGCGAGATGTTAGCTTTATTATTCATGGATCTGGACCAATTTAAAGAAATAAACGATACCTTAGGCCATAAAGCTGGCGATGAAGTACTTGTCCAAGCTGCTCAGCGGTTATCAAGATGTGTCAGAAAAGAAGATACATTAGCGCGAATGGGAGGCGATGAATTCATTTTGCTACTTGAGCGGATTAAATCGTCAGATATGACTAACCATATTGCAAAAAAAATAATCACTCAATTTAATGCCCCATTTTATATCAATGATTCAGAAAGAGCCATTTCGATCAGTATCGGCATCAGCATCTACCCGAATCATGGCATGAATACCGATATTCTGTTGCAAAATGCTGACACGGCTATGTATCGGGCTAAAGCAAATGGACCTGGTTCCTATGTCTATTTTAAAGAAACACATAAACAACAAATAGACGAACGGGTTAACCTGACCTCAGAATTTAGAAAAGCATTAAGCAACAACGAGTTATTTTTAACTTACCAGCCACAAATCAGCGACGCGTATAATCAAGTAATCGCAGTGGAAGCATTGCTGCGTTGGAATCATCCTAATAAAGGACTGATTTTGCCAAATGAATTTATCCCGATTGCCGAGCAAACCGGCCTAATCAGGGAACTAGGTTTATGGGTGTTAAGAACTGCATGCGAACAATGTTTGAATTGGTGGGCAAGGGGGTTTAGCGAATTCACACTGACAATCAATGTTTCAATCAAACAACTGCAGCCTGGGTTTGCCAATCAAATTCAATCAATTTTAGAAGAAATTGAATTTCCGACCCGGTTATTGGAGTTGGAAATCACCGAAAGCTTATTTATGCAATCTGAATCAAATTCCTATCAGGAACTCGATCAACTTAAAAACCTGGGTATCGGACTAGCCATGGATGATTTTGGAACCGGACATTCATCTCTGGCCCAACTAAAACATTTGCCGATTTCAAAACTTAAAATTGACCGTAGCTTTGTAATGGGAATTCCTACCGATGAAAGCGATATAATTATCGTTCAAACAATTATATCGATGGCGCATACTCTTGGCTTGACAGTGGTAGCGGAAGGCGTCGAAACCAAATCCCAACGTAATTTTTTAATTCGTGAGGGTTGCGATATCTTGCAGGGGTATTTATTTAGTAAACCTTTAACGGCCACTGACTTGGAAAGCTTACTTAGCAAATAATGTAAGGCACCTTACCAATTCTAAGTAACTCAAGAGCGCTAATAATCCACTCAGCGCATCTAATAGACAAACTATGTTAAATAACAGATTATGTCGGGCGAAAAAACCCAGTCTTAGTATGTTGTTATTCTTACTCCAGCACTAAATTAGCATTGTTATTGATACCCTACATACACAGTAAATTGAGTGTAGTTTAATTGTATCTAACAATCTAAATCTCAACTTTCTTATCCTGCATTTTTTGGCATCAAACAGCTTTTAACCTCCTATTGAAACAATCTTCAATGCATTGTTTTATATATACTTTTTTACTAAATATGGACTATAAAATAATTTTCATTTGAAAAGTTGCTGGTACTGATTTGTTTATCTGACGATAGAAAGCCACCCAAAACTATAACAGCAGGATTAATCGATATTATCCAAACGCCACTATTTATCAATTCAGGCATGAAAAATGCTTCAATGACAATATTAAATCTTTGGATGATTAGAATTGTTCACTAATAAAAAAAATAACATCTACAGAAAACCAAATAAAGGTCATAGAACCTTTACTCTATCCCTAGACTCACAAGTCTTTAACATTAGCTATAAGGAAAACAACTATATGAAAAAAGTAACCACTCTTATTGGGTCAGCTTTATTTATTTCTTCAATGTCTGCTCAGGCACTGGAAGTAATCGCCGGCGATCCGGCAGAGGGCGGCATTTCATATGAATTTGAAGTACATATGAATCAAAACGAAACTGCCAATATCGTAGGCGCAGTGGGTGCAAAATCATCTTATGAACCGGAATTTGAAGCACCTAACATTGGCTGGACCCATACTTCCAACTGGACCGCCTTGATGATTCATCAACCTTCTTTACTGACT
>SPJK01010240.1_pt1 | contig 12523 bp, 9 predicted proteins | sample 3741771 | NCBI WGS metagenome assembly SPJK01 (sample SAMN10925997, study PRJNA522277) | cold seep metagenome | isolation source: Elba SIP-enriched marine methane seep metagenome, extraction at timepoint T2 | place: Italy: coast of Elba, Mediterranean Sea | reverse complement strand
TGCGAGGGGCTGGGGCTGCAATGCCCCGGCCTACTCAACCCTATCTATGGACAAAGGAAGGCTGGTTGTATTTGGCGGTGTTGATCGATCTGTACTCCAGGCGTGTCGTCGGTTGGGCAATAAGTAAACACATCACTCGGGACTTACCGTTGAGAGCACTCCGCATGTCTTATCGGCGTCAGAAGCCTGCAAAGGGCCTGATTCATCACTCCGACCGCGGCAGCCAGTATACCAGCCATGACTATCAGTCAGCACTAGATAGACTGGGAATGATAAGCAGCATGAGAAAGAAGGGCTGTTGCTACGACAACGCGGTCGCTGAGAGCTTCTTTCATGGTTTGAAGGTGGAACTCATCTATCCTAGAAAGTCTTTTTCAAGCCGAGAGGAGGCCGCCAGTGCTGTCTTTAAATATATCGAGGTATTTTACAATCGGGTGCTGCTCCATTCGAGCCTAGACTATGAGTCGCCCGAGGGTTATGAGCGTAAGGAACGGCTACGGAAAGCAGCTTAACTCAGTGTCCGTTTTTCGAGGGACAGGTCAACCATCGATAAAATAGTTTGTAGAAGGGAAGTTTCCAATAGTTATGTTACTTAGCTGCTGAAGCCTTATACCCCATACGGTGAAGGACACTACGTCTCCAACGTCTGCGACCCGGGGATAGACCTCAATAGATTGCTCGCCTCCACTCGTAGAGCAATCTAAGTGTTGCTGAGCGTAGCTCTTAGTGGAACAGAGGCCAAGACCTAACAATAGGTATGATATATGTATTCGCGCAGGAGTACTTTAACCTAGTTCGTAAGCAATGCCCAGAGCTGATGTGTTTCCTTGAGATAGGTCTTGGACTATCAGTTAGGACGGGATTTTATCCCGACGATGGATACCGCTGGGATAGTTCAAAGTACCTGGTCGCGCTGAAGATCAGTCAGAGCCTTCTAGTGTTCCTGGTGACCAAGGTCGCAGAGTTGGCGAGTGAGGTTGACACCAGTTACATCTGAATTAGCAGCTGGCCGGGCTGGCCACTAGCGTTCGGGTTTCTAAGTCCCGAGTGGCATACCACTATAGATCACTCACTACCTTGGTAACGTCGAGATAGCTTTAGGGAGCAAGATCTATATGTCCAATATCACAGGTCGCTTTGGCGCTAGAGACGCAGCTACTGTCCCAAGAAGAAGAACAACAACTAGGGCTTATAGAGCAGATCTCAGCTACGCATCCTCCCCCACAGTTGCTGTCTAGCTTCGGTCCCACTTCATACTCAGAATGTGCGCAATAGTTAAGGCGGTTCTCCTTCAGAGCCGATGGTGAGTCGCAGAAACTAATATAGTTACGAACTATTTGGAAACGACTGACCGTATGAAGTCTGTGGTCGTATATGTGGGGGTTATTGGGGCGATCGGTGCGACTATTGAGTACGGCTGCATAAGAAACATAGTCGTCGATTATGTTTTCGGTGCGGTTGGAAAATGAACCAAATGGATATGCTAAACATCTTTCCATTGAGTTTCGCTGTCCAAGTAGGTCTAGGTAGGTGTTGGTGGTAGACATCTCTGTACGGATGAGTTGCTCAGAGTGGGTTCTCAAACCTTTGTAGCGTGAGAGATTCTCGGTAGGGTCTTCTCCTGGTTGAGGGCAATAGACGTCAGGTGAGACAACACAGGATGAGTGAGATGCCGTGTGGTTTTGAAAGATGAATCCATCTCTAGTGGCCATTTCGGCTATTGTGGCCGTCGAGATATGCCTGACGTCGCTCCCTCTATTTTGGATTACGAAAGATACCCCTGGTATGTCCCGAGCGATCAATGCTGATTCTGCTGACTGGATGCCTTCTAAACCGTCATCTATAGTAATGATTAGAGGTCTATCGATGTCACAGAGGTAGTTGAGTTCTCTAAAAGTTACAGGAGTCATTCCCTCGGCTAGGTAAAAATCGAGATGATCTTCGAAGTTGCTGGTAGTGAGAAATAGTCCGACGGTACCTTTCCCAACTATATTCGCACGATGTTGGTGAATTCCATGATAGTTCGGGAGGTGAACAATTTGTGCCTTTTCGCCTCTACATCTAGCGCCGCATTGTTGTTTGTTTATTGTGTAGCCATTTGTTTCTGAGGTTGGGGTGAAGATGGAAAGGCTTGCCGAGGCGTTGCCTAGAAATTGTGGCAGTCCTTCACTTTGTAGGCACTGGGAGGCCCAAGGGCTCCAGTAGTTACTTTGATTGGAGGTCTTCTGCCACGTGCTCCATATGAGCCCATCGCTATCTCGCGCAAAGATTCCCACACGGCCTAATTCATCGACAGCTAGAGATACACCAGGCGTCATATCTCCATTGCTGGGATCCACTCTAAGTCTAGATACTTCGGCGGGCATCAGTCGAAGCTGGATATTAGATACGTTCGGAGAAATCTCGCCGTACTGGATATTACCAACCGTATCCGCTGCAGCCAGGAATAGGTTACCGTTTGGTTGAGTAGCAAGGCCGAGACTTCCCCCGGCGGTACTTATACTGCCCATTGGTGGGCTAATGTTTACCTGCTGAGATGAAAAGAAGGGGACACGTATCCTAGACATGGCTATATCTCCAGCAACGGAGTAATAAGCCACGGTTATCTGATTGTTACTATTCATAGTAGCGAAGGGAGAGCCGCTAATGCTCTGAGCGATAGTTGCAAGGACGGTGGGATTTGGGCAGTAGACCTGGATGTTGCCTGCTGTGGGGGGGCTGCCCGGGGAGCATGAAGCGATCTTCAGAGCATTCTGCGTTGTGCGATAGATGACATAAGGGATCTGGTTACTATCTTCCAGGAGCAGAAAGTCACTTGACGCGTCTGTGGCTATGACTGTCGGGGTGGCATACTGCTCCAAGGTGGGCAGGGAGCTGGCACCTTGTTTGAACAAATTAAGCCCGTTTCCTTGCAGATGGGCTACATAGTTTTGAGTGGCCTTAGGGTGTGTTCCGGCCGCGGGCGCCAACTGCGCATGAATGAGGCCTGCCTGAACATCTTTTGTGCGGTAGACCAAGGAGCCATGGGAGTCGTAAAAGAGAGCGGCTTCTGCTCCGGATGCGTTTTGAAAAACTTCAAACTGGAGGGAGTTCCCTATAGTCCCCCATTCAACCCATGTGGGAGTACGTAGGTGAGGACTGTGTTTTTCTTCAACTACAAGCGGAGTATTTCCTGCATAGCCTCTAACCTTGAGGCCGCGAGGTGCGATGACTGATTGAGGGACTGATGGAGCTGTGACTTCGATTCGAGTATAGGTTGATGAAGATCCGTCGATTCGAATATTTGTGCAGTCGATGCCGGCCAGCCTTACATAGTCCAAGCTTGTTAACTGAATGCCCCAGAGTATAAACTTGAAGGTTTGGCCAGGTGTTACAGATTTTGGGAATCCATTCAGGGTATAGTTAGAGTCAATTTTAGGTGAAACAATGTTCTCTCGGGTAAGCAAGCTACCTGACGAGTCTGCTCCCTCAATAAGTACCGAATGGCTTCCTTCGGAATAGTAGGGGACCGTTGCCTTAATTCTAGTGTACTTTTGATTTAGGTGGGGTTCAGTTCCCACACCGTCAATGTGGTAAGATGTGGCCGAAGTATCACCAAAGCTGATGCTGGTGAGCTGATGGAAATGAACGCCCCAGGTGATAATGGTTATTTCTTCACCCACACTTGCGGTTCTTGGAGATACTTCGACTGTATGTTTGGAACCGCATTCTAGAGCGTGCGAATAGTCCGAATGGACTAGGGCAGCTAAGCCTAATATTAGGCTCGATATATGTATTCTCACATAAATCTAGTATCTCATGTAGGGATAGACTTCTAGCCGATACTATCTGCTTTTTACTGTGTAGGGAGCTTGGCAGGAACAATGACCGAAGGAGCAGGCGCTTCTTTGGTAATGAAGCACCTGCTTTACAGGGTATCGGAGGGCTAGTTAGTATGTCCGAGGTCGCAGTTTTGGCGAGCGAGCTCCACGCAAGTATCATCCCAGAAACCATTGGCCGAATCGCAGCAGCTGGCGCGTTGGGCACAGACTTTCTCGGTGCATCCTCCTCCACAGGAGTTGCTTAGAGCATAGCCATCTTCATACTCCGAGTGTTCGCAATAGTTCAGCTTAGATAGAATGCTGTCGGGAGTATCACAGAAGTGAATCGGGCTTCTAACCATCTGATATCGGCTCACTGCATCTAATCGATGGAGGTGAATGAAGCCTGAACCCACCTGATCTACGCGATGACGGCCTACAGCTGCCATTGAAACATAGTCATCAACAATATTCTCAACCCGGTCAGAAAATGCTCCGAATGGGTAGGCGAGAACTCGCTCTGAGTCTTCCCTTTGACTAAGGGCTGAGAGCGTAGTGTTGGTGAGGCTCATCTCATTACGAATTTCCGTTTCAGACATGGTGCGTAGTCCAAGTAAAGGAGAGAAGTTCTCGCCTGCGGTTTCGCCCGACTGGACGCAAACAGATGGGGAGTTCGTTTGGTAGCAGGTTGAATGTGAGTAAGTATGGTTTTGGAAAATATAGGTTCCATTGCTCGCTAAACTATCGACGCTAGTTTGTGAGAGATAGTCCGGGAACCCTGGACCGGTTCTTCCACCGATCAGGAAGACAACACCCTCAAGGCCCCTAGCAGCCAAAACAGTCTCACCCGACTGAATACCTTCAAGACCATCGTCGATATTAACGATCATGGGACGCTCAACATCACAAAGATAGTTGATCTCCTCGAAGGTCACTGGAGTGAGTCCTTGCGAGAGGTACTGGTCGAGATGATCCTCAAAATTATAGGCCTGGATCAAATTCTGAATGGCTCCTGCATTTACCATCTGGCTTCGATATTGATGGATCCCATGGTACGCGGGCATGAATACATGCTTTGGACGTTCGCCTCGGCACCGAGGACCACAGTGCTGCTTTACGATGGTGTGAGTTCCCCAAGGCTGAGCAGTGGCCTCTGGGGCGTAAATAGTTAAGTCGTCGGAGCCTTGCCGAGAAAACCGAGGCAAACGATCCATTTGGCGACATTGAGAGCTCCACGGAGACCAGCGCTGGCTGTTGCCGCCTTGCTTTTGCCAAGTGCTCCAAAGAAGTCCATCGGTGTCTCGTGCAAAAAAGCCGACTCGCCCAAGATAATCTAATGCGATAGATACGCCAGGCGCCATATCGCCTTGGTTTGCATTGACTCGAAGACCACCTACTTCCGCGGTCATCAGAATCAATTGATTGCCGGAACTAATGGCTCCAGCTGGTAAATCTGCATATTGAATATTACCCGAGCTGTCGGTGACGGCGATAGTTGTGTTGCCGTTGCTTTGCTCAAGCATACCCACAGCCCCGACTGGAGTAGCAGAGGTGTTGCTCGGGGCCGCTAGAGAGGTGTGCACAACGTTCCATGGGGCGGGGGTAATTTCAGCGAGGTTTAGTTGCCCTGAGGCCGTGACATAGGAAACTAAGATACTACCATTTGCTCTTAGGAGTACCGATGGGCTTCCGACGATACCACTACTAATAGTTCCCAGGTTGGTTGGGCTGTTACAGTAGATAGATGGCTGAGCGGGAGGCCATGTGCTGGAAGGGGTACAGCTAGAGACCTCGAGCGAGTTAGTTACTGAGCGGTAAATGAAGTAAGGAATATCGCCGCTAGTTTGCACTAATGCAAAGTCCTCACTTGAATCGGTCGCAATAGTTGTAGGGATGGCTAAACTATCGAGAGCGGGGATATTGTTGGCGTCCTGCTTGAAAAGCTGCATTCCTCCACTTTGCGCATGTACCAGATAGCTCTCAGTGGCCACTACCCGGCTACCGGCTCCAGCGGTTAGATTTGGGTGAGAAAGAGCAACGTCTGTTGCTTGAGTCTGACACTGCAGCTCATTATCGACACCGTGGAAGAAGGTTCCCACGATTCCATTGCTGTACTCGACCATGGCAAAAGCACCGGTGCTGCTGGCTGAGCCATGCTCTGACCAACTAGAGCGAACAACGTGAGGCTTAAACTCATTGGAAGCACTTACGAGGGTGGAGCCTGCTTGCCCTACGACATTAATACCCATGGGAATGGGAGCAGTGAAACCGAACTCAGGCGTCTCTACTTCAATACGGGTATAGTTTGGACCAGATCCGTCAATGCGAAAATATCCACTTTGAACTCCGCCCACCGAAACTTGGCTAAGACTAGTTAGGCGTACGTTCCAAAGTACAAACTTAAATAGTTCCCCAGGAGAAACCGAGCGCGGATAGACCTCTACGCGATAAGGGGAGGCAACTAGTGGTGCTACAGGATTTTGGCGGGTGATCGGATTGTTTTGGATGTCTCGGCCCTGGATAACTACCGAACGTTGCCCTTCCGTCATTGGGGGGACCGTAGCTCTCAGGCGGGTATAGCTTTGGCCGAGGTAGGGGTCTACTCCGCTGCCATGAACACGTCCATTGATGGCTGGCAGGCCGCCAATAGTAAAGGAGTCAAGATAGTACAGAGAGGTATCCCAGAGAACGACCGTCAGTTCATCGCCGGGAGCAGGATTTTTAGGGTACACCTCAACCTGTCGTTGGGTGGCCGTACACTGATAAGTTTGAGCAAGAGCTGGGAGGGGAGTGATGAGTCCCATTGAGAGACACATCGATAGATAAATGCTGTGTTTCATGAAGCTTCGTTTCTTGTCCTATCGTCTCTTTTTGAGAGATTCTGAAGACGACGTACCTGTAACATATTTGCAGAAATATGGGTATCGTATACTTTTTAGGAATCCCACTTTGGTGGCGGAAAATGAGGGTTTAAGCTATTCGCTTAGAGGCGACCGAATACGGCCAGATGACGGTCGCTGATGGCTTCGACGGTGAGGTGTTGGAGTCCGGCATGGGTGAGTTGCTCTTTGACTTCATCTATTCGAAAAGCGGCGCAAAGCGAGTGGTAAAAATCTTCTTTTAAACCCTCTCGTTCGTTGCCTGCATAGGTTTCTACGATTTCTCGCGCTTTTTCTTTGCTCTTGGGTCGCAATAGATCAGTCACCAAAATGGGCGCATCTTTTTGCCCGGAGTTTTTGACGGCTTCCCAGATGACCTGAGGCTCAGGTAAATGGTGTAACAAACTATTGGATATAATGGCATCAAAAGGTCCTTCGGGAAGGCCTTTTGGGAGGTAAGCCACTACTAACGAAATTCGTTCGAGGAGGCGCTGAGCGGCCAAAGCGCGGCGGGCTTCTTCGAGCATGGAGGGGGCGCCGTCGACTGCAGTAACCTGCAGCTTGGAGTATTTTTGGCACATGCGAGCGGGGATGTCGGCGGGGCCGCAGCCGAGATCGATCATCTTGGTTCCGGCATAGTTGGGAAATAGTTTGGCGAAGCGATCGACGAAGGCTTGATTGACCTCGGCGAAGTCAGCGACGGCGTAGGCTTCGGCCTGTTCGGCGTCATCCATTAGTTCAGGTTCTAATACCCTTTGCATGGGATACATTCTGGAAAAGAAAACTACGTTTTTACAAGCATTTGATCTAACTGAACCGCCATGACGCCCGCAGGCATCAAGGAACTCTTAGGTTTAGTCCCGCTTCCTGAAGAAGGGGGCTATTTTTGTGAAACCTTCCGGGCGCCGCAGCGTACCGAAGGAGATAGATCAGCGGGAACAGCTATCTATTACTTGCTCTGTGAGGGTGAGTTTTCCGCGATGCACCGACTCCCTTATGCGGAGATATTTCATCACTACTTGGGAGACCCCGTCGAAATGCTGCTGCTTTTTCCCGACGGAACGTTCCGCACTGAGGTGCTGGGATCGGATTTGGCTGCCGGTCAGCGTCCTCAGCTCATCGTGCCTCCCCATGTCTGGCAGGGTGCACGGATGCCCAAAGACGGTGGCTGGGGCTTGATGGGCACCACAGTGTCTCCCGGATTCGAATTTTCTGACTTTGAGATCGGCCTAGGAAAAGACCTCATCGATGAATGGCCGCACGCGGAGGCGGAGATTCGCCGCCTGGTCCGCGATCTGCCAGTTTAGCTGATGTGGGTATTGAGCTGGAGGGCGTGGATGGCACCTCCGACCAGGTCGCCCAGGGCAGCGTAGACCAGCTGATGCTGTTGAATCATCGATTTGCCCGCAAATTCACCGCTGGTGACTTCGGCTTTGAAGTGGTCGCCACCGCCAGTGAGGTCGGTGACTACGGCGGTGCTGCCGGGGATACCGGCTTCGATGAGCTGTTTCACCTCGTTGGTGGTCATGATTCCTTCTGTAGAGGGCCAGTGCCCAGGGATCAAGATAGTTTTCTCATTCCAGCCCTTGAGCCTGGCACCATTTGGGGTTGTCTATAGCGTACCCTGTAGTGGGCTGAGCCGGGAAAGAAGCGCATGGCGAAGAAGGAAAAAATAGCTCCGGCCATTGGGGACCTCTTCGACCCGCCCGCGCCCGCTCCGCTGCCAAGTCCTGTCAAAGCTCTCCGAACCCGGCCAGATTCCGAAAGCCTCTATTTCGATGGTCCTTATCGAGAGTTTGAATACAATGACGGCATTCATTTGGCCGATTCGGTGCTGTGGTTTGACTGTCAGCGACGCAACGAAATGAGCTTTCTTTCCAGCCCTTTAGCTGGCGATGTAGGCCGCAACCGGCAGATACTTAGCACCGAGGCCACCTATCGCATAGCCACCAAAGGCAAAGGCCGAATGGAAGTATTAACCGGGCCTTATGGACATAGTTTCCAACTTGGCTCTTTGAAACTCAGCATGTATCCCGCTGGTCATGTTTTGGGTTCTGCTCAACTATTGGTGGAACGCCAAAAAAGACGAGTGGTTTTTGCCAGCGAAGTCTCTTTGCGTAAGTCAGCTACGGCAGAAGCTATCCAAATCGCCAAATGTAATACTTTAGCGCTGAGGGCGACCTACGGTTTGCGAGTCTATAGTTTTCCACCTCGCCAAGAAGTATTACAGCAACTGCGCAGCTTTATAGACAAATGTCTTGCAGGACGCAGCACGCCGGTTTTGATCGCCAATCGAATCGGAATGGCTCAAGAGCTTATGGTTGAGCTAGGCAACGCGGGATACAAGCTCCGGGTCCATCGCTCAGTACATGAGATCGCCAAAGTATATGCTGAGCTGGGAGTAACTATTCCCGCCTATAAGAAATTCAACAATGCGGTGAGCAAGGACGAAGTACTTATCTTTCCTCCGATCTTGCGCCAGCACTCCAGTTTGCGAAAGCTCAAAGACTACCGCACCGCCTTCGTAGGCAGCCGAGCGGTGGAAGCCAGCTATGTCTATAGTTTGCGAGTGGACGAGTCTTTTCCTCTGAGTGATACCGCCGACTTCGCAGACTTGCTTCGCTACGTCAAAAAGACGGGAGCCGATGAGGTTTATCTTACTGGAGGCTACGTGGATGAGTTTGCCGAAGCGCTGCGTGATGAAGGCTTACGAGTCTATGATTTGACACCGCCGAAACAGCTTTCTTTGTTTATGGGATAGTTTTGGATAGTTTAGGCTTAGTCGAGCATGAAGACGACGATGCCTAAAACAAAGAGGGCGAGGCCAAAGAGAACTATTCCGGGAACAAAGAGATTGACCGGTTTTTCCAGGTCGCCGTCGCGAACGGTATTTTCTACGTTGTTGTTTACCGCTTGCTGATGCTGCGGAGGTAGTCCGCCGGCGACGGCTCGGGTGGCTTCTTCATCACCAAAAGGTGTTTTGATCGGGGTAGCGTTAGTGGGCACCGTGGCCTGGTGGGCCACCACTTGGCGCGGGGCTTGGCGGTCTCGCACCGTATCCCGGCCTAGCTCTCGGTGGTCTCGATCTCGCCCACCTTGTTGGTCTCTCGCTTGGGTGCGTACCCGCTCTTTGATGGCGCGACGGCGCTGAGCAGGCAAAACCGTGGGGGAGGGCACCGAGCCAGGTTGCGGCACGATCGAAGGCATCTCGAAATCCGATTTGCGTTCAGAAAGCCGGGTGACTTCGTCGCTTTCCTCCTCTTCTAGCTCCGCGACCAAGCTGCGGGGCGGGGCGCTCATCATCACGGTGGCTTCGTCGTCGCGATATTCGCCGGTGGTGACCGAAGAGATGCCCAAATGGCGCGGGCCAGCATCTGCTAGCGTGCCTTCGATCTCGTCGTTAGAACTATCTAAATCTTCGGTGAAACTCTGCGCCGGGCTGGGAGGGCGCATAAAGCGAGTCTCTTCGGTGCCGCTATCGGGCTCGGATGGGTAGCGAGCGACCTGAGTGGCTTGCTCCACCGGCCGCTTGGCTTCGGCAGGGTCGATAGTTTGGGGAATAATAGGCGTGGCGGAAATCACCGGTTCGGGAGTATTCGCTCGGGTCTCGCCGGTGGTATGTTGTTCCACCACCATTACTTCGTGATTATTAGTATCGCCGATGCCAAAGCGACGATCTAACTCAGCACGCAGCTCGAAAGCGTTGATTTGCTGAGTTCCCTCAATGGGTAGTTCACCTCGACCGAAAACAGAGCGCGCACCCTCACGGGAAGTAGCGAAAATAATCGATTTCTCGACGCCGGCTTCCATATTCTGGCGTTCGAGTTGAGGCACCGCAGGAGGCGTGAAATCGACGCGCGGATAGAGCCGGCGTAGATACTTTATGAAGTTATCTGTGCTGCAATCCGCGGTTTGGTAGCGCTGAACAAAGCGCTCCATTTCTCCTGCGCTAGGAAAACGGTCTTCGGGGCGGACGGCTACGGCCCGCATAACTAAGTCATCTACCCAAGAAGGTAAGTTGGGAAGTACCGTGCGCGGACTTCGATGTTTGGGATTGAGAACGCGGGACCAGAGGGTAGCTTGGTCCTGTTCGTCGACCAATCTATCACCGGTAAATACTTCGAAGAGCATGACTCCGGCAGAATAGATATCTGCACGGCCATCTATGTCCTGATGCCGAGCTTGCTCCGGGGACATATATCCATATTTACCTACCGCCAGGGCTCCCTGGGTTCGTGCAGGTAAAACATCGGTGCGGGCGAGGCCAAAGTCGATAAGTTTAACCGAACCATCGAAGCCAATGAGGATATTTTGGGGCGAGATATCACGGTGCACCAAACCCATGTGGCGTCCGTGTTCATCGGTGAGAGAATGGGTATGTTCTAAGCCGGCGAGTAATGCTTGGGTGACATAGACACCCATTTGCTGGGGCATAGGTTCGCCGCGCTCATAGGCTCGGTCTAATACATCGCCTAAGTCTCGACCATGGATGTATTCCATGGCGATGTAATAGTCTCCGCCGACTTTACCAGCGTCGAATACGCGAATGATATTATCATGGCTAATGCGAACCATGATTTTGGCTTCGTCTGCGAAGCGGCCTACGAACTCTTGTTCACCGGTAAGATCACCACGAATAGTTTTGATGACACAGTGTTTGTTGAGCTTCTTGACGACGGCCAGATAGACCTCGCCCATACCGCCTCGGGAGAGGCTCTTTTCGAGGATGTAACGGCCAAAGGGGCGTGGGAAGCGCTTCTTTTTCATGCCCCGCACCGGCGCGTTTTGCAGCATATCACCTGCCATCCCGACACCAGCTTAACTCCGTTCGCCCAGCATGCCCATGGCCTGTCGCGCACATTTAATCACTGCATCAACGCGAAAGGGCTTGGCTAAGATCAGATCGACGTTCTCGGCGGTGGCCGATTGGGCCTCCAACTCAGCGCCCCAACCAGTAATTAAGCCAATAGGGGTATCTGCACGGCGTTTTTTAATTTCTTCCGCCACTTGCCAGCCATCCATATTGGGCATGCCCAGATCCGTGAATACCACGTCGGGGTTTTCTGAATCGAACAGCGCCAACCCTTGTTCTCCGCTGTCGGCTACGATGACTTGATACGAGGCAGATTTCAAAATATCCGCCAAAACCTCCCGAACTGCACCTTCGTCATCGATCACCAGGATCTTGCCTCCAGAGCTTTGTGGTTCAATGGCCAGCGCGTTTTCACTGGGCTCGGATGCCGGTTCGGATGCCTGCGAATTTGTTTCGGGAATAGCGGGTAAACACACCCTCAAGCAGGTTCCCTTGCCTGGCCTAGACTCAACATCGATGGTCCCGTGGTGCCGCTGAACGATGCCGTAGGACACCGAAAGGCCCAATCCATTACCGCGCAGGCCCTTGGTGGTGAAGAAGGGATCAAAGATCCGGGTTTGCACTTCTTCGGACATGCCCACGCCTGAATCGCCCACCTCAACCCAGACTTCTCCGCCGCCAGACCCGGTTCGGACCGCCAGTTGTCCACCCTTGGGCATGGCATCGATGGCGTTGAAGATGAGGTTGGTAAAGACTTCCCTGAGTTCCGAAGGCATTCCCCGGATAGCGGCTACTTCGCCCAGCTCCACCACCAGATTGACCTCTTTGGCGTCTTGGACCCGGGGCATACAGAGTTCGACGGTTTCACTCACCAAACTATTGAAGCGAATGCGTACAAAATCGCCTTCTGACTTTTCTTTTGCAAACTCCTGAATACGCCTTACCGTGCCGGCACCATCTAAAGCTGCAGTCTCAATGATGCGTAGCGAACGCAACACCGCATCGTTGGTGAGCATCGTTTTGAGCATCTG
>SPJK01055199.1_pt1 | contig 12535 bp, 10 predicted proteins | sample 3741771 | NCBI WGS metagenome assembly SPJK01 (sample SAMN10925997, study PRJNA522277) | cold seep metagenome | isolation source: Elba SIP-enriched marine methane seep metagenome, extraction at timepoint T2 | place: Italy: coast of Elba, Mediterranean Sea | reverse complement strand
TTAAATATGCAAAATATTCGAACACCAGCTGTTGCAGGGACTTTTTATCCTGATCAGAAAGCTGAATTAAAAGCAATGCTTGAATCCATGCTGAATTCAGAAATTGCTGAACAGAAAAAAACACCCAAAGCCATAGTTGCACCCCATGCAGGGTATATTTATTCTGGACCAACAGCCGCAAGGGTTTATAAAAACCTGGAATCCGGGAGCCATCAATATAATCGTGTCATCTTAATAGGTCCTTCCCATCATGTTTCATTTGAAGGCTTGGCATTGCCGAGTTATAAGTTTTTTATGACGCCATTAGGTCATATAGAAATTGATCATCTTGCTGTGGAGCAGATTCTGCATTTTGAATATGCCTGTTGCATGGATCAGGCACATATGAAAGAGCATAGTCTGGAGGTTCATTTGCCTTTTTTACAATGGGTCTTGCAAGAATTTAAATTGGTACCCATCGTAACAGGCAATGTCAGACCGGAGCAGGTGGCAGAAATTATTGAATTATTTTTTAAAGATCAACACACATTCATTGTGATCAGCACTGATTTAAGCCATTTTCTGGATTATGAATCAGCTCAAAAGAAAGATAAAAATACGACTGAAATGATTGAAAAACTAGCATTTGAAAAATTATCACATGATTCGGCTTGTGGACGGGCAGGGCTTGCCGGGTTGTTACTTTGGGCGCGGCAATCAGGACATAAGGTTAAGACAGTTGACCTACGAAATTCGGGCGATACGGCTGGGGATAAGAACAGAGTTGTGGGGTATGGTGCCTATGTCATTGAGTGAAAATAACAAGAGGAGCTTGTTAGATCTGGCATACAGGTCAATCGAAATGGGTTTGAAAACGGGACATCCTCTCAATATTGACTTACGGGAATATTCAGGCGAATTATCTCGGCAAAAGGCAACATTTGTGACTTTGGAAAAAGATCATATCCTGCGCGGTTGTATGGGGATGTTAGAGCCCGTTTTACCTTTAGCTGAAGATGTCTGTGAAAATGCCTATTCCGCAGCCTATAAAGATCCAAGATTCCCTCCAGTGAAAAAAGTTGAACTCAAGGATCTGACGATTGTCTTGTCCGTACTGAGCAAGCCTGAGGCTATTCAATTCTGTTCTGAAGAAGATCTGATTTTACAATTAAGGCCTGAACTGGATGGACTTATTTTACAATGCGGATCTCGAACAGGAACGTTCTTACCGACTGTCTGGAAGACGCTACCTTTACCTGAACATTTTTTACAACATTTGAAACAAAAAGCCGGGCTGAAACAAAATTACTGGTCTGATCAGATTAAAGTTTTTCGTTATACTACCGAGTTGATTTTTTAGTATTGCTTCCTCAGGGAGATAGTGTAGTATTGAATTGTTAATGACTGATATTTTTGCACTTAGTTTGAATTCTGGCCCGTATTAAGACATGAAGGGGATGGATTTTCTGGATAATCTGGCAAAAAAATTGGACAAAATGGCGATTAGAATGGCAGCTTTTGACCTAAGCGATATTGTTCAAGATTTGCAGCCAGATTTTTCGACAAAACCATTCAAATAGACACTGTATTTTTTAAAAGACATAAAAATATGGTATAAACTTTTGAATATACAGTATTTAATTCAAAATATGAGCTGCCTTCACGAAATATCGGGGCGGGATTCTTCCGGGCGGAAAATTGCATCCAAATCTGATATCAGCTTTGTAATTTCAGCGGTCATAATTGCAAAACTGGCATTGAAATAGGATTCGTCCTCTTCAATTTCTTCCAGTTTGTCTTGAATTAAATCCAGGAACTTGAGACGTTTGATTGCCAGGTTTTCATCAAGTACAAAGGATAGCCTGTCCTGCCAATTTAATGCCAGTTTTTTTACGCGTTTATCATGTTCGATATGGTTAGTGATTTCAGGCAATGAAAGATCATGCCCTTTACATTTAATAATACCGTTTTCATTCTGGCTGGATTGTAATTCACACTCATCTTCGAGACTAAGTGTTGAAGGAATTTTTTGTTCATGTTTCAACCACTGCGTCATTATTTCAGCCGGGTTTACTGTTGCATTCCAAGGTGTAGTTGGCAGGCTTCCCAGGGTTTTTCTTAAATAGCTGATGATATCTTCGGCTTTTTTTGCCGAAGATGAATTAACAATTATATATTGTTGTTTAAAGTCTATGTAAAATGAATGTGATTTACTCACAGAAAAGGCTTGTGGTATCAGCTCGGAAATAATGATTTCTTTTAATTCAGTTTTTTCTTTTCTTCCGAGTGATCGATTTTCCTGTGTTTCTTTTTCAGTAACTCTTTCATCGAGCGTCTGGTTTATCACTGCTGATGGTAATAACTTTTCTTGTTGTTTCAAGCACAGCATTGCCGTGTCCTTGGAAATGTGTACCAGTGATTCGGAGTTTTTAGGCATGGGTGAAACCCAGCCCTGGCTGGTTAGATCATGGGATTTACAAGGAGAGAATTGATATGACTGTAACTGGCTTTCCAGTGTTTCTTCAGCAATAGTGAAAGGCTCGTTGAAACGGTATATAGATAAATTTTTAAACCACATAGGGTGTTATTGGATGTGTAGAGGGCTGTAATTGAAAAAATCAGGATAGAAAGAGAAAGCTGTCGCCCTGAAACAGGATTGTTCTGAGGCGGATAAATGCTAAAGTATTGCTACAAACGCTATATCATTAAGCACTAAAGCAATGCAATCCTGAATTATGAACGAATTGGGCTGTTAATTGACTGTTTCGTCAATGTATTCATTTAAACGCATTGTTTTAATGATCATGTTAAGTTCAGTTCGCTGTTTCTTGAGAGGCTCAAGTTCAGCTTCAAGGTTGGCAATATTTTCTGTTACATTACCTTTTGAACTACTGATTTTTCTTAACAATTGAAGTCGGCTTTCAATTTGACGTTTATGATCTTTAATCTGATGCATGAGTGGTGTTAAAACACTATTGCTCCATGAGGTGGCATCATTATGTGCCTGACGCAATATATGGCGAGCTTTCGCTATTAACGTGCTGTAGAGTTTGTTGACTACAATACTTTGCTCAGTCATAGTGGTTTTAGCACTGTTACGAAATGCTTCGCCTTCTTCAAAGATTTGTTCCAGTTCAAACTGGTATTGTTTGATGGAAAAAAGTTGAGGCTCTATTTCTCTGAAGCCGTATTCATCCTGAAACTTTTTATGTATTGCTTTGATTAATCGACGCGTCTCATTAGTGATGTCAACAGAGTCTTGTAATAAATCTCTTAACTCGTCAAATAATTTTCGTATATTTTGTTTCATGCCATAGGTCGTTAGACTTTTTGACATGTCCTGTTTTGTGTCCTGAATAATGGCATCGATTTTTTCCTTAGAGAATGAATCAATCAACATTTTTGCCTGGACAGTAAAAACTTTACGACTGGCTTGAAAGTTCTCTACATTCGCCATATAGGCGTTTTGTCTGTCTCTCGTTTCGGCCATCAGTTTGCCCGTCATTTCCTGATTTTCGAAATCAACTTTTTTAAATTCTTCCAGCTGATTGCTGGCATTATTCAGTTTGGAATTAGTCAGATTAAATGATTCTGAGACTAGAAAACCGATTTCCTTATTGACGGTTTCCATCAATATTTTTCTGCGTTGTTTCAGGATGTCGTCGGACAGATAATTTTCCAATACATTCAAGCGACTTTTTTCCAGTAAAGCTTCATCCGATTTAACTTTTGCCAATAATGCCTGTTTGGCTGAGACCGGGAAAATAACTGCTTCGTCCAGCTTCAAAATTGAAGCAGAGGAGCTGACTTGTTTTTTTATGGCATCTTCATAACCGGATTCTCCAGCCAGGTCATCCCACATGGCATCAATTTTATTCATGACAACGGCTAACCCCTGTTTATTGCTGCCACGAGAAGAGCATACATGGTTTTTCCACATTTCCAGGTCACTTTTGGTGACGCCGGTATCTGCTGCCAGTACAAAAATGATTGCCTGAGCACTTGGGAGCATGCTCAGTGTTAGTTCCGGTTCCGTGCCCAATGCATTCAAGCCTGGGGTGTCAAGGATGCACAGCCCTTCTTTAAGCAAAGCATGGGGGAAACTGATTAATGCGTGTCGCCAACAGGGGATTTCCACAAAGTCAGGGTTCGGATTACCTTGTTCTGCCGCTTCCCGTTGATTCCATAATCCCAGTTTATCTGCAGTTTCTTTATCGACTTCCTTGGTGGCTATGAGTTCTTTAAATGCTTCCTGCATTTGAGTTGGAGATTCACAATCCAGGTCTATCTGTGTCCATCGGTCTGGTTTTTGCTTATATTCCATTAAAGAAAGATCTTCCAAACGACTCTCTATATTGAGTAAACGGATATAACTTCCACCTTCGTCATGAAACAACTCAGTTGGACACATGGTGGTTCTGCCAGGTGATGATGGCAGTAGTCTCACGCCGGTTTCTGCAAAAAACAGGGAATTAATCAGTTCAGTTTTTCCTCGTGAGAATTCTGCTGCGAAGGCCAACGTAATCCGATCTGACATCAGGCCGTTCAATATATTCAGTATAGTATCAGTGCTATGAGGGTCACTGAGCTTGTAACGTGTGCGCCATTCCTGATACATCTCAATTGCCTGTACCAACTGCTCACGCCACTGTGCATATTCATGCAGTTGATCTTTAAATTCCAGATTCCTCATAGCTAGCCTTTGTTTTGCAAACGTTGTTTATACGAGTATGCCGAATATTCAGGTTAAATTCAGGCAAATATAAGAATTCGATAATTTATTCGTTCCAGATGTCGACTAACGAATAAAATGTGCTTTTTTAAACAAATTGCTTATAGTTGAACTGTCACTCTTCAAGATTTGCAGATCTCGTTATAAGTAAATTTAATTACATTTATTGTAGACTAAAAAACAATTTAGAGTGAAACGTAGATAGTAATGGGAAATTTACTAAAGTTCAATACTCTATTCCACACTTTATACGATATTCCTCAATTTGCTTAATCAAATGAATGTTTAAGTCTTGATTGTTAAGATATTCAGCGATTTGATCGAAGCTGATAATTGAAAAAACCGGGATATTAAATTTTTGTCTGACATTATCCAGGGCAGAGAGCCCGTTTTCTGTTTTTTCCTGTCTGTCAAGAGCCACTAAAACAGCTGTGGGTTCGGCCTGATGTTGTTTAATGATTTCAACAGATTCAGTAATGGAAGTACCTGCAGTAATTACATCATCGATAATCAGAACGCGCCCAGATAAAGGGGTGCCAACGATATTGCCACCTTCACCGTGATCTTTAGCTTCTTTGCGATTGAAAGCATAAGGGATATCCTGCTTGGTTTTGGCATAAGCTATGGATGTCGCACTCACCAGAGGTATGCCTTTGTATGCGGGTCCGTACATCATGTCAATCTTAATTTCTGAATGTATGAGAGCCTGAGCGTAAAATTCACCGAGTCGTGCGAGTTTGTCACCACTGTTAAATAAGCCGCTATTAAAAAAATAAGGGCTGATGCGACCGGACTTTAAGGTAAATTTGCCAAATTTTAATACGTCCGCATTTAAAGAAAATTCAATAAATTGTTTCTGATATTCAAGCATATAGGTATGAAAAGTGAGTGATTTTCAGGTTTAGGGTATGAGGTTTTAATTATATGAGGTTTTAATTTAATTGTTGTACCTGTTGCTTCAGGGTCATGTAGAATATCCAGGCTGTAATAAAATTGTAATATATCTTTTATAAGCTTTAGTGATTATGAATGAAACTATCCCTGTTCCTACCAAGCCAACTTTGATTCAAACGACAAAACCAAGCCGGTATCAACGCTATAGGTTGATTAAAGATGATTTAGCCGGTAAAAGCGTAGTCGTTGGAGGTCTATCCGTTATTGTAGCGATAGTATTGATTTTTTTCTATCTTTTGATGGTGGTTTTCCCTTTAGCTGAATCAGCTACAGCAGAGTTTCAAAATCAATATACTGTCCCAGGTCTTGAATATGGCAAAACTTTGCATATGGCCAGTGAAGAACAAAATGAAATTGCCGTCCGTTTTACGGATCAGGGTCATGCTGTTTTTTTTGAGGTTGAAACTGGAAAGGTTGTCAGTGTCGAATCCATTCAGTTACCCGATGACGTCAGTATATCCAGCTTTAATAGTGGTGTAACAGCAGAAGGTGTTGTCATATACGGGCTTTCAAATGGCCACGCATTCATTCTTAAGCAACAATATAGCGTTACATTTCCTGATGATAAACGTTTGATTACGCCGTCAATTACTTATCCTATGGGTAAACAGGCCCTGTTAGTCGATGATAAAGGTCTGGCGCTGGATAAAATTTCTGTCAGAACGGATGAAGAACAGACTACAATTGTTGCAAAAACAGATGGGGACAGGGTTGTTATTACCTATTTTACCAAGGAAGAATCCTTGTTTGATGATGAAGCGACTATAGAAAGAAGTGTTTCGACTATCGATACTTCAACATCAGAGATTGATTTTATCCTGCTGGAAAAAGAGCAGCGTTTACTCTATTTGGCGAGTGTGACTGGAAATTTGTCAGTCTACAATATTTCAGAAAAATCTAAACCGGTTTTGCTGGAACATCTACATGTGTTGGAGAAAGGTCGAAAAATTTCCAGTTTTGAATTTTTAAATGCTGAGATTTCATTGTTGATTGCAGATGACCAGGGTTTGGTCAATCAGTGGACATTGGTTCGTGATGATAAAAATCAGCTAGTTATGCAGAAGTTACGTGATTTTTCGTATTCTGATGTAAAAATTACAGATCTTGATGCTGAACAACGGCGTAAAGGATTTGTAGCAGTTAACGAACAAGGGAAAGTCGGTGTCTTTCATACCACGGCGAATCGGCAATTATTAAATCTGGATGTGGCGGGCCAAAAACCGGTTGTTATTGCTTTGTCACCCAGAGCTAATGCCTTTTTGTTACAGACAATTGACGATAAAATTTATTTTTGGAAATTACATAATGAACACCCTGATGTTTCATTGAGTTCGTTGTGGAGTGCAATCTGGTACGAAAATTACCCCGAACCTGAATATATTTGGCAGTCATCTTCATCGAGTAATGACTTTGAGCCAAAAATGAGTTTGACTCCATTATTGTTTGGTACTTTGAAAGCTGCTTTTTATGCAATGCTGGTTGCGGTGCCTTTGGCCATTATGGGTGCAATATATACGGCTTATTTTATGTCTCCGGTGATGCGAGGCTATGTCAAGCCAGGTATTGAATTGATGGAGGCTTTGCCTACGGTTATTTTGGGGTTTTTGGCAGGGTTGTGGCTGGCACCTTTTGTAGAAAGGAACTTAACCGGGATATTTACCTTGTTATTGATGATTCCTTTTTTTGTAGCTTTGTTTGCCTGTTTATGGGAAGTGTTACCCAAAGCATTGTTGCATCGCGTCCCTGCTGGCTGGAATGCATTAATACTGATTCCCGTTGTGATTATTTCCAGTTGGTTCGCCTTTTTTATCAGTCCATTTATAGAAACTCTGTTTTTTAATGGTGATTTACGAAACTGGATGTTGAATGTATTAGGCATAGGCTATGACCAGAGAAATTCTTTAGTAGTTGGGCTGGCGATGGGCTTTGCCGTTATTCCAACTATATTTTCAATTACAGAAGATGCTATATTCAGTGTGCCAAAAAATTTAACAATTGGTTCTTTAGCACTGGGAGCAACACCGTGGCAAACAATGACTCGTGTGGTGTTGTTAACTGCCAGTCCAGGCATTTTTTCTGCCGTAATGATAGGTTTTGGCCGTGCTGTGGGTGAAACCATGATTGTTTTGATGGCGACTGGAAATACTCCGGTGATGGATTTAAGTATTTTTCAGGGAATGAGAACCTTGTCAGCCAATATTGCAGTTGAAATGCCCGAGTCTGAAGTTGATAGTACCCATTATCGAATTTTATTTTTAGCGGCCTTGGTTTTGTTTTTATTTACGTTTGTTTTTAATACTTTGGCTGAATTTGTTCGTCAAAATTTAAGAGAAAAATATAGCTCATTATGATGAAAAATTTGTTTAAAAGCGGAGCTATATGGATATGGTTAAACGCTGCTGCAGTCAGTTGCAGTATCATTTTGGTTGTGGGTCTGTTGATATTGATTGCTGTCAGAGGACTTGCGCATTTTTGGCCTACAAATATTCATGAGTTTATTTATGAAAAGGATGGTGTTAAATCTGTCTTGATCGCTGAGTGGGTTGACTCCAGTGTGATGACAGCTCAAATGGCTAAAGAGTCGGGATATAAAGTTGAAAATGAAAAGGATTTTTTAACTCAATACTTGTTGAAATCAGGTAATCGGGATATCAGTGGACTTGATTTTCGCTGGATTGAAGAACAAGCGATTGTTTCACAGACACGGCCCCCCGAATTAATGGCTATTGAACGAAGGGAGTGGGGAAACTTTTATGGTCGATTAAAGGCTGTCAAGGAAAATGGACAAATAATTTCTAATTCTGAAAATGTATTGGACATTGCTCATAAGAAAATCGAACACACTCTGGATCAAGTTGAAGAGATTGAACATTTGCAAAAACACCAGATTGGTTCGGTTAATTACCGAATGGAAAAATTGCGTCTGGAAGAGAAAGGCTTGCAATTAAATAATGCCTGGAATGATTTTGAAAAACGCCGACTGGAAAAAGCTAGAAATGCGCTGGACCAGGAATATCAGCAATATCAGAAACGACTCAATCAGTTATACACGGATATTAGAAAAAATAGCTTGGTCATTGAAGATTCAACGAAACGTAGTAATGAAATTAGTCTGGATAAGGTAGTCAGGATTTTTCAACCCAACAAAATGGATTTGGTTGACAAATTCATGCATTTTTTTGAAAAATTTGCTGAATTTGTTTCGGAAGATCCAAGAGAGGCAAATACTGAAGGTGGGATATTTCCAGCTATTTTTGGAACCGTTATGATGGTCATGTTAATGGCTGTCTTTGTAACCCCGTTTGGTGTTATTGCAGCTGTCTATCTTCGTGAATATGCAAAACAGGGTTTTGTCACTCGGTTAATCAGAATTGCGGTTAATAATCTGGCAGGTGTACCTTCCATAGTTTATGGTGTTTTTGGATTGGGCTTTTTTGTCTATATACTGGGTGGAAGTCTGGATGACCTGTTTTACCCTGAGGCTGCTCCAGCGCCTGTATTCGGAACACCTGGTCTGCTTTGGGCTTCTTTAACCCTTGCTTTATTGACTTTGCCGGTAGTGATTGTATCGACAGAAGAAGGTTTGTCACGTGTGCCTAAGTCTATCAGGGAAGGCAGCCTGGCATTAGGTGCAACCAAGGCTGAGACTTTATGGCGTACCGTATTGCCTATGGCAAGTCCTGCCATGATGACCGGATTAATTCTGGCCGTTGCACGAGCGGCAGGCGAAGTTGCACCCTTGATGCTGGTTGGTGTCGTTAAGCTGGCACCGACTTTGCCGATGGATGGAAACTTTCCCTTTATCCATTTGGAAAGAAAATTTATGCATTTGGGCTTTCATATTTATGATGTAGGCTTTCAAAGCCCTAATGTTGAAGCTGCCAGACCCTTGGTTTATGCAACATCATTATTATTGGTTTTGGTAATTATTGCACTCAATCTCTTTGCTATCGCGATTAGAAATAATTTACGTGAAAAATTTCGTGCTCTAGAAGGAATGTAATCAGATCTATCTCTTCAATTTAAGATTAAGTGTACGAAACAGTGACTCTAGTTAAAGATAATCCCATGACAGAACAAATTAAACATACCTTGGATATTTCTGCTTTGACTGACAAGCCGACTATTCAATCTGAAGAAGTAGATACCTGTATACAAATAAGGGATCTGAATTTGAGTTACGGCGAAAAGCAGGCTCTTTTTAATATAAATATGGAAATACCCAGAAAACAGGTCACCGCTTATATTGGGCCAAGTGGTTGTGGTAAATCAACCTTGTTAAGAAGTATTAACCGGATGAATGACTTGGTTGATAGTGCAAAAATTGATGGCGAGATTTTACTGGATGGTGAAAATATTTACCATAAAGCAGTGAACGTCGCTGATTTGCGTCGTCGAGTAGGGATGGTATTTCAAAAGCCAAACCCATTTCCTAAAACTATCTATGAAAATGTTGCCTATGGCTTAAGGATTCAGGGAGTCAGCGACAGGCGAAAGCTGGACGAGATTGTAGAAAAGTCTTTGAGAGGTGCTGCATTATGGGACGAGGTAAAAGATCGTTTAAACGATAATGCGTTAGGAATGTCAGGTGGTCAGCAGCAAAGATTGGTTATAGCACGGGCAATTGCTATTGAACCAGAAGTTATGTTACTGGATGAACCGGCTTCTGCTTTGGATCCAATTTCAACTTTAAAAATTGAAGAATTGATTCACGAATTGAAAGAAAAGTACACGATCGTTATTGTCACGCATAACATGCAACAGGCTGCTCGCGTTTCAGACTATACCGCATTCATGTATATGGGGGAGCTGATAGAGTTTGGAGCAACCAATGAAATTTTTACGCATCCTGAAAAGAAACAGACAGAAGATTATATAACCGGGCGCTATGGTTAAGGTATTACCAGTTTGAAAAAATTCTGACACTAGATGATAAGCAGTATACAGACTCAGAATAACATAAATAAAATTGGCAGCCTCCTCGACAGGTGTTAATTCAGTTGATATACAAAGAATAAAGTAATTGAGGTAATCATGGATTCTAAAAGAAGTGGACAACACATTTCACATTTATTTGATGAAGAAATGGAAGGTATCAGAAATAAAGTATTGTCCATGGGTGGGTTGGTTGAGCAGCAAATAGGATTATCGGTCCAGGCTTTTTTGGAAGGTGATCACGCTTTGGCAGAACAGGTCATTCAACATGATGATGCCGTGAATTCACTGGAGCTTGAGATTGATCATGAGTGTACTCAGGTTGTGGCTAAGAGACAGCCGGCTGCTATCGATTTGAGGATGATAATTTCGATCATTAAAGCGATTACTGATCTGGAAAGAATTGGTGATGAATCCAGTCGTATCGCTAAAATGGCTATTCGACTCGATGCTTCAGATAACGGCCATAATTATTATGAAATAAATCATCTGGTTGAGATGGTAAAGCTAATGCTTAGGGATAGCCTGGATGCTTTTGCGCGTTTGGATGCGAATGCAGCTTTGGAAATTAAAAGCAGGGATGAGCAGGTGGATAGAGAGTATGCAAGTATTATCAGGCAATTAATAACGCATATGATGGAGGATCCGCGCAATATTACCCGAATGATTGACATACTCTGGACTGCGAGAGCATTGGAACGAATTGGGGATCATGCCTGTAACATTTGTGAACATGTCGTTTATATAGTGAAGGGTGATGACATCAGGCATATTAGTCAAGATGAACTAAACAGTAAATTAGGAATATGACTCAATTAAATATTTTAGTAGTTGAAGATGAAGATGCTATTAGGGAAATGTTGGTCATGGTGCTTGAACAAGCGGGTTTTAATGTTTTAGCCGTTGCCAACGCAGAAGAAGCTCAGCATTCTCTGGCGGATAATAGTAGCCCTGATTTGATTTTACTGGACTGGATGCTTCCAGGAATTAGCGGCGTCGAATTAACCAAGCGCCTAAAACAGGATGATCTTTTTAAATCCATTCCTGTTATTCTGCTGACGGCAAGAGGCGAAGAAGAAGATAAAGTCAGAGGGTTTGAATTAGGTGCAGATGATTATGTGACTAAGCCGTTTTCTCCAAAAGAATTAAATGCAAGAATCAAGGCGGTTCTACGGCGTACCGGTAAAAATATTGAAGATGCTGTTTTGTCTGTCAGTGATATTGTGCTTGATGAAGCCATGCATCGTTTGTCAATTGGCGGCAAAAGTTTGAATGTGAGTCCGACCGAATTTAAATTAATGCATTTCTTTATTACTCATCAGGAAAAAGTCTATAGTCGAACCCAGCTTTTAGATCAGGTCTGGGGTCGCAGTACCTATATTGAAGAAAGAACGGTTGATGTTCATATCCGCCGTTTAAGGAAAATACTGCATGAATATGATAAGGATAGTTTTATTCAGACAGTCAGAGGTTTTGGTTACAGGTTTTCAGTGGTAGATTAGATGTCTTTACTCAGGTACTGGCATCGAGATCTGGCATTACTCATTGGATTAGTCATTCTTACTGGTATCATTAGTCTTTTTATCGGTTTTTTTTTACCGATGTTATTAACCATTTTTATTGCTTATAGTTTAAGGCAAATCTATTTAATCAGTCGGCTTGAACGTTGGTTAAGTCGAGGGGCAAAAGGCAAAGTTCCTACAGCTTCGGGGGTATGGGGGAACATATATAACCACTATTACCGGATCAAAAAATCTGAAAAGAAACGTAATAAAACCTTAGGTAAAATCATAGACCAGTTTCGTAAATCAACAGATGTTTTACCTGATGCTGCAATCGTTCTCGGTAAAAGTTTTGAAATTGAATGGTCGAATCGTCTGGCTAAAAGTGTTCTGGGTATTAAAAAAGGCGATAAAGGTCAGCGCATTGACAATT
>SPJK01058259.1_pt1 | contig 12546 bp, 9 predicted proteins | sample 3741771 | NCBI WGS metagenome assembly SPJK01 (sample SAMN10925997, study PRJNA522277) | cold seep metagenome | isolation source: Elba SIP-enriched marine methane seep metagenome, extraction at timepoint T2 | place: Italy: coast of Elba, Mediterranean Sea | reverse complement strand
TTGCTAATTGGTGCGGTAACCATCGCATCAATATGTCCTTCTTTGAGGTCACGTACTGCATGTTCAAGTGAGATCGCGGCAAATTGCCCGCTCTCCTCCGTGGGTTGCCCCAGGTTGATATTGACCGTGTCCTGCCAGCAATTCACCACATTGATCTTATGCCGGTTGCACTGCTCTGCACTACGAGCAGTATGGAACTGAAAATCAGAATTGACAATATTCTTGTGATAAGAAACCACCTTGCTCGACCCATATAAAATAGGTGTACAAAGCTCCATAACTCCTTGGTGCAAGAGCGTCTTGATGATCACCTCTAAACCAATCCCATTAATATCTCCTATACTGATGCCAATCTTCGGCTTATGCATGGCGCTGATTTTTAGAACACGAACAAAGCAAAGCTGCTTTGGAATAAGACGCAAAGTTAATAATTCGCAGTAGACTGCCCATCGTCTGCTTTTTGGGTATCCCGGTAAAAAACACGGCATAATCAGCACCATTCCCTAACTTGCAGCTTGAGAAAACCACCAAAACACCAGCGGCACTTGAAACAGAACGCTCAGTTTATATTTTCGATGATCGTGGTCTGGACGAGCCTCTTTTTCCTCTTTCAGTTTCTGCGATTCTACGGCCTTGGCGAGTTTGGTGCCATTGAGGTCGAAGAGGGGTTTTTCGCCAAACTACTCTCTCCCAATCATCTCTTTCCACTCGGAGCACTTACTGGCACCCTCTACGCCCTGATCGAATTAAGTTTGGAGCAGCCCTTTTTTCGTCGACAATCCTATGGCTATATCCTCCTCTTCAAAACCTTTTTGTATTGGGTGCTGGTCACTGTTCTGGTCATCATCGCTACCTATTTATTGAGTCGCCGTACGGATGGCTTCCTCGACTGGCCGCAAACCAAGGCCGCCTTGGGCAGTAAAAGCTACTTTGTCCTGCTGGTTTTCTTCTTCATCGGTAGTGCCCTGATCACGTTCATCCGACAGGCCAACCGCAAGTTTGGCAAAGGCATTCTTTGGAAGATGCTGACCGGCACCTATCATCAACCACGGGAAGAAGAACGCATCTTTATGTTTCTCGACCTGCGTTCTTCCACCACCATTGCGGAAGAGTTAGGACACGTCAAGTACAGTCGACTTCTTCAAGACTGTTTCCGGCACCTTACCCGCCCAATCCTAAATAACCGCGGCAAGATCTACCAATACGTCGGGGATGGTGTCATTTTGTATTGGCAAATTAATGCTGGTTCGAAAAACTGTGCCAGTCTCCGCTTATTCTTTGATTTTCAAAAACGACTCGAGAGCAAACGGCAGCAATACCTGAAGCGCTACGGCCTGGTTCCTGAATTCAAAGCCGGCCTCCATATGGGTCGGGTATCTGTTGCTGAGGTTGGTGTCTTGAAACGGGAAATAGCTTATCATGGAGATGTGGTCAATACAACTGCACGAATCCAGGATCAATGTAATATACTTGGTCAAAACCTGCTTATTTCTCGGGTTCTCTACAACCGACTGGAGAACTGCCGACCTGATTATGTCCCAATAGAACTAGGCACGGCTGCCCTGCCAGGCAAAGAAGAACCGATCGAGCTAATTGGTGTGCAAGCGTTAAATTGATGCGCTTTTGTTGTCGAAATCGGATTTGGTTTTATCATCACTTCCCGCCTTCTTGTAAACCAGTGTACTATAGGGAGAGGCTATTTCCACGCCTTCCTGATCAAAACGTTTCTTAATCTGTTCAAACAAATCACAACCCAAGGTAAAGGCATCGGACGAGTCCTTAGCCCATGCCCATAACCTGAGATGAACAGCGTATTCACCAAGGTCTGTTACTCGAACCACAACAATCGGTTTCTCATCGACTATTTCTTGGGGCGTTCGCGGGTCTATCAACAAGGGGTGCGCCAATGCCAATTCGGTAATGATCGTTTTAGCGTTGTCGATATCGCTGTCGTAACTAATTCTTACATCTAGCCATTTGCAGATCTTGCCATCTCCAAAATCAGAATTCACCAACACTTCATCGCTGATTACCGCATTGGGAATAATAATCCGCCTATTCTCAAAATCCCGGATCACGGTGTGCCGCAAGGTAATGTCTTCCACTACTCCACTCAATTCCTGCACTTTCAACCGGTCATTGATCCGAAATGGTTTGAAAATCACGATAAACATGCCGCTAACGATATTGCTCAAGGCGTGTTGCGAGGCAAAACCAGCCGCTATTGCTAAAATACCTGCGCCAGCTAAGAGGGAGCTGGCTATTGCTTTCATCCCAGGCAGGGTATAAATGGCTAAGCTAAACCCAATCATATACACCAAGCCTACCAGCGCATGTCGTAAAAACAAGTAGCTGGTTGGGTCGTTTCTCATAATCAGGGTCGAGCGCCTGATCATGCGCCTGAAGAAGTAATTCGTCAGAGTAGCCAGGAGTATGGTTGCTACTATGATGCCGATGAACTGTCCGAAGAAAGGCAACTTATCAAGAATGAATTCTTCCATAACCTAAGGCTCTTCGATTCGCTAATGACTCATGTGCAGAACACCAGATGAAACCCTCTCAGGTTTCATCTGGTATCAACGCCTAGCACTAGTTATCTACTTCGCAGATATTCTGTTTAATTTCTAAATCCTTCCGGGCGCTGCCAACGCACTGGGGGTGCAGGTTCCTCCGGCAGGAAAAACTCCTCCGTTTCCAGCAAGCGCAAGGCCTCTTGTACTGCGCGCTCCAATTGAGGATCGCGCCCTTCCAAAACAGCTTTGGGGTCCTGGATCACTTCAATATCCGGCGCAATGCCTTCCCCTTCTACCGCCCACTCTTCATTGGGATCGAAGAATCCACCCCGGGGTGCCACCATGCGGCCGCCATCAATAAACCGAGGCGTATCCCAGGTGCCAACTAGCCCGCCCCAGGTTCGAGTACCAACAAGTGGCCCCAGCTCTGCTGCTTTGAACATATAGGGCAATAGGTCTCCTCCCGATCCGGCTCGTTCGTTAATGATCATCACTTTTGGACCCCAGATGCCCGCGATCGGTGTTGTCCAGGGCCGATTATCGCCCGCTTTAGAATTGAAATAGCCGAACAATCGCCGCGACATGATGTCGATCATATAATCCGCTGCCGATCCGCCACCGTTGTTACGCTCATCGATCACCACGCCTTTACGGTCCTGTTGTGCAAAGTACATTCGATTGAACCAGGTAAAGCCCCGCCCACCGGTGTTAGGTACATAGACATAAGCTAACTTACCATCGGATAATTCATCCACCCGGCGGCGGTTTTCTTCGATCCAATCCCAGGTGCGAAGGCCCGATTCGCTCCTCACTGGCTGCACCAAAACGTCTTCTCCGCCACGAGGAGAAGAGCCCACCGTAATGTTGATCGTGCGGCCACTTGTTTGCTCCAGTAATTGGAATGGATTCGTGCCCACCCGAAGTTCACGGCCATTAATTGCTAGTAAATAATCGCCTTCTTCGATGCCATTGCCTGGCTTATGTAGTGGTGCATCCGTATTCGGATTCCAGCTTTCACCAGTATAGATTTTGGCTATTCGATAGTAGTCACCTTCTTCTTCCAAGTCACAACCCAACAAGCCTACTGGCACTCGATCGAGATCGGGCATATCGCCTCCGCTGACGTAGGAGTGGCCGATGGCTACTTCTCCGCTCATAATATCCACCACATAATTCAGGTCGGTGCGGTGCCGAACATGGTTGATCCAAGGCGAATACCAAGCATAAACATCATCCCAGGGAGCACCATGTACATTATTGACGTAAAGGAAATCGCGCATATACCGCCATCCTTCCCGAAAAATCTGGTGATACTCTGCTTGCGGGTCTACCTGTATCTTCGCATCCATGGCCAGTTTCCCGTCGTCACTTTTAGGGGCAGCTTTGCTGGCTGTTAATTGCCATCCTGCTCCTGTTTGGAACAAGATATGCCCTCCGTCCGCCGAAGTGACGGCGGTACGCACGCCTTTAGCAAATTCGCTTGCTTCTTGTTCTTCCACATCATACTTATGCAGAAGTATCCCGCTTCCTCCTTCAGGAAATTCAGCAACGAATATAGCCTGCTCTGGACCTCGCAATAGGCCCGCATAGTTGCCGGCCGGAAGATCAAGGGCCACAATGCGCTGTGCCAGGCCTTCTCGATCGATGCGAATGTTCATCTGTTCTTCTTCCTCTTCTTCCTCTTCCGTTTCCTCTCCCTCTTCTGATTCTTCTTCCGATTCCTCTATCTCCTCTTCATCGCTTTTTAGTTGCCCGGGGGCGCTATCCTCCCCATTCAGGATGAGGCAATACAAGTTCCGACTAACCGTCGGGTCATACGAACTCATATCCAGCCAACCAGAGTTTAAACCGTAGTCTGTACTAGCGAGAAAGTAGAGGTACATTCCGTTTTGATCCCAGACCGGGGTGATCGCGTCAGCCATACCATCGGTCAATTGGAGGCTCTCGCCGGTTTTGATATTGTACGCAAATACCGCTTTGAAATGACTCTCCAACTGACGAGCATAGGTCAGCCATTTACTGTCTGGTGACCACATCGGGTTCATCGCCCGGTTGGGATGTGCATAACGGTCGGTGTCTACTTGTTGGGCCGTGCCGGTTTCTACATTGACGTACCAAATATTGTAATCCGTATCGGTATAGGCGATGTATTCGCCATCCGGCGACCAGTCGGGGCTAAAGTAAAAAGTAGGGTTAGGCAGGGCAATACTGCGCCTGTTGCCGCCCATCTGATCACTGATCTGTAGCTGATATTCTCCGCTGGCGTCGGAGAACCAGGCGACCTGATCCCCTTTTGGTGACCATACCGGATAACGATCCGCTTCCCCTGGTGAATTGGTGATATTGCGCCAACTGCCCTCCTCTTTAGGCAGGGTAAAGATCTCCCCTCGGTATTCGAAAATAGCCCGCTTCCCATTGGGTGACACTTGCGCATTCTGTAAATCGCCTGCTCCTATATCCTCCCAGCGTAGGCTGGCAAAGTTCATATCGCCCCGTACATGGATTTCCAATTGCTCCGCATTACCTGTATTCGGATCTAATAGATGTAGATAACCTCCCTGTTCATAGACAATGGCATCAGCGGTAGCATCAAGGCTTTTGACATCGAATTGCTGATGCATAGTAATCTGTTCTTCCGCCTGTGTGCCAGGGTCAAACGACCAGATATTCGATGCATAATCACGTTCTGACAAGTAATAGACCTTGCCACCCCACCAGACCGGATCGAGATGGCGTTCGCGATCAGGCTGCGGCGTACGGATCAACTCCTTAGTAGTCATATCAACGATCCAGATCGGCATAGCCTGGCCTCCCCGATAGTTGCGCCATTCCGGGTCCCAGGAGGTGATGGGTACGTAAGCCAGGTGATTCCCGTCGGGAGAAAATTCACCATAAGCAGCACGAGGAATATCGACTGCCGCAGGCATTCCACCGCTTCGAGATACGGTGTAAAAAGAATTGGTTTGCGTTGGGTGTCCTTTGCGGCCGGAGCGGAATAACACCTCTCCTTCTGGCGTCCAACCTTGAACAAAATCGCCGCCAGGGTGCCAGGTGAGTCGCTGCGGGGTTCCCCCGGCAGCAGGAATGACATAAACATCGGTGTTGCCGCCATATTGCGCAGTAAAGGCAACCCATTCTTCATCAGGAGAAAAATGTGGCAACGATTCGTAGCCTTCCCCACTGGTTAGGCGAATGGCGTCACCGCCAGCACGATCAACCTTCCACAGGTCATTGGCATAAACAAAAACAATATGCTCGGATGACACCGTCGGCTGTCGCAATAGCTGAGTGCCTTGGCTAAAGATGAGCGTTGAAAAGAAAAGCAGTAAAAAACTGGTCAGGGCAATGGGTTTCATGACAATCGGTATTGTGTGTACCGACTAAAGTAGCGAAAAAGAGGCTATTTCCCGCGATAAGTAAGGTGATCAACATCGAGTCTCTTTCTCATTATGCCCAAAGCTGGACTTTCGGCAAAAGTCCGTAGAGAGGCACGGGCCCGTACGGGCCCTAAAGGAGAGAGTAGAGAGATGGAAATTACATTCTTTGAAATATTGGGGCATCCCTCTACCCTCTACTACAGTGACGATGAAATCGTCACGTCTCCCTCTACGGCTTTCGGCAAACCCGAAAGTCCAGCAAAGCACCAATAGCGGTTAATAATCTCGTACCTTTGCCCGCAAATTCTACCTACTTGCGAGCCAAAAAATCATACGGACAGCATTTCTTGACCAATGAGCACTACGCCCAGCGCATCGCCGATAGCCTGGAGTGGACCGATCAGTACGAGCATGTACTCGAAATAGGGCCGGGTAAAGGCATGCTTACCAAATATCTCCTCGATAAGTCCTTTTCCCTGAAAGTGGTCGAGGCCGATCGCGATATGGTGGCCTATTTGCAAGAACACTACCCTGTTCTCAGCACCGATATCATTGCCGCCAATTTCCTTCGCCTGAAACTGGACGAAATCTTCCCAGGGTCATTTGCCATCATTGGCAACTACCCGTATAATATTTCCTCTCAGATCTTGATGAAGACCGTGGAGTATCGCGACCGGGTACCGGAAATGGTTGGTATGTTCCAAAAAGAAGTAGCAGAGCGGGTGGTAGCCGGCCCTGGTTCTAAAACGTATGGCGTAATCGGCGTGCTGGTGCAAGCCTTTTACGACACGCAATATTTGTTCACCGTAGGCAAAGGGAACTTCAGCCCACCGCCTAAGGTACAATCAGCGGTCATCCGTTTGCGGCGTCGTGATGTTCCCTTAGTGGAAGACAGCTTATGGCGTTCCTTCAAGCAAGCCGTTAAGGTCACTTTTGGGCAACGCCGTAAGATGCTTCGTAACACCTTAAAGCCTTTTCTTTCTCCAGACCGTCTGCAGGATGAGTTCTTCCAGAAAAGACCAGAACAGGTCAGCGTAGAAGACTTTGTGCAGATCGCACGCTGGATAGAGGAGGAACCAAAGGATTAGGGATTAGGTTGTAGGAATTGGGCTATAGGAAGCCCCTGCGAAGCGCATGCCTAAGCACCCTTTCATCTTAATAAATTCACACCATACAATATGAGCTTAGAAAGCAAAATCATGCAAGACCTCAAAGCAGCGATGAAAGCAAAAGATCAAGCATCGTTGCGAGGCATTAGAGCTATTAAATCAGCCTTATTACTGGCTAAGACCGATGGCACCGGACAGGAGATTACTCCGGAAATGGAAATTAAGATGTTGCAGAAACTGGTGAAGCAACGCCAGGATTCGCTCTCTATATTTGAAGAGCAAGGCCGCGAAGACCTGGCTGTTACCGAGCGAGAAGAGATTGAAGTGATCATGCAATACCTGCCCAAGCAGTTAAGCGAAGCGGAATTGGAGCCTGCACTACAGGCTATCATCGAGCGCGTTGGCGCAGAAAGCATGCGCGATATGGGCAAGGTAATGGGTGCCGCCAATAAAGAGTTCGCGGGGAAAGCAGATGGCAAAACCATCTCATCGGTCGTTAAGCGACTGCTCGCCTAAAGCAATAGTCGAATCAATCCTACCAGGCCAACAGACCAACAGTCCAACGGACCGTTGGTCTGATTCGACTAAAACCCTACCTTTGCAGCTTCTAAGAAAAGATCTCTGACAAATTCTGCAAATAAACGCCTGCCAAAGCTTTGGTCATCGCTCATTACCAGTCGGTTACGCCCCAAGTCCTGAGCAGGCTCGCAAAGATTGTCAAAGAAGGTAAAAAACAAATAGAACCAATGGATACTTCTTTCCTTCAAGAACTAGGGCTGGAAGCCAACAACAGTGGCACCAGCACCGGCCTGGAAACAACCAATTCCGGCGAATATATTTCATCTTACTCCCCCGTAGATGGTGAACTGATCGGTAAGGTTAGTGTAACCACTCGTGAAGAGTACGATGCCATGATCGGACAAGCCCGAAAAGCTTTCCAGGAATGGCGCATGATTCCCGCCCCACAGCGTGGTGAGATTGTACGTCAATATGGCGAAGCGCTTCGTAAGTACAAAGATCCACTAGGGCGCTTGGTGAGTTATGAAATGGGCAAGAGCCTACAGGAAGGCTGGGGTGAAGTACAGGAGATGATCGACATCTGCGACTTTGCGGTTGGCCTTTCGCGCCAATTGTATGGCTTGACCATCCAGTCGGAGCGACCACGTCACCGCATGTTCGAACAGTGGCACCCACTGGGTGTAGTGGGCGTTATCTCTGCCTTCAATTTCCCCGTAGCGGTTTGGAGCTGGAACGCTATGATCGCCATGGTTTGTGGCGACGTGGTTGTTTGGAAAGCTTCTGAGAAAGCACCTGTATGCAGTGTAGCTTGTCAGAACATCTTCAAGGATATCTTGAAGGCAAACAATGTACCAGAGGGTGTAGTGAATATCATCAACGGCGATTACAAAGTGGGCGAGTTCATGACCACCGACACCCGTGTGCCATTGGTAAGCGCTACAGGTAGCACGCGCATGGGCAAAATTGTCGGCACTACAGTTGCCGAACGCCTGGGCCGCAGCCTATTGGAATTAGGCGGAAACAACGCGATCATCGTTACGCCAAATGCTGACCTGAAGCTCGTACTTACCGGTGCTGTATTCGGTGCAGTAGGCACATGCGGACAGCGGTGTACCTCTACCCGCCGGCTAATCGTACATGAAGATGTCTACGATACAGTGAAGAACAACCTCGTTAGCGCCTATGGCCAGCTGAAGATCGGAAATCCATTGGATCAGAACATGCACGTTGGTCCGCTGATCGATACCGATGCTGTTGCTATGTACCAAGACGCCATCAAAAGAGCGAAAGCGGAAGGTGCCAATTTCGTTGTAGAAGGTGGAGTACTGGAAGGTGAAGGCTACGAAAGCGGCTGCTATGTGAAGCCTTGTATCGCAGAAGCTAAAAATGAATTCGAGATCGTACAGCACGAAACCTTTGCGCCGATCTTGTACCTGATGAAATACAAAACCATTGACGAAGCCATTGCTATGCAAAATGGTGTACCTCAAGGCTTGAGTAGTGCTATCATGACGAACAACATGCGCGAGGCGGAGGCTTTCCTGTCTGCGGAAGGTTCTGACTGTGGTATTGCCAATGTCAACATCGGCACCAGTGGTGCAGAGATCGGTGGTGCTTTCGGCGGTGAAAAAGAAACCGGTGGCGGCCGCGAGTCGGGTTCTGATAGCTGGAAAGCCTATATGCGTCGCCAGACCAACACCGTAAACTACAGCCCGGATATTCCACTGGCGCAAGGCATTAAATTTGAGTTCTAAGCTCCCTTTAAATCTCCCTCCCGAGGGAGGCTTTAAGTGGCAGAATAATCATAGAACGGTCCAGTCGGCATTCCCGATTGGACCGTTTTTTAGTGCACCCTCTGCAAACTGAGCTACCCTCAACCCAAGACTGAGGAGGAAAAAACTGATCCTGACCGATGGACTGTTGGACTTATCACTGTTGGTCAGGCGTCCGAGGTCCGAGGTCAACCTGCCAGATTGAATCGACGATTGGCTGAGTTGACTGTTGGTCTGTTGGGCTGTTGGACCTTTAGTAGGTTGGCTTCATCCCCCATATCCTTCCCTCCTATCGATCTGCCTTGTTGCCGCACATGAATTTGCGTAACTTCTTGCTTGAACCAAATACCAAAAACATGGCCATTGTAAAAGTCATTGAAGTGATTGCTTCTTCTGAAGTAGGAATTGAAGACGCGGTACAGAAAGCTGTTACTGAAGTATCGAAAACCGTTCGCAATATCGATTCGGTCTACGTTAAAGACATTAAAGCGCACGTCAATGACGGCAAAATCACCACCTTCGGTGTAATCTGCAACATATCGTTCCGCGTGGACGATTAAGCAACACGACTGCCAGGAGCTGTCGGCCATTAACCGGGTCGACAGCTCTTGATCCTTCTTAGAGCATGTTTAAAATCTCCTCAATGGCCTTAAATCGGCCCAAATTCGTCCATCCTGCGTTAAATTTTTCGCCGAATCGACTGCTTACTGGTCCAATTGGATGTCGGGATAAAAAGCTCCCCAGGCAAACCAATAACCGATATAGCTTTCTACTGCCCTTAGTTGTTCGCCCGCTCTTGGGCCACTGATCGCCTCCCCAAATAGGTTCCATTCGTTCCCCTCAACATCCGTTAGCACTGAGCCCTTTGGGCCTGGGCTGGCGAGCGGCTCTAGCAAGCTGCCATCTGACAAGCGTCGGTCAAATGCCACTACATAATTGTGGGCCTCTTTACCGATCACAATCACTTCCATTCCGCCTACCTCATCGGCTATATAGCCCGGATGTGCCGAATTAAAAGTAGAAACAGGGTAAAACTTGGACGACTCGCCGACGATTATTCCAAGTCCTCTCACCTTGCGGTCGAGCCGTCCGTCGTCCCGGCTAACCGGAAATATCAAGTTATCGTGGTTCGTGCTATAGTCGCCATATGGGTACCGATCATAGTCACGACTGAAGCCGGTAGAAGTAGTCATTACCAATGAATTTGGGAACATCACTTTCCATGTCTCCCAGCTCGTCTCTACTACCGGATACGTTTCGATGCGAATCCCTGACAGGTCGCCACTAACACTACGTAATTCCATTTGCGACCAATTGCTATCGGTAGCGCGATCGTAGGGAATCAAGTTTGAATTGTACAGTAACCCGGACACACCGAAGGAAGTCAACTGGCCATCAACGCGCCGTTCCCAGCCAATGCCTGTACCCGTGAGAGGGCAGTAGGTGATAGCTAAAGCTCTATCCTCGATAATATCATTCACGATCTCGTGCCAGTCCAGAATGGTATGGGGATAAGCCTTGATCTCCGAACCAACTTTCACCCCGATCACTAAGTCGTTGTCATCCAAAAAGTCGATGGCATCAACCGTGGTAAACTGCGGATTATCGACGGACGGGATACCATCCTTTCCGGGGCCGCCATCTCTCACTTCATCTTCCGGGATAAGCCAATCGAGTCGGTTATCTGTTTTTTCACAGCCGATCGTTGCAAATGCCAGTATCACAAGTAACCAGCGTAGCGTATGCTTTTTCATAGGTCTATTGATTCAAAGAAAAGTTATAGTAGATGCCTGTTGTCAGGCGATAAGTTGGTGTCACCTGAGTATCGGTCACTTTTGCGTAGAGCGGCAGGCTAACAACTGCATTCACGCTTAAACTGGGGCTAATGGCCATTCCCACTGAAGGCGCCACAAATAGCCATTCCCCACCGGTTCCTGGTAGCGTTTCACCATTTTGCTCGTCGGAATTCAATTGTCGGTACCGCAAGCTAAGTCCCGGGGTCCAAAGGCTTTTTCCAATCAGCCACTGATCCGACAGCCCGAACGTCAGTTGAAGCTCGGGGCCAAATTGATAGATCTCGCTACCGAGGTAGTTAGGGTTCTTCCCCTTGATGGCGTAGATGCCCGACAAGGACCAACTTAAACTAGGCCGAAAGGAAGTAGCGCTCATCCATTGCCCCCAGATGAGTCCATCCCAGGCGCCACTGCCGGGTTGCAGATCCGCGTTGAGCAGGATGTTACGGTTGTCGCGGCGATCTGAAGCGCCTGTAGGTAATTTCGCACCAAGGCCGATTGATAGACTATTCCCGCTTGCTGTAAGTAATACCCGATGTTTCAATAAAATCACACCATCCCCAACGCCCTGAGTAAAAGTGAAGTCTTCGTTTCCAAATTGTCGAATGCGCCTTTCTTGCCGCACAAAAGAACCAAACACCTCCACCGAGAACCGATCGGTAAAAGCGTAGCCCAACTGCAACAAAACGGAATGTGTTTGGCGGTTTCTCGATCGATCATCGAGTACCCTTGTACCCGCCTTCAAGGTAGTAAGCGTGTTCAGGTCATAGCTCAAATTGACTTGAAGAGAGCGTGCTTCTCCTACTGGTAAGCCAAGGCTATTTGACAAAGGAACTCCACCAGAGCAACAGCTTTGTCCCTGCAAGGAAAAAAGGTTAAAGAGGAGCCCCCAACAGGCCAGATTCAACCGTATGACAAGACCCGATTTCATGCCTACCAAGTTCGGGCTAGCCCGGGTTAAGACACTGTCCGGGTCTTGACAGTGATCAATAGAACAATGTCAGCTAGGCGAAACTTTGGGGTATTTACTAAACCCGATGTGCCTAATGTAGAACGGCCGATCTGGTTGTCTCCAGATCGGCCGTTCTATATTCCAGCATGTTTTTAAGCCGTTTCTACCACAGTCGCTCTGGATATACCCCTCGGTCCAGCAAACCTTTGAAGGCTTCTACTACCATAGGTTTGTCTTCCTGGTAGGTGACACCATACCACTTGTCTTCACTTTTCAATACGTTCACTTTGGCCTGGCCTGTACCGATCAGGTGATCCACTACTTCCGGAATCAGGAATTCTGCGCGAGCTTGCCCGGCCGTGTCCCGGACAAATTGATGAAACATTGCCTCCGTTTGATCGAAAATAGCTGGATGGAAACCCCAAAAGTTCATCGAGACAATACTATCGATATCAAGTGGCTGTGGATTACCGTCATCATCCAGGTAGGAGACGTCACCGTCGCGATGCCC
>SPJK01040238.1_pt1 | contig 12556 bp, 13 predicted proteins | sample 3741771 | NCBI WGS metagenome assembly SPJK01 (sample SAMN10925997, study PRJNA522277) | cold seep metagenome | isolation source: Elba SIP-enriched marine methane seep metagenome, extraction at timepoint T2 | place: Italy: coast of Elba, Mediterranean Sea | reverse complement strand
GTAAAGTCGATCTGGGCAAAAAAGGCGTCTTTTATCGCCTGTATGCTGGACCGATTTCCGATAAGGCGCGGGCGGAAACCATGTGCAAAGCTTTAAAAGCCGCTGGCCAATACTGCGCGGTCCGGACGCTGTAGCTGTATCAGATCGAACTCGCTGCGCCGCTATTGGCGACCCGGGATGCGCTTAGATTTGTGAGGCCTTGGATTCCTGCCACTGATATTTAAATGCGTAGGAACGCGGGCGAGGGGCGGTCAGTCTTTCCCGGACAAAGTTGGTGGGATGACTTTCTCGAAGGCCGTGGCCAGATCCGGATCATGGTTGCGCTCTGACACGGCGAGGCCTTCCCGGCGCGGATCAGCGCCACCGACGATCACATCGCCGAGAATACGCACCCCATGCAGACCGCTCGCCATCGGGCGCATTTTAACTTCGTAACCTGCTTTTTGCAGATCGCCGGCCAAGACAATCAAGCGACTGTCCGTTTCCATTTCAATCGGACCGTTTCGGTTCAGGTAATGGGGCAGGTCGATGGCTTCCTGCACCGACAAGTCCCAATCCAACATGCCGACCAGGGCCTGGGTCACATAGCCGATGATGCGGCTACCGCCGGGGGAGCCGATTGCATGGGTTGGTTGACCGTCATAGCCAAAGACAATCGTCGGCGCCATGGAGCTGCGCGGGCGCTTGTCGGCCTCCACCCGATTGGCGGTGGGGGTGCCATCCTTGTCTTTGGTCCGCATCGAGAAATCGGTCAGCTGATTGTTCGTCAGGAATCCGCGAACCATGAGGCGAGACCCGAAACCCATCTCGATGGAGCTGGTCATCGAGGCAACATTGCCCTTCGCATCGACAATGGTGATGTGGGTTGTTGAGGGCAGCTCAAGCGTTCCGTCATTTATGACCGGCAACATCGCGCCATCCCCCTTCGGCGGGTTGCCCGGTGGCATTGGCGATTTCAGAGCAGACGTCATATCCATAAAGCCTGCCCGCTTGGTGAGGTATTTTGTGTTGATCATCCCATCGGTAGGGACCGGCACAAAATCCGGATCGGCGATATAGCGGTCCCGATCCGCATAGGCGAGCTTCATAGCTTCCGCGATCAAGCGAATGGATCTCGGGTCGCCGGGGGATAGGGTGCGCAGGTCGGTTTTTTCCAGAAGGCCAAGTGTTTGCAAGACGGTTAGACCACCTGAAGACGGTGGTGGCATGCCACAGACTTTGTACTGATGATAGGGCGCGCAGAGATTGTCACGCAGCACTGCGCGATAGCTGGCCATGTCTTCTAATGTCAGAACACCGGGATTACGGGGCGCGCTGCGAACCGTAGCGACGAGGTCTTCCGCAATTTCACCCTCGTAAAAGACCCCGATGCCTTGGTCTGCGATCATCTGGAACGTATCAGCAAGCTCGGGGTTTTCCAGGATATCGCCCGGCTGCAATGGTGTTCCGTCCGCGCGGGAGAAATATCGGCGTGCAACGGTCATGTCTTCCGGGATCGGATCCTTGGCGAGCAGAGAGGCAAGTCGTCCGCTGACCGGAAAGCCCTGTCGTGCGGTATCGATTGCCGGGTCGAACAAACGATCCCAGTCCAGCGCCCCGTGATTGCGATGTGCCAGGTCGAGCATGGACAGAAGACCGGGCACGCCGACGGAGCGGCCCCCGACGACGGCTTCCCAAAAACTCTTGGAAGATCCATCGGCATTCCGGAACAACCCGCCATCCTCGGCACTTGGCGCTGTTTCCCGGCCGTCATAGGTGAACAGGCGTTGTTTCTCTGCATCCCAATACAGAAGAAACCCGCCGCCGCCGATCCCGGATGACTGCGGTTCTACCAGGTTCAACATCGCCTGAGCAGCGATCAGCGCATCGATGGCGTGGCCACCTTCTTGCAGGATCGTAGCAGCTGTTTGGGACGCCGCCGGATGCGCTGCCACAGCCATGAAATCATTGCCATAGACGGCGGCATGATCATTGGTGCCGAAAAAGGCTTCGGGCGCGATGCTCTCTTTCGGAGAGATTGCAACGCTGCTGGCATCTGTCGATGGCGCTGTCGGCGCTGCAGTTACGACATTGGAAGAACTTGCAGGGCTGGATACATCTACTGCTGTTGTGGAATGTTCAATCCCGCCGGGTGCTCCCAGCACCGCCGCGAGCAGCGCGCCGCCGATATAGCTACCGCCCCCAAAAATTCCGAGGCCGATGAGAGTGTTGATCGGTGCGGGGAGGGCGCGGATTAAAGAAAGCATTGCGACCGTCCCAGGGTGCTTAGCATAGGGTTACTGTCCGACTGCATCACGACCGGCGTCGGTCAGTTTACAGACCAGCCAATCGGGCTTTAGAGGATTGTTGAACCAGGGTTCGGCCCAGCCTTGTTCGATACAGCTCCGGACTGTCCGGTCACTCATGCGGGCACCGACATCGTCAAACAGCGGCAGCTTTCCGCCCGGTTGGCCAAGACCACGGCAGAGATAGTCGCGCTGCGCCTTGGTCGGGCGGGCGCCGGCTTTTTTCTTTGCTGGCTTTACCTCGCGCAAATGAATGACCTTCGCTTGCGTCAGCGCCATGTGAATGCCCCTTGGAAACTGTATTTAATTGCGCGTTGGTATCGTAGCGGATTATCCGATTGTCTTTCAAGCGCTTGCGGCGAGTTTGCGATGTTATTCGCGGCCCAGAGCAGTGGAAAGACTTTGAAAGCGGTCCAGGAAGGCATTCTTGGCCTCATCCGGTGGCTCCGGCGTCGCATCAAGGCGGGCAGACTCCAAAGGTGAGGGGAGCCTCCCCCAAAACTGCCGTGCTTCGGTCACGGAGAAACCGGCAATCGATATTGCCTCAACATAGGCCGAAGCGCGGTCCGCTTTCTTTATGAGCTTCTTGAGGCGCTCCGGCGTTTTCGGGGGCAGACCAAATCGTATGTGGATGGCCGACTGCAGGCGATCCTCCAGTTCCCGGTAATCGTAACCGAGTGCCGCCTTGAAGGGAGAGATCATGTCACCAACCACGTATTCGCCTGCATCATGGAGCAAAGCGGTCATCCGTTCTTCCGGGGTCGCCTTCGGAGCAAGTTTGGTGATCAAGAATTCAACCAAGACCGAATGCTGTGCGACGCTATAACCCCAGGCACCTGTGGTCTGTCCGTTCCAACGGGCGACACGGGATAGCCCATGGGCGATATCTTCAATCTCGACATCGATCGGCGAAGGGTCCAAGAGGTCCAAGCGGCGCCCGCTGAGCATTCTTTGCCAGGCACGCGGCGGTGCTGCTTTGCGGGCGGCGGTGGGGCGATCGCTCATGAGGGCGCGTCCGACGATGCTGTAAGAGGCATCCAATTGAGTGGCTTGCGGAGGATCCGAGAAACCGTGTTCCCCTCCATTTTCAGGATATGGTCCCTCAATATGTCCAGAGACCAGATCCGCGTGGACATATCGGTTGCATTCGCATGGATGATTTCCGCTCCGTTTAACATCATCCCGACATGGCCTGTCCAGAAGATCAGATCATTTCGCTGCAGCTCATCCGATCCGCTGTCGGTGGGGAGGTTGTCCCATGTCATCGCCGCCTGCATATCCGTGTCGCGGGGGCAGGCGATACCGCAGGCCTGTAAGGAGAGTTGCACCAGGGCGGAGCAATCAAATCCTAAACCCGACTTACCGCCCCAGACATAAGGGGTTTCCAACAACCTCAAGGCAACTGATGCCGGGTCTGTTTCCGGTTGGTCGATAGGACGCAGGTGATCGGCATAGACGAAACTGCCATCCTGCAATGCTGCGTATTTTCCATCCATGCCGACAACCGTGACTTCCGCGCCCATGGTAAGGATGTCTTGGGGTGGCAGCTTGAGCCTCGGCGCCGCATATCGTTGGCTTCTGGCGACTGAAAGGAAATGCGTCGGTTGCGGTGTCTCTCCGGCTGAAAGGCTTGCTGAGGGACAATAGCCCACATAGCCGTCGCGCTGGGCTTGGACCCAGGCCCAACCGATCCCGTCGTCTGCCGGTAAGGCGTCCTCAAAAATCCGCACGGCCTCACCAAACAGCAATTCCGTGTCATAGGCGAGGGAGAGACCGGGTGCGGGACGAAGCGGGGTTGAGGGAGCTGCCGTAACCCATGCCGGGCGACCTGTTACAAACTGCTTTGCATCCACTTGGCCTTCCAAACGGGCATCGGCCAAGTCTTCCCGGTAAGCATGAAGGCGTCGGTCAAGGGGCTGGGGCATCGACTATCCGTTAAAAAGGCGAGCATCAATTGCGATGCTCGAGAGGATAATCGGGTTCGGGGGATCAGTCGAATAGCTTGTCGATTTCGTCCTGAGAGATTGTTTGTTCAGAATCAAGCGCCGGGCCTTGCAGCAGGGCTTCATCGCCTTCCGGTCGGTTCTGGTCTTCAAATTCTTCGGCCAGGCGCTCGATCTCTTCGGCGCCCCATAGATCAACCATGTGAAAGACACGTTCTTCAACGAACTTCATGGAACGGACGATTTTGGTAACGCGTTGCCCGGTAATGTCCTGGAACGTGCAGTTTTCCATGAGCAGCTGAGATTCATTGTTCAGCTTGTCACATAGTTTGTCCCGTTCTGCCTTGTCCTCGCAGTTGCGGAGTTCTTCTGCCACTGTATCCAAGGTTTCGGCGCGTTCCAGAATAGAATGCGTTGCTTTTTCTGTCGCACCGACGATGGCATCCAACTGATCCGCCATACTTTCAAAGCGCGTTTGGTCTCCGTCGCGTTGAACCATTTGCGCGATTTCTTCGCGGAAGCGCTTCACATACTGAACAAGGCTAACAATTTCAGCCTTTAGAAGCCGGTCATTGGATCGTCTATCGTGCGAATTCGATTGATCATCACTCATGAAATTACTCCGCCATTGCGCCTATTTTATTATTGTTTGCGTGATTCGTTTAGAAGGCTTTGAAGGTAATTATCGTGTGAGTATCCTTAACGCCCGGTAAATTTTGTATGGAATCTGTTACAAATCGGCCAATATCTGACTCATTGTCCAAGTAACATTTCAAGAGAAGATCAAACTGTCCTGAGGTAGAATAAACCTCTGAGACCTCTTCGATATCCGAGATCGCTGCATCGGCGACCTTATAGGCTTCACCGAGCTCGCATTTTACTTGAACGAACAGCGCTTTCATCGGTGGTTGCTCCCTTAACGCAGACCAAAGCGGCGGTTTCATTGCCGCAATTCAACGAATTGAACCGGCCAATAGTGAATGATGCGGAAGAGTGAACAGCAGCGTCAGAGATGGCAAGACCTGTTCGACCTCAAGCGGCGGATCTAAAGTCCGGGCCGCCGCAAAAATGCAGGAACTAGATCGGTCTCGCCGAAAGGCAGGTCGGATGTATCCGGAACAGACCCCACCTCATCATTTGCAAACCGTTTACGGCGAGATGGTTTCTCCGATTTTGATTTGCGTTCGGCATCCCGTCCGTCTTCGCGACTGCTTTCTGGCGGCTGTTTTTCTTCGCGTGCCTTTGGGCTGCGCCGGCTGGCGGTCTTGCGTTTGGGCGTTTCGGATTCTTCAGCCTCAGCCTTCGGAGTCGGGGATGGGGCTGCGGCATTCAGATCGATTTTCCGGCCAATCAGCTTTTCAATCGATGTAATCTGTTTTTCGTCCAGGTCCGTGGCGAGCATGAAGGCTTTGCCTTGCCGCCCCGCGCGACCGGTCCTGCCAATACGATGGACATAGTCTTCGGCGTGGGAGGGAACGTCGTAGTTGATCACATGCCCGACCGAGGGAATATCTAACCCGCGCGCTGCAACATCGGAGCAGACGAGGATGGTGATTTCTTTTTGCCTGAACTTTTCAAGCCATTCCATGCGCTTGTATTGGTCCATGTCGCCATGCAACGCGCCGACGGAATAACCACTTTGTTCCAAGGATCGATAGAGGCTTGCCACATCGCGCTTGCGGTTCAGGAAGATCAAGGCGTTGTCGATCTTTTCCTGTTCCAGGATACGGAGCAATTCCTTGCGTTTCTTGCGGCTGTCAGTGCGGATCAATACTTGCTCAATCGTGTCGGCGGTCGATGCCGGCGGCGCGACGGTGATTTCTTTCGGGTCGTCCTGAAACTGACGTGCAAGCTTGCGAATTTCGGGCGGCATGGTGGCCGAGAACATCAGTGTCTGACGCATCTTCGGCATCAGAGAGACAAGCTTCTCGACATCGGGAATGAAACCCATGTCGAGCATCCGATCACCTTCATCGATTACAAGAATCTTGGTGTCGGTCAGGATGATCTTTCCCCGCTCGCAGTGATCGATCAGACGACCAGGCGTTGCGATCAGAACATCGACCCCGCGGGACAGTTTTTGATCCTGTTCGCCAAAACTGACGCCACCAATCAACAAGGCCATGGTCAGCTTGTGATACTTACCATAGGTCTCAAAATTCTCGGCGACCTGGGCAGCAAGTTCCCGCGTTGGCTCCAGAATGACAGAGCGTGGCATCCGCGCCCGCGACCGGCCATGAGCCAGAATGTCGATCATCGGTAGGGTAAAGGACGCGGTTTTTCCGGTCCCGGTTTGAGCACATCCCAAAATATCCTTGTTCATAAGAACGGCAGGGATGGCTTTTTCCTGAATTGGCGTGGGCGTGCTATAGCCCGCGTCGGTGACGGCACGGAGGACCTCGTCACCAAGGCCGAGATCGGCGAAAGTAGTGGTCATTCGGTCAGGTCTGCCCGTTGTTAAAAGAATGCTTTTGCGGTGAAATCGCGGCGGACTATAGGGGGCGTGTTAATCTAGTCAACGGCGTTTCCTGCGATTTTCCTGCATTTCAGGCGCTTTTGGACGATCCTGGGCGTAGTGTCGCAATGATGCGACGGCATTTGCCTCTAAAGACGCATGTTACGGTATTTTGTTGTGCCCTTGCCGGGATGCGCAGTATTTCAATAATCCTGTGATTATCTTTCAGCGGAAGGCTAGGGCGCCATGTTACTCAATGCAGATCATGCACAACTGCTCGTCATTGATATTCAGGAGCGTCTGGTTCCGGTGATGCATGACCCCGAACCAATGATCACCAATAGCGGCCGATTGATCGATGGTGCCCGGTTGGTTGATGTGCCGGTCACGGTCAGTGAGCAATATCCGCGAGGGCTTGGTCCAACTGTTGAAGCGATTGCAAACCGAGCAGACGAGGAAGAGGTGCTCGCAAAAACGCATTTCTCCTGTGCCGCGGATGATGCCCTTGCGGCTCGCGTGTCAGCCTTGACGCGACCGCAGTTGGTCCTGTGCGGGATCGAGTCCCATGTCTGTGTGTTGCAAAGCGCGCTTGGGTTCAAGGCGATGGGGTATGATGTGTGTGTGGTTGCCGATGCCATTACTTCCCGGACCCCGGAGAGTGTTCGCCTTGCCGAAGGGCGGCTCCGCGATAGCGGTATCGCTTTGGTAAATGTAGAAATGGTATTGTTCGAATGGACCGTTCGCGCAGACTCCAGTGTATTTAGAGACATGCGCAAACTGATCCAATAACCAACAGGCGTTGGCGTATTCCCAATACTTCAATCGCAGCAAACGATCCAGTCGGCGCTTTCAGCAGTTCGGCCTGCAGGTCTCCGATCCGGAGAATGGATTTTTGTAGGGCATGAGGCGGTTGGTTGCGCGGCTGAACATAGTGTCGAAAGACGGATCTTGCAGGCTTGAAATGTCCCCCATCCGGATGCGAAGGGAGCTTCTTTCCGCCCCGCGCCAACAAAAGGCAATGAGCGCTTCGACATTACTGTTACCGCCGGCACCTGGGTCAGCCGATGCCAGGGTGCTGCCATCGCAAACTGTGCGTCCGATCGCGCTTGGTGGCGGCTGGAACAGGACCACGACGCGATTATGCTCAAAGGTTTCCGGTGAAGGCGATGCGGTGAATTCAATCGGCAGCCCGTCATTATGACCATACATTGCCTTGGAGACGGCGGTCGCAACGGTATCCGCATTTTCTTCGAAGGGATTCCCGTAAACGTCCAACCGCATCTGCTTGTCGCCATTGAAGGCCATCAATTGGTCATGGTCATAGCGTTCCTGGAAGGATTCGCGATAGAGCAACGACCCGTCGAAGGCGCATCCGACAAGGGCAACTGTTCCCACGATGGAGACCGCAAGAAGACGTCCCAGACTAAACTTGGAAGAATGATTGTTTGTCATGATACACGAGCCTCATTCTGTGGACGGAAACCGCCGCGTTTGATGAGCCCCCCATTTCCTGAAGCAACTATAGCGTAAATACGCTGATTGTCTCAAGAACCGGATCATTAAATGCATGCTAAATCTTGATGGCTGCCAGAAGTTTTGATTGCCCGAAGGTCCGATTACCCGATTGTTAGATATCGAGCTCTTTAACAAAGGCAGCATGTTCCTGGATAAACTTGAACCGCAATTCCGGCTTCTTCCCCATCAGGGTTTCCACAGTCTTGGCCGCGCGCCTTGCGGCATCCAGCTCATCTTCCTTCGTGCGGTCCGGCAGTTCAACCCGGATAAGGGTGCGCTTCTTCGGATCCATGGTCGTGTCTTTCAGCTGAGCCGGCGGCATTTCGCCCAGCCCCTTAAATCGGCTGATATCGACCTTTGCATTGACCTTGAATTCGGACTTTAGAAGCGCGTCCTTATGGGCATCATCGCGGGCATAGACAGATCTGGCACCCTGAGTCAGACGGAATAGCGGCGGCATTGCCAGGAAGAGCCGCCCTGCTTCCACAAGCCCCGGCATTTCGCGATAGAAGAATGTCATCAGCAGCGATGCGATATGGGCGCCGTCAACATCGGCATCGGTCATCAGTACCACACGCTCATAACGCAGTTTCTCCAGGCTGAAATCCGCGCGCGTACCACAGCCGAGCGCCTGGATGATATCCTTCAGTTCCTGGTTCTGCTTGAGTTTGTCGGCCGATGCGCTGGCAACGTTAAGGATTTTCCCTTTGAGGGGAAGGATCGCCTGGGTTTTCCTGTTGCGCGCCTGCTTGGCGGAACCGCCCGCGCTATCACCCTCGACCAGAAAAATCTCTGTGCCTTCCCGGGCGTCCGACGAACAGTCAGCGAGTTTCCCAGGGAGCCGGAGTTTCCGTGTAGGCGTCTTTCGGCGCAGTTCCTTTTGCTGCCTTCGCTTCTGACGCTCATCGACCCGCTCAATGATCCGATCCAGTAAGTCCCGGGATCCGGCGGGGTCTTCGGTCAGCCAGTGATCGAAGCGATCTTTCAAGGCCATTTCGACCAGCTTCCCCCCTTCGGGAGAGGAGAGCTTGTCCTTCGTCTGACCCTGAAACTGCGGGTCGGGAATAAAGACGGATAACATGCAACAAGCTTCGCCAACGATATCTTCGCCGGTGATGTCTTTTGCGCGCTTCTCACCGATCAGTTCGCCATAGGCCCGAAGGCTTTTCCCCAGGGCGGAACGCATGCCGCTTTCATGCGTGCCCCCTTGTGGGGTGGGGACGGTGTTACAATAGGTGTTGATGAAGCCATCGCCATCATTTGGCCAATGCACAGCCCATTCTGCCCGGCCGACGCTGTTTTCGGCTTCGATATGACCGGAGAAGGGGCGGGGGGTCAGTGTTGGCCGCGTTCCCAGTGACGCCGTCAGGAAGTCACGAAGGCCACCCGGGAAGTGCAATACTGATTTTTCCGGTACATCACTGTTATCGGCGATCAACTCAGGTGCGCAACTCCAACGGATTTCCACACCCTTGAACAAATAGGCTTTCGAGCGCGCCATCCGGAACAAACGCCCCGGTTCAAATTTCATTTTGGTGCCGAAGATATCAGGGTCCGGCTTGAAAATGACCGTGGTGCCACGTCGGTTCGGCGTATCGCCCATCGCTTTCAAGGGGGTTTGCGGCGTGCCACGGGAGTATTCCTGGCGCCAGAGTTTGCGTTCTCGTGCAACCTCGATCACCAAGCTTTCGGACAGGGCATTGACGACCGAGATCCCAACACCGTGAAGACCGCCAGATGTCGCATAAACCTTGCCGGAAAACTTCCCGCCGGAGTGCAAAGTCGTCAGAATGACTTCAAGCGCTGATTTATTCTTGAATTTCGGATGCGGGTCGACGGGAATGCCGCGACCATTGTCCCGAATCAACACAGTTTCATCGGCGCGCAGCTCGATCTCGATCCGGCTCGCATGGCCGGCAACGGCCTCATCCATGGAGTTATCCAACACCTCGGCCACGAGATGGTGATAGGCGCGTTCATCAGTACCGCCGATATACATACCGGGTCGATGCCGGACAGGTTCAAGGCCTTCCAGGACCTCAATGTCCTTGGCACTATAGTCTTCCGGAGATTTGTTGTTTTGAAAGAGATCGCTCATATGTTCATTATAGGCATCACAGACGCTGTCTCAAGGCCGATGGTGTGGTTTTAAGGTGTACAGATACAATATATCGTATGTTTGGTGTGTTTGCTAATTGGAGGAGGTGTTGTGGGACAAGGTGAAGAAGAACCGCGCGGTGAATTGGCAATCCGGGCCTTGGCGATGCCAGCCGATACAAATCCGGCCGGTGATATCTTTGGGGGATGGGTTCTCTCTCAAATGGATATCGCGGGCGGAGTTATAGCCCGTGCCCGGGCCGGCGGACGGGTGGCGACGGTCGCAATTGATGGCATGGTGTTCCACCAACCGGTCTATGTCGGGGATGTGGTCTGCTGCCATGCGGATATTGAGCGGGTGGGCAATACCTCGATCCGGGTCTATGTCACGGTCTACGTTCAAAGGAATGGGGAGCTACCACGCGTGAAGGTAACCGAAGGCGCTTTCACCTATGTCGCAATCGGCGAAGATCGGCGCCTAACCCAAGTCCCTAAACAAGCAAATGATCAGCAAGAGAATGTTAAACAAGGGCAGGTTGATGATCCGCCCGGTGGGAATGTCGGGTGAGCTTTCTGTTGAAATTTCAAAGGCTGTTTGTGCTCTTTGTGTGCAGCATTCTGATTTGGGGATGCGCGGTTAACAAACCTAGAAGCTATTTCCTTGAGGGAGAGGGGGATGCTGGCGCCGGGTCGGCATCTGCGTCAGCTTCGACAGTCTCTCTTAACCAGGCTGTTGATTGGGCGCGACTTGCCGAAGACGTGGTTTTAATCTGGACGGACGGTAGTGCCGGTCAGGGCGTTCCGCAGTTTTGTCCGGAGAATCCGGGCGCTTTGCCGGAGTTGATCCAGACATTACATCGAAAACAAATCCCAGCCGGTCGGATCACAGTCTATGTACATTGTCCTACGGTCTTGGGTGACTTCGACTGGGAAAGCAGAAGCGGCAAAGGCAAGGCCGAGCGGGTAGCCGAAGCAATACATCGGGAAATCGACCGCTTTGTGTCAAAGGGCATTTCGCCACGGCGCATTGTCGTGGCTGGCCAGTCGAGTGGGGGCTGGGCATCGCTGATTGTAGCACGGGATTGGGGGAAGAGGTTGGGGGGGACGATTGCCTTCGCACCGGCTGACCACGGGTTATATAAACCGCTCGTCATGGATACTGAAGGGCTGACTGGCTGGACGCTGTTAAAGTCTCTGAACTTCAATGACCTTCTGTCGTCCGACCAAATGCCTGCTTTGATTTATGCCTTTCCGGGTGACCCTTTCAGCTCACCGAATGAGCTTTCGCTATTGTCTCATATCCCAGGGGCACGCGTCGATTTCGTGTCCAGAAAAGACTTCCTTGCGCTAGATTGCCGGAACTATGCCACCAACGCTCACGATCAGGTGAGATCACGTTGTTTTGCAGAGCTTTTTGGACCTCATATCCTAAACTATATCGCTTGGCGGATACGCCCAACCTCGTGACGGTGTTGGTGTGTCTTTAACCACCTTGGAGGGACATTGAAATGCATATCGCCTTGAGAGCCGTGGTCGCCATTTTCATTGGTCTGGCGGGGCTGGTGAATGCGGCCGATACAGTGCGTGCCGGACAAGCGGATGTCGTAGCAGTCCAGGTGACCCCGGAACCGGGCGGAACCTTTCGCTTTGATGTTAGTATTCGGCACACGGATGAGGGCTGGGATCACTATGCCGATGGTTGGGAGATCCTTGGACCGAGTGCGATCCGGCTTGGATACCGCAAGCTCTGGCACCCCCATGTCAATGAGCAGCCCTTCACACGATCCTTATCGGGGGTGCGAATCCCACTACCCATCACGCATGTTAAAATTCGGGCACATGATAAGGTCCATGGCTTTGGCGGTCAGGTATTAGTTGTCGCTATCCCTCGTTAGATTGGCCCCTCGTTAGATTGGCCCCCGCGCTAGAAGGGAATTTACGTTAGTTCGTTCCTCTGAACGAGTTCACGTTACCAAATAGCTGTTCAAGTATGGAGAATTCGCGGCCACTGGTCGGCGTTTCCCGCTCGCTCAATTCAACTTCGCGAAGGTCATCTTTTGTATAGGTCTGCGTATATTGAAGGACACCAGCGTCGTCGAAGTAAAACGCCAAAACTCGATGATCAACAACCTCAGGCTCCAAAAATGCCCAACGCTCCGTGCGGCGGCTCATGTAGTACCAGACGTTATCGTCGAAGGTGCTAACAGTAGACGGCGTTCCGATCAGCCGTGCTACTTCGTTCTTGTTGTCCTTTCCGATAT
>SPJK01012634.1_pt1 | contig 12556 bp, 10 predicted proteins | sample 3741771 | NCBI WGS metagenome assembly SPJK01 (sample SAMN10925997, study PRJNA522277) | cold seep metagenome | isolation source: Elba SIP-enriched marine methane seep metagenome, extraction at timepoint T2 | place: Italy: coast of Elba, Mediterranean Sea | reverse complement strand
GCAGGCGGCGGACATCCCGGCAAAAAATAATCAATTTTGACGACCTCCTGTACCGGATGCACTTTATCCAGTAATTTCGGCAAATCCGGGTCATTCGGTACCATAGGGTTATCCAGACCGATGCCATCCAGGTAGGACTCCTTGATACATTCAGTCAGCGAATAATGATTGCGCATGGCCGGCACACCGCCATTTAATGCACAGGCTCCGATCGCCACCAGTGTTTTACATTCGCGGCGAAATTCACGCAGGACTTCGACATTTTCCGAATTTGCCACCGCGCCTTCGATTATGCCGATATCGCATTGCGAGGCATGTTTGATATCGGTGAGTGGGCTGCGGTTAAATTCAACTATGTCCACCAGATCTATCAGTCGTTCATCAATATCCAGTATCGACATGTGACAACCGAAACAACCGGCCAACGAGGTTGTGGCAATCTTGATCTTACCCTTCATGACCGCTCACCTGCTGTTGTTCAATCGGTTTCAGATCAAAACTGCGTTGTCCGATAGGTGTTACAAATCCATAATGTTTCGGCAATATCGAACCCACAGGGCACACCGATGCCGCTCGGTCCTGCACCGAAAAATCGGTACTTCCCAGTTGTCCATCTACAGCATTCACGATCAACTGCGCCTGACCGCCGCGCCCGGCAATGGCAAACACCGATTTGCCATCTATATCGCGACTGGCACGGACACAGAGTTCACAATTAATACAGCGATTTTTATCAAGAATAAAATCCTCATGGCTGGCATCAATCTCACGCTGCGGATATTGAAAAGTAAACTCCGCAGTCAACATACCGCAATATTCAGCGACGGATTGCAGCGTGCAGGCCCCACTTTTTTCACAGGACGGACACACATGATTGCCTTCGGCAAACAACATTTCCAGCACCTGTTTGCGGGTCTGTTGCAAATCATCGCTCATGTGACTTATTTGCATGCCATCCTGTGCTTCGGTTGTACAGGCTGATACCTGCCGTCCATTTACCTCTACCATGCACACACGACAACTGCCGTGAGCGGTAAATTCAGGGTGATAACACAAATGCGGGATATATACCCCCGCATTGGACGCTGCCTGGATAATGCTTTGCCCCGGCTGAAAATCTATGGATTTATCATCAATCTGTATGCTGGCCATTAACGTAGGTCTCCGCTGAGCGTTGCCACAAGCTGTTCATATTCAGCAACAGCCGCCGTCAGATCAAACTGCGGATTATCATCAAGTGGGCCGTGCGCGCTAAAAAGTTCGGGCGATTGCTGCAAGGCATTCAAAAATGCCGTCGGCGCGCTGCTGCCTAATCCGCAAAAACTGTTTTGTTGCATGAGTTTTGCAATGTCATTAAGTTGCTGCAATTCCGATGTGCTGCCCTGCCCCTGTTTGAAGCAACAGATAATGTCGTCGATGAGTTGGGTTCCCACCCGGCAGGGTGTGCAAAATCCGCAGCTTTCGTGTGTGAAGAAATTGGAAAAGTTGGCCAGCATGTCCAACAGGTTACGCTGCCTGCCAATCACCATGAACGAGCCACCGGTAGCTAAATCCTCATGGCACATACGTCGTTCAAAGTCCCGAGCCAAAACGGTGGTGCCTGCTGCTCCGGCCATTTGAATGGCCTGGGCCTGTTCCCCTCCACACGCAGCCAGAATCTCTGTTACTGTCACTCCAAATGGAAATTCATAGATGCCAGGATCACGGCAATCACCGCTGATGCTTAACAAGCGCGTGCCTTTGGAGGCGTCTGTTCCAACACCTGCAAACCAGTCTGCGCCCAGTAGCATGATTCGGCTCACTGACCAGAAGCTTTCTACATTGTTGACGACAGTAGGCTGGCCCAGATAGCCACTCACTACCGGAAAAGGCGGTCTGATGCGGGGAATGCCGCGCTTGCCTTCCAGCGATTCAATCAACGCAGACTCTTCTCCGCAAATATAAGCGCCAGCGCCAAGATGAATATCAATATCGAAAGCAAGGTCTTCACCCAGAATATGTGCGCCAAGCAAGCCGTCATCACGCCGTTGTTGCAGCACCTGCTGCAATTGCGGCAACAGGTAACGATATTCACCACGCAGATACACCAATCCGCGGGTCGCCCCGATAACCGCCGCACACACGGTCATGCCTTCAAACACATCATGGGCATATTGATTGAGCAATACTCTGTCCTTGAACGTACCTGGCTCACCTTCATCGGCATTACATACCACATAGCGCTGACCGGCTTCGGTCTGCGCACAAAATCGCCACTTGCTGGCCGTACTGAAACCGGCACCGCCCCGACCTTTTAATCCAGCGGCTTCCAATGTTTCAAGGCTTTGTTCCCTGCCTTGCTGAATGGCCGTTTTGATCGCTGCCCCCGGCTGACACTCGACAGACAACTGAATGTCCCGGCGCAGAATATTGTCTTCTTTTTCAAAAAAATGAGAGGGCCATTGGTCTACCGGCAACCTCTGTTCAATTAATTCAGCGATGTGTTCAATGCGCTCATCATCGACGCGATTAATCGCCCAGCCATTGACCAGAATCGCGGGCCCCTGGTCACATAATCCGGTACAGGACGTATATTCAATAGAGACATTAACATCGGCCAGGCGAGAGTTCAGCTTCTTAAACAATGTCTGATTGCCAAGAAACTGATCGGTAATATTGTTGCTGATCAGAATTTGATAATCGCCTGATTTTTCAAACGACAGAAAACTGTAAAACTCGACCACTACAGTGATATCAGCATAGCTTAGACCAAGCTGTTGCTGCAGCAACTCGACGGTATCAGCAGGAATATGCAGATAGGCCTCCTGTATTTTGATCAGGCACTGAAGCAGCAGGGAGTGATCACTTGTATGCTGAATAAAACGGATCGCTTCTGTCTGTTTTTCAGACTGCTGAATGTCGTCAGGTTTACCCATTATTCCTCTGTCACTGTCCCATGGAAAACACCATCATCGCTTTCATTAAATTTACACATAGGTGCTATAGCATGTGAAAACCAATATAAATTATGAGGAATTTAATCATGAATAAACACCTTTTGCCAGCCAATGTCAGCATTATTTTATTCGCAAGTTTCAATGCCACTGCCGGACTACCCAATGGCGTGGCCTCGGGCGATGTCAGTCAAAACTCCGCTGTGTTATGGTCACGCAGTGACAACCTCGGTGCTCTTACTTTCGAGTATTCCAAACAGGCCGATTTTTCATCTATTGAAGGTACGGTCGCCCATACCATCGGCGATACGCTGGTTCCGGCCAAGACCAAAATCTCCGGTCTGGATGCCAACAGCCAATATTATTACCGCGCAACAGACAGCACCGGTGCTGTCGCCAGCGGAATGTTTAAAACTTTCGCAGAAACCGGCAGTGGACATCATGGCATTCGCTTTGGTGTGAGTGGTGATTGGCGGGGTGAGCTATCGCCTTATGCGGCGTTGTCGAATGTGCCCTCTCGCCAACTGGATTTCTTTGCCGTACTGGGAGATACCGTTTATGCCGATTACGCAAGCCCGGCGGTCAATAAACCACAAGCGAGCAGTTTGACGGACTTTCGCCTGAAGCACGATGAAGTGTATTCAGCGCGTCATGGTATTAACAGCCTGGGTAATTTGCGTGCATCAACCTCTGTTTTTGCAACCATCGATGACCATGAAGTCACCAATGATTTTTCCGGCTTTGCCGACGTCAGCAGCGATGCACGTTTTTCTGCTGACCCTGCCGGTACGCCGATTAACGATTCCACCTTGTACGAAAACGGCCTGCAGGCTTTTCAGGAATACAACCCGATTGCTGATGAGTTCTATAGCAACACCGGTACTGATCCTCGCATGGATGGCGAAAGAAAACTGTATCGCCAACGCAGTATGGGCGATGATGCATTGTTTATTTCATTGGATACCCGTACTTTTCGTGACCCTGGCTTAACGGAAGTCAGCAATCCACTGGATCCTGCACAAGTAGGACAATATCTGGCCACCTCATTAACTGCGGATCGCACTCTGCTGGGTCAACGTCAGCTGGCTGATTTGAAAGCAGACGTGCTGGATGCTCATAACAACGGTGTGACCTGGAAATTTATCTCGGTGCCCGAACCAGCGCAAAACCTGGGTGTGGTCGGTGCATCTGATCGCTTTGAAGGCTATGCCAAAGAACGTACGGAAATTCTGAAATTTATCGAAGATAATCATATTGAAAATGTTGTCTTCATCACGGCCGATATTCACGGCACCGTGGTAAACAATCTTGCTTACCAACAATTGACCGCGACCGGCATTGAGCAGGTGCCTACATCAGTTTTTGAAATCAGCACCGGCTCGGTGGCCTTTGATTCCCCTTTCGGCCCCAGTGTTTTGGACATTGCCGCATCCATTCCGGCAGCACCTGGCGTCACCTTGCTTGACGTGTTTCTGGGTGGTTTGGGTTTACCCAGTCGTGAAGCGTTTGATGCGCTGCCATTAGCGGTAAAGGATCAAGCCGTCAAAGCATTGCTTGATGAACAGATCGTTCCGCTGGGTTATTCTCCTGTGGGACTGGAAGATTCAGACATTAACGTCACATTACTGGAAGGCGGCTACACCGCTTTACACACCTACGGCTGGACGGAATTTGAAATCGATGCGGACACACAAAACCTGCTGGTAACAACATTCGGTGTTGAATATTATGGTGAAGATGATCTGGCCAACAATCTGGCGGATATTCTGGCACTTGAACCGCAGATTATCAGTCAGTTTGAAGTTAAACCTCAGGTCAGTGCCGTTCCACTTCCTGCCGCGATGTGGATGTTCCTGTCAGCCCTTGCGGGTATTACACGTTTGCGCAAGAAATAAATGCTGTGTTTTCTGCCGTTATCCTCAATGGATAGCGGCAGCCCCGCCCCTCAAGACTTATCCTGAATAATCCGCACATCGCGTTGCGGAAATGGAATTTCGATATTGTGTTCTTTCAATATTATCCAAATCATCATGAGCAGGTCAGCTTCAACACGATTTTCGCCATCATCAATTCCTTCAATCCAGTATTCCACACCGAATACAACGCCATTGTCTCCAAATGAACGAATTTCACAATCGGGTTTTTCCGGCACCTGTAATACCTTGGGGTGTTTTTCAATCGTGCTTATGATTAATTCCGGTATTTTGGGAATATCAGAACCATAGGACACTGAAAATTCAAAATCATAGCGTTGATGTTTGTCCTGGTGTGTCCAGTTGGTAAATGAGGTGGTAATAAACTGTTCGTTGGGTACCACAACTGACTTGCCATCGTAGGTTTTCAAGGTGGCGGATCGCATGTTCATTTCCTGAAGTATGCCTGCCTTGCCGTTTTCCAGTTCGATATAATCCCCAAGGCTTAACGAGCGATCCAGCAGAATAATAATGCCGGAGATGAAATTGGATGCAATCTGTTGTAGACCAAACCCAAGCCCCACGCCCAGCGCACCACCAAATACTGCCAGTGCGGTCAGGTCAATTCCAACAACCTGCAGCAACACCAGAAAGACTGCCACATATAGAAAGATTTCAAATAATTTGGCAAAGACTTCCCGGCTGCGGCTATCGAATTCTGCCCGGCTCCGTATCAGCTTTTGTCCGGCACCATTGGATAAATTGCCCAGCCAAATCAAAATCGAGCCAAAAATGACAACTCTGAATAGCAGATAGGCGGATACCCGAATATTCCCCGCCTGAATCGCCAGACTATCCATAAACTCAATCACCTGCCCCAGCCAGCCAAACACATGCAGTGTAGCTACGGGAATTCCAATCCAACGGCTCAATCCATTGATAAACGGGTTCTTGATAAACAGGCGGATGACGTTGTACAGCAAAAATACAACCGCCAGGCTTTGTGCAATCTTGATCAGCCAGACTGACTTTACAACAGCCTGAGCACTTTCTATGGCGATCTCGAGCAATAGCACATCCAGCAGCCGATGAATCAATTTCTGCTTATCAAACAGTGCTTGTCTGAATGAGAAAAATACGCTGCCTTCAGGTGCTTTTTTTAGTAGGGGAAACCGGCGTATTACGCCGTGAAACAATAGCCAGGAGATGATAAAAGCGGCAAGAATCGCCCCCGATTGGATATAAAAGTGTGGACTGACCATCCATTGATAAACCACATCAATATATTGATTGATGAGTTTTTGCAGTTCTTCAGGATCAATCACTGTACGCTAAGCATTAAGGGTAATAATATAATGCCTTCCCTGGCATCATCGCTATTTACAGGGTATCAACGATGGCTTGCCCCATTTCAATGGTACCTACTGTTGAGTCCTTGTTCAGATCAGGCGTGACCATTTTGCCTTCATCCACGACCTTTTGAATCGCCGCCTGCATACGCGCCGCCGCCTCATCTTCCTGCAAATATTTCAACATCATCACACCGGCCATCATCACTGCCGTCGGGTTCGCCAGATTCTTGCCCGCGATATCAGGCGCACTGCCATGTACGGCTTCAAACAATGCGGCATCAGCACCGATGTTGGCACCTGGAATCAAACCTAAGCCCCCCACCAGACCGGCCGTAAGATCAGACAAAATATCACCGAACATATTCGTCGTTACCACCACATCAAACTGGTGGGGATTCATCACCATATGCATGCACGCTGCATCGATAATTTTTTCATCAAATTCGATATCGCTGTAGCCCGCCGCAATTTCTCGGGCGACATCCAGAAACAATCCCTGGGTATATTTCAGAATATTGGCCTTGTGACATACGGTGACTTTTTTACGGCCGTTTTCACGTGCATATTTGAAGGCATGATCAATTACCCGTTCAGATCCTTCCCGAGTGACTACCGCCAGACTTTCTGCAATATCTTTTTTCTTGGTCAGATAATGCTCCAGACCGGCATACAAACCTTCTGTATTTTCCCGTACAATGACGATATCAACATCTTCAAAACGGGTGTTCACGCCATTCCAGCTCTTGGCTGGACGAACATTGGCGTATAGCTCATAATGTTTTCTTAATTCCACATTGATACTGCGAAAACCACTGCCGACCTGAGTAGTTAGCGGGCCTTTAAAGGCCACCCGGTTTTTCTCGAATGATTCCAGCGTGGCATCAGGCAAGGGCGTGCCATATTTTTCAAAAGCCCCCATACCGGCTTCCGCTTCATGCCACTGTATTTTAGCGCCAGAGGCATCAATAACCTTTACCGCTGCCTCCATAATTGAAGGACCAATTCCATCACCTTTTATCAATGTGACGTTATGCATTCAACTCTCCTGAATTAACTACTAAATAAGAACAATCATACCATTTTAGACCTAATTCGTTTAAAAATAGGCCCGCAATACATTTCATTCCCATCGTTTTTCTAGCAGGTTGTTAAAAACCGGTATGAGCCCCTCCAAGACAAGGCAAAAGTCATAAAAAGCTGCTTGATCTAACCAGCTGTCACGGCTTCATATCAACCGGGAGTTAAGACAGTAAATATTCAGAGGGGAGTCGACTCGCTTAGCTAATTGCAATAATCTGGACTGAGTACATTTAAGGAGAGTATCTCACAAAAAAGAGCGGGAACCGATGATCTCCACACCCATCACTTCACCCTATACATTCAATTCAAACGAAACAAAAAGTGGATAGATTGCTAATTAATAAAATGAGCAACAGCCATCAACGATGCCTCTTTCACAAACACATCCGCCTGCTGCTGAACTGCTTCGCGGCTGACTACACCACCAAAGCCAATCACTGTCGCACCGGCCTGCTTGGCTTCCAGGTCGGTTTTGCCGTCGCCTATCATGACCATGGATTGCTTCTGCGCATTGATTTGCTTGCAGATGACGGCTTTGCCGCCACTGTTTGCAGCAGGTGCATCGCTGGCGAACCCTGCATAATTTCCTTGCGCATCAAAATAGATATCCACGGCATGCACATTGGCTTGGGACACACCAAGGTCATCAGCCAGTGGCAAAATGGCCTGACGCAGACCACCACTGATGATGTGCACCTGCTTGTGCTGCTCTAGCAATTCGGCAATCAATTGTTTGGCACCGGGAACAACCTGTTCAATATAAAGCTGACCCAAGGCGTGTATTGCTTGCTGATCGGGTTTAATCAGTGCCAGCCGTTTTCCGTAGACGTCCTGTAAAGCAATCTCACCATTCATCGCCTGATTAGTCAGGTCTGCCACCTGCTCAAACAAGCCGGCGCTACGCGCCAGCTCGTCTATGCCTTCGACTTTGCTTAAGGTGCTGTCGCAGTCAAAACAAATAATGTCGTATTGCATTACAAGCGGATTTGTTTAACCGAGATAACAGGTGCCAGCTCGGCAACTGCTTTGACCAGTTTTTCATCCAGTGGGTCAGATACGCTGATGACAGCCATCGCCTGCTGCATTTCATCGGCTTTACTTACCTGCATGCGCGAAATGTTGATATTGGATTCGCCCAGAACGGTACTGATGGCAGAGATCACGCCTGGCTTGTCATGGTGACGAGTCACCAGCAGTGTGCCATCTGGAATCACTTCAATTTCGGTGTCATCCATATATACCAGACGTGGATGACAATCACCCAGCAGCGTACCCTGTACCGAAAACGATCCGCCCTCATAAAACCCGCTGACTTTAATCAAAGATTGATAACCTTGTGCTTCTTCGCAAGAGGTTTCAACCAACGAGATTCCCTGTCGCTTGGCGATGTTCTCTGCATTAACACTGTTGACCGGGGTGGACAATTTGTCTTCCAGCATGCCCACCATGGTTTCAACTGAAATCGGGTGAATAGCCACTTCAGATGCCTTGCCATAGGTTGCCACTTCCAGTTTTTTGATCGGCTTTTCCACCCAACCAGCCAGCACTTTCCCCAGCATGTTGGCCAGCGACATGAATTGACGGGATTTTTTAAGCTCTTCGGCAGATTGACGCGGCACATTCAAAGCGTTAACTGCTTCGCCGGTTTGTAGATATTTGACTGCCTGGCGCGCAATTTCCACACTCACTGCCAATTGTGCTTCTTTGGTTGATGCACCCAGATGCGGTGTGAACACCAGGTTATCAGCGCCTAGCAAAGGCGAATCTTCCGGCGGCTCGTTTTCATACACATCCAATGCCGCGCCAGCAATCTCACCATTATTTAAGGCTTCAAGCAAAGCGGCCTCATCCACCAGACCGCCACGTGCGCAGTTGATTAAATAGGCTGATTTTTTCATTGCTTTTAATTGCTCGGCACCAATAATGCCACGGGTTTTTTCTATCATCGGGCAATGCAGGGTCAGATAATCTGCCTGGACAACCAGCTCTGCCAGCGATACCGGCTCGGCACCGTATTCAGCAAACACTTCCGGCGTAACAAAAGGGTCATAGGCAATCACGCGCATTTTAAGACCGTTGGCACGTTGTGCTGCAATACGACCAATCGTACCGAAACCCAAAATTGCAAAGGTTTTATGCGAGACTTCCACACCCGTCAAGCGCGAGCGTTCCCATTTACCTGCTCTGACGGACGTGTTAGCTTCTGGCAGGTTACGGCTTAACGAGAACATGTGTGCAATGGCCAGTTCTGCCGTCGTGGTCGCGTTAGCATCTGGCGTGTTCATGACGATGACACCCTGCTCAGTGGCGGCAGGGACGTCGACATTGTCCACCCCGATACCCGCACGACCCACGACTTTCAATTTTGACGCTGCTTTCAATACTTTTTCGGTCACTTTGGTGCCGCTACGAATCAACAAGGCATCATAATCAGGAATCAGACCACACAGCTCATCTTCGCTTACTCCGGTTTGAATATGAATCTGGATGTCGCTTTGCTCATTCAAATAATTAATGCCATCGTCGGCCAGTTTGTCCGAAATCAGTATTTTTTTCATGCTTGCTTTTGACTTTCAATCTTAAATGTTAAATGAACGACTATTTTACCAGCTTTGATATAATTCCAGTACTTTCCTTGACATTATTTAATATGCCTGAACAATCTTCGTCCCGATTTTCTTTCATTGCCATCAAACAACGACTGGTATTCTGGCTGGGTGCGGTGTTTGTCGGGATTCTGATTGTGACCATGACTTTGCTGAGCGAATACGCCTCGGACATTTATCGCGAGCTGTCGCGGCATTATTTCTGGTTTAATTTTGTTGTTGCCCCGTTAGGGCTTAGCGCCACCGCCTGGCTGACGTTCCGTTTTTTCCCCGGTTCAGAACGCAGCGGCATTCCCCAGGTAAAAACCGCACTTGAAATTACCGGCGATCTGAGTCGGCGCAGTCAATTGGTATCATTAAGAATTGCCGCCGGCAAAATGCTGCTGCCAATTATGGGCTTGCTGTCCGGTGCGTCTGTCGGTTTTGGTGGCCCCGCCACGCATGTTGGGGCGTCACTCATGGCGTCGCTGGGGAAAAAAGTGAAGTTCCCCCCGCATTACATGGAAAAAGGTCTGATTCTGGCAGGCAGCGCTGCCGGATTTGCTGCCATGTTCAGCGCGCCACTGGCCGGTATCATTTTCGCTATCGAGGAAATGGGACGTGCTCTGGAAGAAAAAATCAGCAGTCTGGTGCTGACGGCCATTGTGTTTTCCGGTATCACCGCCTATGCCCTGCTTAGCAATTACATCTTCTTCACCGACAAGACGATGGTTTTAACATGGGGAATGGGCTGGCTGGCAGTGCCCTTGTGTGGCATTTTGGGGGGACTGATGGGTGGATTGTTCAGCAAAATCATCGTCACTGGCGGGCGTCTGCTAAACAAATCCGGTATTTCCATTAGTGTCATCGCTTTTGCCTGCGGCGGGTTGATTGCCATCATCGGCTTTTATTCCGAAGGCGAAACTTTCGGCACCGGTTATGCGCAGGCCAAGGCCATTTTGATTAATCGCGGGCAAATGGATCCGCTATTCCCTTTACTTAAAATGCTGTCCACCATCGCGACCTTTTTCAGCGGTATTCCGGCCGGGATTTTTGTACCTTCCATTGCTACCGGTGCCGGATTCGGCGTTAATCTGGCCGAATGGTTTCCTGTTGCTCCGGCGTCTATCATGATATTACTGACGATCACCGCGTATTTCTCCGGCATGTTGCAATCGCCGCTCACCTCTTTTGTCATCGTCATGGAAATGACTCACAGCAATGAAATCCTGATTCCACTGATGGCGACAGCATTTTTTGCCACCGGCACCTCCCAGCTGATCAACGAACGCCCCCTGTATCGTGAGTTATGCGACAGTTACCGCCCGCCAGAGCCCGTCAAGCAAGATAATGAATAAAACCAAAGCAACCTTCATCTTCTTGGGCTTATGGGGTGTGTTAGCCATTGCCATCTGGTTCCTGTTGCAGCCAAAACCCGCGCCAGATGTCAGTTTCAAAACCATCTCCAATAAAGATATCGCGTTAAATCAGTTGCGCGGCAAACCGGTATTGGTTACCTTTTGGGCCACCGATTGTGCGGCCTGCATCAAGGAAATCCCGCATCTAATCGCGTTGTTCCAGCGCTACTATCAACACGGCCTGGAAATAATTGCTGTCTCCATGTTCTACGACCCGCCCAGTCGCGTTGTCGCCATGAGTCGCGCCAAAAATATTCCGTATAATCTTGCACTGGATCTGCAAGGCAAACACAGCCTGGCGTTTGGCCATGTCCGCGCAACGCCGACGACGTTTTTGATTTCTCCCGAAGTCAGCATTGTTTACCAAACAACGGGCATGTTTAATGTCAATACTATTGAAGCCTATCTGGATAAATTTCTGACCTCCTGACACATCAACCACTTATTTATTTATGCGCATCACCGATTTACAGCAAAGCACACCTCAACCCGTTTCACATAATCCCGGGATAAAAAAACGTATGTTGATTGCACCTGATCAGGTGAATAATCTTGTGTACTTTTCAGAAGCCCGCTTTCCAGTGGGTGAATCAGCACCTGCGCATCATCACAACGATATGACGGAAGTGTTTTTTATCCGTTCTGGTAGCGGCAGTATTGAAATCAACGGTGAGTCGTATGCGATGAAGCCGGGCCAATGCATTACCATTGAACCCGGCGATGTGCATGAATTAAAAAATACAGGTGATGAAGAACTGGTTGTCCTGTATTTTTCTGTACTTAGTTAAAGTGAATCGCTCGCCGCTCCAGATTTACCTCTGACCAGCCCCATGACTGCAAAAGCACTGGCAAACAACAGAGCGGCGCCAGGCAGTGGCACGGCAACCAGATCAAAAGACAGTGTGCCGATCACCGGACTACCGTTAAAGGAATTGGCTTGCAATAATGCAATAGGCTGATGCGGATTACTGGCAGCGTTGGACAATGAAAAACGGTCACCCTCTTCCGTTCCTGCATCCCAGGGATGTAAATCAATACTGAGGGAGTCTATCCATCCACTCGCGTCGCGTAAGGCCACATCATACACACCAACAAACCAGTCCGGACTGGGTGCAATCATGGAGATCAATGAGACATGATCATGGCTGGCAAATACTTCAATTTCACGACGGCGTGAATCCGGAAAGCTGTTAATACCACCCAAGCTTATCTGGTCTTTTACACTTCCTGAAGCTTTTAATGCTGAAATTTCTGACGCCAATTGGAATGTGCTGC